>Ga0209677_100090_pt1 | contig 107340 bp, 88 predicted proteins | sample AraplaCvi_mCL_r2_2_FD_184285 | JGI IMG/M metagenome (GOLD analysis project Ga0209677, IMG submission 184285) | Arabidopsis root microbial communities from North Carolina, USA - plate scrape CL_Cvi_mCL_r2 (SPAdes) (version 2) | ecosystem: Host-associated > Plants > Roots > Endosphere | place... | reverse complement strand
ACCCGCTGATCGACGGCCAGGGCAACTTCGGCAGCCGCGACGGCGACGGCGCCGCCGCGATGCGCTACACCGAGGCGCGCCTGAACCCGATCGCGCGCCTGCTGCTCGACGAGATCGACGAGGGCACCGTCGCCTTCATGCCGAACTACGACGGCACGACGACGGAGCCGAAGCTGTTGCCGGCGCGGCTGCCGTTCGTGCTGCTCAATGGCGCCAGCGGCATCGCGGTCGGCCTGGCCACCGAGGTGCCCAGCCACAACCTGCGCGAGGTGGCGGACGCCGCCGTCGCGATGATCCGGAACGACAAGCTCAGCGACGACGAGCTGTTCGGCCTGCTGCCCGGCCCCGACTTCCCCGGCGGCGGGCAGATCATCTCCCCCGCGGCCGATATCCGCGAGGCCTACCTCACGGGCCGCGGCAGCCTGAAGGTACGCGCGCGCTGGAAGATCGAGGATCTCGCGCGCGGCCAGTGGCAACTGGTGGTCACCGAGCTGCCGCCGGGCGCCAGCACCCAGCGCGTGCTCGAGGAGATCGAGGAGCTCACGAACCCGAAGATCAAGGCGGGCAAGAAGGCGCTGACGGCCGAACAGCTGCAGCTGAAGACGACGATCCTCGGCGTCCTCGATGGCGCGCGCGACGAATCGGATCGCGAAGCGTCGGTGCGCCTCGTCTTCGAACCCAAGAGCCGCGCGATCGAGCAGCAGGATCTCATCAACGCGCTCCTGGCCCACACCAGCCTCGAGAGCTCGGCGCCGATCAACCTCACGATGATCGGCGGCGACGGCCGTCCCACGCTCAAGGGCCTGCGCCAGATCCTGGCCGAATGGATCGCGTTCCGCCAGCACACCGTCAAGCTGCGCACCGAGCACCGGCTGCGCAACGTGCTCGAGCGCATCCACATCCTCGAGGGCCGGCAGCTGGTGCTGCTCAACATCGATCGCGTCATCGAGATCATCCGCCACAGCGACGAGCCCAAGCCCGCGCTGATGGCGGAGTTCAATCTCAGCGAACGCCAGGCCGACGACATCCTCGACATCCGGCTGCGGCAGCTGGCGCGTCTGGAGGCGATCAAGATCGAGCAGGAGCTGGCCGACAAGCGCGACCAGCAGAAGAAGCTGGAGGACATCCTCGCCAGTCCGGCGGCGCTCAAGCGCACCGTCGTCAAGGAGATCGAGGCCGACGCCAAGACGCACGGCGACGAGCGCCGCACGCTCATCCAGGCCGAGAAGCGCGCCGTCGCCGAGGTCAGGATCGTCGACGAGCCGGTGACGGTGGTGGTGAGCCTGAAGGGCTGGGTGCGCGCACAGAAGGGTCACGGCCACGACGCCGCGGGCTTCGCGTTCAAGTCGGGCGACGGCCTGTACGGCACCTTCGAGTGCCGCACCGTCGACACGCTGCTCGTGTTCGGCAGCAACCAGGGCGGCACGGGCCGTGTCTATACCGTGGCCGTCAGCGCGCTGCCCGGCGCGCGCGGCGACGGGGCGCCCATCACCACGCTGATCGACCTCGAGGCCGGCACCCAGCCGCTGCACTATTTCGCGGCGAACGCCGACGTCACGCTGCTGCTGGCCAACACCGGCGGTTTCGGCCTGCTGGCCAAGGTCGGCGACATGACCAGCCGGCAGAAGGGCGGCAAGAGCTTCCTCAGCATCGCCGACGAGGATCGCCTGCTGCCGCCGGTGCCGCTGCAGGCCGGACACACGCAGATCGCCTGCCTGAGCATGAGCAGCCGCCTGCTGGTGTTCCCGCTCGACGAGCTCAAGCTGCAGTCCAACGGTGGCAAGGGGCTGACGCTGATGGACGTCGACGCGAAGGATCCGCTGGTCTCGGTGACCACCTGCGCCAACGCGCTCAAGGTGCTGGGCCTGGGCCGCGGGCAGAAGCCCAAGGAGGAAGACCTCAAGGGCGCCGCGCTCGCGTCGCACGCGGGCAAGCGCGCGCGCAAGGGCAAGGTGATCGACGCGTCGATCAAGGGGCAGCGGCTGATCGCGATCTGAGGTCGCTGCACCGCCTCGCGAACGCCCGGCCCCGGCCGGGCGTTTTCGTTTGCGCGCCGTCGTTCAAGCCCGTCAAACCGCCACTCGCGCCGCGCCGGCTTGCGGGCCGCGGTGGCGGTCGTAGCATCGCGTCACCGTGGCCCTGGCCGGGCCGCCGCACCGGAGATTTCCCGTGAAGACTCGACTGCTCGCCGCCGCCCTGTCCGCTGCCGCACTGGCCCCGCCCGCCGCTTCCGCCGGCGCGCGCCAGGATGCCCAGGTGTTCATGGCGCCCGATCCCGGCGAGCGCAAGTTCCAGCAGGAGTGGGGCTATGCCGATGCGGTGGTCAGCGGCGACCTGGTCACGCTGTCCGGCGTGGTCGCCGGAGTGCGTCCCGGCGAGACCGATCTGCGCGCCGCCTACACGCGCGCCTTCGAGCGCCTGGGCGGCGTGCTGCAGCGCGCCGGCGTCTCGTGGGACGACGTCGTCGACATCACCAGCTTCCACACCCAGCTCACGACGCAGATGCCGGCGATCGTCGCGGTGAAGAACCAGTTCATCAAGCCGCCGTTCCCGACGTGGACGGCGATCCAGGTCGCGCGGCTGATCCCCGACAACGGCATCACCGAGATCAAGATCGTGGCGCGCAAGGCGCGTGGCGACCGATGACGCGCCTGCTGTTCTTCATCGTCCTGACGGTCGCGCCGTTGCTCGTCGGGTTCGCAGCCGGCGCGGCCACCGCGGTCATCCGGGGCTGGGGCGACCGGGACGTCCGCGTCGAGGTCGTCAACGAATCCGGCCTGCGCGTGAAATCGTTCGTGCTGGAGGTCGACACCTGCGGCGCCAGGAGCGTGCTCGGCCGCGCGGCGCTGGAGCCGGGCGACCGGGCAACGGTTCGCTTCGCGGTATGCGGCGAGAGCGGCTACGAACTGCGCGCGCAACTTGAGAACGGCACCGAATTGCGCGGGCGTGGCAACTACGTGGAGGGCGGCTACCGCGCGACGCAACGCGTGCGGCGCTCGGACATCGTGTCCACCGTGTCCGCGTTGTCGTACTGATCGGCCATCATGTCCCCGAGCGCGTGACGGGCTGCGCGCGATACCATGCGGCGTATGAGGGCCGCTCGGTCACCAGCCCTTTCGAGAACCCCCTGCGCCCCGGCGCGAAAGGAAGAACTTGACGATGCTGCGAGCGATCATCCTGGCCACCCTCGCGGGCGCGACGGGCACGGCGTGCCTGGCCGCCGATGTCGCGGTCGTCCACGCCAAGGTCTATGCGGCGCCCGGCGCGAAGCCGCTCGCCGATGCGACGGTGCTGATCCACGACGGCCGCATCGCCGCGGTGGCGCGGCGCGTCGCGCTGCCCAAGGGCACGACGGTGCTGGCCTGCGACGGCTGCGTCGTGATGGCGGGCTTCTGGAACGCGCACGTCCACTTCATCGAGCCGAACTGGATGGGCGTGGCGACGCTGGCGCCCGCCACGCTCGAGCGCCAGTTGCAGGACATGCTGACGCATTCCGGCTTCACATCGGTGGTCGACACCGGGTCCGATCCGAACGTGACCGGCGAGCTGCGGCGCCGCATCGAGCGCGGCGAGGTCGCGGGTCCGCACATCCGCTCGGCCTTCCTGCCGCTGTATCCCGAGCACGCCTTGCCCTACTACCTGGACGACCTGCCGCCGGCGCTGCGCGACAGCATGCCGCAGCCCGCGTCGCCCGACGAGGCGCGCGAGACGGTGGCGAAGAACCTGGACGCTGGCGCGGACATCACCAAGCTGTTCACCGGCTCGATCGTCAAGCCCGACCAGATCCAGCCGATGCGCGTCGACATCGCCACCGCCGCTGTCGAGGAGTCGCATCGCCGGGGCGCGCTCGTGTACTCGCACGCGACGAACCTGGAAGGCCTGCGCGTGGCGCTCGACAGCGGCGTCGATGTGCTGGCGCACGCACCGGAGGTGGTGGACGGCATCGATGCCGCACTCCTGCAGGAGATGGCGCGCAAGCACGTCGTCATCGTCCCGACGCTGAAGCTGTTCTCGCACGACGCCGACATCGCCGGCATCCGCAAGCTGGTGCTCGACGCCCATCGCGCCGGCATCCGCCTCGTCTTCGGCACCGACACCGGTTTCCTCACCGACCACGACGTCGGCGAGGAGTTCCGCCAGCTGTCGCTCGCCGGCCTCGGCGTCGACGACATCCTGGCCATGCTGACCACGACGCCCGCGGCCTTGTTCAAGGTCGATGGCCACGCGGGACGCGTGGCGCGCGGCATGGATGGCGACCTGACCGTCCTCGGCGCCGACCCGAAGACGGCGGGCGTGGGCGCGTTCTCCGACGTCCGCTACGCGATCCGCGGCGGCAAGCTGCTGTTCGACCGCACGCACGAGGGCACACCGGCCCGCAATCAGGACTGATCGCCGCACCCGCGAGGACGATCCGTTCCCGCGGGGCGCGCCCCCCAAGGCGTGGCATGGTGCTGTCATCGAGGCTGGGGCATCATCCACGGATAGGGTCTGCGGTATTCGCGCCCGGGCGAACGGCGGCTTGCCGAGGCGACTCAACAGGGAGATGGCGGGATGGGAAAGGACTTCGGCAGGGACGTCGAACACGAAGAGATGATCCTGCTCTTCGAGCGGATCGTCGGCGAGATCCTCAAGCTGCAGGCCAAGGTGGATCTGTTGCGGACCTTCGAGGCGGAGCCCGAGCTGTGGCTGCGCAACGAGATCGCGCTGAACCTGCACCAGGTGTTCGGGGCGCACGTGCGCTGCGAGGCGAAGTACGCCGGCTCGACGCGGCGGCTCGACCTGCACATCGTGCAGCAGCGGCAGGTGTACTGCATCGAGCTCAAGGTCGAGGATCGCCACTCGAGCAATATGATCAAGCCGCTCATCGCGGACGCCAAGAAGCTCATGCACTTCGTCCCCGAGGCGGGCACCGACAAGCCGATGATGCGCTGCCTGCTGGCCGTCGCGGTGTCGGACAAGGAAGGCGCGAAGCTGGCCGCGGTCGCGAGCTCGGACATCGTGCCCAACCCGGCGCGTGTCTTCCGCCAGCAAGGCAGCATGTCGGTGACGCTGGTGGCGCTCGATCAGCGGCGTCCTCCGGTGTCGGGCAACGATCGCCGCTGGTGAACGGCGCGGCGCGGCGCCCGGGCACCCTGACGGGCGATCAGCCGTTGATCCAGTCCTTGAACTCGGCCCAGTTGTACGTCATCTGGGCCGCCAGCATGCCGGCCTTGCCCCACACGCGCGGCAGGCCGTAGTCGGCGAAGCCGCGCGGGATGGGGGTGCCGGCGGTGATCGCGTCGGCCAGCAGCTCGCCGGCGGCGGTGGTGGGGCCGACGCCATGGCCGCCGAAGCCCAGCGCGTGCCAGCTGCCGTCGGGCAGGCGGCCGATCTGCGGCATCTGGTGGCGCGCGTAGCTCATGAGCCCACCCCAGGCGTAGTCCACCTTCACGTCGGCCAGCTCGGGGTAGACCTTGAGCATGTCGCGCTTGAGCAGCCTGGCGATGGGGCCGGCGCCGCGGTCGAGGATGGAGATGCGGCCGCCCCAGAGGATGCGGGTGTCGGGCAGGGGACGGTAGTAGTCGAACGAGAAGCGCGTGTCGTAGATCGCGGCCTTGCCGGGAATGGAGCGCGCGAGTGCGTCCTTCAGCGGCTCCGTGGCCATCACGTACGTGGCGATCGGAAGCATCGCGCGCTCGAGCGGGGCCGACACGCCGCGCAGGTAGCCGCCGCCGCAGATCACGACGTGGCGCGCGTGCACGACGCCGCCGTCCGCGTGCACCTCGAAGCCGCCGTCGGGCGTGCGGGGCGGCACGATGCGCGCCACGGGCGAGTGCTCGTGGATGCGTCCGCCCTCTCGCTCGATGGCCGCTGCCAGGCCGCGCGCGTATTTCAGCGGATGGAAGTGGAACGCGTCGGGCTCCAGCAGGCCGCCGGCGTAGCGCGTCGACGTCGTGAAGGCGCCGAGCTCGTCGTGCGACAGCAGCTGCCAGTGCACGTCGAACTCGCGCGCCATGAACGCCTGGCGCCTGCGCAGGATCGCATCGTCGTCGAACCAGTTCGCGAGCACGACGCCGCCCTCGACCGCGTCGCAGGCGATGCCGTACTGCGCGATGCGGCGGCGGATCGTGCGCACCGCCTCGCGGGTGAGGCCGTACATCGCGCGGGCACCCTCGCGGCCCTGGTCGGCCAGCAGCTGCGCGTTGTCCAGGCTGAAGCCGCCGAACACGAATCCGCCGTTGCGGCCCGACGCGCCGTGGCCGACGGTCTCGGCCTCGAGGACGACGACGTCGCGCTGGCCGCGTTCGATCAGGCCGATGGCCGTGGCCAGGCCCGCGAAGCCGGCGCCGACCACGCACACGTGCGCGTCCACGCGCCCGCGCAGCGCGTCCCGCGCGGGCGCGGGGCCGGCGCTCGCGGCGTAGTACGTCGTCGGATCCACGTCGGGGTCAGCGCGACCTGAGCGAGACGCGCAGCGACCACACGAGCAGCCACGCGAGGATCACGTAGAGGAGGGCGCTCCACACCGCGAACGGGATGCCCAGCACCGACACCGCCGCGTCCGCGCACGACGCGTAGGCGGTGAACAGCTGCGGCAGCAGGCTGTCGAGTTGCAGCCCGGTCATGATGCGGTCGGCCAGGGTCATCGCGCAGGACGCCTCGTTGACCGCGTGCAGCTGCTGCCACAGCGCCGCCGCGAGGCCGCTGAGCGCACCGAGCAGCGCCAGCCCGATGAACAGGCGCCGGCCGAGACCGGGCAGCGCCGCGGCCACCAGCGCCAGCACGCCCACCACGATGTAGATCAGGCGCTGCAGCACGCACCACGGGCACGGCTGCATGCCGAACACGTGCTGCGCGATCGCGGCCAGGCCCACCGCGCCGAGCGAGACCAGGCCGACGGCGACCAGCACCTGCGGCAGGCGGATGACGATCCTCATGCCGCGAGCTCGGCGATCAGCTCGATCTCGACACAGGCGCCAAGCGGGATCTGCGCGACGCCGAAGGCGCTGCGCGCGTGCTTGCCGGCGTCGCCGAACACCTCGCCCAGCAGCTCGGAGCAGCCGTTGGTCACCAGGTGCTGCTCGGTGAACGTGGGCGTGCTGTTGACGAGGCTCATGACCTTGACGATGCGCTTGACGCGTCCCAGGTCGCCGCCGGCGGCGGCCTGCAGCGTGCCCATCAGGTCGACGGCGATGGCGCGCGCTGCGGCCTTGCCTTCCTCGGTGGTCATCGTCAGGCCCAGCTGGCCGACCCAGGGCTTGCCGTCCTTCCTGGCGATGTGGCCCGAGAGGAACACGAGCGAGCCGGTCTGCACGAACGGCAGGTAGGCGGCGGCGGGGATGGCAAGCGGCGGAAGCTCGATTCCGAGGGCTTGCAGGCGGGCGGCGATCGTCATGAAAGGTCTCCGTGCGGGGCGGGTGGCCCGTGATGGGCACGGATGCTACACGCCCGCGCAAACACCTGCGCGCGCGCGGGACGCGGGCGGCGGCGCGGAGGGGACGAGCGGCGCCGCCGCCGGCGCCGGCGGCGGACGACCTGGCGCGGCGGCCTGCGGCGGATGTTCAGTCGACGGCCAGCAGGGGCGCCAGCGCCTGCTGGCCGGGCGGCGTCAGCTCGAGCGCGCGCTCGCCGCCGATGCGGCGCAGCCAGCCGCGCTCCATGAAGTGGTCCAGCAGGCCGCTGGCCAGCTTGCCGGCGAGGTGGTCGCGCCGCTCCGACCAGTCCAGGCACGGATAGGCGATGCGATGCGACGCACTCGCGCGCAGCGCGGCGGCGTCGAAGCCGAGGCTGGCGAGCCCCGCGACGCCGGCCTCGGTCAGCGCATAGCCGTCCGCGGCGTCGACCAGCCAGGCGTTGCGCCGCAGGTGGTCGAACAGCGCGACGCCGCGGCGCCCGGCGAGGTGACCGTAGCAGCAGCGCGCCTCGCGCAGCCGCTGGCGGGCCGGCGCCGACCACGCGCGGTCGTGCGAGGAGCGCTCCGCCACCATCGCCAGCGCTTCCAGCGCGTGCGCGACGTCGGCATCGGCGATGCGGAAATAGCGATGGCGCCCGCGCGGCTCGCACGCGAGCAGGCCGGCGTCGACGAGCTTGACCAGGTGCGCGCTGGCCGTGGCCGCACTCACCGAGGCCGTGCGCGCGAGCTCGCCCGCGCTGGCGTACTCGCCCGACAGCAGGAAGGCGAGCATGCGGGCCCGCGACGGGTCGGCCACCAGCGCGGCCACGCGCGCCAGCCGCGGCTCGTGCGGGGCGTCGGGGGGCGGCGGGCTCGCGCGGCGCGAGGTGGGCATGCGGATGAGGTCAGGCGGCGATGGCATCACTGTATTCCGATGCGCGCAGGTACGCCGCGTCGACCACCTCGGTGAACGTGCGCTCCTCGCGGACGATGAAGCGCTCCTGCTGGGCGAACTCGAAGTTGGCGCGGCCCTCGGCATCGGCGCGCAGGCGCTTGCGATAGGCCTCGTACGCGGCGAGGCTGTCGAAGGAGATGAGGCCCCAGGCCTCGTAGTTGCTGCCTTCGCTGGGCAGGAAGTAGCCGAGCAGGTGCCCGCCGCAGCGCGGAATGATGCGGCCCCAGGCCTCGCAGTACTGGCGGAAGAGCGCGCGCTTGAACGGGTCGATCTCGTAGCGGATGAAGCAGGTGAGGGTCATGGTGTCTCCGGGATGATTGGCTTCAGTGTCGTGCGGGATGGGGCGGCGATGCTTCGCCGCGCGACGAAGCGTCGGCCGGTTCAGGTCTCGGCGCGGAAGTTGCGCCCGCGGCGCTCGCCGGTGCCGAAGTAGTGGCGGAACACGTACAGCAGCGGGCTCCAGCGGCTGGTGTCGATGTGCCGGGAGCCGTCCAGCACGATGGCCGGATGCGCATGGACGTGGACGACCGCGAGCTCGATGACCAGGAAGCCGGGATCGTGCGCATCGTCGTCGGCGCCCGGCGTGGAGCGGCGCGCATGCAGCAACCGGGCCTCGAGCTGCAGCGGGCACTGCGCGATGCGCGGCGGCGCCACCACGTGGGACGCGGCGCGCGTGAAGCCGCCGAGCGCGAACTTGTCCGCCTCGTGGCGATAGCCGAGCGCCTGCTTGTAGTCCGGCACCGGCGCGCGCCCCGTCGTGCGGGCGATGCGCTCGATGGCGGCGTGCAGCGGCGGGTCGGGCAGGTTGACGACGGCCTCGCCGCCGCGCAGCAGGTTGGCGCAGCCCTGGCCTTGTCCGGACAGGCCGAGGACGAGCCGGTCGTCGAGCGCCCACACCGAGGACATCGGCGTGATGTTGGCGGCGCCGCGTTCGTCCAGCGTGGTGACGAGCGCGACGGGGGTGCCGAAGTAGAGGGTCGACGGGCGGATGGTGATGGCATCGTGGCCGGAGGCGGGCATGGCGTGTTGCGTCGGGATCGGGCGGCCCAGGTTAGGTGCGTGCGTCGCCGCGAGGGTTCGACGCGCGTCGAATCGAGCGATTGGCCCGTGCGCGCCATTCGCGGGCGAAACCGCGCCGTTCGCCGCGGGCGGATTCGCATGGCGTTCCTAGACTGGATCGCATGGATCCGATGCGCGTCGCCACCGACTTCGCGGGTGCCTGGCGGCGCGCCGGGGCGGCGTTGGCCTGGGTGGGCGGCGTGGCCCTGCAGCTGCAGCAGTCGGCCTTGTGGGAGGGCGCCGCGTGGCCTTTGCTGGCAGGCGCGGCGCTGGCGGCCTGGCTCGTCGCACGCGTGGCGCGGCGGCGCGGCGGTCGCGGGCTCGCGTGCGTCTTGTCCGGGGTGGCGCTGGCCGTTGCCGGATTCGGCTATGCGGGCTGGCGCGCGGAGTTGCGCCTCGCGGACGCGCTCGCGCCGGCGTGGGAGGGCTGCGACATCGAGCTGGTGGGCACCGTCGACGACATGCCCCAGGTCGCGCCCGACGGCGAGCACTTCGCGTTCGCGGTGGAGTCGGCGCGCCCGCTGGCGATGACGCCGCGCGAGATCAAGCGCGTGCGCTCGCTCGCCGAGGCGGCCGGCCAACCCTGGCCGGCGACGGTCGCGGCGGCGGGGACGGCGGGCGCGCGGGCGCCTGTGACCGACGACGATGACGACGACGAGGCGATCGCGCCGACGCCGCCGGTGGGGGCGGGCAGTCCGCAGGTGCCGTCACGCGTCTGGCTCCAGTGGAACCGCAACCAGCGCGACGACCGCAGCGTCGCGGAGGCGCCGCCGCCGTTGCGCGCGGGCCAGCGCTGGCGCCTGCCGGTGCGCCTGAGGCGTCCGCACGGCGCGATGAACCCCGACGGCTTCGATGCCGAGCTGTGGCTGTTCGACCAGGGCCTGCGCGCCACGGGCGCGGTGCGCGGCAATGGTCTCCTGCTCTCGGCCTCCTGGTCGCCGATCGCCGACGCCCGCCAGTGGGTGCGCGACCGCCTGCTGCTGGCCGGCAGCGGATCCGACCCGGCCGACGCCGCGGCCCATGGCGCGCTCGCAGCGCTCGCGGTCGGCGACCAGGCCGCCATCTGTTTTTCGGTAAATAAGTTGGTCGCTGAGACCGCTCGCACGGTCCCCTCGTAGAACACTCGCTTTGGACTCAGGGCTTGAGTGGCCGCTGGGCAAAGGGAGCTTCTCGCATAGGTCGGCGCTCGGAGGCGGTTTGGGAAATTGGGAGGTTCCCACCACCTATGAAAACTCGTGGCTGCGGCGTTTCGGTGCCTGGCCTCCGACTGTCAGAACGGCGCCCGCAACGACCCATCACGGTCTGTTGTACCCACCTGCACTCTGGGCACCCCGCTCAGCCGGGTCAGCTTGCGGCTCTGTGACCCCTACCCGTGCATTTGACCTCGCTCGCTTGTCACCCGCGCGTGCCCATCGTTGAATTCAGTGACCAGTGAAGTCTAGCACTGCAACCAGTTAGCCTACGTGCGCCTAAGTTTGTGCCAGTCGCAAGGTCCCGGGGTCGCTGGGACGTTTGTGTACGAATCGCGGAGCGCCCAGTAAGTCGGTGAGATGCCAAGATATTGGCATCGCCGCCAAAAGCAACCTCGGACAGGTGTGTGGTTTCGAAGCTCCCGCTGGCGCTTCAGATTGGTCCGATTTGGCGCGGGAACCGCTGGATTCAGAGTAGTGAGACCAAGTAGTCCAGCGCGTCATCGTTGGTCAACAAACCATGATAGAAGCAGGCTCGCCAAGCGTTGGGTGAACCGCCGACGGCCTCTTCGAGGTCAACGTGACGAAGCAACTGCGCGTGTACCGCATTGCGATTTGCCTCTGTACCCAAAAAGACTTGTGGCCTCCTGGTCAGGCTTCCCCAAAGGTGAGCGAGGTATGTGTCAATGCCGGAAGGTCGTACGACGTTCTGAATGTGCCACTGAACGACTGCCAGTTCGTCGTCGACAACCCCCCACGGAACCGGGGTAAGCCTCGGCGCTCGCCAGTCTGGCTCGGCCCGGATGGTCATCACGCGACTACGAGCGAACCCATCGAAGTAGGGGTGCAAAGGTCGCTCTCCAGCATTGGCGCCCCGCACTAGGTTCTTTCTGGCGGTGTTGCACCTGCTGCACGCTGGCACGAGGTTCACCGACAGGAAGGAGAACTCGCTGTAGTCTGCCTTAGGAAGGTAGTGGTCGAGCGTGCCGACTCCATCGCGACCGCAAACCGGGCAGGCACCTTCGACTTGGGTCCGAAGCGAGTCGATGAAGCCTAGCGCCTTCGGGGGATACTGGTAAAGATGGTTCAGCGACGCCCTCAGAGGTTCGAACGTTGCGTCCTCGGCGACCGTCCATGGATTTCCTTGGTGCTGACGGTAGAGTCGGTAGCGGTCAAGAATCTCGTCATGACGAGTCGAGACCTGGACTGCATGTGGGCTCCGCGAGGCTCGCAGCTGGTTCAAGAGGTCGTCATCGTCAACCACCGGATGGTCTAGCTTCCTCATTGCGATGACTCAATCTTTGAGCGCAGCAGCATGAGCGCCTCTGTGCTCAACTCGCCAGCAAACCTTTCTAGCGCCTGTTCGAAAGTCAAGTTTGCTGTTTGCGCGCTGGTTAGCAAGTCTTCATACAGGTGCTCAGGCATGTCGTCTCCAAACACCTCATTTGAGACTGACGCGACATTAGCGCCGAGTGTTTGGAGCAAAGGCGTGCCAACGTCGATTGTTCCATCGTCAGTTGGCCGCAGGATATGTACTTGCGAACTTTGAACCTCGCGAACGACGAAGGGCGAATGAGTAGCCAGGATGGCTATCGAATGGGTATCCGTAAGCACCTTGTGCAGGACGCGCATGAAGCGCGAGATGAGATTCGGATGGAGAAAGTTCTCAGGCTCGTCGATGACGAATACCGAAGCTGCTCCAGCGTTCGCGAGCGCAGTCAGAACGAACCGAACGAAAGCAAGCTGTCCAAGGCTCGGCCCTCGAGGCTCATGAGCTTCGTCAAGGTAGATGAGACCGCGTGTGTGGTCTAGCTCGCCTGCGGCCTCAAGCTGGCGCTGTTCTCCGCCGAGCATCCAGGCATCCAAGGGTCGATAGCCTTCACCGTCCTTGATGCTGTACGAGGCGGTTGCATCCGCCTTAACTGGCACGTAGACCTTTAGAGCAGGGAACTCCTCCTCCAAAATCGCTTTCAAATATCTGAGCGAGGGAAGCCCCTCATCGTCGTGTGAGCGAGCGATGTCAACTAGAAGTCGAGTGTCGGACTCTTCTCGTCTCGGACGTCGCGAGGTGTGAGGGTCAAGCGAGAATGTTCGGACGCGAGCACTTCCTTGACTTCTAGCGCTAGGTTGAAAGTGGTGCAGAGACGCAGAGTGAGCAAAGGCCAGCACTTGATTGACTTCTGGCCGGTTCTCAATGGTGGCGAGCCGTGACTTCAGGTCTACCAGACCGCGGGCCAACTTTGCCAAGCAGGACGTCTTGCCGCACCCATTTTTGCCAATCAGAACGGCGATGCGCCCCCGGAGAGCGTTGTGTCCGCGAAAGGTGAAGTTGAGCGTTGGCTTTGGGCCGACGCCTTTGAGGTGCGCCTGGAATGGTGAGCGGGCGTCGGTTCCTGACGTTAGGCGCCCGGCCAAAATCCACGCGCCTCGTCGCGATGCGAAGTAGGACTCGCTCGAGCGAACCATTGCCAGCTGATAGACCTCAGACTCAAAGAAGTCTGGCCATCCCGGCACCTCGTCCTGTGCTTCCGCTAGCAGAGCCAAGTCGTGCAATTCTTCAAGCAATGACTGAGCTCGCTCAGCTCCCACCGTTCGTCTCGCCAAGCTGTAGTACTTCGTTTCGATGAGCAGGCTTGCGAACGCGGGTCTTACATCTGAGACTGGTACGCCCGGAACTGTGTTGAATATTGTTCCCACTGGCTGGCCGCCTTGCTTGTCGCCGAGAACTGAGGCAACAAACTTCTTGAAGTCCTTCTCCCCTTGAACTGCAAAGCGTCCCGGGAACCAGGCGAGCTTGCCGTCTTGGCCCCTTAGGCCTATATCGGCAAGAAGCCTGTAGCCGAAGTCGTTCCAACGGTCAGCGGATGGAACTGCCGCTGCGTCGGCAATGGAGGACTCCGCCTCTTCTCTTGTTCGAAAGAGCGCGACGATTTGAGATTTCTTCGAGGGCATCCTTCAATCGTACCTTTCGACGAATCCGCGGGCGGTTCAGGCTGTTCGGATGGCCGTTGCTTGTGCCGATTTCGCTCATGCTTGGCATAGCTTCGCTGAAGCGGGTGACTGCCCTGTCGGTGTCACGCAGGGGATGACTCTCGCAGGTTGAATGGACGAGAACGCTGTGTTCACCGCAAAGCTCTGGTTGTCGTGCCTTACGATTGCCAATCGAACGGACGCCCAATGGGTGCAGGGAGAGACCGGTGAGTACACCAAAAAGGAAGGACATCGCCGTCATCGGCGGCGGAGCGAAAGCAGCGGCAATCGCAGCAAAGGCCGCAGCGCTTCGGCAGGCTGGCCTTGGCAACGAGGTCTACGTCACTGTCTTCGAGAAGAAAGAGGTGGGCTCTCATTGGACGGGCACTGGCGGCTACACGGATGGCGTCCAGCGTCTGTGTACGCCGGCCGCGCGCGATGTGGGGTACCCATATGCCCACGCCGTGACGCACGTCAACACCTTCATGCACGCGCAGTACTCCTGGCAGAGCTTCTTGCTTGCGCATCCGCACGATTATCGCCATTGGGTTGACCATGGCACGAACCCGCCGGAGCACGCTGACTTCGCACGCTACCTTGACTGGGTAGTGCGCAGAGCGTCACCGACACTTGTGCTCGAAGAGGTGACCAAACTGCGTCCGCACGCAGGGAAATGGCTTGTCGAAAGCAAGAAATCTGGCGCGCGAAAAGCTACTCATCCTGTGGCGTTTGACGGTGTTGTTGTGACCGGTCCAGGACCGGCCAGGCGCGTTCCAATGACAGGCAAGTCGATGCGCCGCTTCGACGGGGAAGACTTCTGGCTTCGCCTCAAGGACGTGCGCAAAGCGGTCGGTCCTAAGCGGACTTCAGACCAAATTGCTATTGTCGGTGCGGGTGGGACGGCCGCCGCTGTCCTGGCTTGGCTGACGCGCAACGGCTACAGGGACCACGAAATTGTGATGGTCGCTAGTCAGGCGGCGCTCTTCACTCGAGGAGACAGTGCGTTTGAAAACAGGTTGTTCAGCCACGAAGAAGCATGGGAAAGCCTCTCGAAAGAGAGCCGCGAGCAGTTCTTCAATCGCCTGAACCGTGGCGTCGTCTGGGGCACCGTCATGGACGAAGTCTCGAGCGCATCGCGCATCGTGTTCGTCGATGGGCGCGCTGAAAGCATCGCTGCAAACAGCCGCGGTGACCTGAAGGTCATTGTCAGAAAGGGCAATGGCGATTCGTTTGACCTTGACCCCGCGATGCTTGTTGACGCCTCCGGGTTCGACAACTGGTGGTTCCTCGACCTCATCGACGGCTTCAGGGCATCCAACCGCACGAACAAGGCCTTCCTCGACAAGCTGCGGGACGACATGTTGCCAAACTTGAGCTTCAAGACCGCCAAACACTTTGCGCCCTTGCATGCGCCGGTTCACTCGAGTGCCATCGGCCCGGGCTACGGGAGCTTGATGTCCCTTGGTGCGATGTCCGACCGCATCGTCCAGCGATACGCCTTGCTCCTGTAGCTGAGGGCCATCCTGGCTCGGTTCCTATACACGCGTACACACATACATCGGGAGTAAAATTCATCATGGCTTCCTCGCACTTGGTTCTTCGAACCGTCTACCTGAGCCCTAAAACCGACGACAAGCTGCGTGACGAGGCCTACCGCACTCGAACGAGCAAAGACGACCTCATTCGTCGGTACATTGAGGCTGGCATGAATGCGCTCTCGAACGCCGCCAGCGGACGCGCTGCTGCCAAGACGATTGGCGTCAAGAATGTGGTCGCGAAGAAGGCGACTATGTATTCCTTGGTTGTTGCCAAGAAGGCCGCACCAGCCAAGAAGGCGCCAGTGGCGAAGAAGGCCGCATCTGCGAAGCAAGCCCTCGCCGCCAAGAAGGCCGCACCAGCCAAGAAAGCTGCCCCTGCCAAGAAGATGGCTGCCAAGAAAGCGGCCCCTGCCAAGAAAGCTATGCCCGCGAAGAAGGCCGCTCCTGCGAAGAGGGCCGCTCCGGCCAAGAAGGCCGCCGCGGCAAAGCGAGCAGCGGCATAGACAGTCTGATTCACGGCCAGCTTTCCCTGGTTTACGTGTTCCTGGTTTACTCTGTGGCTCTGCGGTCAGGGTTTCTCCCTGTATTGATGTCGAGGTCATCGTCCCCACACCGTTGATTGCGGTGTGACCGCAACCGCCAGGCGGTTTGCCCTGGATAAAGCAGCGTAGGAGATGCCATGAAGGAACCCGGACTCGACGACCGCCATCGGAACCAAGACGGCCGCATCCAGCAAAAGCGCTCGGACACGCAGAACCAGAATCTGCCCAATCCTGTCCCTGGCTTCAAGCCGACGGACACGCTCAAGACCATCCGTGAGAAGACGGGGGCGACTAGCGAGCGCGCCATCCGCGACGCGGTCAACAAGAAGAAGTAGGCCCGCGATGCCGGTCTTTGAGGAGCAGCGTCACCTTGTGACCGTCTTCCCATTCAAGGCCTACGACGTGGCTACCGACGATTTCAAGAGGTCGACGCGGATGGCTACGCCGGAGTTCATCAAGTCTGTAGCGGGCATCATCGACGGGAAGGGCGTCAAGGTTGACGTCGAGTCCCTGGAATTCGAAGGTCTGACAGCAAAAGGCTTGGCGCCGGTCAACGCCTAGAGCAATGAGACGCGCCGTGCCCGGTGGCTAGGCCCGCGCGTCGCGTTGCGTGACCAGCCACCCGGTGGCGCTCGAAATGTTCCACCCAGACAGAGCGGCCTGACGTGCCTTACGGACCTTTGACAACTAAGCGTCCCAAGCCGTCAACCTGAACGCGTCTGGCGGAGCACTGCGTCTCCTCTGCATTCGGATAGGGCAAGGAGCAGCCGTAGAGCATTACAGACTGCATTCCGGCGGGTGCAGCGCGGGCTTCCGACATTAAGCTCAGCCCCAGCTCCTTGCCAACCAGCGTGACCAGGCAAAGAGCGATGACGAGTAGCAGGCGGTTGGTCGTCTTGAGGTCAGGCATCGTCGTCCCCTGTGATGGTTAGTTCCGGCAGCTGTTTAAAAGGCCTTGACCTCTAGCGCGACGACTTCTGCCGTTGAGCAAATGCGGTCTAAGACATCCTTGGCGTAGGCTTGAAACTGCGCCAGCTTTGCCGCGTCGTCTACCGAGGCAATAGTCGCGATTGGCGCGGCTACACCGCCGGCGGTGGACAATAGCAACGCCATGCTTTTGATGAGGTTCTGGTCGGCGTGGTCGCGGCTTGCCACAACCGCCACCGAGACTACGTTGTCCAAAGTGAATACGCTTTCAGTCGCAACGTCCGGCAAGTGGCCAGCCGACGACTTGGCGCCTTTGATGACGCTCACCAATCGTAGAAGCCTAGTCATGTGATGCTCCTGTGGCTATGCAAAGAGATGCTCTTCAAACCGAAGTCCGAGCTCCACGCCCCAGACCTTATTTCCTCCGACATCTATGGCCTCTCTGGATACAGTCAGACGCGACACGTCCCATTGGTCGGGCAACCTCATCGGTAGCGCTGCGTTGATGGCGGCAGTCACGGCTTCTTGTATCCAACCCTGACCGTAGATTGCTGCGACGATGGCCAGCGCGACGTTCTGAAGCTCTCTAAAGATTGGTTTCCATGCTGGGTCGACGTCAATCGGTACGAATGGCTCAATTCGTCGGACGCGGATGCGCTTGGCTGCCGAGTCGACATCGAGGGTGACTGCCAGGCCCAATTCAAGCTCTAGTCTTGGAATACTTGTCGACGGTTCCTGGCTCTCATTGCAGCGATGACCCCAGTCCGTCAGCTCAGGACAGGGATAGCTGTAAGCGACCTTGACTCCGACGCCGTCAATGCCGCCGATGACCTTGAACGCGAGTGTTTGGTCGCCGCTCCACTCAGGCTCGAATGTCACGCGAACGGGCAGAGTGTCAACGAATGGTGTGACGCCCTCTAGCCGAACTTGCCCGAGCAAGGCAATGTTCAGTACGTCTCCTAGAAAATTCAGGGGTGCGCCAACTGACTTGCTGAGCCAAGTCAGAACATCGCCTACCTCTTTGGCGGCAAACCGCCCAAGCATAGAGACTACCTGTGGAAGGAACGGCCAATCAACGTAGAGACGGTTGGCCTTTATAACTTCAGCTCCGAATCCCGTGATTAGGAACGAGATATCGCTCACGGCCGTCGTCGTCTTGGTTCGGTGCGTTGCGGGCAGTCGCGGCTGATGTTCAATTCGATGATGGTTCAAAGTGATGTTCCGCAGCGGAACATTGACTCCTGCATCGGCGTCCGCAATCGTTGCTTGCTCAACCTTTGCCCGGAAGCCGTACTGGTCAGTGAGCGAATCACGAGCTGCCGAGAGGACAAGAAGGTTGTTAGCACTTGGCAGAACTGTGATGTCAACTCCGGCCTTTTTGTAGGCGGCACTCCCGTATGCAACGGAGATACCGGCCGACATCGCACGAATTTGCGCCGTGGTCAAATCGACCAGCAGGTCGTCGCAAAGCAATGCGCCGTCGGGGCCGGGCGTAATTTCACTCACCGAGAAATCGGCTGTGTTTGCCAACTGAAGCTCCGTGAATGACGCGGAAACGCCGGTCATCCTGGCGGTAAGTGCGAGGGCGTAGCCAGGCGCTGACGCGCGAGACTGTGCGTGCAAGGAAATCTCGTCGGCGCGCAGGTGCGGCTTGGCAATCGAGATGTTCTGGGCAAGGGCAAGTCCGTCGGCGCTGAGCGTTGCAGCTGAACAGTGAATCCTTATGTCACCAGACTCCGCACGCGACTGTTGAGAGTCAAATGAGTACCAGACGTCGGACGCCGATATCCTTGTCTGACCAGCATTGATGGCAAAGGGCGGCGTCTTCGCTTGAGCTGGAGCTCCAACGCTTATGGAGTCGCAAACCCCGAGAAGTGACTGCAGCCACAAAGACCCAGCGGCGTCTGCGTAGGAATACGTGAAATCTAGGGTCAGCACGAGCCGGCCGTCGGCTACCACAGCCTGCAGACCGTCTCCAACCGCAATGACGGCGTCTCCGTTAAATCTCGCGTCGTCAATGGTCAGAGTGCCCGCAATAGCTCCGTGGACTAGGTCTACTGCGATGGTGCGCAATGACACGCTAGCAATGCACTCTGGAAGGGAGACCGGGCCCAAGTCAATCGCCGGAATCTTTGACCTGAGTGCGCTGATTCCCGGGATGACGAGAATCGTTGGCGAGACGTCCAGGCCTTTGAGCCACTGCCAAAGGCCTGCGTTGTCGACATCTGCCGGAAGCTGCTGTGCAGCGACGCTCAGGGTCGTCCAGGATGGACTGACGCCTTGCCGAAGTGAATCGGCAAATGCTGCAAGACGCGCATCCTTGCTTGTGCTTAGCGTGGACGTACCACGTTGACCGGCATCTAGCCGGATGGTGCTTTGGTCGGCCCCGTGTCTCACCGACACGACCAATTGTTCACTCTTTGGAGTCGTACCCTCGAGCCTCCACTCGCCGCTTTGGGCGTTCAAAGCTGAGATGAGACGCAGGAGACTTGTTGCCTGTGCGTGAGCCACGACACACCGCCTAGTGGGGAATGAATGCGATTTGGTAGCTCGCACTGTCGCCAGGTGCGACGGTCGCGGTCTTCTCAGCCGCGGACTTCGAGGTACCGTCTCGATTTCCGATTGCGGCGGTTAGCTTGACCGTGGCGTCTTTGTCGGTGTTGTTTAGGAACGTGACAACTGCGAACGTGGCGTCAACTCGTCCAAGAGGAATCGCTAGTGCACCTGCGACTGCGGTGTTATCTGTTCTGTAGAGAGGGGATGAGGGCTTGAAGACGCTCTGGCCTTCAAGCTGGGAGCCCGGCGAGGTTAGCGTAGAGCTGCGCCACGCGCATGCAATCTCCCCGCCAGAGCTTGACGCCGCGATGAACCCAATGTTGGTGTTTTTGTCAGCTGGCGTGCCAAATTCATGGTCAATTTCGATGAGTTCCATAAGCTTCTCCTTCTGCGTTCGAGGGGTAAGACGTGGGTAGGGACCCATCTGGGTCGCACAGTCAATGCCGTTAGGTTAGTAGCGTCCCGAAGCATCGCTGCGCATTGCCGCCAAAGAGCGCGTCGCGGTCGACGACGCCAGCACTCGCTTGCTCGACCTGGAACGGGAAGCGCGCCCAGTCTCTTTCGCGAGAGAGCATCAGCCAATCGCTGCCATACATCACACGCTGAGCGACGCCAGGGTGCTGCACGGCTCGGGCCAAGCGAGCGCGTGCGTCGCCACAACTCGAGCCGTCATTGCCAACGCCGAGACGAGACCAGTAAGCGACGTCGCCGTATACCGTCTTTCCATCCTGGGATGCCATCAACGTAGACATCTCGTCTGTCCACGTATTGACATCGCAATCGCCGCCGAAATGGCCGAGATTGATGATGGGGGCCTTCCTGCCTGCATATCGGGTCATCAGGGCTTGCCATCCCTTTGGGCCGCCGAGGTTGTCGTGCGCGTCATCCCGGCCCATGGTTTGACCGGTATGTGACATCACCGGCACGCCAAGCGATATGCTGGCGTCCCAGAACTGCGCGAGCACGCGGTCGAGGTCAGCGGCCGACGGCCCTGGGCCAGGTGGCTGGGGAGATTCAGTGTTGCCGAAGGGACGGAAGCCGTTGGGGGGATAGAGTTTGACTCCAACGAAGCCCCGGGTCTGAACCGCATCAACGACGCGCGCGAGTGCCTTGCCTTCTTCCTTAATATCAGACCAAGGGTTGTAGGCGACGAGGGGCCGCATATAGCCGCCAGAAAGCATGCTCAGTAGCTGATGAAGCTTGACCTGGTCGTCGTGCGAGGAGCGAGGAGGGCATTCCAACCAGCGGTCGAAGTCGACCAACGCGCCGAGCGTCATGTTGATGCCGTAGGAGCCTTGCGAGCTCGTGAATGCTTGGCCGTAGGAATGCAGGTTTGCCCATCGCGAGGAGAGCATGTAGCCCACAAACTCCAGAATGCCGCCAGAGTACGGCACCTTCGATGCGCTGAGCCGCGCGCTGTAGGTCACTACGTTGCCAGGATTGAGTCCGTGGTCCATCGCTTGCTGGAGGGACTCGGGCCCCAAGGCGCGTACCGCGGGGGCCAAGCCCATCGGGGCCAGCTGCGCGGCTTCCCCTGCTGCGATTTCGTCAAACTGCGTCTTGAACGATGTGTTTCGAACCGCCTCATAGAAGCGTCGTGATGCGTCAGCTCGTTGAGTCCTTTTGAGCGCAATCAACGCATCTTCTCGGGCCGTTGAGGAAAGCATCGCCGGCTGCATCAAAAGGGTCTGGAGGTCATGAAACTCTTGTGCTGCCGTGGGAGCAATTCCAGCAAGCTCGTCTGCGACCGGACCCAGAGCTCGGACGAGACTTGCTAGAGGCTCGGCCATGTCATGAGCAACGGGGCCTTCGAGGTAGCCTCTGACAGTCACGTCCGATGCGTTGAAGAAGTGCGCATGAACGTCGATGCGCTTTTGGCCGAGGCCTTGAGGCACAAAGGGGACAGGCTTCAATGGGGTGCCAAATTCGGCGCGTTCAGTAGCGCCAATCTGGTTGTCCGGAAATCCTCTCAAGCTGCAGCAGCCGCTTGCTGCCAGAAGTGCGGATGAGCCTGCTGCGCCGAGTGCTCTGCGGCGGCTCATGCTCGCGCTGAGAAGCGTGCTGATACTCGCTCTTGTCATCGGCATCTCCTGGCTAGCCTTTGGCTACTGTTCGTTGGGCGGTCTGCAAACGTTTGAGTCGGGCGGGGAGTTGTTGTCCTTAGGCGAGTCGTCCAGGACGGTGACCACAGACGCGGTCGAGATGTCGATGAGTCGCTTCTTCTTGGGCCTAACGAGGCAGTAGTAGGTGGCGCCCTGTCCGGACTGAATGAGGACGTAGTTCAGCGTTGCGACTCTGGGCTCAGTGCACTTGTTGTAGAGCGACGCTCGTTGATATGGGCCGACGCCTCTTGACACGCACGGGCCGCCATCAGCAAATGCAGCCGCCGAAGACCCGGCAAGGACCACCGCTGCGGCGATATGCCTCGTAGACGCTCTCAGCTGCTTCATGGGCTACTTCTCGAAGACGTGCATGGCATGGCTTGAGAACCTTGCCTTCCGAATGGTCAGTGCATGCTCGGAACAATCAAAGGGCCGCCTGGACATGCAGTGCGTACGCCGTTCCCGCAGGAGACGGGTTGAAAGTCCTTGCCCAGGCAGAACTGGACTTCCTTGAGTGCTTTGCCCCCACAGTGAACAGCGACAGAGCGGTTCGTCAGGGCCGGATTTGCTTGTCGGAAGGCTTGGGAAATTCCGTCTGCTGTTATGTTCGTGGGATGAGAGCCGGCCTGCAAGACATCGGGAACATGAATGGCCGCATGAGCCTGAGCGGCGGCGTGGATGTAAGCCGTGGCGTCGCGCCCGTCACAGACCCCGTGCGTCGTCCACTCATGCTGCAGCAGGCCTTCGGAGGGGAAGACCTGGTTTTGTTGCTGGTAAGCCAGCGCAGCCGGGTCTAAGTGAAACTTGCTGGGGCAGTTCTCAGGGTAGCCACCTGCCTGCATCTGCGGCCAGAGTCCGTGCAAGACAAAGCCATGGTCACCGCCGCCGCACTCCTTAGGGTCGGCATTTGGCTGCGAGCAGTAAGACGGCTCCCAGGAAAGTGTGAGAACGTAGTAGTCAAAATGACCCGGCTGACCGATGAAGGCGCCGCCTGCATGAGCAATGGATGACCACAGGACTGCGACTAGAACAAGGGGTCGCTTCATATACATCGCGCTCTCCGTCGAACGAATCTTCTGAAGTTCTTAATGGCTTAGGCGCCTTTCAGGCGCGGCGAATGCAAGACCGTCTGGTCACGCGGCCGTCTTAGACGCTGCCCTCTTGGCCGGCGCCTTCCTAGCCAGTGCCTTCTTAGCCGGTGCCTTCTTTGCCGGTGCCCTTGGCCGCTTCGCCACCGGCGCAGGTTGTGGAGCAGTGGTTGGTGCAGCGCCTGCCGCCGTCACCATCCCTGCCGGAAGAGTCAAGTACTGGCTCACTTGGTCGATGGAGCAGGATGGGACGAAGGTGTCGTCCGCGCAGATTTCCATGGCGCGGTCTTCAGTGAGCGCCTTCGTAGACTTGTTCACCGACTCCCCGTTGCCCAACGCCCAAGCGCTTTCCCAAAGGACAGCCGCCAGATGCGTGCCCGCCTTCATCACGCCTAGCGTCTTCTTTCCGAAGAGCTTGTAGAGGTTGTCCGATGGCGTGACTCCATCGGGTGTATCGAGGAAAGCGTCGAGAATTGCCTTCGGCGGGATGGCGTCAAAAGTCTGGCTCATCAAGTTGACGGTGAGCTTTGCCGCATCGAACCCTGTTTTGATGAGCTCGCTCTTCTTGACTGGCGGCGTCTTCGCCAGCGCGTTGAGAATTTCCTGTCGCATGTTGTTGACCATCGAGTCCTCATACATGCTGTGGACGCCTTCGCCGAGCGCCTTGCGCACCACTTCGGAGGTGCCTGCCTTCTTGCCCCGCACGTGATTGACCGTGTGCTCGGTCGCCTGCAAAGGGTCGCCATCGTGCAGGTAGGAGATGTGAAGTGGTTGGCAGGCGTCACCGACGTAGTGGGTCAGCACGCCTGCTGCACACACGAACTTGTCGTGCGTCTTAGCCGCAGAGGCGAACTCGACCATCGCTTCGAAAATCTGCCAGACGCGGAAAGGCAAAAGGCCCCTGTGCACCGCCTCGATGGGGTCACCTGAAAGCAAATCCGTGACGGAGTCGTAGAACGCGCTCCATACTGCTGGGTTGATGTTGGAGTCGCTCGCCAGGCACAAGCTGAGGAGTGTCTGCTGGTCGCTCGGCCGCGGCTGGTCCATGTCCGCGAAGTGATTCGGACCTTCGAAGTGGCGAGCGTGGCCCTGCGTCCCATGTTTCCAGTAAAAGTCAGGAACATCCGCAAGGGGCACAAAGGATGCGGCTCCCATTCCCTTGAAATCACTGTTCAGGATGGTGGCATCGTCGTGCGAGAACAACTTCAAGTTGTTCGTCATGAGCTGCGAGAGCTTGGGATAGTTGCCTGACAGGCCCGCGAGCGTCCTGGCGGCAATCGAGAAGTGCCCTACGGCGCCCCATGTGTCGGGCTGGTCGAGTCGCCAGTCCCGGATGGGGTCGAGCTCGAGCAGGGCGCAGACGCGGCTGACGAAGGTTGCAAGGGCGTAGCTCTGCGGTACTGCGGGTTGCCCCGAGTACAGCGTGTTCTCACCCCACTGCATTGCCAGCGGCAGAGGCGCTGGTGGCGTTGGCGTTGGCGCTGCTGGCGCAGCCGGCGCGGAGGCGTTGCTGAAGACCTGAGGAGGGCCATTGGGCTTGGCCTCCAGTAGCCAGAGCGACCCCGAGTCTCCTGGGTGCGTGGCGAACTTCTTAGCTGCCTGCAACTTGTCTGTCTGAACCTTTTTGGAGTCCGTGGGTTTGGGCGTCCGCGGCCCAATGAATAGGTCAGCGACGTATTCGAAGCCGCCTTGAGACTTGTAGCGGTAGAAGAGCGCGTGAATTTCGCCGTGCATCCTTCCAGAGGCTGCGCCAGTCGCCGTGACATGCGCGCCGATGAGGGACAGGGAGATGTTGGCCGCAGAGAGGTCGACCATCGGGCCCATCACGCCGACATTTCGAACCTCGGCGGTCCACTGGTTCAGGTCGTCTACGTCTACGAGACCCACGTCGAGGTTGACATAAACGTCCTTGCCTGCCCATCCAGGGTAGAGGTCGCGAAACGGGATGCGAGTGAGCTGCTTTTCTGCTGTGACACCGACGCGACGTTCGCGACCATCGACGATTGAGTAGAGAACTTCACCCGCTTCACCTGTGACGTGGCGATTAGTCAGCGCAAACGCCTTATGTCCATCACTGACCAAGCAGGCGATGGTTGCAAAGTGCTCACGTCCTTGGAGGTGTACCGTGATGGGATAGCCACCTCCAAGCTTGTTCATCGGGAATCGCGTCTTCTTTGGCGACACAGCGTTGACCAAGTCCTTCGGGGCTTCGATGACGCAGACCGGAACCTTGCGCCCGTCAGGCATGTACAAGGTCTTGGGTATCAACGCGTTGGGTTCGTACTGTCCAGCCTTGCCGGTGAACTGCTGTTCGGGGACCCATTGCGAAACGAAGACGAGGATTGCGGGCCAAGAGTACGGACGGACCGCCGAGTTGTCGAGCGTGCGAACGCCGGTGCCATGAACCCTGCCGGGGCCATTCTCGGAGGGCCAACTGTCGCCATTGCGGATTCGATACCGGCCGACGGCTGTAGCTACCACATTGGGCTGACGCATCAGGTGGATGTGATATTGGTCTCTGGCGTCGAGCAAGTCCGGGAGAGACAGTTGCGAATACAGGTTGTCGACGTCTTGGTAGGCGGTCAGGTCCATGGCATCTCCTCCAAATGCAAGTAAGGAGCAGCGTTCGCATGCTGCCGTTGGAATTGTTGATGCTGAGTCCGCGGGCAAATGGCCGTCATCCGCACAGTAGAGGTTGCGTCCTTGCGAGTCTGCAAGCACGCCCCTGAGAGCCAGACTCGTCGGCCCTATGCAGGCAGAGCGGTCATCGTCGATGTCGGCGGTTGGGCGTGCGTATTGAAGAGGGCTTGCGCAGCGAAGATACGCGCGTCTTTAGCCATGGCGCTCGGCATCCGCCTGAGCGTGTGGATGTGAAATCCCTCGTGCACAACATCGCGGGCTCCTCCCCAATCAAACCTCCACCTGGCTGCATGCTTCTGTGTGGGCTGCAAGCTCTGGTTCGGCTCGCATACTGACGCAGCTTTGCTTCAGTGCGGTGACTTCAATTTAGGGGGTGTTCAATTGGCGCTGCCTCGCTCGCCGTGGTGAGGGACTCGCGGTTTGAATTCATTGACTCATCTTTGCACTGCGAGGCAGACTGCCTGCGACGCTACTGCCCTAGAGAGAGTCATGCAGCCAGCAAAGTCAGTTGCTCAGTCATTGCGCCGACACACACTCAGCCGCGTCGTCATGGCGACAATTCTGTTTTCTGCATTGGTGAACGCTCAAGCTGCCGAAATCATTCTCGAGAAGACAGCCGTGCAAAAGCTCGTGGAGCAGGGCCAGTTCAAGGACAACGGTCGGTTTTACGTGCACAAGGGACCGTGTACTGCGTACCTCGAATATCCTGCTGTGACGCTTCGCGATGGACGCGTGAGCATTCGCACGCATTTGAGTGGTCGGTTCGGCGCGGAGGTCGGTGGCACCTGCTTGGGTTTTGGCTTGGCTTCGTGGGCAGTTGTCTCAGGGACACCGAACGCGATTGGAAACGTTGTTCGACTTGCAGACATTCGCATCGACGAGGTTGAAGACTCGACGACGCGGACGATTCTGGAATCGGGCTTGGTACCTACACTTCCGAACGCTGTTGAGCTGGATGTATTGAAAGCGGTTCGTTCCATGCTGCAAGGAACGAACGGCGAGGTGCAGGCTGAAGTGCGAGCACTCAGCATTCAGACAGTGGGCGTCGCGGACAGCAAGCTATCCGTTCGGTTCGAGTTCACGCTCGTGGGAAAGTAGGTCGTCATGTCTCAAGCTGCCCTGACCAAGATATGGTCGTTCTTCGCGCTGTCGACGCTCACCCTCTCGTTCTTGTTCTTCTTGCGTACGACTGGTGCCCAGCCAAAGGGCGATGACTTTGGATTCTTGGGCTACAAGGCGGCGACCATACCTATCCTCGCGTTGCCGATGGACATAGTTTTGTTCGGCATCACTTTGTGGCTCACCTGGGTGTGGAGCAAATCTGTCGAAAGGGGGATTTGGAGCGAACGTCTGCCCATCTTCTATTTTGACAAAAAGGACGTTGACCCAACGTTGCGCGGGGGAAAGATTTACCAGCGTTGGTCTTTCTTTCTGGTGCTCATCGCGCCGCCGCTGCTGCTGCTTCAGATGACCACTCGCTTTTTTGGCGGTACGGTCTACGAGGAGAGCAAGCCCGCGGCGCTTGCAAGTGGTTTGGGCGAGTTCGACTTCGCGGCACTCGGGAAGGTCAAAAGCATGCTTCGATTTGGAGACTGTGAAGGCCCTCAGTTCCTTGTGTGGGAGCCGTGGCTGTTCTCCGTGCTGCTACTTGCGCTAGTCTTTGGCTGGCTGTGGACGCTTCGCAGCATCTTCAGACGGTGAGCACAGGACGTCTCGTTTTCTTGACCATCTGGAGCCATCCGAGCTGGCACACTGCGCTCAACGCAGAACACACAAATGAGCGCTGACCGCGCAATCCCTGAGGAGGGAGCCTTGAACATCTCCGGAAAGTTCGACCTTTTGCCATCGGTTTGGCAAGGACACGACTCGTCGACGCTTCGTACCGTTTACGAACGTGCGTTTTCCGAAGCCGAGGAGCTCTTCATCGTCAGTGCCTTCCTCACGGAGTGGCAAAGCAGCCTCAAACTCAATCCGAGATGCTCAGCATTTCTTCTCATTGTTGGTGCGGACTTTGGTACGACGCGAAAGGCTGCATTGGAGGCGGCGCTGAAGTGGCTGCCTAAGCGATTTCCTCAAGGCGTTCTTGCCTTCAACCAAAGTGGCACGGCCTTCCATCCGAAGGCGATGCTCTGGCGAGAGCGCGATGGCTCCTGCTTCATGTTGATTGGCTCGTCGAACCTGACCAAGGCGGCGTTTGACAACAACGTCGAGGCCAACGTCACGCTAAGGCTCGATGAAGAAGACTACCTGCACGCCATGCAGTGGCTTTCTGACATCGAGAACCGGAGCGTAGAGGTCAACAAGAGTTGGCTGAGCACCTACGTCGAGGCGCCAGTTCGAGGCGGCAAAGGGCGCAAGCGTTCCAAGTCCGACGATGATGGCGCTGAGCCCGACCAAGCTCCGGTCTTCGACCTGTCCCTCGAAGTGCAAGGAACCGCGGACAGGAAGGTCTTCGACCAGTATCTGCAAATCCGCCGTGACCAGAAGGCGGCCTTCACCGCTCGGGCGAAGGAGCCCCTGATTTCCTTGGTCCAGTCCTCGGCCACCAAGGCGACGTGGGGCAAGCGCGACGACCAGCACTTCTACCGTGAGTTGGTTCGCTTGTGGAGCGCCACCAATGAAATCCGCATGGGTGGCGACCAGTGGCAGATGACTGGTAAGCACGCTAACCAACGTGAGCTGGCCAAAAGTCTGAAGGCCGTCATCGACGCGCGGGACGTGGAACGCGACGCCGTCGTTGTTCGCGAACGAGACCGCCTTCACGGACTTCGAGTGCCAACACGCGCGGCTGTCTTTACCGAGCTTTTGTGCCACCTGTTTCCCAAGCGCTACCCAATCCTGGACGCACCAGTACGCGCCTGGAGGCAGCATGTTGGCTTCGACGCACGAGTTGGTGGTACTGAAGGGGAGCGGTACCTCCGACTCGCACGGGCCATGCGGGCAGCTCTTCGGCAAGAGGGGCCTCAGAATCTTGGCATCAAGGACCTGGCTGAGCTTGATGTGCTGATTTGGTTGAACTTCCGTAGGGACAGCGCCGCCGTTCCGGCCTAGCCAAACGACGCGAGGCCCAGCTTCGGGAGTTCTGAGCGCTACCTTGCCCCTCTCCGCGGAATTTCTTGCGAGGCTCCGGCTAGCGCTCGCTAGGCGCCTTCCACTTCTTCAGCGCGCCAAGCGCATCCAGCTCGCCAACCAGGCTTCGCGCAAGTTCCAACCTTGCCTGCAGTGCCTCCTGCTCTTCAGGCGCCGAGTTTGCGGCGTCTCGTGCTACTGCTTCGAAGAAGGCGTGCATGCTCCTTGTCTGTTCCCAAGCGGCGATGGCTGCAATCAAGTCATTGCGAGCATCCTGCCGGTTCTTGACCTGACGAGCCTTGTCTGCTGCCTCTTTGGCGATGCGCTGCTCCTCTTGCCACTTGCGTTGTTCGGCTTCCGCCTTCAGTCTGGCCTCTTCAAGTTGACGAGCGAGCTCGGGGCCTGCTGCTTCGAGCTCGCTGACGATGCCTGGAACCATGGCGGCGAAGTCTCCCGCCTTTTTCTCTTGCCAGCGCTTGGCCCACGCGATGCGCCAGGAAGGAGAGTAGGCCTGAAGAGCCAGGCGACCCGACGCGAAGTCCTTGTGGGTTCGCCAATAGTGGGGCTCTGGGTAGCGACGAAGCTGGGCGGGGCTGAGGTCTCTCACGGGCAAGTAGCGACTACCGCTTCTGCCAACGTAGACCATCTCGACCGACTCGGTCATCTCGAACAGGGTCAGACCGATGGGGATGTCTCCGACGTACACCACGGTGATGCGGTCGGGTGACCACACGCCTTGGCGGTATTCATTTCTGCCGGGCGTCTCGCGTTCGTCAACTGGTGCCCGTCGCATCTGATTGGTCGGCGAGTTGGGTTGTGCCATCAAAACCCGATGACCTTTTGTGGTCAGCGCTCTGAAGAGCTTGTCCGTCGCTTCAAGAGCGGAGTCCAGGTGTCTCTCTGACGAGATGACATCGACAAGGTGCTTTTTGAACGGGCGCAAGAGGCCCGTATCGCTGTCGCGAGTCTTGAGGAAGAACGGCCTGACGTCGACCAATAGGTCGTGGCGCTTTTCCAGCGGCGACGGGGCCTTTGCTGTCTTGGATGCGCGAACCTCGGAGATGGAGGCGCTGGCCTCGACTGACCTGGCCCTGCGTTCTCGCACGGCCGTGCGTATCGTGAGCCCGACGGCCATGCCAGGCTTCCATTGGGTAATGTCACCTGGACGCGTTGGCGGAAGGGGAGGCTGGGACGAGCTCTTGCCGAACTCAAGTTTCGCCCAATGCCCTCGCTCAGGGCGGGGCACCCGCAATTCGGTGCACACGCGCGCCAAGTAGCTGCCTGACACCCCAAACGTCTCTGCCAGCTTGAGCATCGGCTTTTCCCACACCATCTCGTACAGCTGCTCGCGAGTGACAGGTTCCATCGTTCCAGCCTCAGGAATTGGGTCGCAGGCCCACTTTAGCGGTACCCAAAGATTTTAGCGAGACCAACTCTTTGTTCCTCGGGTTCTGGCAATCTACCCGTTGAGAATCGAGTTCTTTCAATCGTGCACAGGCGTTGCGACGGGGGAAGCTGCCGAGGCAGCGGTCGGACTGCCTCCGGCCTGGAGGCTCGTTATTGCGGGGTGTTCTTGCGCGTTCGACGGCACACCGTCCTCTGCTCCATGCGCGTAAGGCTGTTGCTGCGTCTCCAGATGTCGTTCCGGGTAGTGCACGAGCATGTGCAAGAACCAGACGGAAAAGAGACCGCCGACTATGCGAACCATGACACGTCGATGGACCTTAACGAAAGCAGCTGCGTAATCTCCACGGCAAAGACGTTCGGCGAGCAGACATCCAAATGAGAATCCCACGAGGACTACGCCAATCCAAGCGAGCGTGAACAGCGTTGCAAACTTGAATTCACGGATGAGGTCGACAAAGGCCCAGGCGAATACAACGCCAAAGGCGAGCATAAGCACGTGTTCAGTTAGGTCGAGGAACGGTGCGATGACGTACTTGCTGATGATGTCTTTTCCGGTGCCTGCACCAAACACAGCTGCGAGCGAAGTGAGGAATAAGGCGAGCAAGAAGTATGGGTTCGCGAGACTCTTGGCGACATCCTCAAAGAGCGCCTCGGCTGCACTCTTCTTTTCCAGCGTAACAATGCCAAACGCATTGAAAAGAAGAAATACGGCGTACCCAGCCGCACCCGCAAGGACTGGAGAGAAGAACTCAGCGAGGTGCTCTCTGTTGGGGCTAAATTTGGTGGCTATACCGTCCACCATCTTTTCAAATGCCGTGTCAAATGTCGTCCAACCATCAAGAAGAACGCAACGCGTCTTGCTCCACACTCGTTGAGGCCAGCGTGCGCCTGGCGCCGCAGGAGAAGCCGACGCAGACTGCTGAAGCATCTCAGCGTTGTCGCTGCCTTGAGTGTTCAGCGCTGCATCCATTGAAAGAGGCAAAGCCTTTGCCGACGGGTCCAATGCGACTGGACCGGCAAGACCATGTGGCACCGGAGAATTGGTGGACGGTTCCTGCTCTGTTTGTGACATGCGTTCCTCTCCCTCAGCTTTGGATTCATGAGGCGCTGAACTCGCTGAACGAGCCTGGCCTCAGCCTTCATGGCGTGTTCTATGGCTGGGTCTTGCCTGCAATAAATGTGTGGCTAGCGATTGCGCTTCTTCTCAAGAAGATTTCGCCTTCGACGGTCAAGGAAGACTCTTTGCCGTGAAGTCCTGAGCGACTTTGACGTCGGAAGCTCCACCTGTCGTTCTTGGCGGCTGTCGATGCGCGAACGCGCGCCGCGATGGAAGCCGCACACGGCGGTGAGCTGCACAGCTATCCACCCTTTGGTAGCCACTTCGCAATTTCGTCTCGGTTCAAGAGTGCAATCTGCTGCACTTCCGGCGGGGCCTCCTGCCCCTCCAGCAAGCCCAGCCGCCTGAGGGTGTAAAACAAGAGCGCCTGTCGGCATTCAAGCTTGGCCTGGCCGCGTGCCATGCCGTAGTCAAGCTCGATGACCTTGCGTGCGGCTGCCGACAACCCTGGGTTGGGGCCAAGCACCAGAGTCACCTTTCGATGCCACGCATCATCATTGGAAGCGTCCATCCCAGGTTCGGCGGTGACCTCTACCGACAGGATGCGCGGGATGATGAAGTCGCGAAACTCTTCTCGCAGGTGGCAGTACGCGCGCACGTGCCAACGGAAGCCGTCGTTGGCCACCGCATGTGGCGAGAGCGCGCGCTTCGTGGGTTCCAAGGCGGACATTGATTGGTAGGCGGCAGTTACTTGCTTGCCTTCACGAGCCGCCAAGAGCAGCGGCGCCAGTATTTCAGCAGGTACTGCTCGCCCGGGGCTCGGCGCCAGGTCAACTGGTGGCGTCCAGCCGAGAAAACTGAGTTCTTCCGGAAGCACCGACGCTGCGCGCATCAGCAGTTCATTCAGGTACCGTTCAGAGGTGTTGCTGGGAAAGGCTGCTTCGAACGTCGGCGATGCGATGTAGACGCGCGCGCTCCTGTCATAGGCGGCGTTGGCTGGTGCCATCTCCAGGTATTTCGCGATATCCAAAGACGCCTGGGGGACGGAAATTCCAAAGAACGCCGTGAGGTCGCTTCGGTTGATGCGCCCGTCCCAGCGGAGGCGCCAGTCGATGAATTCAAGGCGGCGGTCTTGGCCCCAACGGGAGACTGACCGGCTCTCGGTGCTTGCAGACGGCGCAGGTGAGGCCAACTTTTTTGTCATGGTGCGCATTGTTGCACGCGTCTAAGGACTATGCGTACATAAAATATACGCGTATAGTGGTTAGACGTTATGGCAGATTCGCCTCACTGGAGCTAGTCAGGTCAATGCTGGAAGCCAAGGAAGCCTCGTGAAAGCCGCCCGCCTCGCCGAGTCAAACGTCGCCCTACGCGCAGGGCGGGTCTGGAAGCTCCTGGCCATTGACCTTGCGCCCCTGGTGACAGCGCTGCTGCAGTCGATGTTCGAGGACGAGGAAAAGACCGTCCCCGTCTCCGTCGCGTTGGAGCGGGTTACCCGCGACCTCGACATCCTGCGGGGCCGAGGCCACGAGATGGCGCAGACCCCGCAGGCTTACCTGGCCAACTGGTTGACTGAAGGCTGGCTGATACGACGTTTTCCCGCGGGCGCGCAGGAAGAGGTATTCGAGCTGAGCGTCGATGCGGCAGCTGCCCTTCGTTGGGTGACTGGCCTTCAAAAGCCTCGCACCGCGGCAACCGAGAGCAGGTTGGCCAGCGTGATGCAGCAGGTCATCCGCCTGGCCGAAGAGACCGACGCCAACCCGAGGACCCGGTTGGCCAGCCTTCGGGCTGAGCGAGAACGCATCGACCAGGAGATTGCCGCCGTGGAAAAGGGTGGCATCAAGACGCTTGCGGACGACCGAGCGGTCGAGCGCGCCCGGGAGGTCATCGGGCTGGCGCAGGAGCTTGCCAGCGACTTTCGCAACGTGCGTGATGCCTTTGACCGCTTGAACCGCGACCTAAGGCAGAGCCTCATGGAAAACGATGGCAGCCGAGGTGACGTGCTCGAACATCTCTTTGCCGGTGTGGACCTCATCGCTGAAAGCGACCCTGGCCGCACGTTCACGGCCTTCTGGCGTTTGTTGACGGATGGCGAGCAGTCCTACGCGCTGACGGAGGCTCTGGACGCCATCGCTGCGCGGAGCTTCGCTCGCCAGCTTGAGGCGCGCGAGCGCAAGTTCTTGCAGTCCATGACCGCTGTCCTGATGGACGAGGGCGGCGAGGTGCACGAGGTACTCCAGCAGTTTGCCCGCAGCTTGAAGAGCTTTGTCCAGAGCCGTGAGTTCCAAGAGCAGCGCCGGCTGCACTCGCTGCTCAAGCAGACCCAGCAAGCCGCCTTGGCCGCCCGGGGCTGTGTTCGCCCGAACGAGGCGATTGAGTTCTCACTGAGCTTGACCAGCAGTCGCATCCGGTCGGCTTCCCAATGGGGCCTGTACGACCCGTCCATGCGCGTGCCGGACTCGAACATGAACGAAGCCGAGGAGTCGGAGCTGACCATCGACGCGGTGGAGGAGATGGTGCGGCACTCCGAAATCGACTTCCGCACGCTGCGTGAGCATGTCAAAGCCATGCTGCTTGAGGTCTCGCAAGTGACCGTGGCCGACATCCTTGAGCGCTTTCCGGCTGAGCAGGGGTTCGGTTCGGTAGTTGGCTATGTGGCGCTCGGCGCCAAGCATGCGGAAGTGACCCAGTCCACCCAGCACGTGCGCTGGACGGGCAAGGACGGCGTAGACCGTACTGCCCGCATCCCGGCCATCTACTTCACTAGGGAGAAGCTGCTTGAGTTCACAGACTGACATTGACGATGTCGCCGGCGAGGGTGATGCGGGCCAGTTGAAAGCGGCGGCCTTCGCCGACAACGGTGAGGCCTCGCCTGTCGACGACTCAGAGTCGACCGGTAGCGAGCTCTTCCCGGGTGACCGAGGAACGCTGAGCATCGAGACGCGGCGAACCCTTGTTCAGCTTCTCCAGGGGCCGTCGGTGGACGGGCAACGGCAATCCAAGCTGTGGAAGGTTCTGCTGCGCGATGAAGCCGTCTTGCGTCAGCAGTTGCACAACCTCTTTCTGGAGCTGGTGGTCGACTACGACCAGACCGTTGCCTTCACTCGCCAAGCCAACACCGAGGAGCTCGACGCTCCCATTCTGCTTCGCCGCGCGTCGCTCACGTTCCTTCAGTCGGTACTGGTTCTGTTCATTCGGCAGCGGCTGACCCAGGCGGACGCCCAAGGGGAGCGGGCCGTGGTCTCTAAGGCTGAGATGTTTGAACACCTCAAGGTCTACGAGCGTGACCGCAATGTCAACCACGCACGGTTCGACAAGCAGATGGACAATGCCGTAGAGAAGGCCAAAGAGCTCAACCTGCTGCACAAGATTCGGGGCGGCGAGGAACGGTTTGAAGTGTCGCCGACCTTGAAGCTCCTGTTTCCGGCCGAAGACATCGAGGCCCTGGCAGGAACCTATCGCGCCATCACGGCGGCCGCGCTCGGCAGGTCAGACGATGACGAAGCTGCCAATGAGGCGAGTGCCGGCGGGGTCAGTCAGAGCGCGATTGCCGACGGAGAAGGCAGCGGGGATGCTGGTGTGGATGGTGATGCGGAGCTTGACGGAGAGCCAGACGACTTGGCCGGGGAGGGCGCGTGATGGAAGCCGACAAAGTCGTCAGTATCTTTGGCTCAGATGGGGAGCTACCGCCTGACGCTGACCAGATGAAGCTCTGCCAGATGCAGTTGTTCAACTGGGGCACCTTCTCAGGCTACGTCAACATCGACGTGGCCCAAGAAGGCTACCTGTTCGTCGGCCCCTCCGGTTCGGGCAAGTCGACCATCTTGGATGCGCACGCGTCGCTGATGACACCGCCTGGTGGCGTCGCATTCAATGCCGCGGCTCGAGAGGGGGAGCGACGGGTGAAAGACCGCAGTGTTCTCACCTACGTCAGAGGCGCCTGGGCAAACCAGACGACCGAGAGCGGGGAGCATGCGGTGCAGTTCCTGCGCTCTGACACGACTTGGTCTGCCCTAGCGGAAACGTACCGCGATGACGCTGGAAAGGTCGTGGTCATCGCCCAAGTGGTCTGGGTTCGTGGCAAGTCCACGAGCAGCAACGACGTCAAGAAGGTCTACTTGGTGCTTGAGCGCGAGTTCGACCTTCGCGAGCTGAAGTTCTTCGCCGACCACGATTTTGATGTGCGGCGCTTCAAGTTCGACTTGCCCGAGGCCTTCGTCAAAGACGAGTTCAGCGCCTACCAGGAGCGCTTTCGACGGCTGCTCGGTATCGAGAGCGAGCGTGCGCTTCGCCTGCTTCACAAGACGCAAGGAGCCAAGAACCTTGGTGACTTGAACGAGTTCATGCGCGATTTCATGCTCGACGCGCCCGATACCTTCACGCTTTCTGACAAGTTGGTCTCGCAGTTTGCCGAGCTCAATGAGGCACACCGGGCAGTGGTTGACGCCCGCAGGCAGATTGAGACGCTCCGCCCAGCACTCGAGGCGTCATACGAGCTGGACTCGGCCAACCTGCACAAGAGCGAACTGGACGAGCTTTCCCGAGGCGTTGACAAGTTCAAGGAGCACCAACGCAAGCGCTTGCTCGAGGAGGGCGCGGCGGAAGCGACGACGGCGCTGGACGGGCAGAAGCAAGAAGCCATCCGCTTGAAGGGACTTGAGGACAGCGCCTTTGCCGAACTCCGCTCCCTGCAAGACCAACGCGCGGATAAGGGCGGCAGCCTCCTGGAAGACCTGCAGTCCCAGCTTCAAGTCGCTGAGGAGTTGCGTGACAAACGGTCCATCAAGCGCACTGCCATTGCATCGGCTTGCAAGGCCATGAAATGGGCAGAGCCTACCGAGGCGGTCTGGTTCACGGAACGCCGCGATGCGGCCCGGGCGTTTGTTGCAGAGTCCCAGGCGCGCGACCAGGCGCTGGGCGAGCAGAAGTACCTGCTGCGCAAACGATATGACGAGCTGGCCGAAGAGCTCACGAAGACGCGCATCGAAGTCCAATCCTTGGAGAAGCAGCGCTCCAACATTCCTGCGCGCATGCTGGCTGTTCGAGAGCGCATTGCGCGAGACCTGGGTATCGCCGACGAGAAGCTGCCGTTCGCCGGCGAGCTCATCGAGGTGCGCAAAGAAGACAGTGCCTGGAAGGGCGCTATCGAACGAGTCTTGAATGGCTTTGCCCAGTCGCTCTTGGTTGATGACCGGTACTACTCCCAGGTCGCCGCCTACCTGAACGACAACAACATCGGCGAGCGCCTTGTCTACTACCGCACCATGGCGCAGCAGTCTGGCCAACGCAGCGTCGGTCCAGCATCGCTCGTTCGAAAGCTTGAATTTGCCCAGGTTCCCCAGGCCGAATGGGTTCGCGAGGAGCTCAAGTCTCACTTTGACTACGAGTGTGCCGACACGGTCCATGCGTTCAGGAGTGCTACACGCGCCATCACCCGGGAAGGCCAGGTCAAGCACAGCGTCACCCGCCATGAAAAGAACGACCGCACCCGCGTTGATGACAAGAGTCGCTGGGTGCTGGGCTTCGACAACGCGGCCAAGCTCGAGCATTTCCGAAACCTCGCCTTCGAGCAGGTGGAGGAAATCGAGCGCCTGAGGAAGCAGCAGCTGGAGGTCGATGCGCAGGCCGAGTCGCAGCGCACGCAGTTCCAGGCGTGCATGCTCATCTCCAACACCGAATGGGACGAGCTCGACGTCGCAACGTCCCTTGGCCAGGTCGACGCACTATTGAAGCGCATCGAGCGGGAGAAGCAGGAACGACCGGACCTGGCTCTCCTTGACGAGTCGATAAAGAAGCAGACCGTCCTGTACGACACAGCGCGCGACCGCACCAGCGATTGCAACGCCGAAGTTCGAAGGCTGAATGGGCGCCTGGCGGAGTTCGAACGTTTGAAGTCTGCTCTGCGAGGTGAGCTTCTCTCTGTCGCCATGACCCCGCTGCAACAGTCTGGACTGACCGAGCGCTACGCGAAGTACTTGCCCGACTTGACGCTCGACACGCTCGACAATGCGACGACCCAGGTTGTTCGCGGTATCAACGCGGACGAACGCGAGGTCAGCGCGCGCATTCAGGAGCTCGTTCACGCCATAGAGAAGCGCTTCGAACACTTCGTGAGCACCTTCAGGGCCGAAGCCGGCGGACTCGACCCGAAGATGGTCAGCGCGCCGGACTTCTTTGCCAAGCTAGAGCGCCTGGAAAAAGATGGCTTGCCCAAGTACGAGGAGCGCTTCCTGACCCTTTTGCGCGAGCAGAGCGAACAGAATCTGACGCGCTTGTCGACCCAGCTGGACACGGAGCGCAAAGCCATCCGCGACCGCATGACGTTGGTCAACGATAGCCTGGCGACGGCGCCGTTTGGTCAAGGAACGCATCTGTTCATCGAGCCACAGGACAAGCTGCTTGCCGAGGTGACGGCGTTCAAGCAGCAGCTCCGGGCAGCGCTCACCAACATGCTGAGCTTCGATGCGAGCGTTGCCGAACAGCGCTTTGAGGTCATCAGCGCGCTCGTCAAGCGCCTGGCAAGCCAGGAGACTGCGGACAAGAACTGGAAGCAGCTGGTTCTGGACGTCCGCCAGCACATCGAGTTCGTAGCGCACGAGCTTGACCAGGACGGTGTCGAGCAAGAGGTTTATCGCAGTGGCGCAGGCAAGTCCGGCGGTCAGCGGCAAAAGCTTGCTGCGACCTGCCTGGCAGCGGCGCTGCGCTATCAGCTGGGTGGTCAGGACCGGGCGCTGCCCAGATTTTCGACGGTCTTTCTGGATGAGGCGTTCGACAAGGCGGACTCCGAATTCACCACCATGGCGATGAACATCTTCAAGAACTTCGGGTTCCAGATGGTAGTCGCGACACCTCTGAAGTCCGTCATGACCCTTGAGCCCTTCATCGGCGGTGCCTGCTTCGTCCACATCAAGGACCGCAAGACGTCATTCATCATCCCCATCGACTACGACCACGAGACCAAGCGCCTCAAGCGCAGCACTGACCATGGCGACGACCCCGAAGCTGCAGCGGCCTGAGCACGTCCGAGATTGGCTCATCCGCCGCTACAACAATAAACATCGCGCCTGGCTTGAGGGCGGAGGCGATTGGCCGTTGACGGTCTCGCTGGGCACGCCGACCGAGGCGCATGTCGCTGGCGAACTGGAGGGCGTCCGCGCCTGGGTTGACGCATGGCGGACATGGTCTGGGGCGGGAACGCTTGTCCAGCAAGAGCGCAAGTGGGCCCGCATCGGCAGTCAGACCGTGCCGGCAACGCTTTCGCTGGCAACTCCCGCGGAGGTCGCTGCTTGGTGCGGCCAGGAGCGCCGCTGGGTTCGAGCGTGCACGCGCTACGTCGCTCTGCGCGAGCGATGGCCACAGCTGCAGCAGCTGTCTTCGGGCCTAGGCAAGTTCTTCGACGTTCTTGCAGACTACAGCGAGGCCGATTTCGAGCGACTGCAAGCGGTATTGACCTGGTCGCTGGCCAATCCGGCGTCAGGAATGTACGTGCGTCAGCTTCCAATCGTTGGCGTCGACACGAAGTGGCTCGAGAAGAGGACTGGCCTGGTGACCGAGCTAATAGGACTTTTACGCGGCGACAGCGAAGCCGGTGACTTCTATGAGGTGATGGGCCTTCGCCGGCAGCCCCATCGCGTGCGCCTTCGCCTGCTCTGCCCGGAGCTGCGCAATCGAACCGGTGGCCTCCGGGACATTGAGGCGCCTCTGACCGAGTTGGCGGCACTGGGCATCCAGCCCTCGCGCGTAGTCGTGCTCGAGAACCGGGAGTCAGGCGTCGCTTTGCCGGACATGCCGGGCACAGTGGCATTCGTCGGCCTCGGGCACGCGGTTTCAACTCTGAGCAGCTTGCCCTGGGTTGATGGCGTGATGGCCGCCTACTGGGGTGACATCGACACCCATGGCTTGGCCATCCTCAGTGCGGCAAGGGCCACGCTTCCGGGCATCAAGTCTGTCTTGATGGACACCGCCACGCTTCTGGAATTCAAGGAGCTGGCCGTTCAAGAGCCCAGCCAGGCGACCGACATCAGAGTGGCGCAGCTCACCGAGCAAGAGCGAGCTCTGTTCGATGGTCTACGAGCGGGAACTTGGGGCAACAAGCTTCGTTTGGAGCAAGAGCGGTTGCCCTGGAGCTTGGCGCTCGAGGCGCTGCATTCCGCCCTCAATTTGTCGCCCGACGACCGAAAGGCGGCCTTTGGCGCAGCACTTGCAGCTTCTGTTCTGTCACCACCACAGGGATAGCCTACACATGGAGTTCGCATTTCACCCAGGCATCGGCCGCAATGTCAGCGTCAACGAGTTCAAGGACCTGGAGGGCCCGAAGCTTGACCGCTTCTCGCAGCCCCGACAAAGGCCGTTGCCTGTTTGCCTCGCCTGCCGAGTCTCGCTGCACACCATCGGCGAAGACAGCGGAACAGTCGTTCCTACTTGGGGACATGACCCCAGCAAGGAAACGTACTGTCCCATCAAAACAAGCGGCGGGGGACGCTACGACCTTTTGCCGCCAACGGAGGCCGACGTCGCTGCTGGTCAGCGCGTTCGAGCCGCGTTCTTTCAGACCTGGAAGCAGAGCTGGGGATTCATCCGCGACGTGGCGCCCTACTCGGACATCTATGCGTTCGTCCGGTTCTTGCAGCGGATGGACTCACTTCGGCTGTGGGAGCAGCGAAGACTCGAGGCGTGGCACGTGGCCTACATGTTCTTGTCCACCTGCGACTTTCCGCCAACAGCCTCAAGGGCGACTTGGCTACGGTTTCGCTTTGACGGCCGAGTTCGAACCTTGCGAGACCTTTGGATTGAGGCGGCACCAGGCTTTGAATTCCTATGTTTGGAGTACCGTTCTCCCGCGCGAAAGCCCGAGCCGGGCCCAAATGAGTTCATCGCTGCCCATCCGGTTTACGTTGGAACCAGATGGCTAAACGACACGTTCCCCGCACCTCACGAGGTCGCCGTGCGAGAAATGTCGCGAGCGTTCGCGAACGAATGCCAAGTGCCTGTCATACCTGCGTAGTAGCCAGGGCGTTATTTGCTTGGTGGCAAAACCGCCTGAGGATGGCACCAGTTTGCCGACTGAGATTGTGAGGGAAGGTCTAGCGTACGAGACGAGTTGCTGGCGAGCCAGTAGTTCTGGCGCGCAGTAGGTCACAATCCTGGCTGCGCATTCGCGGTCTGCGGGAGGTGGTAATTGGCATCTGAACTAACGCGGCTTCGAAGCCCCAAAGCCGTTCAAGACGCTCTGGACGAATATGCACGCCTAGGGCGGGTGGCTTTCCTTGACCGCTATGGCTTCGGCAAGTCACGGGATTTTTTGGTGCGCAACCCGGAAACTGGCGAGCTCGCTGACTCCAAAGCCATAGTCGGAGCGGCGTTCGGTTACGAGCACCCCGATGAGGGGCCTCTGAAGGCCGCAGCCTTCTCAGGCGGAGAAGGCACTGTCGTTCCGAAACTGAAGTCGCTTGGATTTGTCACGGTAAAAGTCGGTGAAGACTGGACAGCTGACGAGGTCAAGGCGACCGTTACGGCGTACTTTGACATGCTTCGCTTGGAAGCGAGCCAGCAGCCGTTCAACAAGGCTGAGAGAAATGCGCTGCTGCGAAAGGCCTTGAACAGCCGCAGCAAGGGTTCCGTCGAGATGAAGCATCAGAACGTCAGTGCTGTGCTGGACGGGCTCGGACTGCCTTTCATCGAAGGCTACAAGCCGCGCGGTAATAGTCAGCTGCTCTTGCGACAAGAAATTCAAGCTTTCATCTTGGCGAATCCCAGCCTGGTGCGAGATATTGTCGACGCGTTGGAAGAGGTCAAGACACCAACTGAAAAGTCCTTCAAGGCTGTTCTGGTGAAGCCTCCGAAAGTCGAAGCTGTGGCCAAGGCTGCTTCGACCGGCCCTCGTTTGCGCCTGCCGCGTAAAGTTGACTACGCGGCTCGCGATGAAGGCAATCGGAGACTTGGCCGCTCGGGCGAGCAGTGGGTGCTGGGCTATGAACAGCAGCGCCTTAATGACGAGGGCTTGGGCCAGCTCTTTTCTCGTGTCGACTGGATTGCCGACCGGCTTGGGGACGGCCTTGGCTATGACATCCTGTCGTTCGACGCAGCTGACAAGCAGCGATTCATCGAGGTCAAGACGACAAACGGTGCGTACCTTTCGTCCTTCATCATCAGCCGCAACGAGCTGGAGTCTGCCGACGAAGTCGGCCCGGCGTTCCACCTGTACCGTGTATTCGACTTCCGAGAGCAGCCCAAACTCTTTATGTTGCAAGGTAGCCTGGCCGGGCAGCTTCATCTTGAGCCAATGGACTATCGAGCGTCCTTTCGTAAGCTAGTCTCCTGACGCGGAGGCTTGGGCCAAGCTTGGTCGGATGAAGTGCCCCGCACATGGGCCATGGGCCTGAGAAAGTTGCCCCCAGGAACTGTGGACAAGTCTGTGCAGGGTAGGGGCTGAGCGTCCGCCAGGCCGCATGGATGCTTGGTGTCAAGGGGAGTGCTCGATTTGGCAGCGCCACCTGACGACGTCGCCGCCTTCATTCTGAAAGCCGCCAGGCCAAAGTACCCCACACTGTCGCGCTAGGATGCTCAAGGGAGGCTGAGCGGCCAGCGGTAGCTCAAGCCAGAGTTCGGGTTGGGAGGGAACATGCTTGATGGAATAACAGACCTGTTCGAGGTCACAAGCGTCAACGTTGCTCGGCTTGGCGAGGGTGGAAAATTTGCAGCAGCTTCACTTGCCGATGGACTGCTCCGCTTCGAATGGGAGCAGCTAACCTTTGAAGAACTGACGTCTGCCCCCCTCGAGGTGGTTCGCGACAAGCTGCTCCAATCCACGGCGACAGACCAGGGCGAGGCAACCCGAGACTTCGGCCGTCTGGAGCTGTTCAGACATTCGGGGCCCGATGAACTGTGGGTCGCGTTCGTCAACAGCGAAATGTGGTGGACCCGACTCGTCGCAGGGCCCATCGAGCAAGACGATAAGTCAGCATTTCGGCGGACAACTGGTTGGAGCAATCGGAGCCTTACTGGCTCGCGACTCGACTTTGATGTGGTCAGCGAAGGGGCACGCAGCGTCAATCGGTCGTCCCCATCCTCGGCTCGGCGAGTCCAGGACGAAGGTCACCGTCGGGCCATTCTGGAGGACATCGCTGGGACGGGGTCGCCTTCACGGAGGCCGAGCGTATCAGCGGCGCCTGTCGTCACTGACCGGCAGCGAGATGAACTCCGCCGCTTCTGGGAGCGGTTGCGTCGACCTGTCGGATGGGTCGGCGAAATTGGCACAGCGGGACACGGTGTGCAAGTGTGCCAAGGGCCGGGCAAGTCTCGTTGGTGCGCTTCGATGTACTGGTCTAACAGCAAGACGGGCAACGCCGTCTCGTTTTGCATTCATGCCGGCCGATTGATTCTTGGCGACCGGGAGCGCAAAGAATTCTTGCGGTGGCTTACGTTCCAGCGTACAGCGCTGAGCGGGCGGGACGCCGAAATCCGGTCGGCGGAAGAGCAAGTCCAAGATGCCTTCCGAGTGGGCTTCGACTACGACAACGGCCTGGAATTCCTTCGACGTTGGGCGGCGGCGCTCGACCCCTTTGCGCCCAATCCAAATGCTCGTTGGGTGTTGCCAACAGTCGGTGTCGCTGCATTGGGGCCAGAGCACTCTTCGACCGGGCAACCGGCCCTTCCTGACGCAAGGTCTGTTCCGAACGATGCCGTGGAGACTGCCGGTGACACGTCCGAGGAGGTAGAGGGCGACCCTATTGCAATTTCGATTCAGCAGATGGTGCGCAACGCCCATGGCGCCGCAGCCGAATCTGGCAAGGTTCGCGAACGGGTCGCCAAGGCCAAGGAAGTTCGCATGTCTAGCGATGAGCTGGCCGCGCACCTGCGCGAGCTCATTGAAGAACAGGGTCGACGATGCAACCTTTCGAAGCTCCCGTTGCACTTCGGTGAAGCCTCGCCAGACGGGGAGGTCGATAGCGAGCGCTTGGCCTCGCTCGACCGAATTGACTCCAATGGACACTATGAGCGGGGGAACCTGCAGGTTGTGTGCTGGTTCGTCAACCGCTGGAAGAGCGATGACTCCCAGGAGAACTTCTTGCGTCTTCTTGGGCTGCTATCGCAGCGAGCGACGGACGGAGGCGTTACCGGTCCGCCAAAAGTCGTTTGACACCTGCCACCGAGCCTTCTGCGCTTTCGTTTCAAAGCGGCATGTCGGGTTTGACCCGCAGACTGCGTTCTAGCCTAGAGGGGCGGCTGCTTCGCATGGGTTTGGGATGGCGCGCTTGCCTTTGGTCGGTCGAGAAACAGGCCGCTGATGCGAGCAATCCTGCGCAGTCTATGGGCGTGCTGCTCGACAATAGTTCGGTAGGATGACTCTTCAAACAGGATTAGGGAGACCCCGAGCATGCCCGCTCAACGCATGGAAGCGCCCATCACGGTCGCCGAGGCCATTCTGGCCATCAAGAAGCAGGAGTACCTTCTTCCCGCAATCCAGCGCGAGTTCGTCTGGACGGCCGAAAAGACGACCGCGCTGTTCGACTCTTTGATGCGGGGCTACCCTGTAGGCTCGTTCCTGTTTTGGCGTGTCAACGAAGAGAACTCGCAGACCTACAAGTTCTTCGAGTTCATGCAGAGCTACGACGCATTTGACAACAAGCGTTTGAAGCCATATGACATACCGACGCCGCGGCAACTGACTGTCGTGCTTGACGGCCAGCAGCGCCTGACGTCCTTGGCAATCGGCATCCTTGGCTATCGCGCCGACCGCCTCAAGAGCAAGTGGGCGAACAATCCGAACGCCTACCCCAAAAAGCGCCTTCATCTGAACTTGGCTGCGAAATACGCTGGCCAGGAGGAGCTTGACCGCGAATACGACTTTCGCTTCATGACAGAAGGCGAGGTGGCTGAAGCACCACCTTCAGAACATTGGTTTCCGATGCGCAAGGTGCTCGAGTTCCGCGATGGAGCCGACGTCAACACTGAAAAGCTGATGGAGTATGCGGCCTCACACCAGCTCGCCGGATGGGGCGCAGGCACGTTGGCCAAGCTGTGCAACGTGCTGCTCAAGAACCCCGTCGTTTATTACTTTCGAGAAGACGAGCAGTCGCTTGACCGCGTGCTGAATGTCTTCGTGCGCCTCAATAGCGGCGGCATCCCGTTGTCCTACTCCGACCTGCTTCTTTCAATTGCCAGTGCTCAGTGGAACAGCGACGCCCGCGAGGCAATCTACGGCCTCCTCGATGACCTGAACAGCCACGGCGAAGGTTTTGAATTCGACAAGGACTTTGTCCTCAAGAGTGCCCTCGTCCTGACCGACCTACCCGACATCGGATTTAGCGTCGAAAACTTTGGCAAGAAGAACACCGAAGCCATCGAATCCGGTTGGGAGGAGAACGTACGGCGACCCCTCGGCCTGGCAGTGGAAGTTGCGGCGGCGCTGGGCTACAACGGCAAGACTTTGACGTCTTCGAACGTACTTGTGCCTGTAGCCTACTACCTTCGCAAACTTGCTTCGCCTGCGGGCTTTTGCACTGCGCCGAAGTTTGCCGCGCACCGCACCTCTATTCGCAAGTGGCTTGTCAGCGGTCTACTGAAGTCTGTGTTGAGCTCAAAGACTGACACGGTTTTGTCGGCGGTGCGAAGCGCGATTCGCGACTCGGATGAGTCTGAGTTCCCGCTTGTTGCCATTGAGAAGGCGCTGAGCAATCACGGCCTCTCGTTGCGATTTGCCGACGAGGAACTCGACAACCTTCTCGCATCCGAATACGGTCGTCGCAACACCTATTCGGTACTTGCGGCGCTGTATCCCAGCCTGAATACGCAGTTCAAGTTTCACCTTGACCACATCTATCCAAAGGCGGGCTTCCATCGAGCAAGGCTGCGCTCTGCCGGCTTTCCGAATGACGCTATCGAGCGGCTCGTCGCAATGCGCGACCAAATACCCAACCTGCAGTTGCTCGAGGGTCTGACAAACCAGGCCAAGCTGGATACACCGTTTCACCAATGGATTGAGCCGGTGCGGGGCAAACCCTCCGAATGGGGTCAGTACCGCCTCCATCACCACATCCCTGAGCTTTCGGACTACGCGCTCGAGCATTTCGAGGCGTTCTTCAAAGCACGCCGCGAACTGCTTCTCGCCCGGCTGAAGGAAACGCTAGCCTGAGCCCCCGCCAAGCCCTTTCCCTCTAAGAATGTAGACGCGGTCGCGTTCTCAGACGCTTGCATCGGTCTGCCCGGGCGTGCGTTGCCTGGGGAAGAACACCGGCGTGCTCGCAAGGCCTCTTCCGGAAACAATCTGTTGCATGTATTGTAGAGCTCTATACAGCCGCCAAACATGACAGCAGAGAAGACCGTTTCCGTCAGCTATCGCGTCTCACCGAGGTTCAAGCAATTGCTCGAAACGGTCTCGGTTCGGGAGCATCGGTCGCAAACCAACATGCTTGAGGCGCTGCTGTTTGATTACTGCGCTCGTCTCGACGTTGAGCCGCGGGGCAACGAAGAACAGGCAAATCAGGGAGAAGCGAGCACATGAGCGACCAACTGCAGAAATTACTTGCCCACATCCATCCAGTATTGGGGAGTTTGTCGGGCATCCCGCTCGTCATCTTCTACCTGGTGATGTTGCTAACTGGCCTGTTCGTCCTGGGCTACGCCGTTCAGGGCGGTCGGGTGGGGTGGCAGTTGTGGGTGACAGTTCGGCAAGTGGCTGCAATGCACAAGCGCGACAAGCTCGTGAAGCCGGATGAAATCGGCAAGGCATTCGCACGTGAGCCATTCCATCACCTCTGGGCTGAATACCGCGACACACTGCATGACCTGGAAAAGGCAAGGAACGGCTCGGCCTCACTGAAGGAGGTGCGCGCAACCGTTCCCGCTGAGGTCTACTTCACAAGGGAAGTCCTCGTCGACAGCCGCCTGTTCGAAGACTTCACCAAACACCTCCCGGGCGTGCTCACGGGTCTGGGCATCATCGGAACGTTCGCGGGCCTGCTTGACGGCCTTGCCAAATTTGACGCGACGTCGTCCGCAGCCGCGGTTGCCGGACTAAAGCCGCTTCTTGAAGGCGTCGCACACGCCTTCATTGCGTCTGCGTTTGCAATCGCCTGCGCGATGTTCGTGACCTTCTCCAGCAAGTTCGTGCTGGCGCTCTTCTATCGCCGAGTGGAGCGGTTGTGCCACGTCGTAGATGCACTCTATTCGACTGGCGCCGGCGAGGAGTACCTATCGCGCCTGGTTCACGCCTCTGAGAAGTCCGAGGCTCATGCGGCGCAGCTCAAGCAGGCGCTCGTTGAAGACCTCACGACCCTGATGACCAATCTGGTGGAAAGGCAAATCCAGGCGCAGGCTGAGAGCAATCGCGCCCTCGGTGCGCACATCGGTGATGCCATCTCTGGAACTCTGTCCGACCCGCTCAAGAAGATGACCGAGGCCATGGAGTCGTCGAGCAAGGGCAACAGCGAAGCGGTCTCCGGAATGCTGGAGTCCATGCTCACAGGCTTCATGGCAAAGCTCGAAGACACGTTCGGTGGCCAGATGCGAGGCATCAACGAGCAGATGGAACGCTCGATGGGAGCGATGACGACCGTGCAGCAGTCGTTGCAAAAGCTTGTCGAAGACATCAATAGCTCGAACGAGCAAGCAACAAATCGCATGAGCGGAACGCTCGAAAATGCGATGAAGCAGTCGGCGGCCAACCAACAGCTGCTGACAGACCAGATGCGCCAGTTCGTAGAGGACTTCCGCAAGCTCGTCGGAGAAGAACAAGACAAGTCCAAACGTGCGATGGACGACGCCGTCTCCACGGTGATGGAGCAGCTTACCGCTGCGGTCAGCGAGCTTGAATCGTCGCGCCGGTCGGCGGCTGCACAAGAGCAGAGCCGAAATGAGCATCTCGCGAGCCGGACGCACGACTTGGTTGGCGGCCTGACCGGGCAGGTCGACGAGCTCCTGAAGTCGGTTGCCGAGCAGGTGACGCTCACCCAACGCAACATCGACGCTATCAGCGGTGCGACCAGCCGGGCCATCGACGGCATGAACTCCGGTGCCCTGAATATGGGCAGCGCGGCGCAACGTTTCGAGACCGCGGGCAACTCGGTGACTGAGGTGTTCGACCGGTCATCGAAGGTGTCTGACCAGCTTTCGTCGGCAGCGTCAACGCTTCAAAGCGCCGCTACAGCAGTTCGTCAGGGGTTCGAGCAGTACGACAACACTCGCAAGACTGTCGATGCCGGAGTCGCAACGCTTACTAGCCTCATTGACAATGCGAAGAAGGAAGCGGGCTTGTCCAAGGACATGCTGCAAGACATGGAAAGGCTTGTCACGCAGTTGAGGACGGCCGAAGCCCAGAGCTTGCAATACCTAGAAGGCGTGAACAAGACGCTGTCGGGTGCGTTTGAGCAGTTTGGAACGCAGCTCGCCGAGCAAGTTCGAAAGGCGGTGGGGGAGACTGACCGTCATCTTGGCGGCGGCGTCCAACAGCTGACCGGTGTCGTGCAGGAGCTCGGCTCGGCGCTGTCGCGCATTAAGCGGGTGAACTGATGTTCACGCGCGTCGTCCTAAAGCGAAGCGGAAAGGCCGAAGGGGAGAGTCCCTTCTGGATTTCATTCTCCGACCTCATGTCCGCATTGATGGTGCTGTTCCTGCTGGTGATGGCGGTCACGCTCATCTCCGTGACCAAGGACGTCACGACAACTGAGCAGCGCAAGATTCAGCGCGAGAAGGACATCAAGGAGTTGATGTCCACCATCCGCGAGCAGTCGCGTGAATTTCCAGAGGTAAAGGTCAACGAGTCGACCTATCGCATTGACTTGGGAGACGTCGTTCGATTCGATAGCGGCCGCTCGGATATCCAGTCTAACGGCGCAAGGTTTCTGCGCAGATACGTGCCAGTGCTGTTGGCTGCGCAGAGCTCTGACCTTGGTCAAAAGTGGGTGCGCCGGATTGTGGTCGAAGGCTTTACTGACCAGGATGGCACTTACCTCTACAACCTCGGGCTGAGCCTGGACCGCAGCAGGCGAGTCGTCTGCGTGCTCTTCTCACCGCCCATGGCTGACGAGGTGGTCCTCACCGACGCACAGCGCAGGCAGATTCGAGACCTCTTCCTGGTCGGGGGTTATTCATTCAACTCGATGAAGAGCTCAAAGGAGGCCAGCCGGCGCGTGGAGCTCAAGGTCGACTTCTGGTCGCTCGATGAAGAAAAGGAAGCAACCCCCGACATGACTGGCAAGGAGTTCGGTCAGTGCTGAATACGCCCGCGCTCGACTCCCTCACGAGAATGTTAGCGAGCGTCAACGCTTCGTTCGGGCTGCCTGCCCTTCGTCTTGGAGAGCCAGACCTCGTGCGCAAGGCATCCGAAGAGGCTGCGAAAGTCTTCCAAGGCTACGCCAAAGCAAGGCCGTCAAAGGCAGACGCCTATGCCGCGGCTCTTGCCTTCATGAGAGGACAAGCGCTCGATGAAGACCAGGTCGACCTGGTAGCGAGCGCCTTGAGTGAACGCATCCGAGAGCAGGGCGGTGACCGCCCTCTTGGATGTCGCAAATTGGCTGGACTCCTTGAGTCATACCGGAAGGACGCAGACGAAGGAAACCTTTGGCGATTGACGTGGTTCGGCCTTCTCGGCTCGTATTTCGCGTTTGACCCCTCCAACGCGCCAGCCCCTGAGCAAACGGGTTGGGGAATGCTGCGGACGTTTCTTGAGCGAACCTGGCCACTGATTGACCGCCAAAGCGGCACCAACGCAGTTCCCGACTGGGTTCGTGTGCTTCGCGGTGACCCGGACCTTGTTGGTAGCAAGGCCGCCCACAAGTACGCAGGCGACTACCTGCGCGGCGACGATTCCGCAGTCAATCGCCTGTCGGAAGACTTGGGCATTCCAGAATCGAGCTGGTTTTGGCATGAACTCGTGTTGAGTGCGGTTCGAGCCAGCACGAGCCTCAAGGACGAACTGTTCAAGAACAACCTCCCGAGACTGCTCGAGCTAATTCGAGCTCGCCCTGTGTACCGGGACGAGGCCCTCGAGATTTTGCTGACGCGCTATCACAAGTGCCGGGACACAGCGGTGCATGGCGAACTGCGCGACTACGTGGTACGCAAGGATGTTTGGCGGAATCCCAAGCTTCGCGCCGCAGGTCTTGCGACCGCCTGGAACCGCGTCAGCGACGACGTCTGGCAAATGGTTCTGGGCTGGGTCAACAAGGCCAACCTCCGAGACTTCTTCGAGGTACTTGCCGCCAGAGGTAGAGCGGATGCAGGCCGACTCGAGTTCTGGAGCCGCTACATGGAGCAAATCAGTTGGACTCGACTGATTTTTAGCGCTGACACGAAGATGCTGGCAAGTCGCAACGCAGCTATTCGAAATCTCATCGCTCGGGAAGAAGACTCCTACGCAACGATGGGCCTGAAGCCTGAAGACGCGTTCATGATGCAGCTTGGCAACTACATGGTCATCGAGTTCAGCCAGCAGCCCAATGCCGCCTACGTCTACAAGGTAGACCAGCTTCCCTATGACCCATATGCACGTGAGTACAGCGGCACGACTGCAGATTTGAAGGCCGGGTATCACGGCGAGAAGGCTGCTCGTTTCACTCACCAGAAGGGGTGGGAAATCGACGCTGCCAACGAGCTGCGGCGACTCGGCATCAAGCCCGACGAAGCCGGCACTTCGACGCCGCGCGTGACAAGGGTGAGCGAAGGCCGGACGCAGCATCGCGAGACAAGTGCTGACACAGGCAAGTCCGGGGCGGCATCGTTCATTCGACAACCAACCTCCACGGACGGCGCTCCAGAGGGCGCAGCGTTCACGATGATGTATCTGCGCAGCCTCATTGACGGTCATGCGGGTGTCACCATCAGCGACAACCGAAGCGTTGGCGGAGGACGCTTATGGGTCGAAGACCCAAAGCAGCGCGTCGGTTTGGGAAATGAGCTGAAGCGATTGGGCTTTAAGTGGGCAGAGCGTCGCCAAGCTTGGTACTTTCCGGAGGGTTGATGGGCCTGTTTGACCTGTTCAAGAAGAAGCTTGGCGGCGACGCCGGCAACCGAGAGGCGCTGGAGCGACGCTGGACAGACGATGGCGTGGTCCTGCGATTTCGTGAGCCGTTGCCAGAAGCAACCATTGACGCCCTCTTGGAGTTCACGAAGGACAGTCCGCCTGCCGAAACGTTTCTGGCCGCGTACCTGAGTCAACTGGTCGTCGAGGAGCGCTGTACTCTTTCGTCGGACGGTGTGACCATCTTCTGGCCAGTCGTCTACGAGCTCCTGAATTCCGCCGAACATTCAGGCATCGTTGGAGCGCTGGAGATTCCGCCGCTTGACGACATCCGACCCGTGCTGGACTCACGTGGTTCCCTTGCGGACGCGACGTTCGAGGTCCTCTTGGACGGTTGGGTTAAGGGCGACGCCGAAGTGACCGTTTCGTCGGTGCGGGGTGGCGTCGCCACGGTCGCAGGTCGGGACTATCTGCTCCCACAAGATGCGTGGCGAACCTATGACGCCGTTCGTTTGTTCGCCAAGCGAGGTCAGGCAGAGCGAACTCAGCACCAGAACGAGCTCGCGTGGGGAATGATGCGAGCGTACGCGGACGCAGCTGGCGCACTCTATCGAGGCCCCTACCTCGAGACAACCTATGTCCTGACCCCTCAGACATTGCGGATGCCCCTGAACAAGGAGGAGACGCCGTTTGGTCGAGTGCTGACGGTTGAGCCGACCTTCGAAGGTGCGCCGGCCGGCTGGATGAAAGCTTTTGACGGCTTCAACAGTGTCCAGAGCCATTACGACCTCACGCCTCGAGGCGGCGGCCTGGTCAGGGTCGTCATTTCGGAGCCGGTCCGCAAAGTCTTGGAGGTCGTCAAGCGCGAGATGCCGGGCAGGCGCGTCTCAGGCAGTCGGGCTGAGCGCTTCGTGCACAACCCGTGGGCGTTTCTGGGCGAGACCGCGCACGAAGTACTGACGGAAGACGACTTCGCGCAGGACAAGGCTGCGGCCGGCGCGCTCGCAGCCATCTTCTCAGTCACTCCTCGCATGGATGGCAGTCGCATAGAGCGTGTCGACATGGTCGTGACCGAGCACTTCTACGGCGGCTCGGCCAGTACGCGTACGACGCCGTTCAAGGACTTTCTAGAGCTCGACCAGTTTCTCAACAGCCTAGAGAAGGCGCTGAGCGAAGACCGCGTCCAGGTAGCCTGGAATGAATACGACCTGACGCTCGATGGCGACGCCGCGATGCAGTTGGAACATGGGCGCCAAATGTCGCACCTGTGGCGCACTCAGCCTGCTGAGACCATTTCATTTGATGACGTCTATGAGCTCGAAGGCTATAGCGGGCGCATTGAAGGCATCGGCGTTGCCAAGCCCATCTATGTGCCGCTCATCCAAAAGCCCTCGAGCGAAGATGAAGGAAAGCCGGGCTGGGTTCCAAGTGATTTGACACCCATGGTCAAGGTCACGCTGGCTGGCCACGAGGGGCAGGTAGTTATTCCGCTCAGCAACGAGTGGATAGACGAATTCGAAGGGCAAGTGCAGGACGCCGAAATGGCTGGGGCACCGCAGGTCGTCAACAGTTCACTGCCTACGCCTGTCGAGACTGGGCAGGCTCGCACGCTGGTCGACAGCTTCCGAACGATGTTGGGTGCCGAAGGCAAGGTCAAGTCAGACGGCACCGGCAAGCCCAAAAAGGAGAAGCCGAAGAAGGAGACGCTGCTCGTCAAGCTGAACTTCTTCGGCATGGACTATGTCGAGGAGCGCAAGCTGAACTTGGCGTTGCCGGACGACGCGCAAGCTCAGCTGCCTCACGCGCTGCGACCCAGCATTTCGTTGAAGAGGCATCAGTTGCAGGGGGTTGCTTGGTTCCAGCACCTGGTATCGCGTGCCCCCGTTGACTGCCGCGGGGCGCTCCTGGCCGACGACATGGGCCTGGGCAAGACCTTGCAGTTGCTGACCCTGCTGGCTTGGTACTACCAAGGCCGGCCGGAAAGTAGTCCGTCCATCATCCTCGCTCCCAAGTCATTGGTCGCAAACTGGGACGCTGAAACACGCAAGTTTTTCAACGAGTCGTTTCCTGAGGTGCTCGTCCTCTACGGACAGAACCTTCAAGACCGCAAGCAGCCAGTGAGCCTCATCGACGAGCAGCTGCGCAACCGCGGCGTCGTGGAACTCTTGAAGCCGACCTGGACGGGCCAAGCCAAGGTCATCATTACTACCTACGAAGTGTTGACAAACTACGAGTTCTCGCTGGCTCGTCAGCCGTTCGCGTTCGTCATTTGTGATGAGGCTCAACGCATCAAGACGCCCGGCACTCAGACGACGCTTGCCGCCAAGGCGCTTAAGGCGGACTTCCGCATCGCGTGTACGGGGACGCCTGTCGAAAATTCCTTGGCTGACCTGTGGTGCCTCTTTGACTTTGTGCAACCTGGCCTACTTGGAGGCCTGGAGGAGTTCGGACGCACATATCGGCGACCCATTGAATGCGACACGCCTGAACAGAAAGCGGCGCTCAAGATGCTGCAGGAAGTCATCTCGCCCCAGACCCTGCGACGCACGAAGCTCGACATTGCCGACGAGCTGCCCAAGAAATACTTCGGTCACCGCGCCGTTGATGCCGGCGATGTCGAGTTCAAGCAAGTGCTGGAGCCATCTGACCGGCTCGAGGTCAGGATGTCGACGCACCAGAACTTGCTGTATTTGGCGGGGCTGAAGAAGCTTCAAGATGCGGCTAAGGAAAGCGATGGCCGAAAGCGCGCTCGGCTGTCCTTCGGCGCACTTCATTTGATGAAGGCGGTCTGTGCTGAGCCTTACTGCTTGCCAGGGATGAAGTTCCTTCCTGACAAGGCGGGGCAGGAGGCTCATCTGGCGAACTCACCCAAGCTTGCTTGGATGGTGGCTCACCTGGAGCGCATTCGAGGCAAAGGCGAAAAGGTAATCATCTTTACGGAGCTGCGAGAGGTTCAGGCGGCACTGTTCTACTTCATGCGCGAGCTCTTCGGGCTCAAGCCGCACATCATCAACGGCGACTCTCAGAACCGTCAGACTTACATCGACAAGTTCTCAGAGGCCTCTGGCTTCAATGTCATCATTCTGTCCACTCTCGCAGCTGGCGCAGGCTTGAACGTGACGGCCGCGAATCACATATTCCATTTCACTCGGGCGTGGAACCCAGCCAAGGAGAACCAAGCTACCGACCGTGCTTACCGCATTGGCCAGGAAAAGGATGTCTTCGTCTACTGCCCCATTGTTGTCGCAGACGAGTTCATGACTTTTGACCGACGGCTGGATGACTTGCTCCGGCGCAAGGCGGGCTTGGCTGACGCGACGATAGGCGGCTCAGCCATGGAGTCCATGCTCAATGGGCCTGGCCGTGACGTTTCATTTACCAGCTTGGTTGGAGACTTGGAGGGCGGAGGCGCTGCGCTTCAAAAGCGTTTCTTCACGATGGATGACGTCGACCGCATGGACGGGTTCCGCTTTGAGGTCTTGTGCAAGCTGCTGTGGTCAAAGCGAGGCTACACGGCTCAGCTCACACCTAAGCGGGGCGGAGACGGCGGAGTTGACGTTCTTGCGTTCAAAGGCCGCGTTGGTGAGCTGCTTCAGTGCAAGAGCAGTTCAGGTCATGACCTAGGCTGGGATGCCGTCAAGGAGGTTGCCGGTGGTGCTGCGAGTTACCAACGCCAATTCGCGGGCACTCGGTTCAGCCGCGTTGCCGTAACCAACCAGCGTTTCAATGCCACCGCTCGTCAAAAAGCTGAAGACAACAAGGTGCAGTTGGTCGAGCGGCAACAACTCGAAGAGATGCTGGCGCGGCATCCCGTCCACAACCACGAGTTCGAGGACGAGGTTGGTGACTCGGTGCCGTTCCTTGACGCAGCTTGAAGTTGTCGAACTCATAGCGCGACAGCTGCGCTGCAGCGATTGCTCGTGGAGGCCCTCGTGCGTCGTTCGTGGCGACAGTGAAGGGAAGCCGAGTTCGCCTTACCTCCAGCGGAAAGTCAAGTAAATGGCTGGCAACGTCGCTCTGCGCGGTTGTGCTGGCAGGGAGAGAACATGTATATCGAACAGGTCACGCTGACGAATTTCCGGTGCTTTGGGTCTCAAGGCACCAAACTTTCTCTGGATGCCTCTTTGACTGCGCTCGTCGGCGCCAACGGTAGCGGAAAGACCGCTGTTATGCAGTGCCTTCAGCGACTCTTTGGGGTGACCGGTGACCAGCGCAGGCTGCGGCGCCGCGACTTCCATGTGCCGGCAAATGAAAAGGCTGTGCCGCTACAGCGCGACCTAAGCCTCGAGGCCATTCTGGTCTTTCCCGAGTTGGACAACGGAGCGGAAACCACCGCAGTCCCTGAGTTCTTCCAGCAGATGGCGGCTGACGATAAAGGCAAGCTGAAGGTCAGGCTGCGCCTGGAGGCGACGTGGGTCGATGACGGCACGGCTGAAGGAGCGGTCGAGGAGACATACTTCGCGGTTCGGTCCCTGGCCGAATACACGGCGGTCGATTGCGTCAACCTGAAGGGCGCTGACCGGTCGCGCATCCAGTTGCTGTATGTTCCTGCGACTCGCGATGGCGCATCGCAGGTGTCGGCGTTGCTAAAGGGCCGCCTGTGGAAGGCCATTCAATGGTCGGGAAAGGTGAAGGCTGCCCTGGACGACGCCGGTGTCACGTTGAACACCGTCTTTAGGGACGAGCCTGCCGTCCTGCGCATCGAGGAGAAGGTGAAGCAACGTTGGCAGGCCCTCCACGATGCGGGCACTGATGCGGTGCCGGTGTTCCGTCCGGTTGACACGCGCTGGCACGAGTTCATTGGCCGAGTGGATGTCGCCTTTCAGCCTGGCGATGACGGACGTGACCGTGACGTCAACGAACTCAGCGACGGACAGAAGTCGCTGTTCCATCTGGCACTCACGGCGGCGACCTTGGATGCTGAAGCAGAGGCCGCGAAGGGTGACGCCGCGCACGGCTTTGTTCCCGGGAGCATCGCCATCCCGGCACTGACGCTTATCGCGCTGGAAGAGCCCGAAAACACCCTGGCGCCGTTCTATTTGTCGCGCATCCTCGCCCAGGTGGAAGAACTGGTTGGGACGTCCCAGGCGCAAGCAGTCATCTCAAGCCACTCTGCGAGCATCCTGTCGCGAGTGAAGCCCGAAGCTGTCCGGCACTTTCGTTTGACCGAAAACAGGACTGCCCGCATCCGCGCCGTGGAGATGCCTGCGGAGCTGGAGGATGCGTCGAAGTTCCTCCGCGAGGCCGTGCGCAGTTACCCGGAGCTCTACTTTGCGAAGTTCGTGGTGCTAGGCGAAGGCGCAACAGAAGAGGTTGTGATTCCGCGGCTGTCGAAGGCAATGGGCGTTGAAATCGACCGTTCGTTCGTTGCAGTGGTACCCCTAGGCGGTCGGCACGTCAATCACATGTGGAAGCTGCTCACAGCTTTGGACATCCCTCACGCGACGCTGTTGGACCTTGACTGGGGGCGGGAAGGCGGCGGATGGGGGCGGGTGAAGACTGCGGTGCGGCAGCTGATAGCAAACGGCACTCCCCCGGCGACCTTCTTCAAGGACGTGGCTGCCGACGACCCACAAGCGGAACTCAATCTTGCCAAGTTCGACGCGATGGTCGATAAGGGAAACATCGACGAATGGCTAGCGTTTCTTCAAGTGCGCGGCGTATTTTTCTCCGCACCCCTGGACCTCGACTATTCGATGCTTCAAGCCTACTTTGCCGCGTACACCGTGATAGAGGCCGGGATGGCTGGCCCAAGAGCTGGAGTTGACGCTCGGGATGCGGTACTGGGTGAAAGGGGCAATCCCGCCGCCTACGCTTCCGACCAGGACGACTTGCTTCGCTGGTACCGGTATCTCTTCCTGGGGCGCGGAAAGCCAAGCACGCATGTGCGCGCTCTCAGCAAGCTTTCAGACGAGCAGCTGAAAGCCAGTGCCCCGCAGTTCCTAACGGCCCTCATTGAAATGATGCGAGAGACCCTCTGAGGTGGCCGCGATGGATTTCGCTCGGAGGGTTGCACGGGAGGACTGGAAGCCGCGTGGCATTCCCGGTCTGGAGCCCGCAGCATGGACGGCACTGCGCAGTACAGGGAGCACATCGGTCGTGGCAGGTCCGGGCGCTGGGAAAACCGAGTTCCTGGCTCAGCGCGCGGTGTACCTGCTTGAGACGGGCATCTGCCGGCCGCCGCGTCGTATCCTGGCCATTTCGTTCAAGACTGACGCGGCCACAAATCTCGCCAAGCGCGTTCAGGAGCGATGTCCGCCAGAGCTGGCGAACCGCTTCTCGTCGTTCACGTTCGACGCGCTGACCAAGAGCTTGGTCGACCGCTTCGCTAACGCTCTTCCTGCGGTGTGGCGACCGACCAGGCCCTACGACATCCTATTTCCAGACAAAGACTACTTGAGGGAGTTCCAACGTGGGGCCATTACAGTGGCCCGCGAGGAGTGGCGCCACGAGATTGGAAGGCTTGACCTGTTCAGATTTGAAGCAGACGTGCTGGGGAACAGCAAGCTGCCACTGGTTGCCGCAAAGCCAACGAGCGCCCGAGAGCTGCTCCTGAACTATTGGTGGGCGATGTCGCTGAAGCACGCGCAGCCTTCCAGGCTTAGCTTCTCCAGCTTGAACCGTCTGGCTGAGCTGCTGCTACGGTGCTCCCCCAACATCCTGGCGGCGCTGCGGTCGACATACTCATTCGTGTTCGTAGATGAATTCCAGGACACGACATTCGCTCAGTACGACTTTTTGAAGTCGGCCTTCATGGGCAGCACAGCGAGCGTGACGGTGGTGGGCGACCACAAGCAGCGCATCATGCTGTGGGCCGGGGCTCGTTCCGATGCCTTCGAACAATTCGAGGCGGACTTCGGCGCGCAACGGGTGCCCTTGCTCTTCAACTTCCGCTCCTCGCCCGAGTTGGTGAGGGTGCAGCATGTCGTCGCCACGGCACTCGATGCTGGCGCCATTCCGACGCAGTCCCGAGCCGCGGCTGAGCTGGACAAGGACGTAGTGCAGGTCTGGTCGAGTTCGAACCGGCATGGGGAGGCCGCGTATCTGGCGACATGGGTTGCCATGGACATGGCGGCTCGGAAGAAGCGACCGCGCGACTATGCGCTGCTGGTTCGGCAGAAGGCAGAGGTGTTCGAGCGGGAGCTGCAGCCTCAGTTTGCCGTAGCCGGTCTGGCCATCCGCAATGAGAGCAAGGTCGTTGGCAAGGTCTCCATCCAGGACTTGCTGGTCGATGACATCGCACAGGTTGTACTGGCCTTGCTGCGTCTTGGGACGCGGGTGAAGGCGCCGGATGCGTGGCAGACGGCTTCGTCTGCGGTGGAGTTCCTATCGGGCGTGGAGTCGACGGACGCTTTCGGCACTCGCACTGCGGATGTCACTCTGGAGAAGTTCCTGGCCGAGCTGCGAGCCTTGTTGGATGCCCAGCCACCGACGCAGGCCTCCGCCGCTGCGGTGGTCGACCAGGTCTACGCGTTTCTGGACATGGAGCGAATTGTTCGCTCCCATGTCCGCTATCAGCGCAACGACATGGCACAGCTCATTCGAGAGGGGCTGACCATCCATCTGGCCGAGTGCGCTGATGCCGCTGGCACCTGGACCGATTGCTTGGACCTATATGAAGGCGCGGGCCAAATACCACTTCTGACCGTGCACAAGAGCAAAGGTCTCGAGTACGACACGATTGCCTTCATCGGCCTTGACGACAAGTCGTGGTGGAGTCACACGCCTGGCAACCCCGAAGGGCTGGCAACGTTCTTCGTCGCGCTGTCTCGTGCCAAGCAGAGGGCGGTGTTTATGTTCTGCAATGAGCGAGGTCAGCGGCACAAGGTCGCCGACCTCTATCAGCTCCTCACCGAGGCCGGCGTCGTCGAAACGGTCGTCTGCTGACGTTCGCGGCGAGCGCCACGACCGGAGTCAGAAGGGCGTGTCGTCGTCAAATTCGTCGAACCCGCGCGGAGGGGCGGCTGGTCCCTTGCTACCCGTCTCGCCAGGCGCAGATGCAGCTCGGTCGCCACGGCCGGCACCCTCTAAGCCGGCGCTGACCAAGGCCTCCTCCAGGGCCTTCTCGACAGCGTCGATGCGCTGCTTGCAAACCTTGTAGGCTTCGACGGACTCATTGACGATGTCCAGCAGGTCGTCGATGTTGGGCTCGTCCTGGGTGCGCAGCGTCTCCGCATGGCGTTGGAGCACTTCATAGGCGCCGCGGAATGTCTTTTCTTCCATTGTCTCATCGGCGTCAAGCGCCGCCTTCCTGGGTTGATTTTGTGACGGCCTCGACCACGGCCCGCACGGTGCCGTCATGGAGGTCGACCTGTAGTGCCGCATCCGGCTGAACCGTTGCCACGGACGTTACGGCCTCACCGGCTATAGAACGCACGACGGCGAAGCCGCGGCGTAAGGTCTTTTGCGGGCCCTGGCCAGCGATTTCCCGAAATAGGGCCTGCGAGCGCTCGGTTGCCAAGTTGACACCGCGCTTGGCACGCTCTGCGGTCTCTCGCATTGTTCGTTCTGCAGCCTGTCCGTGGGTCCGGGTGCTCGATGTGACTTCTTTCAATACGGTCGGCAACAGCGCCTCCACCTTTTGGCGCACCTGTCCGAGCTTGCCGGCAACGCCTGCGGTCTCACGAATGGCGAGCTCGGCCTCTCGGCGTGCGGTGCGCGTGGTCACTGCAGCTTGCTCAAGTACCATGGGAAGTAGCGCATCCACTCGTCGACGGACGTGAACGAGTTGTCCAGCAACGCCGACAGTCTCGCGGACGGTGAGCTCGGCTTCCCTGCGCGCGGTGCGGGCCGTCTGTCGGCCGCGTTCAAGAACCAGAGGCAGCAGTCGCGCATTCCGCTCTTTCGCTAGAACCACCGACGCACGCGCCCTGGTGTCGATGTCGGCCATGACGGCAGGAACGGCCTGGCGAGCGCTCTGGACGAGCTGCCGGGCGTCCGACCGCACGTTAGCGACGTTTTCCCTGACGGCACCGTGCGCTTCGCGCAGCGTCGCTTCTGAAGCGTGGCGCAGCGCTTCGAACGCAGATTTGCTGTCAGCTCGTGCCTGGGCGACGACCGACTTTGCTGTGTGCTCGACATCGCGGCGCAAATGCAGAGCGTCGGCTGCGGTCGCAGCGACAGCGCACCGGGTAAGGTTGAGGATGCCTTCGTTGAAAGCTCGTGCCTCGCGGACGCGGGTACGCATCACCTCTTCGATGCACAAAATTACTTTTGACGGGGTGTCGAACGAGCGGTGCGCGACTTCATCCAACGAGGTGTCATCGCGCTCGTGGCCGATGCCGGTGAGTACGGGCACGGGGCATTCGCAGATACATCTCGCCAAGTCGTAGTCGTTCAGCCAAGCCAGGTCACCGACGGACCCCCCGCCTCTGATGACAACGACAGCGTCGGGCAGCTCGGCGCCGGACCATGTGCGCAATCCGGCGCGCAGTGCCTCCGCTATGGCGGCGGCGGCGCCTTCGCCTTGGAAGCGGCTGTGCACGTAGCTAAACTCGCAGGCCCCGTGGGCCTGGACGCGCTGGGCCTCCTTTGCGAAGTCGCCCAGCCCTGCAGCGCGCTCTGGAGCCACGACCAAGACTGCGGTGAAGTCCCAGGGTGCTGGCAATCGTTTGTTGCGTTCAAAAAGGCCTTCTCGCTTGAGGCGCTCGCGGATGTCGCGCTTTCTGGCTTCGAGGTCACCAAGCGTGTAGGACGGGTCGATGCCGTCGACCTCCAGGCTAAACCCGTATCGCGCCTTGAAAACTGGTTTGGCTCGAAGCATCACCTTGATGCCAGCGTCCAGGTTAGCTCCGGTTGCACGCCTGAAATCTGCGAGTAACGTCTGCGCCGTACGGGCCCATATGACCGCAGTTGCCTGGGCCAAGACCTCGCCTTGCTCATTGCGTTCTGAGAGCTCGAGGTAGTAGTGGCCTTTGCTGACAGACGACTTGAGCACTTCCGCAGTCGTCCAGACGCTTTCTCGAAACGAGTCAGAGACCAGCGCCGCGACTCCATTCAAGAGTCGGGAGAGGGGAACGCCTTTGACCGCCGCGGTGACCTCGCCTCCCGCTGGTGCAACGGGCGTCGGCGCTACTTTGGCCGGCAGCCTGTCACCAGTGGCTGGCAGCCAGGAAGCAAAGACCGTCACATCCAGGTGTTCCGGAACGTACCAACGGGCCGCCGAGGAATCCCACTTGGCGCCAAGAGCCTTGACCTTGTCCTTCTCTTTGAAGGACGTTGTTAGGTAGATGCGTTCAGCCACAGCGCAATGTACTGGCTCTTTAAGCATCCGGCAGCATCAGTCTAACAATCGGACCCTCGCGGCGAGCTGCCGTGAAACCCTCTAGCTCGCGAGCGCAACCGTGGCGAGGATTGCGCCGAGAGCCGCCAATACCCCCACTTGCGGGCTCTCCGGGAGCACACCGTGCGCGAAGCACACGAAATGTTCGCAGTTGAACGTCAGCCAGCTGTAGGGCGGGTGCTGGCCGGAACGAGCACGGTGCAAGACGGACGTCCAATGCAGCGGACCATCCATCTTCTCTAGGGAGATGGGAGCGCCCTGACAAAAGGCCGAGACAGTCTGCTCGAGCACCTGAAAGCCTGGCTTTCCTGGGTTGAGCGAGATGACGGTGCGCTCGAAGCCGGAAACAGCCTGAGTGAGCATGCCGACGTGGCTATAAACGCCTCGAGATATGCGCACGACCGTGCCGGCCGGCGCGCCCCAGACCGCGGAAGTGGTAGTATTTGTATTTCGCATGTTTGCATTAAACGCATAAATGCAGAGTACGTCAACCCCCCATTCGCCACCACCTGAGGTGCCCTACACGGCGCTCCTGGGACAGGTCATCAAGGCAGGTCGTGTTGCGCAGCACATCGAACAGGCGGCCATGGCTGCACATCTCGGTCTGTCGCAGTCTGCTTACTCACGTCTGGAGTCCGGCGACACCAACATGAGTGTTTGGCAGCTTCGGGCTTGCGCTCTGAAGCTCGGCACCACCGTCTCCGCGGTGACCAGGCACGTTGAAGGTCTGGAGCAACAACTGGCTGCGCAGAACATCAAAATCGTCCCGGAGAAGAAAGCGAACCCAGCGGCCGCGCTCATTGGCTTGGCCATCCTTGCTGCATTCCTACGTTGACGTGCCGTGGCTAGCGAAAACCTGAAGACTCTCGAAGAGGGCGTCCAGGACTTGAACGCCTGGCGGCGTGGTGCCGAGCGGGCACCTCACAAGCCCCTACTGCTTCTGCTCGCCCTGGGCGCTCTCTCCCGAGGGCAACGGACCTTGGCCTTTCCCGAGGTGGAGACGCGCCTGGGCGCACTCCTGAAGGAGTTCGGGCCATCCCGTAAGGCGACCCACCCCGAATACCCGTTCTGGCGACTTCAAAGCGACGGGCTTTGGGTGGTCACCTCCGAACGTCCCATGCGCGCTCGCCAAGGCAACACAGACCCGCCAGTCAGCGAGCTGCGGGCAGCAAATGCCCAAGGGCAACTCGCTTCAGACGTGCTCGCAGAGCTGTCAGCGCGACCGCGAGAAGTCGCTCAGCTCGCTCACCAGATTCTCGACGACAACTTCGCCGAAACTCTCCACGAAGACATTTTGGAGGCAGTTGGCTTGGTCACGCCAATCGAGGTCGTCACCTCGAAGCGCCGACGGGACCCCAACTTCCGTAATGCGGTTCTGGTTGCCTATGGGTACCGCTGTGCGATGTGCGGGCTGGACCTGCGCCTTGGCAGCGTGTCCGTGGGCCTCGATGCCGCTCACGTTAAATGGCACCAAGCCAGTGGTCCTGACAGCGTGAACAACGGCATCACGCTGTGTACGTTGCACCACAAGCTGCTAGACCTTGGGGCATTCACCGTAGGCCATGACAACCGTGTCCTCGTCTCGGAGCACGCCAACGGGTCAAAGACGGCCGAGGAGGTGCTGATGCGGCATCACGGGGCGACGATGTCTGTCCCGAAAAGGTCGGACGAACACCCTCACCCGGAGTTCCTTCAGTGGCATCGCAGCGAGGTGTTCAAGGAGCGCCCGCTTCCGTAGCAGATTGGCGAGGTGGTCGCGCCCGCCCACGGTAGCTAACAGCCGATGGCTCATGGGACGCGCCACCCCTGGTCACCGTCGGAATCGGGCGATGCTCAATTGGAGAGCGGATACGATGCCGCGCCATGAACCGCCTCCACCGTTTCGTCTCCCTGGTTGCAGCCACTGCCGCCGGCGCCGTTGCGCTCTCTGCCTTTGCCGCCCATCGAAAGCCTTCTCTTGTCAGCGCGGTTGTAGCCGCCTACCAGGAGAATCATTCCTTCACCGTTCCTTCGGCAGGCACGCTCGAGGTTGCCTTTAGTCCCAATGAGGGAACGGAACACCTCGTCGTCAAGGTCATCGACTCGGCGATATTCCAGATTCGCGTCCTCTCTTACTCTTTCACCAGCGCGCCCGTTACAGAGGCGCTTCTGCGAGCGAAGCACCGAGGTGTTGATGTACGTATCGTCGCAGACGAGAAGAACAACATCTCCGAAGACCACAGCGGCAAGGCGCGCGCCGCGCTCTCCGCATTGAGCACTGCTGGCGCAGACGTCCGAACCATCCGGGTGTATCCCATCCATCACGACAAGGTCGTGGTCGTCGATGGCAAGACCGTTGAGCTCGGCAGCTTCAACTACTCGGACGCCGCGGCGCACAAGAACTCGGAAAACGTCCTCGTCAACTGGGATAACGAAAAGCTTGCCCAGGTGTATTTGGGCCATTTCGAGCGCAACTACTCTCTTGCCACGCCTTTCAAGCCGCAGTTCTGACCGCGGTGACGAGGATGCCTTCTGCTTTATGGGCTTCCAGCAGGGCGACGTAACGCTGATGGTAGTGCGCTAGCTTTCGACCCGGAGGACGACCAATGAAGATGCGTAGGCTCGCCAAGCTGCGGAAGCGCTCCTGCAAGCCGTCGGACGGCTTCGAGGAAGATATCGTGCGCACGCTCGAGCAGTTGCAGGCGCCCGAGTACAAGCGGCTCGCCCGGGATGCTGCGGAGGCCCTCGGGCCGGTGCACTTTCGGAAGTTTGGAGAGAAGCAGAGCTTCGTCGACGCCATGGGCGGCATGAGTGACGCCGACCTCGACCGCGCTCTGGCCGAGGGCACGTTGAACGGGGGCGGAGGAAATTGACTGAGTGGTCTCAATCAGCTTGGATTTGAGAATCGCTGGTGCACAATCTGGCAATGACCAATCTCGCATCTGTCCTCAAGTCCGAAGTTGCGCGCCTTGCTCGAAAGGAGCTCCGCGCCGAGACCGAAAGTCTGAAGAAGACCGCCGCGACCCAGCGAACCGAAATCGCCACGCTCAAGCGGCGAACGCTGGAGCTCGAGAAGGCGGTGAAGGCGCTGACCAGACTGGCAAACAAGGCCGGTCAATCCAAGGCAGCTGAGCCGTCGGAAGCCGATGAAGGGCACTTCCGGTTCCGCGCTGCCGGAATGGCGAGTAATCGCAAACGTCTCGGGTTGAGCGCAGCGGACTTTGGTCTTCTGGTCGGAGCGACTGGCCAGTCTGTCTACCTGTGGGAAAGCGGCAAGATGAAACCAAGTGCTGCGAGTCTGGCTGCCATTGCGGCACTTCGTGGTGTCGGCAAGCGCGAGGTGGCTGCACGTCTGGAAGCGCTCAGGCAAGCGGCGTAGGGGCTTTGGCGGCATACCGAGATGTACTCAGTCAGTCCTAAGTCGTCGAGCAGTCCGCCCCGCTCAGGCACCGCGAGGAGCAAGGACGCGTGATTGCGTTCGAACCAACTGCTATTTGGACGGGTACTTAAACGTGAGCGACATCGGAACGTTAGCTAGAGTGTCGACTGGCGTCAGTCTGATATCGGCACCCTCAAGGTTCTTTGCGGTCGTTGTGACCTTGAAAGTGCAAACGCTCTTGTCGTATGAAGGCTTCGTGCGGCCAAGGTCTGGAATGGTCGATGTCGATGCAGTCCATCCGCGAATGCAGATTGACTTCGGAATGTCTGCAAAGGTTGCCGTAACACTTCCGTTCTTTCCGAAATTGACGTCGGGCTCGTCGACTTCATTCTTGAGTGCTTTGTTAAAGTCGTCGATAACTAGAGCAAAGGGCCGCCGTACGCTTGAAAGTAGGGCGTCGTTTATGACGTAGGTATTGAACGAAGTAAATGTCACCCCGCGAGACAAACCTCCGCCAACACCTATCGAAGCCTGTGCGTTGGCTCCGGCGAAGCCGGCAGAGGCGCTGCTGGAGAGCGAGGTTTGGCCCTGGAAGGATGTCGAACCCTGGTTCGAAGTCCAAATCATAGAAATTTCACGCAGACTTGAGACCTCGGCCGACTTGGCGTCAAGTCCAGGGTAAGACTGATATGCCTCCGATAGGATGGCGTACAGAACATCGAGCTTCTCGGAGGTTGTCAGCTTGCTGCTGGCGAGAGACGGATAGAGGGCGTTCGCTACCGGTGAGAAAACCATGGCACGAATGACTACGATGGCTGTCTTGCGAGATAGCGCTGCCGAGGCGGCGTCTTTGGTCTTTACCGGAAATAGCCAGCTACCGGTATCCAGAGACAGCGCTGCATTCAGATAGCCGGAGCAGTCCATGGTGAACATGGATGTCCCACCCGTGGTGTCGGCAAAGCGCATTGGGTCAAGGTTGCTGTAGACGTCGCTCCCCGCAAGAGTCAACTCAACGCTCGGCTCTCCGGAACTGGGGGTAAGGAAGCTCCGCGCCAAGACAGCCTGAGCCGCAAACGAGTAAAGCGATTTGGCTTCGCTGTTGTAGTCTGCGCCGAGCATGCCTTGAAGCTCCTTGGGAACGCGCAGCTGGCCGTTCTTCTTCAGCACCTCTTCAATAGCGTCAGGTAAGGGGCATCCCGCCGAGCTGAAGAGCTCCTCTAGTTCTGTTGAGATTTTTGCGGGTGTCGGTTTCTGGTCCTTCTCTTGAATGAACTTTGTCGTCGTAGCTCTCTCTGACTCAATCGACAGCGACGGAGTTGCTGCGATGACACCTTGCGAAATTCCAAGCACTGCCGTGAGCGTGCCGAGAAGAGTGATAGCTCGCATAGTGACTCCTATTCAGGCTCTCAGCGTTCGACTATGAGCTGAGTGCGCGGATTCCAGAATTGAACGGCATACGGGGACTCGCTCGGGCTAGAGGTAGGTGCCCTGCGAACTACGGCTTGACGCTGACCCTAACTGCTAAAACGCAATCCGGTCGAACAAATCCGACACTGAGTGAAAGGTTCTACTCTCGGACGCAGTACCGAGGTCTCGGCCAGCGTTCCAGAACTTGAGACGTTATTGCCGTGCCACGAATGCCAAAGGCCGAGCACACATACGCGGCTCCTTCCTGCGGCCTCAATGGATAGAACGGAATCGCTGCCGCAGACCCGACACTGGGAGCACAAATTCCGTTGTTTCCAGCTCGGCGGTAAAGGTTGCATCCAATCTTGGAACACGGGGCTCGAAGCAGAGTGTCCTTTACTCGCTCTAGATGGTGTTATGCCAGCGCGCGCCGTTCGCCAGCTGTGCTCGCGCTGTCCGACCGGGCCCGACGTTGGCGATACGCACACTTCAGTCGCACCTGCATCGTTCCGTCCGGCATCAAGGTCCATACGAGGCGTCCGCCGTACGGCACTGCTATGGCATCGCGCAGCGCCTTAGGCATCGTGGTCACGCCGTTGCTGGCGAGGTTGGATTCGAGCGGTCCCATGCGAGCAGTTTGGCCGCATGGCAAATCGGTGTTCGGCGCCAAATGGAGAGTTTTTCGAGATTTGGCGCACCAGGAGAAGACAGTTCTTCGCATCGCGGCGGAGTTCTATGCGGTGGGGCTGCCGGCGAGGTCAAACCAAGCTCTTCTTGCGCCCGCGCGCAGAGGCGGCCTGTGGCAAACCGCCTGAATGACAGTCAAGGGCGACGAAGGTACGAGCGATGGTGTTGCTACGCGGTACTTTCGTTTCGGAACAAGCTCATCGGTACCGAAATGCGCGTCGAGCTACCCGTTGTACCTGCAATGTCGAATTAGATATTCGACCCATAATTTCCCATAACCGGAGCAGGAGGCCTTGGCCGTTAGCTCGAGCCCGAGAGGTTTCAGGGCTGACGCGGAGGAGGATGAAAAACTTGCGTCTCAGAGCAGCCCTGTTCAGACCGTCCGACGTTGACGCGAAAGTGGTTGCTGCCTTCCATGCCAATGGCTGAAACCCCGGTTCTCACGAGTTCTCACTCAATCTGAGAAGTGATACCTCGGAAGAAACCTATGCCCTCGGGGGCATCAGACGATACTTTGTTCAGCTGCCGACTCTTTCGAACACGTGCTCGAGGAAAGAGGCGCACGACCCGTTCGCTGACGCGGCGAGCGCTAAGTCGCGCTGGGCTACGAACCCTACATTTAACAGGGTGATGTCGCCGCGCCAATCACGGTCTCCAAGATGCGTTCGTGGCGCAGCTTCTGGAACAAGTTGGCGGCCGCCGCAACCAGAAGTCTGTCGCCCGGCACGTCGGCCCAAGTCAGCGGACCCGCAAGTTTGGTGAGCATTGCCTCGGTCACCAGGCGTGGGTCATGCCTCCTCTTGGCGCCGCGACGAGCCTGGCCCTCGGCTGCAACGTGAGGTCGAATGGCGGTCCACTGTGCATCGCTCAAGCGCGACAAAGGTGTCCATCCCTGAAGGCGCGGTTCACCGTCCACGCAAACCGTGGTGCGAAACCCATGGTCAGCTGACGGCGGCCGGTCTGAGGTCGATGGTCGGTCCGCCAACTGAGAGGCGGGGGGCATGTCATGTGCTTGAAGCGACAGGAGCCGCGCGTGAACGACCAAGTAGGCACCGCCGACCTCCCGGCCTTGGGCGCTCACTTCGATGGTGGCGTCGGGCATCGACATTTCGAGGCGGCCCTCCAAGGCATTGCGGTAGACGCTTGCCCAAGCTCGGACCGCCGAAGGGCTGCCGGTCATCCAGCGTAGGCGCGCCTGCAACGCGGGGTTGTAGGTTTGAGCCACGGCGAGTTCAGGTGCGAACGAGCTCGGAGTGGATGGCGTCAGCAGGCGCTCGCGAAATAGCTTTCGACTCCCAAACAGCATCAGTACGAGAACCTGACTCGGTATACGCCACGCCGTACCACAAATATCGGTCTCGTAGACGGGCTGCCCGGCAACAGCGTCCGCATTTAGACCTAACCCTCGCAGGTATTGGCCGGCGCACTTGCTGGTTAGGCCGGCTAGACGAATGACCCCCTTCCGACGTTCTCCGCCGCGTCGAGATGTATCAATTCGAAGCGTGTCGATGTCCTCTGTGACAACACCATCGGCGTCTGCCTCGACCTTCACTTGCAAGCGCCCACCGGCACCTCTGACGACTCTTGAAACCCATTGCATGTTTGCACGTCCTTTCGAACGTGCAGCGACCTGGATTTATTCAGTGCGCCCGATGTTGTTGCGTCTGGGGAAGCAAGTGGCCAGGGCCGGAAAGGGTTAATTGGGTTCCTTATCACGAGGAGCGACAGCAGAAATGTCGATGCGCTCGCGTCCAAGAACCGTCATGCACTGCAGTAAGAACGCAGCGCTGAACGTCCCTCGATGCAGCTTGCCTTTGATGGACGCTTCGGTTTCATCAACACCCAACTCTCGCAGCTTTTCAGCTAACGAAGCGAGTGTGATTCCTGCGCGGGCGACCTCGGCTTTGATGAGGCGTGAGGCGGCTTTCGACCAACCGGACGGTGTTACGAATGGTTTCAAAGTGCTAGTGACAAATCGACGTTGGCAAAACTATCGTTCCGCCCTACGCAACAAAAGTTCCATATATGAAACTATTCGGTAGGCGCGACCGCGCAGATGGGGCGCCTTGGGGCGCAGGTAGCTTAACGCGTCGCGGGGGTCAGCCCTTGTCGAGCGGCCGCAGCGCCTTCTTCACTGCTCGTGCGCGTGCAGCGTGCTTCGCGCGTGCTTGCTCATGCTCTTCGGTGAGCTTCTTATCTTTGCTCCACTCCATGAGCTCGACCTCTCGCAGTATCTCGATGCTCGACACCTCGAGCGCACGGAGCACGCGCACAAAGAAGCCCGCCGAAAAGCCGCCGCGGTCAATGCGCTGCCGCAGGGTCTTCGGAGTGTCCTGGCGGTCATAGCCGAGCTTGCGAAGCCTTTCGTCGAGCACGTCGATGCTCACTCCCTTGCGCCCCATCGCAGCGTTCAGAAAGTCGATGGCCCGTCGGTCGTAGTAGTCAGGCGCCTTGCGGTCTCGCCCCGTTCCCTCTTTGCGGGCGGGGGCGGAGGTGCTCTTGTCTTCCATATCGCATTCTTTGTCCTCCAAGTAGACGAAATGGATGCCAATTGGAAGAAAAGGATTCCAAGTGGAATCGAGGCCGCGAACCCTCCCTTTACTCGATATGAGCGCCGCAGACGAACGTCTCGACTGCCGTTCATGTGAGGAAACACCAATGAAGTACGAGAAGGCTGCTGTAGCGGCCACCTGCAGCACCTCCCCCACCGAGGCCGCCACCGGCAAGCGGTCTGTTCGGCGCACAACGCACGCAAGTCGGAAGCGCGAGTTCTATCGCTGCGGCAGAGAAGAACCCGACGCCTCTACCGTCGCAACCAGAAAACCGGAGGCGCCCGACCATCTCCAAACGCTTCGCGCGAATTCACTCGCGCGACGGAAGGCGAAAGCCGAGCGCAGGCTTGCCTTGGCAAACCTCGCCAAGCGCGCGTGGGTCCAACTGGAATTGCCGCTGCAGCTCGTCTGCGACCGAGGCGAGTTCGTATCGGGGCGCGCAGAAGCATTCATTGCCGGCGCCGCCGAAGGAGGTCTGTGATGTCTCGCCACCTCATGAGTTTCGAGAAAGCCTTGAACCGCTCGATGAAGGCAGTTCAGGAAGCGGCTGTTGGCTATCGCCTCTCGATTGACGTCGCGCCCCTGGACCTCTGGCTCGCCGACCGGTCCGCGCGGCCGACAGTGTTGCTTACGCGGTGCGAGCTGACTGGCTTAATTCTCGACTGCGTCATCGCGTACAACAAAAAGGAGGAGAACTAATGTCGGTCGTTCAAGCGCGCTCTGCGTTCGCCCGCAGAGAGCTGGTTGAGGCGCGCCAGCCCAACGTCGTGAACTATGTTGAGCAGTTCCCTATAGACCGGGACAGCACGCAAGCCTGCGCGCGAGCGCTTGGCATCCAGCATGCCGTCTACAAGGGCTCGAGCATGCCGGTGCTCGTGACGCCTGACGAGGTATTCACCAGTCGCTCGCCCTCCGGCGACCAGGAGACGCATGCGCACGACTTCGTGCAGAGCCTTGCTCCGCAAAACAAGTTCGTGCGAGACAGGCACGCGATTGCGGCGGCGCATTGCAAGTGCGAAGGCGTCCGCTACGTCGTCCGTTCAATCAATGAGGAGTACGCGTGATGCGCGGCATTCGCAAGTACACCGAGTCAAAACTCAAGGCGCGCAAGAAGATGGGCCTGGGGTCCGGCCATGGCGCTGACTACAAGCCCGCCATTCGCGTCCAGGACTTCTCTTCCAAGGGCGTCCAGACTCGGATTCCTATGGAGGCATTGACTCGGACGGCTCACGTTCATTCAGGCCTCGAGCGGGCCCTCTTCCTCATTCAGGAGTATCTGTACGACATCCTTGAGTACAAGGACCAGTTTCCCATGGACCGCGGCATCACGCAGGGCTGTGCAGCCGAGTTGGGTGTGAAGCATCCGGTTGACGACAAGACTGGCGTGCCGGTCGTCATGACGATTGACGCGGTCATCACCACGCGAACGCGAGACGGACAGACGGCGACGGTCGCCTACGACGTGAAGCCCGAAGAGGAACTTCTCAAGGAGCGCGTGCGAGAAAAGCTGTCCATCACTTCCGCCTACTGCGCGCACGTCGGCACCCCGTACGTTCTCTTCACTGAGCGCTCGGCCACTGACGACTACATCAAGAACATCGACGCTGTTCGTGCAAAGCGTGAGCACGACCTGGAAGACCTGCCGGTGCCTGACCTCTTCACTCGACATCCGCGCGTCATGGCCTCCGAGCTCCGAGAAGGCTCAAGCGCGAAAACGCTGCTGGAGTTTTGCCAGTCCTATGACAGACGCCACTCGCTGCCGACCGGCACGGGCATCCGCTTGTTGAAGCACCTGGTTTGGAATCACAGCGTTCGCGTTGACCTGACCAAAACGCCTTGGCTTAGCGAGCCCCTTCCGCCCCGCCACAACATCAGCCTGGTCAACCGACACGGGGCGTATCTATGACTACCACCAATGTGTTTGTGAACAGCGTAGTGCGCTATGGGCAGTCCAAGCGCTTCCGCCTCATCGCGCATCTGAAGGCCGACCAGTCGCCTATCCATGCTGAGTCCTGGGTTGCTATCGGACTTGACGAGGAAAACCCGCTGCCGATTGTATGGCGGGCCGACAAGTTCAAGGAGCAGCTCGAGCTGGGGCACGCCATGCCAGTCGAGGAACCGGAGGTCGAGGTTCCTGCTGAGGCGTGCCCCGCCGATGCCGTCATCCAGGCGAAGAGGTGGGGTCGCCTCGTCGGCCTGCTGCGTCCGGAGCGCGACAGCGTCTTCTTTGGGCGCATGTACGAGCTGTGGGACAAGAAGAAGCGCAACGCCTTGCTCAAAGAGTACGGCGAGTACCTCGGCGTCTCTTCGAAGACCTTGCTCCATGACCTTCGCCTCTATTGGACTGGCGGGCAGACCCAAGATTCGCTGCGTGGAGACTATTGGCGATGTGGGCGACTCACCGAGGATATGGATGGGGTCATCGAGGTCAAGGTCGTCGGCGAAAAGGGGCACAAGGTGAAGCTCTTCGCTCCTGGAAAGGGAAGCGCGCGAGGACGGCGTCCAAACGACCAGAGCTACGAGCCATTCGTGATGACAGCGCCAATTCGGAAGGCTGTCATAAAGATGGCGCGCAAAGAATTCCTTAAGGACGAACGGTACTCGGTTCGGTGTGTCTCCGATACGGTCGTGCGGAAGATGTTCGCCGTGAGAGACGAAAGCGGCAAGATTGTCATGAGCAAGAACGAGCCGGGCGAGGCAGAGCTCTTGCCTCTCGGCAGCCGACCAACTGAAGACCAGGTCAGATACATCATTCGCAGTGTCGTTTCCGCCGCCGTGGCTCGCAAGAGTCGAGTTAGCGAGGCGGATTTCGATAACAACCATGCGCCATCGACCGGCACAGTGCTGGACGACTGCACTGGAGCGGGTGACATCTATGAGATTGATTCGACCGAGGTCGACCTCTGGCTTGTCGCTAGGTATGACCGGGCGCTCATCATCGGCCTGCCTACTCTATATCTGGTCGTCGACCGCTATACGAATCTCATCGTAGGGTTCTATGCGAGCTTGGAGCCTGCCAAGTGGGAGGAGTGCAAGCAGGCGGTGCTATCCATTTGCGGTGATTGGGAGTCGCTCTGCAAGCGGTACAAGGTTACCTACATACCCGAGGCGTTTCCGGCCCGGGGGCTGTTTCCGAATCGCTGGGTCGGCGACCGCGGTGACTTCCTGTGTTACGGAAGTGACATCCTCACTCACGAACTCCGGCAGCAGGCTTCGAATTTGGCTAGCCAGCGGGCCCGAAAGAAGTGCCGCGTCGAGGGTGGCTTCCACACAAATTCGGTCGTTCTCAAAGATAACGCTCACGGCTACAAACTGCCGAGAAACGCGACCAAGCGACGAGGAAAGAAGTGGGAAAAGGACGCCAGCCTCAACTTCGACGACTTCATGCGCATCTACCTGGAAATCGTGATTGCCCATAACTTGAAAGCCGCTACCCCCAAAGTGCTCGACCCCAAGTTCTTGTCTACAGGGAAGAAGCCGTCGCCGGTGAACCTCTGGAACCATGACATCGCCACGAATAGCGGTGCTCTGGCCAAGATTGGCTATGAGAAGGCTCGGCGAGCGCTGATGCCAACCGACGTTGCGAAGGTCACTGACGGTGGTATCGAATTTCGTGGCTTGGTCTACGAGTTTGATGAGTCCAAAAAGCTTGGTTGGTTCTCGGAAGCAAGCTTGCTCGGCGTGGACGAAGTCAAGGTCGCCTACTCCCCGAGCCTGGTTGACACCATCCTCATCCAAGACAACAAGGACGCGACGAAGACCTATGCCGGCAAGCTGACGAAAACATACGCACGCTACTTCTCAGGCTACAGCTTCGCGGAAGTTGACGGCTACGTCAAAAAGTACGGCGCGCTCAAGACGACGTTGAATAAGACGTCCAAGTTGGCGAGTCGTGCTGCTGTGGCCGAAACCGTGTCGGGCGTGAGTGAGCAGGCTTACCAAGAAATGAAAGAAGCCACCAAGGGCATGAGCTTGGCAGCCCGCAAAGCTGGAGGCCAAGCTGCGTGGGAGATGGAGATGCGCGACGGGCGACGGGCCATGCACGACGTTACCAAGACGCCCAGTTCGACGATTGGCGCTGTGCTGGATGAGCCCGAGGGCGACGCCGTAGCCGACACCGATGGCGCAGACACGAATTCCGAAGGTGTTGCCGCCGCGCCGAAGAAGAAGGGCGGCAAGCGGAGCAAGCCGTCTCGCCAGCCATCCAGCAAGCCTCGCGATGCCGATACAAGCGCTCACGAGCCTGCATCAACTGCAGTTGTCGAGGCAGGACTCGACGACCTGATTGCCGCGCTCGAGCTGCTTTCCTGATTGCCTCGTTCCAACCCTTTCCTTCCGATGCCTCGCTTGCTGGCGAGGCAACCCCTTCTATTGCCTACAACTGAAGATACCACTCCCATGACATCCTCCGCCCGGCCCACCGATTCCATCCTTGTCGCTACCGTCTCCGCGCCGGCGCTCTCCAGCACCGATATGGAAATGAGCTCGCTCAATCGCGCTACTGCCACCATGCAAGCAACTGTCCCGGCGACCCATAGCGCCAAGAATGCCGAGGCCGCCCACCAGCCTCGACACGACGCGCACGCTTCGTGCGGGCACACCTCGAACGACAGCGACTTTGAATTTGTCGAGGCCATCTATCGAGACAAGGACATCCCTCAGGAGCATCGTGGCAACGCCTTTGTCGAAGCGCTGCCGCCTATCCCTGATAACGCCACTCTGGCGCGGGCGTTGACCTATCTGCCTGCCTTCTCCTCCGAGGAGCGCAAGCTGCCGGCTGCGATGCGCATCCAGCATGCGGCCAAAGTGTCGAGGATTTTCGTAGCGCTCCCGCGCGTTGTCGACATCGCTCGCGCGATGCTCTGCATGCTGCACCAAGGCTATGAAGACCGCGCACCCGGCAGTGCCTCGGACCGCGAGATTCGACGCAACCTCTACGCCCAGCAGCAAGGTGGCGACTTCGCTTGCACTCGCGTCTTGCGGGGTCGGCGTCAGCTTTCTTTGTCGCTGAGCGGGTCGTCCGGTTCGGGCAAGACTTTCACCATCGAGAACCTCATCGCCAAGCTGCCGCCGGTCATCTATCACCGCGTGCATGGGCGTTGGCAAGTGCCGTTTGCGCACATCGAAATGTCGCATGATGGCAAGAGCGCACATGCTCTGGCCACGCAGCTCGCCGAGGAGTTCGACCGCCTGATGCCGGATGCCGGCTTCGTCGACACGTTCATGCGCAAAGGGCGCAATGCGGAGGAACGCCTGTTCCAGGTGCTTCGCGCTGCCTACGAACACGGCCTGGGCATGCTCATCGTCGACGAAGCGCAGAACCAGCGCTCCCTTGCCGGGGATGAGCCCGGGCAGCAGCGGAAGCGGGCGCGTTCGACTGCTGCAGCCAACGAGACGCCGCTCATGAAGCTCCTCATCACCGCGGCCAACAGGGCCAGGGTGCCGCTGATGTTCGTCGGCACGACCGAGTTCGCGGGAGCGGTGGGAACGCGCTTCACGAAGGCCCGCCGCTCCTCGGGAAATGGCTCGGCCCTGTGGGCGCCATTGAAGCGTTCCCGAGAGGGTCAGACCGGCCAGTTCGAAGTGCTGTTGCGCGTTCTCTTCCGTTACCAGTGGACACAGCAGCTCATCGAGTTCAGCGAGGAGTGGGCCGATACGTTCTTCGAGTTCAGCCAAGGTATCCCGGACATCCTGGTCAAGCTGTGGAAGTCCGTTCAGGTGCGAGCCATCGGGGCTTCCGAACTGGTCACGAAGGAACTGGTGGCAGAGACCTTCGAGGCTGAGTTCAAGAACGTCCAGTTTGGCCTGACGGCGCTGAAGAACCGCGACCGACTCAAGCTCGACATCGTGAGCGACCTCTGGAGCGACGGCCTCGATGTCGAGGACTATACGACGCTGGAGTTCGACTCTCCGCTGCGCGCCGTTCCGATTGGCACGCCCCTGCCGGCTGTTGCGAGCTCCGAGACCGATGGGCATGCCGAAGCCAATCTGACGACGCCTTCGACGGCTGCACCGTCGAGCGCCAAGAAGTCCGCGAGCAAGGCGAAGCCCCGTCAGGAGCCTCCGAGCCCGAAGGCAGCGAAGGTGGATGCGGAGACGGTCGCTGCCGCGGACCTTCGTGGGATTGCTCTCAAGGACCTCGGAACGCTCGCGACCGCGAAGGTGGCGATGGCGAAGTTCGACCAAGCGCCTGAGGCTCCCCAGATGCCACGCGCGGCCTGAGCCGGGAAGGCGTGCAGATGCTGCAACGGCAGTTTGCTTGAGGAGGTAGCACTGTGCGCTATCTCTTGCCTGCGCCTTATCCTGACGAACTCTTGGGAAGTCTCTGGATTCGCATGGCGAGGCGCACCCAGCTTTCGATTGCCGTGCTGACTCAGGCGGTTGTGGGCGGCGCCAAAGGCAGGCCCGGAATCTTCCATCTCGGCAATCTGCGAGCGATGGGCGCGGGGGTGCGCATTGCTCCCGAGCTCCTTCTGTGGAACCACACCGTCTTCCCATATTCGACAGCCTTCTTCCGGAAGGCTGCTCTCGTGGAGGCCGTTCAATCGGCGCTGAGTACGGGAGCCGACGCTCGCAAGGTTGGCGCTATTGTGCAAAGCGTCTCGGACTTTTCGCGCCTGAGGCGATTTTGTGCCTCCTGCGCTCAAGAGGAACTCGCCGCTACGGGCGAAACATACTGGCATCGGCAACACAACCTGCCGGGCGTTCAGATTTGCCTGCGGCACTTGAGGGGACTCAGCGTGACGGAGCTACCTACAACCTCAACGCGATGGCACTCAGCGCTTCCAGGCGACCTGCTTCGGTTGCTGCCTCGGGTTGGTCGCAAGAAGCCGTCGCGGCTGCAGGTCTTGTTGGCGGAGCTTTCCAACGACGTCATCATCCGTGCGCCACTCTCTTCGGTGCACCGAGACGCTGATTGGTATCGCGAGGCCGTCGTCATGCTCGGACTCGCATCGCATGGACGCAATATAGACGCGGCCAAGCTGACAGACTGGTTCGCAAGGCAGTTGGGGAAGCTTGCAGATGCCGTTCTGCCAGAGCGCGACCGCTCGCTCAGGTGGTCGGCGCTCATGGTCAGGCCAGGTAGCAACCAGCCGATTAGAACCTTCAAGCATCTGTTGCTCGAAGCCGCGCTACGCCTCCAGGAGCCGACTCGCAAGCCAATTCTCAACCACGAACCGAGAGGATTTCGAGGTTATGCGACGCCGCAAGCAGACGCTCAATTTGCACGCAAGGTGCGGCTGCTCGTGAACAAGTACGTAGCGCTTGGCGAGCGCGTGCCGGTCGCCGAGGTGTTGACCGAGGCGGGCTGCTGGTCTCGCTTCCGTCACGCAAGAGACATGTACCCGGCCATCGCCAGGGAAGTAGTGCGGCTGAAAGAATCCGCGGCGGCGATGCGTCCGAACTGGGGGAAGGGGTCGACTTGTGGCTGACGCCACTTGGGCGCTTCGGGCTCGGCGAGGCATTGCTTTCAGGCCGCCCGAGAAGCCATCCTTACCTCGGCTGCGGTTGGAGCACGTTGTTCCCCGCCTGCCGAAACGTCGCAGGCTCATTCCTTGAGCGTCCGGCCTGCGAGATTCCAAGTTTCACTCCAAAAGGGACCGAACTTGGACATCATCAACATACCCGCTGGCAACCTGCCAGTGCAGGCCGTCCACGTCGACGCTATGGTGGTTGCCGCCTGGAATGCGGAGGCCCACCGAACAGGTCGAGCCGTCGAAGCCGTCGTTCGAGACTGCCTTGACATTCCCTCGGGGCGTTTGGTCGTTATGACCGTCGACATGACCGCCCCCTTGGCGAAACGGTTCAAGACGGGGGAGGCCAAGCCTGGCAATCCGTGGCCGGAACTGCTCCAAGCAGCATTCGCGCACTCGCTGTTGCAACCGCCGGAGGGGCAATTGTGAAAACCGACGGCTTGGTGTTCAAGAACCACAGCATCGACCGCGATGTCGACAAAGGCATGCGCGCTCTTGCAGACCACTTCCAAGCACCCCGTGGTGCGGTCTTTCGCATGTGCGTGGAGAGCGGCATCGCTCAGCTTGACGCAGGGGCAGCGCTTCCGCCACCTTCGGACGACCCCATCGCGGCGTTGAGGGCGGCGCACATCCATTTTGACGCCGAGGAGCGGCTCCGCGTTTTGGCGTTCAAGCTCCGCATGGACCATGCAGACCTGCGACAGCGCGTCCTTCGACTGGGACTGCTCACGCTGCAGACAGCGACGGGCTTCATCGCTCTCCAACCGCAGGGGGAGAGTTCGTGAACTCGCTGGGTGACCCCAAGCGGCGAGCGTCCCGCAAGGTGCGTGTAATGCTGCAGATATCCGATTGGTGCGAGCTCCCTGACTATGTGCCCGATGCAGAGTACTTTCCGTTCGGGCTCACTACGGCATCCGTACCGGCAAACCGGCTAGACGAACTGCAGCGGCATCCGGGCGTCCGGGCGGTCTGGTTACAAGCCGGGGAGCGGATTGCATGGGCACGCAGCCGCCCGGACAACCCGAGCGTGGAACTGCAGGTTCCGGCTGAACTGGTGGGACCAGTCGCTGCGTTGCTTCCCGGACTCATGGCGAAGGGGGCGCGACGGCTGGAGGTGTTCCGCTACTCGCGGCCTGGCGAGACCGCCTACTGGCTGGCCTTCATCGTGACCAAGGAGGGTCGCAGCGTGGTAGGTACGCCAGACCTGCGGCAGCTGTCCCTTGAGGCGCAGCTGCCGGCCTTTCTTGAACAGTTAGGCGCGTGGGAGCCTGGGGCCACTCGTGACGGGGGCCTGGAAAAGGGTTAAACACAAAGTACCACTCGCGTACCTCCAGAGCCTCCGACATCTCAGCGCTATCTGAGGCTCCTGGTTTAGCTGGCGCGGTTGCGTCTTGCGCGCACGGCAACAACGCCCAAGCCAGCAACGAGGAACGCAAGCGACGTTGGTTCGGGAACAGGTGCGGCTGGGAGAGCGCCAGCGGGAACGGATGCCAGGTAGTCTGTCCCGCTCGCTGCGATATAGGAAAGGTGCCTCCTCCGCGTGGGACGACTTCGTCGAAGTCGGGCCGCGGAAGTGCAGCGGATGCACCACAACTCAGCGCCGGCGGTTCCAGGCACTGGTGGTTCACGTGCGAACTGGGTCGCCGGCAGGAAAAGTCGTTAAATATCAAGCACTTAGTCGATGATGTCGTCAGCTGAGCGCCCGCAAGGAACGGAAGATGCCTAAACTAAGCCACGCAGCTACCGATGAACAGGAACCACCTGTCGCGCAGCGCGTCAAAGGGTAGTACGATGGCACGCATGGAGCTCTTGCTCGACAACACGTTCGCTCCGGTCAAGTTCCGGCCGGTGGGCGTTTCGTCACGTCGGCCGTCCGAACGCCGTCAGCCCGCTTACCGTGTCGTCTGGCTTGCTAACCGCCCGTTCGAGCAGGCTCATGCGGAAGCACTTCGCATTTTCGAGCAGTCGGACATCCCGGTGATGGTTCGGGCGTCTTCTCAGCCGCTCCCGCGGTTGGAAGAGCTCAACACGCTGCACGACGAGGGCTTTCCCCTTGTCTCCATTCCCGACCGGCTGCTGTCCATCGAGGGAGCCGACGGTAAGGAGCGTTTGCTTCGTGAGATAAGCGTAGCACTGGAAAATTACCTCAGCGCACGCGATACCTTCTCCCGAAACAAAGCCGCTGTGCGTCCACGAAAACAAGTGGCCAGAGAGCCCGAGACAGGTGAGTTGAGCGATGGGGAGCGCAAAGCCTTCATGGATGCCATATCCGGCCGCGGCCGGTACGACGACGGCGTTCGATAAATCGTTCTCTGCATGACCGCGTGCTTGGCCGATTTTCGGCTCGAGCCGGGTGTGTATCGTCTGGGACAGTTCGCCCCGGTGAGCATTCGCGACCAGGTTATTCGCGCGAATCTCGTTGTCGACGCGCTTGACGATGCGGACTACCTGACCCCTGAGATGCGCCTGGTCGTTGTCGGCGCGGGCGCAGCTGGCATCTCCGTGGCTTTGGCGGCTCAACGCATTGGCGTCGCGTCCATCACCATCCTGGAGCGTGCCGACCAGGCCATGCAGCTGCAACAGCGCTCGAGCACCCGCCATCTGGACCCGGTTCAATACGACTGGCCCGCGGCCTATTGGGATGAAGAGCAGTGGCCGATTGCAGACGACGTTCCTCGTCGGTTCACTGCGGTTGATGCACCCTTCAACACCATCGTGGCGCAGGAAGCTGACAAATGGGCCAGCTGGTTCATCGGTCAAGCGCTTGGCGCACGTCTTCAAATCCACACCAACCGGGACGTGGTTGGTTGGCGCAAGGGGACGACGGGGCGTTTTCTGGTGGAGACGGCTGCGTCGAAGCATGTTGCCGCAAAGCAGTGGCCCGCCGACGTGGTCATCGTGGCAACAGGTTTTGGATGGGAAGTAGCCAGCGCACCGAATACGAACGGTGGACAGCAGTTTGTCGGACTGGATTTTTGGAGCACTGACCCCTTTGAGACACCCAATCGGGGCCTTCCGAAGGGCGAGTCAGTCCTTGTGTCTGGTACGGGTGACGGCTCTCTACAGGAGTACATTCGACTGCTAACTGGAGAGGTCTCCGCTCGGAATGTGCTCAAGCGCATCCTGAACGCGACGCCGCCTGACAGTACGTGGAAGGCCTCCTTCGCAGCTCTTGGACATTGGGACCGGCACGCCGCGACGTCGCTCATGGCCGTGACCAAGGCCTTCACCGAATGCGAGGTGTATACGCGCCTCCACGCGAAGTTCAAGCAAGCTGTGATTGAGCTCAAGACTCATTCGGATTGGCAAACGGTGACCGGACTCCTCGATTCGCTGACGAATTCGAGGTCGCCCGGCGTCGTGACGCTGTTGATGAAGTGCACGCACTTTGGAAAGTGCTATGCGTTGAATCGCCTTGTCGCACTGATACTCATCGAGCACCTAGAAGACAAGGGGATTCGCAGTGCGAAGACGCGGACAGCGCTCTCCTCAACCGCCGCCATCGGGCATGTGTGCCAGCCGGGGTGCTGGGGTCAAAAGCATCAAGTCACGCTGGCCCTCGGCACGGACTGTGTCCATACGGGTCGGGATATTGCTGGCTGGAAGGCTGCTGGAGCCCTAACGACTGACCAGGATTATCTTGGCCTGGTCATCCGGCACGGAATCAAGCCGTTGGCAAGCCCGCACTTTCCGACGGTCGCGCTCGCGACGCAGGAAGTTCCGTGCCATCTCCCCTGACGGTTGCATAGCTCGCTTGCCGCGTACCGGCTCCGTCGGAATGTGGTGGTGTCGCACGGCTGTGGATTGCGTCTACTACGAGAAGCCGACTGCATAAGCTCGAAACCCCGATGCCGTACTTCGCTCGCCGCGTTACCAACATCGACACGCTGTCGTCGCTTCGCAACGAGGACACACGGGCGCAGAGCCTGTACGTGATGCAGAACGAGTTCGGTGCTATCAAGGTTGGCCGGAGCGCGGAACCAGAGGAGCGAAAGCGCCAGCTCATTCAGGAGCTGCGCTGCCAAATCAAGCTTGTGACGGTGATGCCAAAGGCAGGCCATCGCGAGGAATGGTGCCATCTGCAAATGGCGAAGCACAGCCTTGCTGGAGAGTGGTTTTCAGGAAGCGACGCTGCGCGCTCTCACATCGCGAAGCTGCTGGGTGCAAAGCTGAGTTGGCCGTTTGCGAACGACGCTCAGGGCCTCGAGCGATGGCTGGAAAAAATTAGAGATGGCCGTGGTCATCAGTACTGGCGAAAGCGAGAAAGTACGGTCATCCGTCGCCTTCTTGGAGCACTGAAGGGAACGTCAAAAGTCCGTCAGTACCTCGACGGCGACATCGCGCTGCTGGTCGGTTTCGACGAACCGTTGCACTATGGAAGAAGCGGTGTCGAAGCGCGATGGCGCGGCGAGGACTCCTACACCATCATCCCGGACTACACGCACACACTCACGTCCGCGAAGCTGCTTTGGCCAGACGACGCTCCAGGCCCTGAGCCTACGACCACTGACCCGCTTGAGTACTGCCTGGAAGCGCTTTGCGAGGCATGGGGCTTTGACCACAAGCGGCTAACACCGCTGGATTGGCGCTAGCGTGTCTTAGGAAGTGCAAAGGCGGCTGGTCGCATTTTGACGACCGCTGGGTAGGCTCGCAGTCCCGTGAAGGGATTTCGACGCGTGGTTGAACGCAGAGTATTACCGCACGGAGGACGAAGCGAACCCGGGGGACCCGCCCCGCGGAGAAGAAGAAGTTCGAGCCGAAGCTGTGCTTGAGGTTGCGCAGGACTTGAAGCAGCTCCTCCAAGGGCCGCCTCTGAGCCAAAGCAAGCTCGACGCGGTCGAGAAGCAGGTGGTCGAAGTCGAGATGGACGTCTCCGACCTGCCGGACGACAAGCTCGGAGCGCCCTGGAACTAAGCCGAGTAGTCGGCTGACAATGGTGGCCGCGAAATCGCGTGCCGTTGTTCAACCTTGACGCGGGATTGCCCACCCGTGCTCCACGAAGGTCCCTTGGGCGGACCGAAAACCAGAAATGAGCTTCCCCTTGTGGGATTGGAAGGACCCTTCGAGCTTTCGCGCCCGGGCTCGAGGCGATAGGCGCCTAGCGCGCTTGGCTGGCGAACCAAGTTTCATTCCGGGCTCGCTGAGTGGAGTCTGTCGGCACCCTGGCCAGGGAAACGATTCAGCGAGCAAACTGTCAACAGCCCGCGATGCGAAAGCACCGCGGGCTTCTTTTTGGCTGCTTGATAAAGGCCGCCGCCGGCAACACGCCTCTTAGAGCGCGACAACCCCGGGCGCCAAGGTTGCTTGCTGCCAAGCCTCCATCAGCCGCTTGAAAGCGCGCCCCATCACGTCGGTGCCATCGTCATAAAGGCGCGAGACGAACTCTTTCAGGTACCGCTCCCGGCAGTCATCGAAGTCGACCAAGTCAAAGGGCATGTGCTGACAGTGAGCGATATCGTCAAGGACTTTGCGCTTCGTGTCGCCCGCACTCTTGTTCAAGCGGGTACGGTTCTCGAGCACCCACCGCTTAAAGGAGTTTTCCCAGGCGCGCAGCATTTCAGCGTGAGGGGTCGTGCGCTTGAACAGGACCAGCGTGGTCTCGCCAGGCGCGTACCACGACCACTCCGGCAAGGCGGTACACGTCCAGCCGATTCGCCCCGCAACGAACGCTGCTTCAGCAAGGTCCGGTGCGCTTCCGGAGCCGTCTTTGTAGGGCATCGACACGATGGCACTCTGGTACTCCACCACCTTGCCGGAGGCCAAGGGCAGCGACTGGCAAAAGTTGACAGCGTGGTCGGTTCCCGGGAAGTTGACCAGTGCATGGCGGCTGTTGAACCGTCCACCCCAGCCAGGCAGACACGCACCATGGTCGATGCCCGCGGTAAGCCATCGCGCAACACGCTTGTCATCGCGGTTCTCGCGATGGCCAAGGTCGAAAACGCGCGCGAACTCCTGAGCGCAGCGCGCGCGGAGTGCGTAGATGGCGTCCCAGTTGTTCTTGGGAGCGCGCTCGAGCTCACCCAGTTGGCGCAACCAGCCCTTGTACTCGGACGACGGGGAGGGCGGAGCAGGCAGGTTGCCCATCCGCAAGTCTGGCTGTAGCGGGTATTTCAACGCCAACAGCCTGTCCCGGAACGGGGCCGCCTCAAGAGCAACGTACCGTAGCTGCCAGGGCTTCGGCCCCTGCCCATCAAGGTCAACGCGCAATGCGGCATTGGTCTGGTAGCCCAGGCCGGCGGCGATTGCCTCGGTCAGGTGGGACGACTTGACGTCGGGGAACTTGGCTTGGAGCCGGTTCTTCAGGATGCGCAGCGAACGCTGCGTTTGCTCGACTTCGCGAGCGGCTTCCGCTGCATCTTCAGCGGACAGGATGTATTCGGCCATGACGGCACTCCAGTCTGTTCGGGCTGACGGTCCTCGATTACGCGCCGGCCCCCGACGGAATGCGGTGGTGGCAGGTGGTGCACGGATTTACCCCCGTACGGGTCAAACTCCGATTTCACCCGAGGACAGGTGCGGCCGGATGCCTTGCTCGAAGTATAGGACATCCGGCTTTATCTCTGAATCCGCCCATGAGGTTCGTTCGCTCCAAAGCGTTGACCGATGGCGGGTGTTGACCACCTCGAGACTTTTGCTTACGATTCCAGAACGGTTCAGCCGAATCGTAGGCAAGTTGGCGCCTGTCAGTGCACGCACCGGACTCAGTCCGGCACGGCGAAGCCAGTTCGGTTTGTGAGACTTTCCCCGGCTCGATGACCTCCTTTTGGAGAGCCGGACAACGCGTGCCGTCCCTCGATGCTCTCCGGAGTTCATCATGGCAGCCACTGCTGCGCAGACCGCGCACGCCTCCTCCCCGAATGACATGCAAGCCGCCGCGGCGGCGCTGTGGACGTTCGTCCACCTCAAAGTCCCACGCTTCACGTCTGGCGCCGCTCTCGAAGTGCTGGAGCGTCTCCAGCCGCGCCCCGACGAAGACCCAAAGCAGCTGGCCAAGCGTCTGCGAAGGGCACTGGGCGACGCTGGCGTCTCACTGAAGCACACGGCGGCGCTCGATGCAGCGTCACGCATCCTCGGCCACTCAAGCTGGCACGCGTGCAACCGCGAGAAGACCTCGCCGAAACTCAAGCTCACGATGGTCGTCAAGTCTCCGGAGGAGGAGTTCTCCAGCTGGCGCGAGCTTGCACCGAGGCTGGCCGAATGGCTTGAGGCGTGGCAACAAATCAAGCACAGCCGGGTGTTCGAGTTCCGGTTCGGCGATGACTTCATCCTGGTCTGCGTTCCCGAGCCCAAGCCGGGCAGCCTGGCAGGCGAAACGAACATGGTGCCGGCGCTTTCCATCGAACCCATCGGAGAGACCAAAGATTGGTTGGCGGAAGCTGCCCCCGCCTTCGAGACCGTGCGCCGGCGCTTGGAAGAGACCGAGCGCGCCGTCCTGGATGGCATCGCCGTGCTTCAGGTTTGCGGTCGGCACCTCCCCGAGGCGCTCACACAGCCACCGCTCCCCACGCAGCACGTCACGCCCTATGACGTTCGCAACTCCGAGCTCGTGCTTCTGCGGGTGGACAACGAACTTGCTCCAGGCGACGGCTTCGAAATCGCGCGCGGCGATGAAATGACTTGCTGGTCGCAGTTGGACCTGTCGCTGAAGGATGTCGCGAATCAGTCGCTGGAGGTCGACTTCGACCGCGGGGCTTGGCAAATCGCCGGAGGGCGCTACGTGTGGCAAATGACCACCCTTCGCCCGGAGGAGTACATCCCAGACCAGGTTCACACCATGCTCACAGAAGCTGAGTCCGAGAAGCTCTTGCGGCGCTATCGCATAGCCAAGCGAATTCTCGGCGGCAAGGTCAAGCACCACCACGTCACGAAGCAGCTCAAATACCTGAGCGGGCCGCAGGACACCTATCGTGTGGACTTGAGGCGAGTCTTCCACGCGCTGAGCAACGCAGGCTACGACTGGGATTCTTTCTGTGAGACGACTGGCGTCGTCCAGCCCAAGACACCTGATGTGCAGGTCGGATTTGTCATGGCCCTGGCGGAACATCTGAAGCTGAAAGACCCGAACAAGCTGTTCGCGTCGCCACCTCGAGCGAAGCTGGCCAAGGTGGTTGACGACGCCCTCATTCGCTCGCTGATGCCGCGCGTCGATTTCGTCCGCTATCGCACGCCGCCTGATTTGCACGTTGACCAGGTCGAAGGTATTCGCGACGCCATCGAAGACTTCAGCGCCTCCATCCGCATCCAAAAACTACAGCAAGCCGGGCAGTTCGTCGACCCCAACGACCCGCTGCCATATCTCTGCTACGCGAGCGATGGTGAAGAGCTTCGATTGAAGCTCGAACAGCTCGGCCTCGAGATGTACGTCGGCGTGATGCCACACCTCATTTCCACCGAGGGAGTAATCGAAAAGCTGCCAAACATGTGGTCTTACGCATTCGGCCACGCCATCTATCTGGACATCGACCGTTTCGAGGAGCGGATGTGAGCAGGAAGTCCAAGAAGAAGCCGCAGGCTGCGGTCGCAGGCGCCAATGCGGCTGCCGCAGTTGTTGCTGAGCAAGACACTTCGCCGCATCAGCACCTTCGACTGTCGGAAGTGCAGGACACCGCGCGTAGGCACCTCGACAACGATGAATGGCTGGAAATCCTTGCGCTGGGCCGCTTGCCAGTGACGGATTTTCACGAGGACGACCGTCACGCCGCAGAGGTCTGGCTGCTGCGAGCACGAATTCTCGGGCTCTATCCGCCAGGCGTGAGGTCTCCTTATGACCTCGCCAAAGAGGTTCGGGCGGAATACGAAGACGCGCTGCAGCGGCTGGCCAGCCGCGTAGAGGCACTGCATACGATGCCCTCAGAGTTCGGCCTGTACCTCGACACATTAGCATGGTCGCCGGCGGACGGTGCCAAGGCATTCAAGCTGCTCACGCGTGCCTGCATGGAATTGACAAACCTGGACTGGTTGCGGCGGCTCCGCTCACGCGGGCTTCGCCTCCTGGATGCCCGAGACGACTATGGTGATGAACTATCGGAGGCGGACCGGCAAGCCCTGTCCTCCCTACCTGACGTCACTCTTGTGTTGAGCGATGCCTACGCGGCCACGGAAGCTGGCGGAGCGCTCGACGAAGAGGGACAAGCCCTCGTCAAAGTACTTCGGTGCGAGCTGGATTTGTTGATGGCCGAGCCCTGGGACTATGGTCGAGTCGCTGACGCCTTGCTCAGGCTACCGGCCCCAACGGAAGCCGAGGCTCTCACGTTCTCCCATGGCGAACCCAGTGGTCGGTCGCCGCAGCAACTGACACCGAAGGCCTGGGCGTTCCTGTGGGAGCTCGAGAACACGGCAGGGGTTGGATTGGTCAACCTGCTGACGCGCTATCAAGAGCGGTTCGCTTGCGATGCGTGCGAGGGGCTTCGACAGCTCCTGATGGCCTTCTCAGCAGCACCGGGTGCAGTTGATGGGCACGTGGCGCTCGCAGTGAACCACTTGATGAGATTCGCTGACGCCAGCCAGTATTGGTTTGGCCAAAAGCTCACTGTGCTTCTGGCCGAAGGCATTCGTGAACTCGACGTCGGTTCTTCTTCGCTGCACATGGCCTCAGTCGAGGACTTGCTCCTGAGACTGTTTGAGCATGCGCCAAACGACTTCGCCAGGCGTGATGAGCTCGAATGCCTCTACCGCATCTATAGCGCAAGCGTTCGGTACTCGCCGTTGGAAGACGAAGACAAAGGCGAACAGGACATGCCTGGGCTGGCTTGGCTTTGCGAGCAAAACATCTCGTTTCAGTTCGCGTGTGCGTATGTGGTTCAAGGCGTCGCGGGGCGGATGCGGTTGCTGCTGGACGCCATCCGGCGTACGACAAGTGCGGGCGTACCACCGTCGCAGAGCTACTACTCGGGTACTTTTGACGAGGAAGAGCTCAGCGAAGCTGAGGCAGAGTCTGTGCTTGACGCCCTGGAGCAGCTTTCGGAAGTGCGCGAGCGAATGGACGATAAAGCTCAGCGCATGTGGCGCGAAGTCGCAGGGGACATCTTTGATGCGCTGTCCAAGCTTGGTGAACCCGTGCGAAAGCGACTCCTTCCTATCGCTCGCGACTTCAGTGACGACTTGCTTGAAAAGGGCAAAGCATTCCGGCTGGCCTTTCTTGAGCAGGTTGTTGGTGAGCCAGAGGACGCGCTGCACTACTACCTCATCGACATCAACAAGGCAGAAGTCCTGCCCGAGGTTGGTGTCAAGAACGCCAAGCTGCTCTGGGCGAAGTCCGAGGACCTAAGCCAGGTGCAGGCGTTAGTCGACAAGCTCGAAGAAGAGGCTGAGACCTCACGCCGAGCGGACACTGTTAAACAGTTGCTGGCCGACGCGAAGGCTCGACTTGCGGCGTTGAACAAGCGCGACCAGTTTGAACGGACGGCAGTTAGCCGCTGGCCGTCACTGACCGCACCAGCTCGCAAGTTGCTCAGCGTGTTCGCCACTATCAAGAGCTACACAGGGCTGGGGGAAGTCGCGGAGTACGCCGGAATGGACTTGACGTGGGCCGGGCGGCACTACGAAAAGCTCGTCGAGCTTGGCATGCTGCTGGTCACGGACAAGACGTTCCGCGTCAATCCGCACATTGCGCCGCTTCTTGAACGTGAGTCGCAGCACAGCGTCATCGGTCGGATTGTTCGCTCCCAGGGAACTAGCGCGGTCAAGCAGGTCTTCAACAGCCAGCGTGAGTTCAACATCTACCAGGTGCTCGTGCAGCTTTGCCCCAACCACCTCGTGTTTCCAAATTGCTCGCTTCAGAGCGTCATGAGCTACGAGCGCATGAAGGAACTGGTGTCGGACGACGACTTTGGCTACTACCTGCGGGCCAGTGTCGACATCGTCGTCGTCTCATCGACGACGTACCTGCCCATGCTGGCCATCGAAGTCGATTCGGTCTGGCACGACACCGAGCGCCAGCAGCGTAACGACGACAAGAAGGACCGACTGTTCGCCGCGGCTGGCGTTCCTTTCATGCGCCTTCGCCCCGTTGGCAGTCCCTCCGAACACACCATCCGCGCCCAGGTTGCCGAGCACGTCGACGAATTGGTGCGCAGCCTCCGGGTCGACCTGCCGGGCTACGACCAAACTCGAGGGCTGCTTGAAGACCTATCTGGCGTTCAGACTTGAGATGCCTTCAGGCCACCGTGACTTGTTGCTAAGGCCAAAGTGCCCTAATCCATGGCCAGGCCCTGTAGAAACCACCTACGACCGCCAGCGTCGTAAGAAGCGCGCCAACCAGCCAGTGCTCGCGAATGAGCTCAGCCGCGGCTTTGAATGAGCGGCCTTTGCGTTCCCACCACGACGAAAGCGTCTTGAGGTCGTCCGCGTGAGCCCGGCCGGCCAGGTTGGCCAAGATGTCGACTTTTCGAAGTGTCGACTGGTGCAGCCGCACGAACTGCTTGTCCTCGAACGCGGCTGCTTCCTCCTTGCCGTTCAGGAAGTCCTTTGCGGTGATTTTGTTCTTCGCCATAAGGTTCTCGAGGCGCGGATGACCGATATAGCCCGTTCCGTACAGGCTCACAAAGAGTCGCGACAGGTCGAGGCGCTTGTCCTCAGGAATCGTCGCCACCGGCTTGCCCCCGAGAGCAAGAAGCCGGTTCTCCAGCGCCTCGAACCCGTAGTTGGAGTCGCGCATGTTCCAGTGCAGCCAGCGGCAGTGCTGCCGTTCGCGAACCGCCTCAAAGAGGCCCTCAAGCATCGCGCGTTCGAGCTGGTCGTAGTGTTGTTCGATGCTGTCAAGGAGCCCTTGACGCTCAGCGACCAGGTGGATTGAGAAGGACTTGGTCTGGCCGGAGTCGAGGTTTCGAACCGCGATTGAAGTCACCCGCGGCGACCGTGGGCTCTGCCGGTCGTAGAAGCTTTCGCAGGAGTAGTGCACCAGCACCGAATGCTCAGGCTGCCGAAACGCCTCCTCCAGCTGTTGCCGTGCGCGCTTCCACCCCTTGTACAGCTCCCTCTGCCTTCCCATGCTGCGGCTCCTCCCTGCTGACCTTCAAGCGGACCTTGCGTCGCTACTCGGCAGGAATGATAGTGCTAGACCCGAGCATCGGTACGGCCGGACAGTATGCTCACGGCGTGGCCGATATCAGCCGCGCCCGCCTCGACCTCGACAAAAACGCTTCAGAAGCTCTACGCACGCACTGGCGGGATGCCATCCGTCCTTGCATTCGCCAAGTAGACGGGCTACTCATCGAGGACGCCGGCCTACGAGGTGACGTAGTCGCTCGTTGCCGATGGCTTCCTGTCGAAAGGGCCGACTGGTCGACTGCTGCCAGGCAGCAGCTTGACCCCATAACCATGTTGCCAGACGAGATGCTGGCCATCCTTCCACCCCGCGCCAGCGTCCTATTCGTCGCCCACCCGTGCTCCCCCGCGAACAACGCCGCCCTCCTTAGGCCGAGGAGAGTCGATACGGGACGCAGAACTGCTCCTGGCGCGTAGTGGCCGGAGTGTTCAGTTGCTTTTAGCTCGATTTCAGCGGTCTCTATACGCCTTTAGGCACGGGCGTTCCCGTGGTTACGAGCGTAGGACATGCCGAACAAATTGAAAGAGAAACGAGAGAGTCTTGGTGCCGCTTTGCAGCGTCATGAAGACGACCGCAGGAAGCGCCTTTTGAGCGGCTGCCTTCAGACCTCAGCCTGGGATGCACTGGTCGCTCCGTCGCAGGCTGTCAGTGAAGAGGAATACGCACAAGTTGAGGACCTGTTTAAGTTCGCGCAGATGAGGTTGGTTGATGCCATCCTCGAGGACTGGGCATCCGATGGCGTAGTCGTCGCCGAATCTGGGAGGCCGGGCGTGGGATTTGTTCGAATGGCACCCGCAGTTGCGACACTTGAGCGGCTTTGCTGGCCGCTTCGAGTCAGCGAGGCGCTCCAGCTTGAGTCGAGCGTCTTTCACGACCTTTGGCGTCAGCTCTGCGACTGGGCCTGGTCTGAGCAGCTGGTGCTGGAACTGGAGCTAGTCCATGACCAAGTTTCTGCGAAAGCAGAATACCAGTTGCGCGCAAGAAGCGTCTGGCGACAGGCACAGCAGAAGGCAGCGAAGTAGGCGTGCCTGCTTGCAGGTGAACTGCTTCTAAAACATTCAGCGGCCACGTCTCGTACGTGGCCGCATTTCTTGGGGCAGCGATGGCGTTGTCGAATCGCCTGCGAACAACGCTTTGCCCGGGCCGATGGCGCGCTCCGAACCGATTGCCCAGTCGGTTGTGTCGCCATAGATGCGGTTACAGATGGTTGCATTCGAGGCTGTCGTCGTTTGTTGCGACCTCGGAAGCCGGTCAACTCAAGGTACTGCCCGAACAGGTTCTTCGCTGGTGCACGTTCTCCCGGGATACGGGCTTGTCTGAATTACCCAGAGCCGCCCAGCGGAGAGCGCTCGCGCGAACGACCATTTACCCGCGCGCTACTCTTTGCCCACGGCGCACTCAATTGCCCAAAAACACATCGATGGGGCGGGCTGGGAGGTGTTCCGCAACACGGGGGTGGCCCACCTGATGTCCATCTCGGGCCTGCACATCACGATGCTGGGGTGGCTGGGCGGCGCGGCCGTCGGCGCGCTCTGGCGCCGCAGCGAACGCGCCGCGCTGCTCGTGCCGGCCCCGGCGGCGGCGCGCTGGGGCGGCGTCGGCGTCGCCTGGCTCTACGCCTTGCTGGCGGGCTGGGGCGTGCCGGCCCAACGCACGGTGGTGATGCTGGCGGCGACCGCGGTGCTGCGTGGCGCCGGCCTCGACTGGCCGGCCGCGCTCGTGGCGTTGGCCGCGATGCTGCCGGTCACGCTGCTCGATCCCTGGGCGCTGCTGCAGCCGGGATTCTGGCTGTCGTTCGCCGCCGTGGGACTGCTGATGGTGTCGGCGCCAGCGCGCCCGATCGCGCGCGGGACGGCCGCCGGCGCGCCTGCGAGCACCGACCCTCGGCGGGGCGGCGGCGAGGAAGGTGGGCCGGAGGGGCCGCGCCTGGCCACGCCGCAGGACCGGAAGCGGGTGGTCGCGGCGGCGCAGGCGCGTGACGGCCGCCGCGGGAGCGACGGCGAGCGCTCGCTCGCCGGATGGGAGGCGTCGGCCGGCTTCGACGTCGGCGGTGGCGGCGCTTGGACGGCGCTGGCGTCGCTCGCGCGCCGCGGGCTCGAGGCGGACGGCCCGACGCCGGCCGCCCAACGCTGGCGTGCCGCACGCGCCGCGCCGGCGCGGCTCGCGGGCGTCGTGCGTGCCGGCGGCGCGCTGGCCGGCCGCATCGGCACGGAACTGCGCGGTGGCGTGCGCGCGCAGCTGGTCGCGACCATCGGCCTGGCTCCGCTGACCCTGGTGGCGTTCCAGCAGGTGTCGCCAGCGGGGCTGCTGGCCAACCTGGTGGCAGAGCCCTGGGTCACGCTGGTCGTCACGCCGCTGACCTTGCTGGGCATCGTGCTGCCGCCGCTGTGGACCCTGGCCGCACTCGCGTTGAAGCCGCTGCTGTGGTGGCTGGCGTGGCTGGCGCGCTGGCCGCTCGCGAGCGTCCATGTCGCCACGGCGCCCATCTGGTCGCTGGCGGCGGGGCTGGCCGGTGGCGCGGTCCTGATGCTGCCGCTGCCCTGGCGCGTGCGCGGGCTCGGTCTGCTGATGTTGCCGCCGCTGCTGTGGCCCTTCGTCCAGCGGCCGGCGGAGGGACGCTTCGAGCTCGTCGCCGCCGATGTCGGCCAGGGCACCGCAGTGCTCGTGCGCACGCATGGGCATCTGCTGCTGTTCGACACCGGGCCGCGCTTCGGCGACGACGACGCCGGACACCGGCTGCTGCTGCCGCTGCTGCAGGCGCGCGGCGAGCCGCGCATCGACATCCTGCTGCTGAGCCACGCCGATGCGGACCACGTGGGCGGTGCCCAGTCGCTCGTCGACCGCCTGCCGGTGCTGGCGCTGCGCAGCTCGCTCTCACCGGCCCATCCGCTGCGCGCCAACCCGATCCCGCACACGCGCTGCGTGGCCGGCCAGGCGTGGGACTGGGACGGCGTGCGCTTCACGGTGCTGCATCCGTTCCCAGGCGACTACCGGCCGGGCGCGAAGACCAACGCGCTGAGCTGCGTGCTGCGCGTCGTCGGCGCCGACGGCGGCAGCGCGCTGCTGACCGGCGATGTCGAGGCCGCAGGCGAGGCGCGTCTCGTCGCCCAGGCGCGCGCTGCACCCGGCGACCCGGCAGTGCGCCTGCGCAGCGATGTCCTGGTAGTTCCGCACCACGGCAGCCGCACCTCGTCCACGGACGCCTTCCTGGACGCGGTGCGGCCCGGCGTGGCCGTGATCCAGGTCGGCTACCGCAGCCGCTACGGCCACCCCGCGCCCGACGTCGTCGCCCGCTACCGCGCGCACGGCATCCCGGTGGTGCGCAGCGACCACTGCGGCGCCTGGACCTGGTACGACGGCCGCGCCGGCTGCACCCGCGAGGCCCGGCGGCGCTACTGGCACTGGCAGGGTGCCGACACGCCCTCGACGCCGGCCTGGATCGGACGGCCGCCCCCGCCCGGCGAGCCGTGACGGGGCCGGCGGCGGCCGAGCGCCAGCGCCCGGCGCCGGCCGCCGCCGCCCCTTGGCGAGGGGCGTGGTTCCTCCGGTCAAGCGCACGGCGTGACTTCCGGACCAGCCACGCGCCGCCGTGACTGACGAGCAGGACGGATAGACGGCACGGCGAGCCGCCACCGATCGCCGCTTCGGCCGCCTCTTCGGCCGGGCGGCTCGATCGGCTCAATCTGGTGCGTCGCGCTGCGCCATCCGCGCCCTGCGTTGCACAGCCGCGGTGCGTCGCCGATACTGGGGAGGCCAGGCCGCCTGCCGGACTGGCGTCGGCGGTGCGTCCGGCGGCCGGGCCGGTCGCTGCGCACGGTCGTCGTGTGCTGGATCGGTTGTTGCTATGCATTCCAACGGAAACGCCGCGCGGCGCGGCACCGCACCAGGGAGCCCTCGCTCGCCATGAACACGCCATTCGATGAAATGCACGCCGCAGGGGACGCGGTGCGCGAGCACTACCGGGGCTACGCCCAGTGGCTGGCGCGCCAGCCGGCCGACCTCATGCGGGATCGCCGCAACGAGGCCGAACTCATCTTCCGGCGCGTGGGCATCACGTTCGCGGTCTACGGCGACAAGGATGCCGGCGAGGGCACCGAGCGGCTGATCCCGTTCGACCAGATCCCGCGCGTCATCCCGTCGCACGAGTGGCGCGAGATGGAGAAGGGGCTGGCGCAGCGCGTCACGGCGCTCAACCGCTTCATCCACGACGTCTACCACGACCAGGAGATCCTGAAGGCGGGCGTCGTGCCGCGCGAGCAGGTGATCGACAACGCGCAGTTCCGGCCCGAGATGATGGGCGTGGACGTCCCCGGCGGCGTCTACTCGCACATCGCGGGCGTGGACATCGTGCGTGCCGGCAACGCCGACGGTTCGGGCAGCTACTACGTGCTGGAGGACAACCTGCGCGTGCCCAGCGGTGTGTCCTACATGCTCGAGAACCGCAAGATGATGATGCGGCTGTTCCCCGAGCTGTTCTCGATGCACGCGGTCGCGCCGGTGGCGCACTATCCCGACCTGTTGCTCGAGACGCTGCGCAGCCTCGCGCCCGGCGGCAGCAACGATCCGATCGTGGTGGTGCTCACGCCCGGCATGTACAACTCGGCCTACTTCGAGCACGCCTTCCTCGCCCAGCAGATGGGCGTCGAGCTGGTCGAGGGCCAGGACCTGTTCGTGCGCGACGACTTCGTCTACATGCGCACCACGCAGGGCCCCAAGCGCGTGGACGTGATCTACCGCCGGCTCGACGACGACTTCATGGATCCCGAGGTCTTCCGCAAGGATTCGACGCTCGGCTGCGCCGGGCTGCTGCGCGCCTACAAGGCCGGCAACGTGACGCTGGCCAACGCGATCGGCACCGGCGTGGGCGACGACAAGTCGATCTACCCGTACGTGCCGAAGATGGTGGAGTTCTACCTCGGCGAGAAGCCCATCCTCAACAACGTGCCCACCTGGCAGTGCCGCGAGCCGAAGGAGCTGTCGTACGTGCTGGCCAACCTGCCCGAGCTGGTCGTCAAGGAGGTGCATGGCGCCGGCGGCTACGGCATGCTGGTCGGGCCGGCCGCCACGAAGGCCGAGGTGGAGGCCTTCCGCCAGGTGCTCGTCGCGAACCCGTCCAACTACATCGCCCAGCCCACGCTGAGCCTGTCGACGTGCCCGACCTACGTGGAATCGGGCATCGCGCCGCGCCACATCGACCTGCGGCCCTACGTGCTGTCCGGCAAGGAGGTCCAGATGGTGCCGGGCGGCCTGACGCGCGTCGCGCTGAAGGCCGGTTCGCTGGTCGTCAACAGCAGCCAGGGCGGCGGCACCAAGGACACCTGGGTGCTGGAGGCGGAACAGCCGCATCCGAACGGGTCGCAGACCCAGGCCCAGTCGCAGTCGCAGACCCCTTCGGCCTGAGGAGAGCCGTCACCATGCTTTCCCGCACCGCCGACCACCTGTTCTGGATGTCGCGCTACATGGAGCGTGCCGAGAACACCGCGCGCATGCTCGACGTCAACTACCAGACCGCGCTGCTGCCGCAATCGGACGCCGTCGCCGAGCTCGGCTGGCGCGGCCTGCTGGCCATCAGCGAGCTCACGCCCGACTACACCCGCCGCTACGGCGACATCCGGCCCGCCAGCCTGATGGAGTTCATGGTGGCCGACGGCGACAACCCGTCGTCGATCTTCAGCTGCCTGCGTGCCGCGCGCGAGAACGCCCGCGCCGTGCGGGGCACGCTCACCACCGAGGTCTGGGAGACGACCAACCAGACCTGGCTGGAATTCAAGAAGGTGCTGGCCAGCGGCGAGCTCAAGCGCGATCCGGCCAGCGTGTTCGAGTGGGTCAAGTTCCGCTCGCACCTGTCGCGCGGCGTGGTGGTGGGCACCATGCTGCAGGACGAGGCGTTCCACTTCGTGCGCATCGGCTCGTTCCTGGAGCGCGCCGACAACACGGCGCGCATGCTGGACGTGAAGTTCCACGACGTCGACAGCGACTTCTACGGCCAGGCCGACGACCGCGACAACGAGTACGAGTTCTACCACTGGTCGGCGATCCTGCGCTCGGTGTCCGGCTTCGAGGTCTATCGCAAGGTCTACCGCAACGTCATCCAGCCCGAGAAGGTGGCCGAGCTGCTGATCCTGCGCTCGGACATGCCGCGCTCGCTCGCGCACTGCATGAGCCGCATCGTCAGCAACCTGCGCTACGTCGCCAACACGAACTCGGGCGAGACGCTGCGGCGCGCCGGCAGGCTCGAGTCCAGCCTGCGCTTCGGTCGCATCGACGAGATCCTCGCCACCGGCCTGCACGCCTTCCTCACCCAGTTCCTGGCGCAGGTCGGCGAGCTGGGTGGCGGCATCAGCCGCGACTTCCTCGTCGCCGAATGACCGTCGCGGCGCATCGATTCCCGATGCGCCGCCCGCATCCATCCAGCCCGCCGCCGTCCGCGCGCGGGCGCCTCCGATCCGGGAGCCGTCCTTGGCCATCCATGTCGCCCTGAGCCACGTCACGCACTACCGCTACGACCGGCTCGTCTCGCTCGGTCCCCAGGTGGTGCGCCTGCGACCGGCCCCGCACTGCCGAACGAAGATCCTGTCGTACTCGCTGAAGATCGAGCCGGCGGAGCACTTCATCAACTGGCAGCAGGATCCGTTCGCCAACTACCTGGCCCGGCTCGTCTTCCCCGAGAAGACACGCGAGTTCAAGGTGACGGTCGACCTCGTCGCCGAGATGGCGGTCTACAACCCGTTCGACTTCTTCCTGGAACCGAGCGCGGACAAGTTCCCCTTCGCCTACGCCGAGGACCTGGCCACGGAACTCGCGCCGTACCGGGTCGTGGACGCCGCGGGACCGGCGTTCGACGCGTTCGTCGCCGCCATCCCGCTGGAGCCGACGCCCACCATCGATTTCCTGGTCGGCCTGAACCAGCGCCTGCAGAACGACATCCGCTACCTGATCCGCATGGAGCCGGGCGTGCAGACCCCGGAGCAGACGCTGACGCTGGCCTCGGGCTCGTGCCGCGACTCCGGCTGGCTGATGGTGCAGGTGTTGCGCAAGCTGGGCCTGGCCGCGCGCTTCGTCTCGGGCTACCTGATCCAGCTCGCGCCCGACCAGAAGGCGCTGGACGGGCCCAGCGGCACCGAGATCGACTTCACCGACCTGCACGCCTGGTGCGAGGTCTACCTGCCGGGCGCGGGCTGGATCGGCTTCGACCCGACCTCCGGGCTGCTGGCCGGCGAGGGACACATCCCGCTGGCGTGCACGCCGCAGCCCTCGAGCGCGGCGCCCGTCAGCGGCGGCGTCGACGAATCCGAGGTGGAATTCAGCCACCACATGGCCGTCACGCGCATCTGGGAATCGCCGCGCGTCACGCTGCCGTACTCCGAGGCCCAGTGGCAGGCGGTGCTGGCGCTCGGCGCGCAGGTCGACGCGCGGCTCGTGGCCGGCGACGTGCGCCTCACGATGGGGGGCGAGCCCACCTTCGTGTCGATCGACGACCGCGACGGTGCCGAATGGAACACCGACGCCCTCGGCCCGACCAAGCGCATGCGCGCACAGGAACTGGTGCTGCGCCTGCGCGACCACTACGGCGCCGGCGGCTTCCTGCACTACGGCCAGGGCAAGTGGTACCCGGGCGAGCAGTTGCCGCGCTGGGCGCTGTCGATCTGCTGGCGCGCCGATGGCCAGCCGGTCTGGCGCGATCCGGCGCTGTTCGCCGACGAACGCGTGCCGCAGCAGCACACCGCGGCCGACGCGCAGCGCTTCGCGCAGGCGCTCGCGCGACGCCTGGGCGTCGTCGATTCGACGGTGCAGCCGGGCTACGAGGACACCTTCTACTACCTGTGGCGCGAGCGCCAGCTGCCGGTCAACGTCGACCCGTTCGATGCCCGCCTGTCCGACGAGATGGAGCGCAACCGCCTGCGCCGCGTCTTCTCGCAAGGCCTCGAGGCGCCCGTCGGCTACGTGCTGCCGTTGCGGCGCGCGCAGGGCCCCGGCCTGTCCGGCGCGCGCTGGGTGACCGGGCCGTGGCATTTCCGCGGCGAGCGCATGTACCTGATCCCGGGCGATTCACCGATGGGATGGCGGCTGCCGCTCGATTCGCTGCCCTGGGTCAAGGACACCGAGGCGCCGGTCCTGGTCGAACAGGATCCGTTCGCACCGCGCGGGCCGCTGCCCGCGGCGGACGCGTTCTCGCCGGCTGCGCCGCAGGCCGCATCGGCCGGATCGGCGCGGGCCGGCGCGCCCGTCAGGCCGCAGTCGGCAGCCGATGGGCGCATCGCCGGCACGCGCGTCGTGGGCGGCACGACCCCGGGCTCGGGCGCCGGTGCGGGATTGCCGGGTGCCGCCGGCGCCGCCGCCGGGGACGACCGCGTGCCCTCGCGCTTCGAATCCGCGCACTGGGTGACTCGCACGGCCCTGTGCGTCGAGGTGCGCGATCCGCGGCGCGCCAACGGGCCGCGGGCCGAGCGCGCCGGTGCGGCCAGCGGCGTGGTGTACGTGTTCATGCCGCCGCTGGAGCGGCTGGAGGACTATCTCGAGCTCCTGTCGGCCGTCGAGGGCACCTGCGGCGAGCTGGGCCTGCCCGTCGTGATCGAGGGCTACCCGCCGCCGCGCGATCCGCGCCTGAAGCTGCTGCAGGTCACCCCCGACCCGGGCGTCATCGAGGTCAACATCCACCCGGCATCGAACTGGACGGAGCTGGTGGAGCACACCGAGTTCCTGTACGAGGCGGCGCGGCTGTCGCGGCTGTCGTCGGAGAAGTTCCTGGTCGACGGCAAGCACACGGGCACCGGCGGCGGCAACCATTTCGTCCTGGGCGGCGCGACGCCGGCCGACTCGCCGTTCCTGCGCCGGCCCGACGTCCTGGGCAGCCTGCTCGCGTACTGGCACAACCACCCGTCGCTGAGCTACCTGTTCTCGGGCCTGTTCATCGGCCCGACCAGCCAGGCGCCGCGCATCGACGAGGCGCGCAACGACCAGCTCTACGAGCTCGAGATCGCGCTGGCCGAGATCGCGCGCGCGACCCGCGAGCGCGGCGACGCCGTCCCGCCGTGGCTGGTCGACCGCAGCCTGCGCAACATCCTCGTCGACGCCACCGGCAACACGCACCGCAGCGAGTTCTGCATCGACAAGCTGTACTCGCCGGACTCGTCCACCGGCCGCCTGGGCCTGCTCGAGCTGCGCGCCTTCGAGATGCCGCCGCACGCGCGCATGAGCGTCGTGCAGCAGCTGCTGCTGCGCGCACTGGTGGCGCGCTTCTGGAACGCCGCCTACGACCAGCCCCTGGTGCGCTGGGGCACCGAGCTGCACGACCGATTCCTGCTGCCGCACTTCGTGCAGGCCGACTTCGCCGACGTGCTGATCGAGATGGCCGGCGCCGGCATGCCGTTCGACCCCGAATGGTTCGCGCCGCACCTGGAGTTCCGCTTCCCCAAGCTCGGCGAGTTCGCTTCCGCCGGCGTGCACGTGACGCTGCGCAGCGCGCTGGAGCCCTGGCACGTGATGGGCGAGGAGGGCAGCGCGGGCGGCACCGTGCGCTACGTCGACTCGTCGCTGGAGCGCCTCGAGCTCAAGGTCACGGGGCTCGTCGACTCGCGCCACGTCCTCACGTGCAACGGCCAGCCGGTGCCGCTGCAGCCGACCGGCCGCGTCGGCGAGTTCGTCGGCGGCGTGCGCTACCGCGCGTGGCATCCACCTTCGGGCCTGCACCCCACCATTCCCGTGCAGGCGCCGCTCACGGTCGACCTGGTCGACCTCTGGAGCAAGCGCTCGCTGGGGGGCTGCCGCTACCACGTCGCGCATCCGGGCGGGCGCAGCTACGACACGCTGCCGGTCAACGCCTACGAGGCCGAGAGCCGGCGCCTGGCGCGGTTCTTCGCGCTGGGCCACACACCTGGGACAATGAACGTCGCGCGACCGCGGCGCAGCGACGAATTCCCCTTCACGCTCGACCTGCGACGCGAACGGTGAGTGCCATCGCTCCTCCCGTCGCTGCCCCTTGCGGGGGAGCTCGGCGAGGCTCGGGTGCGACCCTCGCCTCCCGAAACCCGCGGCAGCACTGACCGATGTCGACCTCCGTCCAGACCAGCTTTCTCCCCGACGACGCGCCCGAAGCCGCCGCGCTGGCGCGCGCCGCGGCGCTGCGCGCGACGCCCGAGAGCTTCGACGAGCTGCACGGCGGCCCGGCCGAGGCCGCGGCGGCCGGCGCCGCGCTGGCGCCCGAGTGGCAGGCCTTCTTCGACGCCACCGGCCCCGAGGGGTGGGTCGACCTCGCGCAGACGCGGGCGCGCATCCGCGCGCGCGTGCAGGACGACGGCGTCACCTACAACGTCTACGCCGAGGGGGCGGCCGCCGCGAGCGCGTGGCCGCTGGAGCCGCTGCCGTTCCTCATCGACGCGGCGTCCTGGGCCGCCATCGAGCGCGGCATCGAGCAGCGGGCGCGCCTGCTCGATGCGGCGCTCGCCGACGTCTACGGCAGTCGCGACCTGCTCGACGAAGGCCTGCTGCCGGCCGCACTGGTGCTGGCGCATCCGCAGTACCTGCGTGCGATGCACGGCTGCCGGCCCGCCGGCGGCGTGCGGCTGCACGTGGCCGCGTTCGACCTCGCCCGCGGGCCCGCGGGCGACTGGCGCGTCGTCAGCCAGCGCACCCAGGCGCCCTCGGGCCTCGGCTACCTCCTGCAGAACCGCCTGATCGTCTCGCAGCAGTTCCCCGCCGCCTTCCGCGACCTGCACGTGCAGCGCATCGCCTCCGGCTTCCTGGGCTTGCTGCAGGGCCTGCAGCGCCTCAGCCCCGAGGGCGACGGCGCGCGCGTCGTGCTGCTGACGCCGGGGCCGCACAACGAGACCTACTTCGAGCACGCGTTCCTTGCGCGCTATCTCGGCATCACGCTGGTGGAGGGCGGCGACCTCACCGTGCGCGGGGAGCGGCTGTTCCTGAAGACGCTGCACGGCCTGGAGCCGGTGCACGTGCTGCTGCGCCGGGTCGACGACGAGTGGCTCGACCCGCTGGAACTGCGCGGCGACTCCGCGCTCGGCGTGCCCGGCCTGCTGGGCGTGATCCGCGCGGGACAGGTGGTGGTGGCCAACGCGCCGGGCGCTGGCTTCCTCGAGAGCCCGGGCCTCGCCGCCTTCTGGCCCGCGGTCTCGCGCCGCCTGCTCGGCGAGGAGCTGCTGCTGCCGTCGACCACCAGCTGGTGGTGCGGCGAGGACGCCGTCTGGGAGGCCCAGCGCGAACGCCTGGCCGATTTCGTCGTCGCGCCCACCTTCCCCAGCAGCGAGACCACGCAGGGCTTCGCGCCGCACGGCGTCGGCGAGCTGTCCGCCGGCGCGCGCGCCGCGCTGCTGGCCGACATCGATGCGCGCCCGGCGGCCTACACGCTGCAGGCGCGGGTGCGCCCGTCCGAGATGCCCGTGTGGAACGAGGACGCCCTGGAGCCGCGCGCCGCGCTGGTGCGTGTCTATGCGATGACCGACGGCCGCGGCGGATGGCGCGTGATGCCCGGCGGCCTCACGCGCGTGGCCACGCGCCGTGACGCCGCGCAGGACGCGTGGCTGTCGATGCAGCATGGCAGCGTCAGCGTCGACACCTGGGTGATGACCGAAGGCGAGGTCGACCCGACCACGCTGCTGCCCAAGCCGCTGAGCGCGGCCGACCTGGCGCGCACCCGCCGCACCGTCACCAGCCGCGCCGCCGAGAACCTGTACTGGCTGGGCCGCTACACCGAACGCGCCGACAACAGCGTGCGGCTGGCGCGCATCACGCTGGAATCGCTGAACAACGCCAACCCGACGATGCTCGACGCCCTGGGCCGCCTCGCGCGGCGCAACAGCCTCATCGTGGGCGGCGTGCCGTCGCCGGTGCAGTCGGTCCGTGTCTTCGAGCGTTCGCTGGTGCATGCGATGGCCGACCCGTCCTCGCAAAGCGTCGTCTTCAACCTGCGCGCGCTGCGGCAATGCGGGCAGGCGCTGCGCGAGCGCCTGTCGGTCGAGCACTGGAAGCTGATCGACTCGGCGTGCCGCGACTTCGAGGAGCGCCTGGCCGCCGTGCTCGACCCGCGCGATGCGGCCGCCGCGGGTGGCACCGGCCACGCGGCGGAGTCGGTGGGCGACGTGCTGGGCCTGCTGCAGCGTGCTGCCACGCAGCTGGCCGCGATCACCGGCGCGCAGGCCGACCGCATGACGCGCGACGATGGCTGGCGCCTGCTGAGCGTGGGCCGCCAGACCGAGCGCCTGGACTTCCTCGCCCAGTCGCTGATGCTGGGCGTACAACTCGAGCTGCCCGCCCGCGAGGACGGATTCGCGCTGCTGCTGAATCTGTTCGACTCCACCATCACCTACCGTGCGCAGTTCCAGGCCCGCCGCGAGCTGGCGCCGCTGCTGCACCTGCTGGTGCTGGAGCCGGACAATCCGCGCTCGCTGGCAGGCGTCACGCGCACGCTGCGCGACCGGCTCACGCGCCTGGCGCGCGACGAGCCGCGCTGGGTGCAGCGCATGCTCGACGAGCTGCCGTCGCCCGAGGCCTGGTCGCTGGACGCGCTGTGCGCGCAGGACGCGGCGGGCGGCCACGCGGCGCTGATGTCCGCGCTGCAGGACCTGTGCGGACGCAACCTCGCGCTGTCGGCCGAGATCGGGCGCCGCCTGTTCTCGCACGTCGGGCCGGGCGACCACACGGTGTGGCAATGAGCCACCTCGACAGCGACGACGACGCGCCCGGGCCTGCAGCGGACGCCGCGGACGATCCCGGCATCCAGGCGATGCCTGCACCGTCCGTGCGCTGGCTGCGCGTGCGTCACGAGACGCGCTACCGCTACGATGCCGACGTCGAAGGTGCGCTGCACCTCGCGCACCTGCGCCCGCGCGAGACTGCCACGCAGGAGGTACGCGTGTGGTCGCTGGTCGTCTCGCCGCATCCGGACCCGGGCGTCGACCTGGCCAGCGGCATCCGCGAGACGATCGATCCGTGGGGCAATGCGCGCCAGGTGTTCGCGCACTCGCAGGTGCACGACCAGCTGGACGTCGTCTCCGCGTTCGAGGCCGGCGTGAGCGCGCCGGTGCTGCCCGCGCCGGGCAGCAGCCTGGCGTGGCGCGAGCTCGCGCGCGACCTGCGCCTGCACGCGGGCGCGCGCAAGCACGACTCGGGTACGGACTCGGCGGCCGAGCGCAGCACCTTCGAGGCCGCCGAGTTCGCGCTGTCGTCCGCGCTGGCGCCGCGCGCGAAGGCCCTGGCCGACTGGGCGCAGCCCGCGGCGCAAGCCCATGCGGGCATCCTCGAGCTGGCCCTCGCGCTGATGCACCTGGTGCATGCCGAGTTCGAGTACCTGCCGCAGTCGACCTCCGTCACCACCGGCGCGCTGGAGGCGCTGTCGCTGCGCCATGGCGTCTGCCAGGACTTCGCCCACGTGCTGATCGGCGCCTGCCGGTCGCTGGGATTGGCGGCGCGCTACGTCAGCGGCTACCTGCTCACCCGGCCGCCGCCCGGCCAGCCGCGCCTGGTCGGCGCCGACGCATCCCACGCCTGGGCCGCCGTCTGGTGCCCGCCGCACGGCTGGCTGGCGCTGGATCCGACCAACGACGTCGTCGTCGGCCAGGATCACGTCACGCTGGCCTGGGGGCGCGACTACGCGGACGTCGCACCGCTGCGCGGCGTCATTCGCGGCGGCTCGGGCACTGCGCCGGAGGTGGCCGTCACGGTGGAGCCGTTGTGAAGGGCAGGGCGCGGGGAAGTTTCCACGCCGGCGGAGTCTGGCTCCTCGCCGGATCGCGCCACGGCGCTGCCCCAGGCCGAGGATGACACCGCGATACTGAGACGCGCCCTGATGCGGGCGGCGCAGCGTCACGAGCGGGGGGCGGGCACCGGCGCCGCGGTTTCGACGACGCAGCGCGGCGAGGCCGGAGCCGGGCCCCTTGGGAAGCGGCCCTTGCACGTGGCCTGTCCGGCGCGGTTTGAACGCGACGCGCACGCCGATTGCCACGCGAGGCGCATCCACGGCCCCGCACGGAGGCGGCATGGCGCAGGACAGCACGGCGGACGAGGCGGCCATCCGCGAGCGCATCGAGGCGCTGGCGGGCGCGATCCGCGGCAAGGACATCGATGGCGTGATGCCGACCTTCGCCGCGGACGTCGTCTCGTTCGACCTGGGGCCGCCGCTGGCGCACGGCGGCGGCGACGTCTTCCGCTCGCACTGGCGCGCGCTCTTCGATGCGTACCGCGACGGCATCGAGTTCGAGGTTCGCGACCTCGCCGTCACGCTCGCCGGCGACGTCGCCTTCAGCCACGGCCTGAACCGCATGGCCGGCATCACCGCAGATGGCCGGCGTTCGGAGCGCTGGCTGCGCTGGACGGCGTGCTGGCGCCGCCGCGAGGGCCGCTGGCTCGTCGTCCACGAGCACGTGTCGGTGCCGGTCGACCCGCGCGAGGGCCGGGCATTGCTGGATCTGCGGCCCTGACGTCGGCCGGCCGATCGGGCAATCGCGCGACCGGCGGCGGCCTCAGCCGCGCTCGACCCGATTGCGACCCAGCGTCTTCGCCTGGTAGCACAGCTTGTCCGCGCGCTCGAGCGTCTGCGCCACCGTCTCGCCGCGCAGGTGTTCGGTGAGGCCGGCGGAGAACGACACCGGCAGCTCGATGCCCTGCACGACGAGCGGATGCGCGTGGAAGTGCTCGCGCAGGCGCTCCAGCGAGTTCATCGCCATCGCGATCGGCGTGTTGGGCAGCAGCAGCACGAACTCCTCGCCGCCCCAGCGCGCCAGCACGTCGGTGCGGCGGATCAGCGTGTGGGCGTGGCGGCTCAGCGCGCGCAGCACCTCGTCGCCGATGGCATGGCCGTGCGCGTCGTTGACGGACTTGAAGTGGTCGAGGTCGATCAGCGCCACGCACCAGTCCTGCTCGCTGCGCTCGAGCCGCATGCGCTCGTTCTCGAGCAGTTCCTGCATGTGGCGGCGATTGACGAGGCCGGTGAGGTCGTCATGCGTGGCCAGCCGGTGGATGTGCGCCAGCGCGGCCCCCAGCTCCACCTTCTGGCGCCGCAGGCGGTCGCGCATGCGGTGCAGCTGCACGGTGAGCAGGCCCACGCCCACCACCATGATGCACAACATCATGAAATAGACGATCTCCTCGCCCGGCGGATAGTGGTCGGGATTGCGCTGCGACGACAACGCCATCACGACGCCGAACACGCCCAGCGTGTAGAAGCCCAGCCAGATCACCTGGCGGCTCGACAGCCCGAACATCCCGAACATCAGGATCACCGCCAGGATGATGCCCACCACGTTGTGGGCGACGCCGGCGAACGAGTAGGCCCAGGCGGCGCACAGCGTGGCGTACAGCATCTGCTGCATCGTCATCGCCGGGTCGGCGAACCGCCGGTTGATGCCCGAGCGGATCAGCGTGACGACGACCAGCAACCCGGCGACCGACGCCCCCGACCACCACCAGATCGGCCCGTCGTCGACCAGCCCGAACATGTCCGCGATGTGCAGCGCGAGCACGCAGCAGCACATCAGCAGCGACGCGAACAAGGCCTGCATGAGGCGCAGGCGCTGGTGGCGATCTCGGGTGAGGAGTGCGTCGACGAGCTTGCCCAGGGGCGCCATGTGCTGTCGTTGTCCCGTTTTGTAGTTTGTGACCGAAGCCTAACGGAGATCGGGTCGACTTTGCACCGGAAAGCCGCCCAATATCACCCGCAGTTGCAGCTTTCTTGCCGGGCGAAGGCGTTTCGGAACGGGCGTCCAGCGTTGCAGCCGCCTGCGAAAACGCCCGCGCGAGGCGGGCGTTTGCGAGACCGTCGGCCGGGCCAGGTTCACATGCCGGCGTAGTTCGGCCCGCCGCCGCCTTCCGGCGTGACCCACACGATGTTCTGCGTCGGGTCCTTGATGTCGCAGGTCTTGCAGTGCACGCAGTTCTGCGCGTTGATCTGCAGGCGGTCGCTGCCGTCCTCGTTCTTGACGAACTCGTAGACGCCGGCCGGGCAGTAGCGGCTCTCGGGGCCCGCATACCTGGCCAGGTTGATGGCCACCGGCACCGACGCGTCCTTGAGCGTCAGGTGCACCGGCTGGTCTTCCGCGTGGTTGGTGTTGCTGACGAACACCGAGCTCAGGCGGTCGAAGGTGAGCTGGTTGTCGGGCTTGGGATAGGCGATCTTCGGGCACTGGTCGGCCGGCAGCAGCGTCTCGTTGTCCTTCGTCGTGTTGTGCAGCGTCCACGACGGGATCATGCCCAGCTTGGGCATCAGCCACTGCTCGATGCCGGTCATCAGGTTGCCCAGCAGCTTGCCCTTCTTGAACCACAGCTTGAAGTTCTTGGTGCGCTGCAACTCGGTGTGCAGCCAGCTCTTCTCGAAGGCCTGCGGATAGGCCGCGAGCTCGTCGCCCTGGCGGCCGGCCTGCAGCGCGGCGAACGCGGCCTCGCCGGCCAGCATGCCCGTCTTGATGGCGGCGTGGCTGCCCTTGATGCGCGAGGCGTTGAGCGTGCCGGCGTCGCAGCCCACCAGCGCGCCGCCCGGGAACACGAGCTTGGGCAGGCACTGCAGGCCGCCGTTGTTGATGGCGCGCGCGCCGTACGACAGGCGCTTGCCGCCTTCGAGGTGCGCGCGGATCGACGGGTGCGTCTTCCAGCGCTGCATCTCCTCGAACGGGCTCATCCACGGGTTCTTGTAGTCGAGGCCGATCACGAAGCCGAGCGTGACCTTGTTGCCCTCGAGGTGGTACAGGAAGCCGCCGCCGAAGGTGTCGTCCATCATCGGCCAGCCGCCGGTGTGCACGACGTGGCCGGGCCTGGCCTTGTCGACCGGGATCTCCCACAGCTCCTTGATGCCGATCGCCCAGCTCTGGGCGTCGCGGCCCGCGAGCAGGTCGAACTTCGAGATCAGCTGCTTGCCGAGGTGGCCGCGCGCGCCTTCCGCGAAGATCGTGTACTTGCCGTGCAGTTCCATGCCCAGCTGGAAGCCGTCGTGCGGCGTGCCGTCGCGGCCCACGCCCACGTTGCCGGTGGCCACGCCCTTGACGGCGCCGTTGTCGTCGTACAGCACCTCCGCCGCGGCGAAGCCGGGGAAGATCTCGACGCCCAGCGCCTCGGCCTGGCTCGCCATCCACTTGACGACGTTGCCCAGGCTGATGACGTAGTTGCCCTTGTTGTGGAACGGCATGGGCATCAGCCATTGCGGCACGCTCTTCGCACCCGTCTCGGACAGGAACAGGAACTCGTCGCCGGTCACCGGCTGCAGCAGCGGGCCGCCGTCGGCCTTCCAGTTCGGAAGCAGTTCGTTGATGGCGATCGGATCCATCACCGCGCCCGACAGGATGTGCGCGCCCGGCTCGGAACCCTTCTCGAGCACCACCACCGAGACTTCCTTGCCGGCCTCGGCCGCGAGCTGCTTGAGGCGGATCGCGGTGGACAGGCCGGCGGGCCCCGCGCCGACGATCACGACGTCGTATTCCATCGCCTCGCGCGGGCCGTATTGAGCAATGAGTTCTGCCGAAGTCATGGGGGAGCGTTCCTGGGGAATGGGAGATCCTGGGGGCGCCGGTCGGAGCCGATGGCAGGCATTCTAAGGGCCCCGTCACCTAAAATAGCACGATCGTTCGATTTTTGTGGCCCATGCTATGGTGCGGTCCATCTAATCCGGGTCGGACGCCCCCGCCGCGGCGGCCGTCGCAGTCCCCCGGAGCGCAACGAACACACAGGAAAGAGAACCATCATGGGCATGAAGATCGACCTGGCGGGCCGCGTGGCCTTCGTCACCGGCGCCTCCAGCGGACTGGGCGCCCAGTTCGCCAAGACGCTGGCCGACTCCGGCGCGGGCGTCGTGCTGGCCGCGCGCCGCGTCGAGCGGCTGAAGACGCTGCGCGCCGAGATCGAGGCAGCGGGCGGCGACGCCCATGTCGTCGAGCTCGACGTCACCGACCCGGACAGCATCAAGGCCGCCGTCGCGCACGCCGAGACGGAGATGGGCGTCATCGACATCCTCATCAACAACTCCGGCGTCAGCACCACCCAGAAGCTGGTCGACGTCACGCCCGAGGACTTCGACTACGTGTTCGACGTCAACGCCCGGGGCGCGTTCTTCGTCGCGCAGGAGGTCGCCAAGCGCATGATCGCCCGCGCGCGCGGCGCCGCGCCCGGCACGTATACCGGTGGCCGTATCGTCAACGTCGCCTCGATGGCCGGCCTGCGCCCACTGTCGCAGATCGGCGTCTACGCCATGAGCAAGGCCTCGGTGATCCACATGACGCGCGCGATGGCGCTCGAGTGGGGCCGCTACGACATCAACGTCAACGCGCTGTGCCCCGGCTACATCGACACCGAGATCAACCACCACCACTGGTCGACCGAGGCCGGCCAGAAGCTGATCCAGATGACGCCGCGCAAGCGCATCGGCAAGCCCTCCGACCTCGACAGCGCGCTGCTGATGCTGTGCGCCAACGAGAGCCACTTCATCAACGGCGCGGTCCTGCAGGCGGACGACGGCTTCGGGCTCTGATGCGTTTCGATCTTCCGGAAGGCCTCAAGCTCGTCCACGAGATGCGCATCCCCGTGCGCTGGGGCGATCTCGACGCGATGGGCCATGTCAACAACACGATCTACTTCCGCTACTTCGAGTCGCTGCGCATCGAGTGGCTGCAGTCGGTGAGCGCCGAGCCCGACCCCGAGGGCGTCGGCCCGGTGATGGCCAACGGGTTCTGCAACTTCATCCGCCAGATCGAGTATCCGGGCGAGATCGTCGCGCGCCATTACGTCACGCCGCCGCGGGAAGGCGCGAAGAGCCTGGACACGTACTTCACGCTGTCGATGGCGGACACGCCGGACGTGGTGTCTGCCAACGGCGGCGCGACGCTGGTGTGGCTGGATTTCCCGAACAAGAAGACGGTGCCGCTGCCGGACCATCTGCGGGCACGCTGCGCCTAGCCCGGCAATTGGCTCTTCGGCAGGTCGTAGACGCGATCCTTGTGCGTGATGAACACGGTATCGCCGTCGATGCCGACGGCCGACACGGTCACCTTGAGGCTCGCGTTGCGCCTGAGCTTCAATTCCTTGAGCAGGACGAGGTCGCCGTCCTCGAGGACCAGGCGGTGAGAAATGCGGTTGCTGTCGACGAAGCTGAGAACGCGGCTCATCGTGAATCTCCCTTGTTGGCGGATGCGCCAGCATACGGGTGGGGGCACCCGGCAGCAATGTTCCGGCCCCCCTACGTCATGCGCTGCTTCGCGGCGCATGGCGCGATCCGGCCGTTCACGCCGCCAGCAGCTTGTGCACCAGCTCCGCCGTCGTGGACGCGCCCACCTTGCGCATCAGCCGCGCGCGGTAGACGTCGACCGTGCGCGGGCTGATGCCCAGCCGCTTGCCCACCATCTTGCTGGTGAGGCCCTCGATCAGCAGCGCCGCGATCTCGCGTTCGCGGGGCGTGAACTCGAGCTTGAGCGAGCGCCTGGACGACAGGTCCTCGAAGCTCCAGATGCCCGCCGCATGCGGGTCGGCGGTGTCGAGCGCGTGGCCCCACACGTGGCACCAGAACAGCTCGCCGTCGACGCGGCGCATCACGCGCTCGTCGGCGTAGCGGCCGTTGGTGTCCAGGCTCGCGATGATGCGCTCGCCGGTGCGCTCGTATTCGCCCTGGGTCGGATAGAGCACGCGGAACGACTGGCCGATCAGCTGTTCGCGCTCGGCGCGGAACATCGCGAGCGCGGCCCGGTTGCAGTCGATCATCAGCCGATGGCGCGACAGCACGAGGCCGATGGGCGCGAATTCGAACGCGGTGCGGTAGTCGAAGCCGGCGCGCAGGTCGGCGGCGTGGGCCAGTGCCTCCGGCGAGGCCAGCGGCGGATGCAGCGCGTCGCGGCTCACGCGAGCCTCACAGCAGGGCCGAGGTGCTGGTGGCGTGCGCGGCCACCTGGCCGTCGGGCAGGCGCAGCGTCACCTCGCCGAACACCAGGCTGCGGCCGGCCTTGAGGATGCGCGCCTCGACGGCGACCTCGGCCACCTCCTTGCCGACCGGGCGCAGGAAGCTGGTCTGCAGCTGCACGGTGGTCTGCGGGCGGAAGCCGCCCAGCTTGTGGCTGATCGCGAGCACCAGCGCGGTGTCCGCGGCGGCCATCAAGGTCTGGCCGCACACGACGCCGCCCGCGT
>Ga0209677_100076_pt1 | contig 131194 bp, 117 predicted proteins | sample AraplaCvi_mCL_r2_2_FD_184285 | JGI IMG/M metagenome (GOLD analysis project Ga0209677, IMG submission 184285) | Arabidopsis root microbial communities from North Carolina, USA - plate scrape CL_Cvi_mCL_r2 (SPAdes) (version 2) | ecosystem: Host-associated > Plants > Roots > Endosphere | place... | reverse complement strand
CTCGACGTATTACCAGAATATCCATCACCGCCACGGCTTGGTTTGCTCAATGACCGATGGATATGACTGCTACCAAAACGCCCTGGCCGAACGAATCAATGGGATTCTTAAAGGAGAGTTCTTGCTTAACCGGCCCGCAGATCTGCAACAAGCAGCAAAGATGGTGGCGCAATCAGTAAGGATTTATAACCAGGAACGGCCTCATACGGCGCTGAAATACAAAACGCCCGATGCGGTGCATCGGGCGTCTGTGTTGCAGTAAAAACCTGTCAACCTATTTTAGGACTGGACACCGTCGTCCTTTTCTACCTCGATTCAACATTAGGCAGGCCAAGGCCATCGATTGGATCTGACGCCCGCCTGGAACGCATCGTCACGCCCTTGCTCAAGTCACCCGCCTGAGCCACCGGCCATGAAAAAGCGGAGCACCGCGCATGACGCGGGCTCCGCTTTTTCATATCGATGCCGCGGGGAAATCAGCGGCGCTTGAAACCAGGACGCGGACCCATCGGGCCACGGTTTTCCAGGTGACGGAAGATGATCCGTCCCTTGTTCAGGTCATAGGGCGACAGTTCCAGGGTGACCTTGTCGCCCGCCAGGATCTTGATGAAGTTCTTCTTCATGCGGCCAGCCGTGTAGGCGATCAGCGAGTGGCCGTTATCCAGGTTGACGCGAAAACGCGAATCCGGCAGGACTTCGGCAACCTGCCCTTGCATTTCAATCAGTTCTTCTTTGGCCATCTTGTCTTTCTGGTGCGTGGACGCGCGACCTCCAGCGAGGACGGGCCCGGGGATTTCAAACTCTGGCTTTGACGACAGGCCATGCGCGAGGACGGCCGGCTACGTTAAGGTCGGAGGACGTGCGAACACTCTAGCGGTAAGACCAACGCCAAGCGTCCGGTAAATCGGGGATGCGGATACGGGGGAAAGATGCGGATCACGGGAATTGCCAGAACAACACCAACAATGACAACAATACGCGTGCGGATCAGGATTTCCGCTCGTTTTCGCGAACGATGCCGGCACTATACGCGCATTTGCCTGTTTAGCCAAATTGCGCGGCGCGCCCCGATCACTAAACCGCCTGTGAGCGCCCGTGCTGGCCCAATGACACCGGGCACCACGCCGGAAAAACAACAAAAAAACGCCACCCGCAGGTGGCGCCAAGGACTACCAGAGGTACTGCAAATCATCCCTGCAGGCGCTCAACGCTCGATCGTGCGGCTCCAGCGGGTATTCCAGGCGGCGCGGTTCTTGTTGATCTCGTCCCAGTCCACCGCACGGGCAGCCTTGACGAAGCCATTCATGCGCGCCTGCTCGGCCGCTGCCGCGCCGCTGACCTGTACCCGGGTATTGGTGGGGTTGTAGTTGCCGGCCTCCAGCGCCAGCGCCTGCGCTTGCGGCGAGAGCAGGTAGGCCGCCAGCTCCTGCGCCAGTTGCGGCTCGCTGTTGTTGGCGATCACGCACTGCGCCACCATCAGCACCACCGCGCCTTCCTTGGGCTGTACATATTCCACCGGGATGCCCTTGCTCTTGAGGATGGCAGACTGCGTGGGCGTATAGGGGAACAGCGCTGCCTCGCCGGTCTGCGCCATCTCGGAGATCTTGGCCGAGTTGGAGATGTACTCCAGCACATTGGGACCGATGGTGCCGGCCCAGGCCTTGAAGCCCGGATCGACGTTGGCGTCGGTGCCTCCCTTGATCTGGTTGAAGGCGAGGAAGGCATGCAGGCCGAAGGTCGACGACGGCAGCGACTGGAACACCACTTTCCCCTTCAGCTTGGGATCGGCCAGGTCCAGCCAGGAGGTCGGCGGCGCCCATCCCTTCTCGGCATAGACCTTGGTGTTGTAGGCCAGCCCGGTGACGCTGATGGTCACGCCGGTGGCCATGTCATCCTTGATGTGCGCTACCGGCAGCAGGCTGGCCAGGTTGGGATTGGGCTTCTGCTTCTCGCACAGGCCCATACCCACGGCGCGATACATGACGCCATCGTCGAGGAACATCAGGTGCATCTGCGGCTTGTCTTTCGCGGCCTGGGCCTTGGCCAGGATGTCGGCCGAGCCGCCCGGCACGACCGCGATCTTGACGTTGTACTTCTGCTCGAAGGGCGCGAACACGGATTGGGTAAAGGTCTTTTCCATGTTGCCGCCGTTCATGCCGACGTAGAGGGTCTTGGTCTGCGCCTGGGCGCTGCCACAGGCCAGCAGGCTCAGTCCGATGGCGGCGGCCAGCGCGCCAATGCGGGGGAGCGACATCATGAGATCTTCCTTTCAAGGTGGGAGGACAACCGATCGGAGCTAGCCACCGGCACAACGGCGGCGGCGGGCGCAAAACGTGCAATCGAGAACGCATCCAGCGCGATGGCGCTGCGGCCATGCAGGACCAGCTCGGCCAGTGCCTCGCCGGCCGCCGGACCGATCTGGAAGCCGGCGCCGCAAAAACCGAAGCCATGCAGCAGGCCGGCCTGGGTGGCGCTGGGGCCGATGACCGGCTGATGGTCCGGCAAGTAAGCTTCCACGCCGCTCCAGGTACGGATGATGTGTACATGGCGCAGTGCAGGCAGCAAGGCTGCGGCCTGCGGCAACAGGCCGAGGATGGAGTCGTGCGAGGCGCGGGCGCGCTTGTCGTCCAGCTCGTAGCCGCGTCCGCCGCCCAGCACCACGTTGCCGCGCGCCACCTGGCGACAATAGATCGAGCCGCCCTCCACCCCCAGGCTCCAGGGCAGGAAGTGGGCAATCGGCTCGGTCACGACCATGCTGGGATATCCGCTGCTCAGGGGAACCTGCTCGCCGAAGGCCGAGGCCAGCCGGGTGGCCCAGGCACCGGCGCAATTGATCATCACCTCGGCGCGCAGCTGCATCACGTCCTCACCCAGTCGTGCCTCGGCCACGAAGTCGCGGCCGTCATGCACGACCTGCATCAGCTCGCAACGCTCGATGATCTCGGCACCGGCTGCCTGCGCGGCACGGGCAAAGGCGGGCGAGACCAGGCGCGGGTTGGCCTGGCCATCTTCCGGGCAGAGCGAGCCGCCCACGGCCGCCCCGCCCAGCCAGGGACACTGCTGGCGCAGGCGCTCGCCGCTGATGAGTTCGATATCCAGGCCATAGGGCCGGCTCAGCTCGGCGTAGGCTTCCAGCGCCTGCATGTCGGCAGTGCTGCGGGCCAGCTTGAAGTGGCCGCTGCGTTCGTATTCACCGGTGGTGCCGATCAGGGCTTCCAGGCCAGCCCAGATCTGGTGGGCCCGCTGCGACAGCGGCAACTGCACCACCGGACGGCCCTGGCGACGCACGCCGCCATAGTTGATGCCGCTGGAGCGCGAGCCACAGAGGTCACGCTCCACCAGGGTCACGCGGCGGCCGGCCTTGGCCAGCACCAGCGCGGCCGAGGCGCCGACGATGCCACCGCCGACGATGAGGACTTCGGTCGAGAGGGTCTTCACGATGCATCCTCCTGCAAGGCAGTGTCGCTGGCGGTGACTGCAAGCGCCGACGACAGATGCAGGCCGATGGGAATGGGCTTGATCGGCGCCTGTCCGCGCAGGCGTCCGACCTCCTGCACCGGCAGGCCGGCTGCCTGCGCCAGGATCTCGGTGGCGGCCGCGCCGCACATGCGGCCCTGGCAGCGTCCCATGCCCACACGGGTCAGGGCCTTGAGGCGATTCATCTCGCGGGCGCCGCAATCGCGCACGGCCGCGCGCAATTCACCGGCGCGGATGTTCTCGCAGCGACACACCACCAGGTCGTCAGGCGCCTCGGCCGCCCAGCCCTGCGGGAACGGGAAGGCGCGCTCCAACCCGAGACGGAAGGCCGCGACCTGCGCCAGTTGCTGCTCGATCTGCGCCACGCGTGCGCCATCGATAGCCACACCGCGATCCTGCAGCAAGGCCAGCGCGGCGCGTTCACCGGCCAGTTCGGCCGCATCGGCCCCCATGATGCCGGCGCCATCACCGGCCAGGTAGACGCCGGGCACGCTGGAACGCATGGCCCGGTCGCGTACCGGCAGATGGGCGCGCTGCATCGCGTCGAACTGGAAGCGGCAGCCCAGCAGGTCGGCCAGCTGGGTCTCGGAACGCAGGGCGTAGCCGAAACCGACCGCGTCGCAAGGGATGACTTGTTCCGTACCGACCTTGCCACCCGGCTGCGCCAGGTTGGCATGGCGCCATGCCAGCGACTGCACGCGCGAGTCACCTTCCACGCGCAGCACCTGGGCATGGGTGTGCACCGGTACGCCATGCAGCTTCAGCCAGGCCAGGTAGTAGATGCCCTTGGCCAGCAGGGCCGGCTGTCCCAGCATGGCCGGCAAGGCGGCGGTGCGGTCGGCCAGGCTGCTGCTGTCGAGCACGGCGGCAACCGTCGCTCCGGCCTTGGCGTACTGGTAGGCCACCAGGTAGAGCAAGGGGCCGTTGCCGGCCAGGACCACAGTGCGACCGATGGCGCAGCCCTGGAACTTCAGTGCCACCTGGGCGCCCCCCAGCGTATAGACGCCCGGCGTGGTCCAACCCGGGAAGGGCAGCACGCGGTCGGTGGCACCGGTGGCGACGATGAGCTCCTCCCAGGCCAGCGAGGACGCGGCCTGGGTGGTGTTGTCCATCAGGTCGAGCAAACCCGGCTGGGCATTCCAGACCAGGGTCTGGGGACGATAGTCGAGCGAGGTACGCACGGCCTCGAAGGCCTGGTGCACGCCATCGGCGCGACCGGCTTCGAAGCCGTAGAGTGCTTTCTTGCTGCGCGCAAAACCCTGCGGCGGCTGGCGATAGATCTGCCCGCCGGCGCGCGCGGCTTCGTCGATCAGGACCGGCCGCAGGCCATGCGCCACCAGAGTCTGCGCGGCACGCACGCCGGCCGGGCCGGCGCCGACGATCACGGGAGCGGAGCGATTCATGCGCCCTCCCCGCTGCCGCTGAGCAAATGCATGCCGGCACGGATGAAGGTGGAGCAGGCGCGCAGGCGCTCGCCGTCTGCGGTGGCGATCCAGCAATCCTGGCAGGCGCCCATCATGCAGAAGCCGGCACGCGGCTGGCCGCTGAATTCGTTGCGGCGCAGGCTGCCGGCGTTGGTCAGCACGGCGGTGAGCACCGTATCGCCTTCCAGCGCCGTGACCGCGCGTCCATCGAGGGTGAAGGCCACCGTGGCGCGTTCATGCTCGGCCAGGCGTACCAGTTGCGGTTGCAATGACTGACTCATGCGCGCCCCACCAGGACGCGGTCCAGGCCATAGACCCGGTCCAGGATGATCATCGCCACGGCCGTGATGGCCACCATCAGCGCCGACACCGCCGCCATCATCGGATCGATGGACTCGGTGGCGTACATGTACATGCGCACCGGCAGGGTCACCGTCGAGGGCGAGGTCACGAAGATGGACATGGTGACTTCATCGAAGCTGTTGATGAAGGCCAGCAACCAGCCACCGGTGATGCCCGGCAGGATCATCGGCAAGGTGATGCGCAGGAAAACCGTGCTGCGCGAAGCGCCCAGCGACAGCGCCGCATGCTCGGCGCTGCGGTCGAAGCCCACCAGCGCGGCCATGATCAGGCGCATCGTGTAAGGCGTCACCACCAGCGAGTGCGCCAGCACCAGCCAGCCGAAACTGCCAGCCCCACCCACCACCGAGAACAGGCGCAGCAGGGCCACGCCCAGCACCAGATGCGGGATGATCAGCGGCGACAGGAACAGGCCCTGCAGCGCCCCCGACCAGCGATGCGGATAGCGCACCAGCGCCATGGCCGCCGGAATGGCCAGCACGGTCGAGATGGTGGCCGCCGCCAGCGCCAGCCAGAGGCTGTTCCAGAAGGAGCTGACGAAGTCCGGATACTCGAACACCGCCTTGAACCAGCGCAGCGACAGCTCCGGCCCGTTCATGGTCAGGGTGTTCTCGGGCGTGAAGGCGATCACGCAGACCACCAGGATGGGCGCCAGCGTGAAGAGGATCACCAGCGCGTTGAACAGCAATGCAATCGGTCCGTTCTTGTTCATGGTTCAGCCCAGCGCTTTCTTGTAGCGACGTTCGATCATGCGGTTCCAGCCGAGCATGATGACCAGGTTGGCCACCAGCAGCAGCAGGGCGATGGCCGCACCCAGCGGCCAGTTCAGTTCATGCAGGTATTCGTCGTAGATGACGGTGGCCATCATCTTCAGGCGGCGTCCGCCCAAGAGGCCCGGAATGGCAAAGGAGCTGGCCGAGAGACCGAAGACGATCAGGCTGCCCGAGAGGATGCCCGGCATGATCTGCGGCAGCACGATACGGCGCAGCACCGTCATGGGCGCGGCCCCCAGCGACAGCGCGGCATTGGCCACGCCCGGGTCGAGCTTTTGCAGCGAGGTCCAGACCGGGATCACCATGAAGGGCAGCATCACGTGGACCAGGGCGATCACGATCGCCGTCTCGGTATAGAGCAGCTTGACACGGCCCCAGCCCAGCGCCACCAGGGTGCCGTTGATGAGGCCCTCCGGCCCCAGCAGCATGCTCCAGCCGAAGGCGCGCACCACCACCGAGATCATCAGCGGCGCCAGCACCACCAGCAACATCATGGAACGCCAGGGCTTGCGCATGCGGTTGAGGATGTAGGCTTCGGGCGCACCGACGACGATGCAGATCAGCGTGACCAGGCCCGAGATCCACAGCGTGCGCCAGAAGATGGCGTAGTAGTAAGGGTCGGTGAGCACCGACTGGTAATGCTCCAGCGTGAAGGTGCCGGCCTTGGGGCCGGTCTCGGCGTCATAGGCGTTGAAGGACAGCACCAGCGTGAGCACCAGCGGCACCAGCAGCATCACCGTGCACAACAGGATGGCCGGCGCCGACATCAGCCAGGGCAGGCTGCGCTGCCCGCCAGGCTGGGCAGTACGCGGTGCGGCGACCACCGCTGCGACAGCGGGAGAAGTGCCGGCCGCGCTCATGCCGGCACCTGTGCCTGTTCGTCGCTGCGGGCCGTGGACACCAGGCGCAGGTTGTAGTCGCTCCAGGCCAAGCCGATGGCGGCGCCCTGCTCCAGCGCATCGGCGCCGTCATTGGGGGCCAGTACCGAGAGCAGGCCCAGCGGGGTGGCGACTTCATACATCCATTGGCTACCCAGGAAGAAGCGGCGCACCACCTCACCATGGCAACGTCCGGCGCCAGGCGCGGTACAGTGGATCTTCTCCGGACGCAGGCCCAGCACCACGCGCGCACCGCCGCGCAGGCCGGCATCGCTGCTTTCCAACGAGAGCATCATGCCGCCCACAGCGATATCGGCACGCTCGCCGGCAGCGCCCACCACCTCGCCTTCGAGCAGGTTGGCCTTGCCCACGAAGGTGGAGATGAAACGGTTGGCCGGATGCTCATACACGCTCAGGGGACGGCCGACCTGGGTGATATGGCCGGCTTCCATCACCACCACGCGATCGCTGATGGACATGGCCTCGCTCTGGTCATGGGTGACCATGATGGTCGTGGTGCCGACCTTGCGCTGGATGTCGCGCAGTTCGAATTGCATTTCCTCGCGCAGCTTGGCGTCCAGGTTCGACAGCGGCTCGTCCAGCAGCAGCACCGGCGGGGCGATCACCAGCGCACGCGCCAGGGCCACGCGCTGGCGCTGGCCGCCGGAGAGCTCGCGCGGATAGCGGGCGCCGTGCTTTTCCAGGTGCACCAGGGCCAGGGCCTGGGCCACGCGGTCACGCTTCTCGGAAGCTGCGCACTTGCGCATCTCCAGGCCGAAGGCCACGTTCTGCTCCACCGTCATGTGCGGGAACAGCGCATAGGTCTGGAACACGATGCCCAGGCCACGCGTATTGGGCTTGGCGTGGGTGATGTCGCGGCCATCGAGTTCGATGCGCCCGCCACTGACGTTCTCGAAGCCAGCGATCATCTGCAGGGTGGTGGTCTTGCCGCAGCCCGAGGGTCCCAGCAGCGAAATGAATTCGCCCTTCTCCACCGTCAGGTTGAAACCCGATACCGCCTGGGTATCGCCATAGAACTTACTGACATTGGTCAGCGTGAGAAATGACATTGCAAGCTCCTCGTCGCAAGGCTCGGACGCCGACACCGCTGGCAGGCTTGTCAGCCGGCTGGCATACCGATGCATTCATGTTGGGCGCATCCACATCAAGGACTGATGTGATATGCGTGTCTCCTGTTTCGTTATTGATGCAATTTCAGTGCCAATTCTGCTATCGTATTTCGACAGTCGGGAATTTTTTTAAATTTATTCCACTCAATGAAATTCAATCGGAGCCAATCGCTACCCGATTCCATCCAGCAGACGAAGTCCCCCATGAGCGAGCACAACGACGACGCCACGACCTCCGCCGCCCTTCCGGTCAACGGCATCCAGCGCACCTTTGCGGTGTTGCGCGCCCTGGCCGATGCACCGCCACAAGGCATGCGCGTGACCCAGGTGGCCAAAAGTGTCGGCCTGACCCAGGGCACCACCCATCGCCTGCTGCAGTCGCTGGTGGCCGAGGCCGTGGTGGAACAGGACGAGCGCAGCAAGCTCTATCGCCTGGGCATGGACCTGTTCGCCCTGGCCGCGCGCGCCGGCAACGCCTCCGACCTGCGCAGCCTGTGCCGCCCGGCGCTGCTGCGCCTGTGCGGCAGCCTGGGCGATACGGTGTTCCTGCTGGTGCGTTCACGTTTCGATGCGGTCTGCGTGGACCGGGTCGACGGCCCCTTCCCCATCCGCGCCTTCACCGGCGACATCGGCGGCCGCGTGGCGCTGGGCGTGGGCCAGGGCGCGCTGGCCATCCTCGCCTTCCTGCCCGAGCAGGAGCGCGAGGAAGTGATCCGCTACAACGTGCCGCGCCTGCGCGAGTTCGGCGTCTATGACGAGGTCTATCTGCGCACCGAGATCGAGCGCGTGCGCGAGACCGGTTACGCCGCACGTCAGGCCGGGCTGCTCGATGGCATGGCCGGCCTGGCGGTGCCGCTGTTCGATTGCGGCGGCGCCATCGTCGGCGCCTTGAGCGTGGGCACGCTGACCTCGCGCCTGACCGAGGAGCGCCTGCCCACCGTGGTACAGATGTTGCAACGGGAAGCCGGGGCGCTGTCGCGCCGTATCAATCCCTTCGACCCGGCCTTGCGCCGGCCCATGCATCAGGCCAATCCCGTGGAGTCCCATCAATGAGCCTTGCCCCCCGTCCCGTGCTGCTGGTCAAATCCGGCGGTACCGCCGCCCTGCCCGAATGGCGCGCCAGCTTTGCCGAATTCGCGCCGGAGCTGGAACTGGAGGTACGGGCCTGGGAAGATGCCGACGTCGATCCGGCCCGCGTCCACTATGCGCTGGTCTGGCAGCCCGAAGGCGGCCGGCTGGCCGGCTATCCCAACCTGAAAGCCATCATCAGCAGCGCCGCCGGGGTCGATCACATCCTGGCCGACCCGCACCTGCCGGACCTGCCCATCGTGCGCATGGTCACGCCGGAGACCCAGCAGCGCATGGCCGAATTCACCCTCATGAGCAGCCTCATGCTGTTGAAGGACATGCCGCGCATCATCGCCCAGCAGGCGCGCTGCGAGTGGACCGAGTTTTCCACCGCGCGCACCGCCCGCGAGACCCGGGTCGGTGTCATGGGCCTGGGAGCACTGGGGCTGGCGGCAGCGCATATGCATGCCCGGGTCGGCTTCGAGACGGCCGGCTGGGCCCGCTCGCTGCGCAACGAGCAAGGCATGGTCTGCTATGCCGGCGCTGCGCAGTTGCCCGACTTCCTGGCGCGCACCGACATCCTGATCTGCCTGCTGCCCGAGACCGACGATACCCGTCACCTCATCAATGCCGAGCTGATGCGGCAACTGCCCCGGGGCGCGGCCATCATCAATGTCGGGCGCGGCAGCCATGTCCGCATGCCCGACCTGCTGGCCGCCCTGGATCAGGGCCAGCTCAGCGGCGCCGTGCTGGACGTGTTCGATGAAGAACCGCTGCCGCCTGGCGCTGCAGTCTGGCGCCATCCGCGCATCCTGGTCACGCCCCACGCCGGCGCCACGCCCTCGCGGCGCGAGCGGGCACGCCAGGCGGCAGTGGCCATCTCGGCCCTGCAGGCGGGCCTGACGCCACCCCACCTGTATGACCGTCAGCGCGGTTACTGACGTACAACAGCCCAGACCCTGGCGGCTTGCGGGATAGGGCCCCATCGTCTAGACTTTGCCGCTCGCTGGCCGCCCTGTTTTTATTGCAACAATCACAATAATCCAGGCCCGCCGACTCCCTCTGCATGAGGGCAATCAACCTGACGGCAACGTTTGGAAACCGTACCCATATGGGTGCAAGTTCTTGCACTCCTCATCCTGATCCTGCTCTCGGCCTTCTTTTCCATGACCGAGACGGCGCTGATGGCCGCCAACCGTCATCGCCTGCGCCACCTGGCCAAGCAGGGCAACCGTGCTGCCATCACCATCCTCTGGCTGCTGGACCGCACTGACCGGCTGCTCTCGCTGGTGCTCATCGCCAATACCGCCATCAATGCCCTGGCCACCGCCCTGGTGACCGCCCTGGCCATTGCCGCCTTCGGCAACCACCAGCGCGTGATCACGGCGGCGACCGCCTGCGTGGCGGCGCTGCTGATCATCTTTGCCGAGATCGTGCCCAAGGTGATCGGAGCGACCCATCCTGAACGCATTTCGCTCTTTACCGGCTTCATCCTCAAACCCCTGATGCGGGTGGCCACGCCGCTGATCTCGTTCGTCAACCTGTTCGTCTCGGCGGTCTTGCGGCTGCTGCGCATCAAGACCGGGGCGCGCGCGGCCGAGCAGCGCATCTCGCCGGAGGAACTGCGTTCCATCGTGCTCGAAGGCGGCAGCTTCATCCCGCAAAAGCACAAGAGCATCCTGCTGAACCTGTTCGACCTGGAAAAGATCTCGGTGGAAGACGTCATGACGCCGCGTCCCCAGGTCGAGGCGCTGAACCTGGCCGTGCCCGTGGACGAGATCCTGCACCAGCTGGCCACCTGCTATCACAACAAGCTGCCGGTCTATGAAGGCGAGATCAACCACATCGTCGGCATCCTGCATGTGCGCAAGACGGTGTCGCTGTTCCGCCGCGAAGAGGAGATCAGCCACGACGATATCCGCGCGCTGCTGACAGCGCCCTACTACGTGCCGGTGGAAACCGATGTCTTCACCCAGCTGCAGTACTTCCAGGAAAACCATGAACGCCTGGGCGTGGTGGTCGATGAATATGGCGAAGTGCAGGGCCTGGTGACGCTGGAAGACATCATCGAGGAAATGATCGGCGAATTCACTACCTCCTCGCCGGGCTCCTCGGCCGAGGGCTTCGGCTGGGACAAGGAGGGCAGCTGCCTGCTCGAAGGCAGCACCACCCTGCGCGACATCAACAAGCGCCTGGGCCTGCAGCTGCCCCTGGACGGCCCCAAGACCATCAATGGCCTGCTGCTCGAATACCTGCAGGACATCCCCGAGGCCAGCGTGGCCGTAAAGATCGCCGGTTGCGTCATCGAGATCGTGCAGGTGCAGAACCAGGCCATCCGCATGGTCAAGCTGATGGCGCCGGCCAGCGGCAGCGGCAACGACTGAACGCTGCCCCAGAGGCCTGGGATTCTTCGAACTCTGCCGACATTGCCGCGCGCAATGTGCGGCTGCTCTTTCCTGGGCCTCGGGTGACATGGGAGACTTGCCCTCCCTGATCGCCGGCGCCGGCGATCCCGTGCCTGAGGATCGCCATGCCAGCTCCCGAATCACCCATCGCCGACGATGTCCCGGTCGTGCGTCTGCTGCACAAGCTGCTCACCGATGCCGTCGGCATGGGCGCTTCCGACCTGCACTTCGAACCCTTCGAGCACTTCTGCCGGGTACGCCTGCGCATCGACGGCGTCCTGCGCGAACTGGCGCAGCCGCCGCTGAGCCTCAGGGACAAGCTGGCCACGCGGCTCAAGATCCTGGCGCGGCTGGACATCGCCGAAAAGCGCCTGCCCCAGGATGGCAAGATGCGCCTGGCGCTGGAGGCCAGCAGTGTGGACTTCCGCGTCTCCACGCTGCCCACGCAGTTCGGCGAGAAGATCGTGCTGCGCATCCTCGATACCCGCCAGGCCGCACTGGCCATCGCCGAACTGGGCTACGAGCCGATCCAGCAGGAGGCGCTGCTGCAAGCCATCACCCGGCCCCATGGACTGATACTGATGACCGGGCCGACCGGGTCGGGCAAGACGGTCTCCCTCTACGCCTGCCTGCAACGGCTGAACCAGCCGGGCGTGAACATCGCCACGGCCGAAGACCCGGTGGAGATCAACCTGCCCGGGATCAACCAGGTCGGCATCAACGAGCGTAGCGGCCTGGACTTTGCCACGGCGCTGCGGGCCTTCCTGCGGCAGGATCCGGATGTACTGATGGTGGGTGAGATCCGCGACCTGGAAACCGCCGATATCGCCGTCAAGGCCTCGCAGACCGGGCATCTGGTGCTCTCCACGCTGCATACCAACGATGCCCCGGCCACGCTCACGCGGCTGCTCAACATGGGCGTACCGGCCTACAACATCGCCGCCTCGGTAACGCTGATCGTGGCCCAGCGGCTGGTGCGCAAGCTGTGCCGCTGCCGGCGCCCGGCCAGCCAGCGTACCGGCGGCTACCTGCCGCAGGGTTGCAGCGCCTGCAACCACACCGGCTATCGCGGCCGCACCGGCATCTACCAGGTCATGCCGGTGAGTGCGGCGATGCAGGCGCTGATCCTGGCCCAGGCGGCCACCGCCGACATCGCCCGCCAGGCCCGCACCGAAGGCGTCATCGACCTGCGCCGCGCCGGCCTGCTCAAGGTCTTGCGGGGCGACACCAGTCTGGGAGAAGTGCTTGCCTGCACCTGAACGCCCCGCCCCCGGCAGCGCCTTCCACTGGCAGGGACTGGATCGCCACGGCCAGCCACGCACTGGCGTGCTGCAGGCCGCAGATGCCTCGGCCGCGCGCTCCGCCCTGCGGCGCCAGGGTATCCGGGTGGCGCGCCTGGGCGTCAACGCTGCCGTACCCGCCACGTCAGCGTCCCGCGAGCGCCCGCGGGAGCGGGGCCGCAGCGGCGCCGCCTCCGAACGCATCAGCGAGAAGCAACTGCTGCTCTTCACCCGGCAACTGGCCACCATGCTGCATGCCGGCCTGCCGCTGCTGCAATCGCTGGACATCGCCATCCGTGGCGCTGGTGCCGGCACATTGGCCGCCCTGCTGCTGGCGGTGCGCCAGGACGTCGCCCGCGGCGACAGCCTGTGCATCGCCCTGGGACGTCATCCGCGCCACTTCGATGCCCTGTTCTGCAACCTGGTGCGCGCGGCCGAACAGGCCGGGCTGCTCGACAGCATGCTCGATCGCATCGCCGGCTACCGCGAGAAATCGCTGGCCCTGAAAAGCCGCGTGCGTGCAGCCTTGACCTATCCCTGCGCGGTGGTGCTGGTGGCCCTGGTGGTGACGGTGGTGATCATGCTGTGGGTGGTACCGGCCTTCGAGCAGATGTTCAGCAACTTCGGTGCCGAGCTGCCGCTGCCGACCCGCATCGTGATGGAGACAGCGCGCTGGCTGGGCGACTTCTGGCCGGGCCTGCTGGGAACGCTGGCACTGGCGGCGCTGCTGGGCGTGCAGGCCTGGCGCCGCATGCCCCGGCTGCGGCAGCAGGCCCAGCGCATGAGCCTGCGCCTGCCGGTGTTCGGCCTGCTGCTGCGGCAGGCGGCGCTGGCGCGCTGGAGTCGTACCTTCGCCACGCTCTTCGGCGCCGGCATCGCCCTGGTCGAGGCACTGGAAACCGTCGCCGGTGCGGCCGGCAACGTGGTCCACGCCGAGGCCAGCCTGGCCATCCGCGATGCGGTGCGCAACGGCGCCTCGCTGCATGCGGCGATGGAAGCGACCGGCGTCTTTCCCGACCTGGCAGTACAAATGACGGCGGTGGGCGAGGAAGCCGGCGCGCTCGATACCATGCTGGGCAAGATCGCCGAGCTCAACGAACGCGAGGTCGATGATGCCGTCACAGCCCTCACCAGCCTGATGGAACCCGTTATCATGGCGGTACTGGGCCTGGTCATCGGCGGCCTGGTGGTAGCGATGTACTTGCCGGTGTTCCGCCTGGGGGCTGTCACATGAATGAACAGCCCTGGCCCATTTCCTCATCGATGAACGAGACCATGTTTTTCCTGGAAGCCTATGCCACCCCGGGCCAGGCTGCCTTCGCTGGCATGGCAGCCGTGTTGGGACTGCTGGTGGGCAGCTTCCTCAACGTGGTGATCCATCGCCTGCCCATCATGATGCTGCGCGACAGCGCCAATTTCGTCGCTCATGAACGCGGCGAGGCATTGCCCCACGGCGACCGCTACGACCTCTGGCTGCCGCATTCGGCCTGCCCGCATTGCCAGGCACCGATCGCCCTGCATCACAAGGTGCCGGTACTGAGCTGGCTGCTGCTGGGTGGTCGCTGTGCGCACTGCAAGGCCAGCATCGGCTGGCGCTACCCGGCCGTGGAAGTGCTGACGGCCGTGCTGTTTGCGCTGGTGGCCTGGCGCTTCGGCACAGGTCTCACAGGATTGGCCGTGATGGTCTGCACCGCCCTGCTGGTGGCACTGGCCTTCATCGATGCCCAGACCATGCTGCTGCCCGACGACCTGACCCTGCCGCTGCTCTGGCTGGGCCTGCTGGTGAACCTCGACCACCGCATCGTGCCGCTGCATGATGCGGTGCTGGGGGCGATGGCCGGCTATGGGGTGCTGTGGCTGATCTTCTGGATCTTCAAGCTCATCACCGGCAAGGATGGCCTGGGCTATGGCGACTTCAAGCTCATGGGGGCGCTGGGCGCCTGGCTGGGCTGGCAAGCCCTGCCACTGGTGCTGCTGGTGGCCTCGGCCATGGGTGCCGTGCTAGGGCTGGCAATGTTGCTGGGCGGTCGCCACCAGCGTGGCCAGGCCATCCCCTTCGGGCCGTGCCTGGCCATTGCCGGCCTGCTGTCGCTGCTGCTGGGGACGCACTGGATGAGCCTGGGCATCTACGACTACTGACACGACCGGACACCGACTGACAAGACTGCACATCTGCTCCATGACCTCACTTTCTGAACGCTTTACCATTGGGCTGACCGGCGGCATCGGCAGCGGCAAGACCACCGTCGCCAACCTGTTTGGCGAACTGGGGGCCTCGCTGGTCGATACCGACGCCATCGCCCACGCCCTGACCGCACCTGACGGCCTGGCCATCGCCCCCATACGGGAACATTTCGGTGATGAGTTCATCGACGCCCATGGCGCCATGGACCGCACCCGCATGCGCGAGCATGTCTTCGGCCATCCGGCAGCGCGGCATGCCCTGGAAGCCATCCTGCATCCGCTCATCCGCAGTGAAACCCTGCGTCAGGCCGAGCTGGCCACCGGCCCCTATGTGATCTTCGTGGTGCCGCTGCTGGTCGAGTCCGGCACCTGGGCCGAACGCGCCAGCCGCATCCTGGTCGTGGATTGCCCGGAAGAAGTGCAGGTCGCCCGCGTCATGCAACGCAACGGCTTGCAGCGCGAACAGGTGGAAGCCATCATGGCTGCCCAGGCCAGCCGCCAGGCACGCCTGGCAGCGGCCAATGACGTCATCGACAATGGCGGCGCCAGCGCTGACCTGCCCATGCAGGTACAGGCCTTGCATGCACGCTATCTGGCCTTGGCCAAGGGGCGCTGAAGCAGCGTGGACATCTGCACGAAGCTTCAGTTGATGCGTCCTTCATTTGTAATTTTCTGCTGCATGGGTCAGAATCACAGTCATTGCAATGTTGACGAGGTTTTTGCACCAGCGCGGCCTGTCAGCGGCCTTAACAAGTCCGGTTCAACCAATAAAGGGATCATGCTTTGATCGTCTACGAATACCCTTTCAATGAGCGTATTCGCACGCTGTTGCGACTGGAAGACCTGTATGAGAAGTTTGTCTTCTTCCTGCACCAGGAAAGCCCGCATCAGCATCACATCGCCCTGGCCACCATTTTCGAAATGCTGGAGGTCGCCGGACGCGCCGACCTGAAGTCCGACCTGTTGCAAGAACTGGAACGCCAGAAGCAGATCCTGCTGGCCTACCAGTCCAATCCCAATGTCGAGCCCGAGATGCTCAACGCCATCCTGGCCGAGGTGGATCAGGCCAGCACGGCCCTGTCGGCCGCCCAAGGCAAGACCGGCCAGAACATCCGCGACAATGAATGGCTCATGAGCATCCGTGGCCGCACCATCATCCCGGGTGGTGCCTGCGAGTTCGACCTGCCGGCCTACTATGCCTGGCAACAGCATCCCTTCGAACGCCGTTTCAAGGACATTTCCAACTGGTTCGCGCCGCTGATCCCGCTCTTCGACGCCATCGCCATCGTGATGCGATTGCTGCGGGAATCCGGACATGCCGTGAAGATCAACGCCGAAGGCGGCAGTTACCAGCAGATGCTGCAAGGCAAGGTCTACCAGATGCTGCGCCTGTCGCTCGATATCGAGCTGGGCGCCATCCCCGAGATCTCGGCCAACAAGTACATGCTGTGGGTGCGCTTCACCCAGCAGGATGGCGACGAGAAGCCACGCTCCTTCGAGGGCGAGGTGCCGTTTGAACTGGCCCTGTGCGGCTTCTGAATTGTTTTTGAGTTTGAGTAGAACGTATGGCTACGATCGTTGACTGCCCGACCTGTGGCACCAAGGTGGAATGGAGCGAGAGGAACAAGTATCGTCCCTTCTGCTCCGAGCGCTGCAAACAGATCGATCTCGGCGCCTGGGCCGAAGAGAAGTACACCATCCCGGCAGTGAACCTGCCGCTGGAAGACGAAGGTGACAAGCCCGTGCAGTGAGCACGGGCTTTTTCTTTCATCTTCGCTTAATTTCCTGCTTTTTCGCCGTACCTCAGCTGATCGAGCCATTCGAGCAGCGGAATGGTCGCGGGCAGCAAAGGCTCCACGCCGACGCTGCCCTGCCAGGCAAAGGCCTGGCCTTCCAGGCTCTGCGGCTCGCCGCGCCAGTGGCGGCTGATGTAGAAATGCAAACGCACATGGGCATGCGGATAGACGTGCTCCACGCCGCACCAGCCCTCGCCATCGAGCACCTCGATGCCCAGCTCTTCCAGGAACTCGCGCTGCAGGGCCGCGAAGATGCTCTCGCCCGGCTCCACCTTGCCCCCTGGGAACTCCCAATATCCGGCATAGGGCTTGCCCTCCGGGCGCTGGCCCAGCAGCACGTCGCCGTTGGGCTGCATCAGGATGCCCACGGCGACGTCGATCGGCTTGGCGGACGTGCTCATCAGCCCTGCGCCCGGCCAGCGTAGTCACGCGCGAACTGCCAGGCCACGCGGCCCGAGCGCGAGCTGCGCTGTAGCGCCCAGCGCAGCGCGTCACCACGCGCCTCGGCGATCTGGGCCTCGGTGCAGCCGAAATGACGCAACCAATGGGCCACGATCTCCAGGAAATCGTCCTGCTTGAAGGGATAGAAGGTCACCCACAGGCCGAAACGCTCGGACAGCGAGATCTTTTCTTCCACCGTCTCGCCGGGGTGCAGGTCGCCATCCTCGGTATGGGTGTAGGTGCTGTTGTCGGACATGCGCTCGGGCATCAGGTGGCGACGGTTGGAGGTCGCATAGATCAGCACATTGTCGGACTGCGCGGCGATGCTGCCGTCCAGCGCCACCTTGAGCGCCTTGTAGCCGCCCTCGCCTTCCTCGAAGGACAGGTCGTCGCAAAAGACGATGAAGCGCTCTGGGCGCGATGCCACCAGCTCGACGATATCCTGCAGGTCGTGCAGGTCATCCTTGTCGACTTCGATGAGGCGCAGGCCCTGGTCGGCATACTGGTTCAGGCAGGCCTTGATGAGCGAGGACTTGCCGGTGCCGCGCGCACCGGTCAAGAGCACGTTGTTGGCCGGACGGCCGGCGACGAACTGGCGGGTGTTCTGGTCGATCTGTTCCTTCTGGGGGCCGATGTTGTGCAGGTCGTCCAGGCCGATCCTGGAGATGTGGCCGACGGCCTGCAGGTAACCGGCACGCTGGCCGGTGGCGCCGCGCCAGCGGAAGGCGACGGCGCTGCTCCAGTCCGGTTCACGGCCGGCGGCATTGGGCAGGATGGCTTCGACACGTGCCAGCAAGGCTTCGGCACGCTGCAGGAATTGGTCTAACTGGGTCATGATGATCGGTGCTCGGGATGGGCTTGAGAGGAGAGGCGACGCCACATTGTGGCGCAACGCGGCAGCGGCCTGCGTGAATTAAATTGTTCCGAGGGCGCGGGCATTCATGTGGCCGCCACCATCCCGGGCACGCCGCCCGCCCGGGGATAGGTGGGCGGGTGGCGGCGTTGGCATCAGCGGATCAGGAACGATAGTCCGCGTTGATGGAGACGTAGTCGTGTGACAGGTCGCAGGTCCAGATGGAGGCCTTGGCCGTGCCGCGCGCCAGCTTCACGCGCACCACGATCTCGGCCTTCTTCATGACGCGCTGGCCGTCTTCCTCGCGGTAGTCGGGATTGCGGCCGCCGTCCTTGGCGACCCAGACGTCGTCCAGCCAGAGGTTGATCTTGGACACGTCCAGGTCGTCGATGCCGGCATAGCCGATGGCGGCCAGAATACGGCCCAGGTTCGGATCGGAGGCGAAGAAGGCGGTCTTGACCAGCGGCGAATGGCCGATGGAATAGGCGATCTGGCGGCACTCCTCGATGCTCTTGCCGTCTTCCACGGCCACTTCGATGAACTTGGTGGCGCCTTCGCCATCGCGCACGATCTGGTGCGCCAGGTGCTGCGACAGGTCGGTAACGGCGGCGGCCAGTTGCTTGTAGTCATCGCTGTCGGCGCTGGTGATTTCCAGTTCGCCGGCGCCGGTGGCCATCAGAATGAAGGAATCGTTGGTCGAGGTATCGCCATCGATGGTGATGCAGTTGAAGGAGTGATCAGCGGCATCCTTGACCAGCTGGTTCAAGAGCGCCTGCGGCAGCTTGGCGTCGAAGGCCAGGAAACCCAGCATGGTGGCCATGTTGGGCTTGATCATGCCGGCCCCCTTGCTGATGCCGGTCATCACCACCTGCTTGCCAGCGATGGTCAGGGTGCGCGAAGCCGCCTTGGGCTGGGTGTCGGTGGTCATGATGGACTCGGCGGCGTTGAACCAGTTGTCCGCCTTCAGGTTGCCGATGGCCTGCGGCAGGCCGGCGATGATGCGGTCCACCGGCAGCGGCTCCAGGATCACGCCGGTGGAAAACGGCAGGATCTGCTGCGGCTCCACGCCCATCTGCTGGGCCAGGGCGGCGCAGACCGACTTGGCGCGCTGCAGGCCTTCTTCACCGGTACCGGCGTTGGCATTGCCGGTATTGATGACCAGCGCACGGATGGGCTTGCCGGCGCTCAACTGGGCCAGGTTGGCCTGGCAGATCTGTACCGGGGCAGCGCAGAAGCGGTTCTTGGTGAATACGCCGGCCACGGTGGCAGTCTCGGCCAGCTTCATGACCAGCACATCCTTGCGATTGGCCTTGCGCACGCCCGCTTCGGCATGGCCGAGTTCAATGCCGGCGACGGCTTTCAGATCGGAAGAAACGGGAATCGGGGAATTGACGGCCATGGCGAGCTTTCAGCGTAAAAATCGGAACGCGTATTTTAAACACTTTCGGTCACCGGCTGATGACGCAGGAAGCCGGTTTCGATGATCTCGGCGCTCATCCTGGCCCAATGAGCGTACTGGCCGTGGCCGGGATGGAACTTGTCGATGGCCATCTCGTGCGGCAAGGCCCATTGCAGCGAGCAATAGGCCAGGGCCGGATCCTCGGCGATCCAGGCGCGCAGGGCCCGGTCCAGCGCACGCGCGCAGCAGCCCAGGTACCAGCGCAGCGGCTGGGGCGCCGCCGGCAGCGTGTGCAGCGGTGGCAGGCCGGTCAGGACGATGTGCTCGACGCCGGCCTGTTCCATCAGTTGGCCGCACAGACGGCGCAGGTTGGCCACGTAGCTGCGCGGCGACAGTTGCGAGGTGACATCGTTGACACCCAGCGCCACCACCAGCACGCTGGCCGGGCCGATCTGGTGGCGCGCCAGCAGATCCAGCGCCTCCAGCGAATTCACGCCGCTCTTGGCCACCAGCTGCCAACTGACCGGGCGGCCGCTGCGCGCGGCCAGGTGACGCGCCAGCGGCTGCGCCAGGCCCTGTTCCTGGTGCTCCACGCCCACGCCGGCGGCCGAGGAATCGCCCACGACCAGCAGGCGCAAGGGTTCTGCGCTGACCGCCGTGTCGGGTGTTTCCAGGCCGCTACGCGGACCGGCCGCCTCCGGCAGGCGCAGCGCGGTCTTGCGCAGCCACTTGCCCTGGGCCAGCAGCACCGGCCCCAGCAGGATCTTGGCGAGGATGGGCATGATGGGGCGATACTCAGGGCAGCAGGTTCTTGACCACCACCAGCCAGGGACGCTGGGCGATGGGCTGGGCACGGCCCTGGCCATCCACCGGGATCAGCGACTCCGACACCGAATTGAAGACGTTGCCGCCAATGGCACCGGCCCAGCCTTCGTCGGCATGCACCTCCACCACCATGTCGCAATGACCGGCCAGGCCGGGACGGATATCGTCCAGCGTGGTGGCGTTGTTGTTGCCACGCGGGGCGCAGATCAGGTCGCCCGGCGCGATCGGCTCGCTCTCCGCCGGGCGCAGCACGAACTGCGGCGAGGGCCGCGACTGCCGCTCCTTGAGGAAGCTGAGATAGTTGAAATGGGTTTCGCTGGGCGCAAAGTCCTGCGGCGCCACGTTGCCGCTGACCATCAACCAGGAGATGAAGGCCGCCGACCAGGCTTGCTGGCAATCGGCGCCGGTCAGGTTCTTGCCGACCGCGTGCCAGTATTCGCCCACGCGCTGCACGGCTTCACCCTCATCCTCCAGCAAACCCAGGCGCGGGGCGCTGAAGGGGTCGTGGCGCATGTCGATCTGCTGGTTACCGAAGAAATCCCATTCCGCCTTGGCCGCCGCCACCAGGGCGGCCCGCGTGGGCGCAGCGATGCTGATGGCCACGGCCGGCACGGCCGTATCGGTGACCGGCACCGAGGGCGTAATCGGGGCATAGCCGACATTGTTGCTGTCGCGCCATTGCGGCAAGGGGCTGGACGCGCAGCCGGCCAGCAACAGGGTGCAGCCGAGCAGGGCCAGGCCGGCGCGACGCGAGAAGGGGAAGGTCATGGCGAAGGGCATCTTGTTGTTCTCCGTGACGGCGCCCGCGACGGGGGCATGGAGGCGCCGAGTCGATCATGATAAGCCGGCTGGGGTCACACCAGCAAAAAGGCCGTTCACCACATCGATGGTGAACGGCCTTCCTGGTCTGCGCTACAGCGGCGCGCTAGCGGGGCTTATGCCAGCTTGCCGTGGCACTGCTTGTACTTCTTGCCGCTGCCGCAGGGGCAGGGATCGTTGCGCCCGACCTTCGGATATTCCGAACCGTCGTCGCCGGATTCGCTCTGGGCGGTCGGCGCCAGCAGTTCTTCCGGGGCTGCATCGGGGTTGAAGTCGGCGTGCTGGTAGTTGACGTTGATGGGCGAGCCACCGGACATGCTTTCCTCGGCCGCTTCGATTTCCTCGCGGCTCTGGATGCGCACCGTCATGACCACCTTGATGACTTCGTTCTTGATCAGGTCCAGCATCTGGGCGAACAGTTCGAAGGCTTCGCGCTTGTATTCCTGCTTGGGGTTCTTCTGCGCATAGCCGCGCAGGTGGATGCCCTGGCGCAGGTGGTCCAGCGCGGCCAGGTGCTCGCGCCAGTGGTTGTCGATGCTCTGCAGCATGACGCTGCGCTCGAAGCCGGCGAAGGATTCCACGCCGACCACGCCGACCTTGGCGTCGTAGGTGTCCTTGGCCGCAGCCAGCAGGCGCTCCAGCAGGTCTTCGTCGGACAGGTCGGGCTCGGCCTTGAGCATCTCTTCCAGGTCGACCTCAAGCTGCCATTCGTTCTTGAGCGCGGCTTGCAGGCCGGCGATATCCCACTGCTCTTCCATCGACTCGGCCGGCACGTATTGGCGGAACACGTCGGTGAAGACGCCATCGCGCAGGGAGGCGATCATCTCGGCCATGTCGACCGATTCCAGCAATTCATTGCGCTGCTGGTAGATCACCTTGCGCTGGTCGTTGGCGACGTCGTCGTATTCCAGCAATTGCTTGCGGATGTCGAAGTTGCGGGCTTCCACCTTGCGCTGGGCCGATTCGATGGAGCGGGTCACGATGCCGGCCTCGATCGGTTCGCCTTCGGGCATCTTCAGGCGGTCCATGATGGCGCGCACGCGGTCACCGGCGAAGATGCGCAAGAGCGCGTCGTCCAGCGACAGGTAGAAGCGCGAGGAACCCGGGTCACCCTGGCGGGCCGAACGGCCGCGCAGCTGGTTGTCCACGCGCCGCGATTCGTGGCGTTCGGTGCCGATGATGTGCAGGCCGCCGGCATTGACCACGTGGTCATGCAGCGACTGCCATTCATCGCGCAGCTGCTGCGACTTGGCGGCCTTGTCGGCGTCGGACAGGGACTCGTCGGCTTCGATCAGCTGGATCTGCTTGCCCACATTGCCGCCCAGCACGATGTCGGTACCGCGACCGGCCATGTTGGTGGCGATGGTGATCATCTTGGGACGACCGGCCTGCGCCACGATCTCCGCTTCGCGGGCGTGCTGCTTGGCGTTGAGGACGTTGTGCGGCAGCTTGGCCTTGTTCAGGATGCCCGAGAGCAGTTCCGAGTTCTCGATGGAGGTGGTACCCACCAGCACGGGCTGGCCGCGCTCGTAGCAGTCCTGGATGTCCTTCAACATCGCCATGTACTTCTCTTGCGCAGTCTTGTAGACCTGGTCCTGGCGGTCCTTGCGGGCATTGGGGCGGTTGGGCGGGATCACCACGGTTTCCAGGTGATAGATCTCCTGGAATTCGTAGGCTTCCGTATCGGCCGTACCGGTCATGCCGGACAGCTTGGCATACATGCGGAAGTAGTTCTGGAAGGTGATCGAGGCCAGGGTCTGGTTCTCGTTCTGGATCTTCACGCCTTCCTTGGCTTCGACGGCCTGGTGCAGGCCGTCGGACCAGCGGCGGCCCGTCATCAGGCGGCCGGTGAATTCGTCGACGATCACCACTTCGCCGTTCTGCACCACGTAGTGCTGGTCGCGGTGGTACAGGGTATGGGCGCGCAGAGCGGCATACAGGTGGTGGATCAGGGTGATGTTGGCGGCGTCGTAGAGCGAGGCGCCTTCGGGCAGCAGACCCATCTGGGTCAGGATCTGCTCGGCCTTGTCGTGACCGGCTTCGGTCAGCAGCACCTGGTGGCTCTTCTCGTCCTTGGTGTAGTCACCCGGGACTTCGACCTTGCCCTTGCCGTCGGGGGTTTCCTCACCGATCTGCAGGGTCAGCAGCGGCGGCACCGCGTTCATCTTGTGGTACAGCTCGGTGTGGTTCTCGGCCTGGCCGGAGATGATCAGCGGGGTACGGGCTTCGTCGATGAGGATGGAGTCCACTTCGTCGACGATGGCGAAATTGAGGCTGCGCTGCACGCGGTCGTCGGCGTCGAAGACCATGTTGTCGCGCAGGTAGTCAAAACCGAATTCGTTGTTGGTGCCGTAGGTGATGTCAGCGGCATAGGCTTCCTGCTTGACGTCGTGCTCCATCTGCGACAGGTTCACGCCCGTGGTCAGGCCCAGCCAGCCGTAGAGCACACCCATCTCGTCGGCGTCACGCTGTGCCAGGTAATCGTTCACCGTCACCACGTGCACGCCCTTGCCGGCCAGCGCATTGAGGTAGGCCGGCAGGGTCGCCATCAGGGTCTTGCCCTCGCCGGTACGCATTTCGGCGATCTTGCCGAAGTGCAGCGCCATGCCGCCGATCAGCTGGACGTCGAAGTGGCGCATCTTCAGTACGCGGCGGCTGGCTTCGCGGCAGACCGCAAAGGCTTCCGGCAGGATGGCATCGAGCGCCTCGCCACCGGCGATGCGTTGCTTGAATTCGGGCGTCTTGGCTTGCAGTTCGGCGTCGCTCAGCTTCTCGACCGACGGCTCCAGCGCATTAATCTGGCGGACGATTTTTTGATATTGTTTGAGCAGTCGCTGGTTACGGCTGCCGAAAATCTTGGTCAGGAATGACATGCTTGGATTCTATAAAAGCGCCGATGAACGATCCGGCAGGCAGACGTTTGGCACCCAGCCGGAGGCACCGGCCGAAAACGCCCGAAAATAAACCATGGATTTTAGCATGCAGGCCCGTGCCGATGGCTTTCCAGGCCGACAACAGGCCGCATTGGCCTTAGATCGGGCAGGTTTCCGGTGTTTCAATGGCAAAAATGCTGCGGCGACGCAAATACCGGCAGCAGCATAGGGCCGAGCTCAGCGGCCAGCCACGAAGACCGGCATCTGCTTGGGCTGGTTGCCCCCGGTGGCGCCCAGGGCCAGGAACTTGCGCGGATCCTGGGCGATGCCGCGGATGCGCACCTCGAAGTGCAGGTGGGAACCGGTCGAGCGGCCGGTGGAACCGACATCGGCCACATGCTGGCCGCGCTTGACGATGTCCCCCACCTTCACATACAGGCGCGAGGCGTGAGCATAGCGGGTGATGATGTTGTTGCCGTGGTCGATTTCCAGCATGTTGCCGAACTGATAATGATATTCCGAGGCAATCACCACGCCGGCGGCGGCGGCGACGATGCGGGTACCCACCGGCGCCGGGAAATCCAGGCCTTCATGGAAGGCATTGTGGCCGGTGAAAGGATCCAGGCGCCAGCCGAAGCTGGAGGAATTGTAGGCCACATTGACCGGCTGGTTGGTCGGCAGCAGGCGTGACTTGATCTTGTCGCCCATCAGGGTGGATTCGACGGCGTTGAGGTAGTCGGTACGATGGCCGGCGTCCACCACCAGGTTGTCCAGCATGCGGCGCAGCTCATCCATGCTGACGTCACGTCCGGGGCCGGCCAGGCTGGAGACTTCGGCGCCGCCCCGGCCGGGGGATTCCTTGAAATTGAATTCTTCCGGACGGATGCCGGCCAGCCCCTGCACCCGCTCACCCAGCGCGTCCAGGCGCATCATCTGGGCCTGCATCTCGCCGACCTTGACGGCCATCATGGCCAGGTTTTCCTTGAGGTATTTTTCCTTGCGGTCGTCTTCTTCCTGGCTCATGGTCGCAGCCAGCTTGTGCAACATGGGCGAGGCATCGGGGTCGCCGGCCTGGCGCAGCAGCAGGTAGGAAATGAGCAGCGAGCTGCCGGCGATGACCAGCCCCAGCAGCAACATCAACATCATCAGGTGGCGCGTGCCCAGCGTGACCGAACGGGCCTTGGTGAATCGGGGGTGCAACAGGATAATTTGCATCTTTGCTCCTTGGTCTGCGGCCGGTCATCCACCGGATGTGATAAGGTTTAAAGATGAAGTACGCATCTACGTTCACCCCTTATCGGCCTGCTCTCACGAGTGCCCAACGCATGGCGAGGAGCACCAAGGGAGCTGCGGATTTCTTGCAGTCGAATTCGACGATGGCGGCGCTCATGCCCGCCCTGGCTCGCATGGGCAAGCTGCAGCAGTCGGTGGCGGCAGCCTTGCCGGCGATGTTTGATGCTTGCCAGATCCTGCATTTCGAAGCTGGCGTACTGGTCATGAGTGCGCCCAATGCCGCCATGGCGGCCCGGCTCAAGCAACAAGCCCCCAGGTTGCAGGACCGCCTTCAGAAAGACGGATGGCAGGTTAATTCAATCCGAATCAAAGTGCAAGTTGGCAAAATTGCCCCCCCACCGACACCGAAACGGGTCCTGGAATTGACCGACAACGCGCTCTCGTCCTTCGCCGAACTCAGCTCGACGCTGGCCAGCGACCCGCGCAGCCAGGGTCTCAAGGATGCCATCGACAGCATGTTACGGCGACGCCAGGCCCGTGCGTCTGCCGAACAGCGGAACGAAGACCCGCCATTTCCCGAGGGAAAATAGAAAACCTTCGTTGTTTTCTGTTTCCTGGTAAAAAATTTACTTCTTTTATCGTATTCAAAAGCAAACGCCCCGGTTTTCGGCCGGGGCGTTTGCTTGCGATCGGTCGGTATCGACGGCAATCCTGGAGGGCTGTGCGATCCGGCGCTCAGTTCAGCGCCCACTCCTGCTTGGCTTGCATCACGTAGGTACGCGGCGCCTGCTCCAGCTTGTCGAAGCTGACCACCTCGTAGGCGTCAGGCTGGCTCAGCAATTCGCGCAGCAGCAGGTTGTTCAGGCCGTGACCGGACTTGTGGGCGTCATAGCTGGCCAGCAGCGGATGGCCGATGATGTACAGGTCGCCGATGGCGTCCAGGATCTTGTGGCGCACGAACTCGTTGTCGTAGCGCAGGCCGTCGGCGTTGAGGATGCGGTATTCATCCATGACGATGGCGTTCTCGAACGAGCCGCCCCGTGCCAGGCCCATGCCGCGCAGGGTTTCAACGTCCTGCATGAAGCCGAAGGTGCGCGCGCGGGCGATTTCCTTGACGTAGGAGTCGATGCCGAAGTCGACCTCGGCCACCTGGCCGGTGCCATCCACGGCGGGATGGTTGAATTCGATGAAGAACTTGAGGCGGAAGCCGTCATAGGGCTCCAGACGCGCCCATTTTTCCTTGTCGCCCTTGCCTTCGCGCACTTCCACGGGCTTCTTGACGCGGATGAATTTCTTGGCCGCCTCCTGCTCCTGCAGGCCGGCCTGCTGCAGCAGGAACACGAACGAGGACGCCGAACCATCCATGATGGGGATTTCCTCGGCGGTCAGGTCGATGTAGAGGTTGTCGATGCCCAGGCCGGCGCAGGCCGACAGCAGGTGCTCGACGGTGGAGACCTTGGCGCCATCCTTGGTCAGGGTCGAGGCCATGCGGGTGTCGCCCACGCCGGTGGCCATCATGGGCAGCTCGACCACGGGGTCCAGATCCACGCGACGGAAGATGATGCCGGTGTCAGGCGCTGCCGGACGCAGGGTGAGCTCGACCTTGGTCCCGGAGTGCAGTCCCACGCCGGTGGTCTTGACCAGATTCTTGATTGTGCGCTGTTTCAACATCCGGTCATTATAGCCAAGATGCCCCTGCCCCGCCCCAGCGGGTGGGAGAGTTGTTGCAAATCGTTCCCGTCTGTAAAGCCCGTCAGGCACATGTCAGGCGGCCATGCGCAGGTGTAAATCATTTCCAGCAAGAAAAACGGCATGCCGCAGCATGCCGTCTTCGTGGTGCCAGGAAATCCTGCTCAGCCCAGCTGGCCCAGCAGCGTCTCGGCGTTGGAGACCTCGAACTTGCCCGGGGCTTCCAGGTTCAGTTGCTTGACCACGCCGTCTTCCAGCAGCATCGAGTAACGCTGCGATCGCACGCCCATGTTGCGTTCGGTCAGGTCGAACTCCATGCCCAGCGCCTTGGTGAAGGTGGCGCTGCCATCGCCGAACATGCGCACGATGCCGGTGGCCTTCTGGTCGCGGCCCCAGGCGCCCATGACGAAGGCATCGTTGACCGACAGGCACCAGATCTCGTCGATGCCCTTGGCCTTGAACTGGTCCGCCAGGGCGATATAGCCCGGCACGTGCTTGGCCGAACAGGTCGGGGTGTAGGCGCCGGGCAGCGCGAACAGGGCGATCTTCTTGCCCTTGACCAGGTCGGACACCTTGAAGGCGTTCGGACCCAGGCTGCAACCTTCGGTCTCGGTCTCGATGAATTCGGTCAGGGTGCCTTCCGGCAGGCGATCGCCGATCTTGATGGTCATGGTGGTTTCCTCGTCTGGTTGTATAAGTGATCTAGGTGATGAATCTGGCCCGATTGATCGATCGGACAGATGAGTTACCCGCGGGCGGCGCACGAAAAAACGCCGCGCACCAGGCGCGGCGTTAGTATGCCTCGGAACCGGCCGGCCTGCTGCGATTGCCTCCGGCCGGCAGCGGCGACAGCTCAGTCCGCCTGCTTGCGCAGGAAGGCCGGGATGTCGTAGGTTTCCATACCGTTCTTTTCCAGGGCGCGCACGGTGTCGGAGGCCGACTCGCGACGCCACACGGCCGGCGCCTTCAGGCCACCGAAAGCAGGTGCGGCAGCTTGCGCCACGCCTTGCTGGGCGACGGCGCCGGTGGCCATCAGGGGCTCGTTGTGGGTACCGGTGCGCATGACCGGGGTCTGCACCAGTTGCACGGCCTTGCGGGCACGGCCCAGGCCGGTCGCCACCACGGTGACGCGGATCTCGTCGCCCATGCTGTCGTCGTAGGCGATACCCTGGGCGATGGAAGCGTCAGGGGCAGCGAAGGCACGCACGGTGGCCATCACTTCCTTGATTTCCTTACCCTTCAGGCCACGGCTGGCGGTCACGTTGACCAGCACGCCGCGCGCGCCGGACAGGTCGATGCCATCCAGCAGCGGCGAGGCCACGGCCTGCTCGGCGGCCACGCGGGCGCGGTCCACGCCGGCGGCGGTCGCCGTACCCATCATGGCCTTGCCCTGCTCGCCCATGATGGTCTTGACGTCGTTGAAGTCGACGTTGATATGGCCGGGCACATTGATGATCTCGGCGATACCGGCCACGGCGTTGTTGAGGACGTCGTCGGCGTGGGACAGCCATTCGATCATGCTGTCGTCTTCGTAGATCTCTTCCAGCTTTTCATTGAGGATGATGATCAGCGAATCGACGTGCTGGGTCAGCTCTTCCAGGCCGGCGTCGGCGATGTCCATGCACTTCTGGCCTTCGTAGGAGAAGGGCTTGGAGACCACGGCCACGGTCAATGCGCCCAGCGACTTGGCCACCTGCGCCACCACGGGTGCAGCACCCGTGCCGGTGCCACCGCCCATGCCGGCGGCGATGAAGACCATGTGCGCGCCGCGCAGCGAATCCTCGATGCGGGCACGGGTTTCCTCGGCCAGGCGACGGCCGACATCGGGCTGCATGCCTGCGCCCAGGCCGGTGTCACCGATCTGGATGACGTTATGCGCCTTGGATTGCTTGAGCGCCTGCGCATCCGTGTTGGCGGCGATGAACTCCACGCCGGACACACCCTTGTTGATCATGTGCTGCACGGCATTGCCGCCTGCACCGCCAACGCCCACGACCTTGATGATCGTCCCCAGCGTCGCATTGTCGACCATATCGATTTCCATGATGACTCCTTTAAATATATGTGTCCTGCAGCTGGCAGTTGATAGGCATCACGCGGTGTGACGACTAGCAACTGATCACTGCTGTCTGTCCGTTCAATTCAAATCTGGCTGATACCGCTATTCTAAAAAACCATCCTGCGATTTTGCTGCGGAACTGCTACGTTTTATTGCCGCTTTTTATAAATCTTTTACTGCCTGAACCTTACCGCTGTTAAATCATGGACTGCCAAACTCTTACATCCTGATGCATTCGAACCTCGCACCTTGCACCTTGCAGTGCGCCTGCCCTGATCCTTAGAAATTCCCCAGGAACCATTCCTTCATGCGCTGCCACACCGCCTTCACCGAACCTTCCTGGCGGGTCACGATGTAACCGCGCAGGTATTGCTTCTTGGCTTCCTGCAGCAGGCCCAGCACGGTGGCGTAGCGCGGGCTGCGCACCACGTCGGCCAGCTGGCCGCTGTATTCGGGCGTGCCCAGGCGCGCCGGCTTCAAGAAGATATCCTCGGCCAGTTCGGTCATGCCGGGCATCATCGCCGAGCCGCCGGTGAGGACGATGCCGGAGGACAGCACTTCTTCGTAACCCGACTCGCGCACCACCTGGTGCACCAGCGCAAACAGTTCTTCCACGCGCGGCTCGATGACGGCCGCCAGCGCCTGGCGCGACAGGGTGCGCGGATTGCGGTCACCCAGGCCCGGCACTTCCAGCGTCTCGGTCGGATCGGCCAGGATCTGCTTGGCCACGCCGTAGCGCAGCTTGATCTCTTCGGCCTCCAGCGTGGGCGTGCGCAGGGCCATGGCGATGTCGTTGGTGATCTGGTCACCGGCAATCGGGATCACGGCCGTATGGCGGATCGCACCCTCGGTGAACACGGCCACGTCGGTGGTACCGCCGCCGATATCGACCAGCACCACGCCCAGTTCGCGCTCGTCGGTGGTCAGCACCGAGTCGGCCGAGGCCATCGGTTGCAGGATCAGGTCCGACACTTCCAGGCCGCAACGGCGCACGCACTTGACGATGTTCTGCACCGCCGACACCGCGCCGGTGACGATATGCACCTTCACTTCCAGGCGGATGCCGCTCATGCCGATGGGCTCGCGCACGTCTTCCTGGTTGTCGACGATGAATTCCTGCGGCACCGTGTGCAGCAGCTGCTGGTCGGTGGGGATGTTGACCGCCTTGGCGGTCTCGATCACGCGCGAGACGTCGGCGGCCGTGACTTCCTTGTCCTTGATGGCCACCATGCCGCTGGAGTTGAAGCTGCGGATGTGGCTGCCGGCAATGCCGGTATAGACATTGCGGATCTTGCAGTCGGCCATCAGCTCGGCCTCTTCCAGGGCGCGCTGGATGGATTCGACGGTGGCCTCGATGTTGACCACCACCCCCTTCTTGAGCCCCTTGGAGTCGGCCTGCCCCAGGCCGATGACCTCATGGCGGCCATCGGGCAACACCTCGGCGACCACCGCCACCACCTTGGCGGTGCCGATGTCGAGACCGACGATCAGATTCTTTGCGTCTTTTGTCATATCGTTCCGCTTATTTCTTTTTCCCGTTCAATGCCGCCAGCACCATTCCATCCGCCTTGAGCGCCATCCCGTTGGGATAGCGCAAGTCGACGCTCTCTATCTTGCCCTGCAATCTTTCCAGCAACTGCGGATACACCGCCACCAGTCGCGTAATACGTTCCTTGAGTACCGCATCGCCCTGGTCGCGCCCCAGTTCGACGGTCATGCCATTGTCCAGCTTCACGGTCCAGGCATAGCGGTTGGACAGCACCAGCGATTCCGGCGCCAGCTTCATCGGCGCAAACCACTCGCGGAACTGCTCCAGCCTCGTCACGACCTGCTTCTCGCTGCCGGGCGGGCCATCAAACTCCAGCAGGTCACCGTCATCCTCGGCCTCGGCCAGGTTGGCGGTGAACACATCACCCTTCTGCGACAACAACTTGCCATCCTCGCCCCAGGTACCCAGGGCACGATGTTCCTCGATCTTCACCACCAGCCGGTCCGGCCATTCGCGCCGCACCATCGCCTTGCGCACCCAGGGCACCGCCTCGAAGGCGGCCCGCACCGCCGTCAGGTCGGCCGTGAAGAAGTTGCCATGGATGCGCGGCACCGCCGTCGCCCGCACCGTCAAGGCATTGACCTTCTCCAGCGGCAACTCGCTGGCACTCTCTATGCGTATCGTGTGCAGCGTAAACATCGGCCGCTGCGCCACCCACCACAAACCTGATGCCACCAGGGCCAGCAGCACCAGCGCGATGAGCGCACTGCTGATGGCGTTGAGCATCTTGACGTCCTGCCACATCGACGCGCGCGCTCCCTTAAATCCGAACCATCACGACTGCCCCGCCTGCGGCGTCCAGTCCTTGGACGGGCGCATGTCCAACGCGGCCATCTGCAGGATCTCGCAGCACAGGTCTTCGTAACTCATGCCCAGCGCCTTGGCCGCCATCGGCACCAGCGAATGGCCGGTCATGCCGGGTGAGGTATTGATCTCGATGAGGTAGGGCTCGGCCTTGCCGGCGCTTTCGCGCAGCATGAAGTCGACCCGGCCCCAGCCTCGGCAACCCAGCGCATTGAAGGCCTGTACCGCCAGATCCTGGATGTGACGCGTCAGTTCCTCCGTCAGCGGCGCCGGGCAGAAATATTTCGTGACGTCGGTGAAATACTTGTTCTGGTAATCGTAGTTGCCTTCCGGTGCGCAGATCTCGATGACCGGCAGCGCACGCGCTTCGCGGCCTGCGCCCAGCACCGGCACGGTCAGCTCGCGACCACGGATGAATTCCTCGGCCAGCACCACGCTGTCGTAGCGGGCGCAGAGGTCGAAGCCTTCCTGCATGTCCGAATAGCCGTTGACCCTGGCGATGCCGATGGTCGATCCTTCGTGCGGCGCCTTCAACATCAGCGGCAGGCCCAGCCCGTCGGGGACCACCCGCAGTTGCTCGCGGGTGGTGGCACGGGCATCGAGCACCTCGAAGCGCGGCGTGGGCAGTCCGTAGGAAAGCCACACGCGCTTGGTCATGACCTTGTCCATGGCGATGCTGGAAGCCATCACGCCCGGGCCGGTATAGGGCAAGCCCATCTGTTCCAGCGCACCTTGCAGGGTGCCATCCTCGCCATAGCGGCCATGCAGGGCGATGAAGACACGGTCGAACTTCTCGGCCTGCAGTTCGCCCAGCGAGCGCACGCCCGGGTCGAAGGGATGGGCATCCACACCCTTGCTGCGCAGGGCCTGCAGCACGCCGTTACCGGACATCAGCGAGACTTCGCGCTCGGCCGAACGACCGCCGAAGAGCACGCCCACACGGCCAAAGGCCTTGATCTGTTCCTGGCTGATCATGCGGCCCCCTGTTCGTTCTTGACGCCGGCCTGCGCCACCAGGCGCCCCGGCACGGCCGAAATCGATCCGGCGCCCATGGTCATGACCACGTCGCCGTCACGCACCACGTTGCGGATGGTTTCCGGCATGTTGGCGATATCGTCCACGAAGACCGGCTCGACCTTGCCGGCCGCGCGCAGCGCATGTGCCAGCGAGCGGCCGTCGGCGGCCACGATGGGAGCTTCGCCGGCCGAATACACTTCGGCCAACACCAGCACGTCCGGCGAGGACAGCACCTTGACGAAATCCTCGAACAGGTCGCGCGTGCGGGTGTAACGATGCGGCTGGAAGGCCAGCACCAGGCGGCGGCCGGGATAGGCGCCACGGGCGGCGGCGATGGTGGCAGCGGTCTCGACCGGATGGTGGCCGTAGTCGTCCACCAGCGTGAAATGCCCGGCCGGCTTGCCCTCGCCATCGACGATGGGGACTTCGCCATAGCGGGTGAAGCGACGACCCACGCCGTTGAAATCGGTCAGCGCCTTCTGGGTGGCGGCGTCGTCCACGTCCAGTTCGCGGGCGATGGCGATGGCAGCGCAAGCGTTCTGCACATTGTGCATGCCGGGCTGGTTCAGGCTCACCTGCATGGGGGCGAAGCCGTCCTGGATCACCGTGAATTCCATGTGTCCCTCGACCGCCTTGGCATCGATGGCGCGCACATCGGCGTCCTCGTGGAAGCCATAGGTCAACAAGGGCTTGGAGATCATGGGCATGATCTCGCGCACGTGCGGGTCGTCCAGGCAGACCACGGCCACGCCATAGAAAGGCAGGCGCTGGGTGAACTCGACGAAGGCCTGCTTCAGGCGCGCGAAATCATGGTTGTAGGTCTCCATGTGATCGGCGTCGATGTTGGTGATGACCTCGATGACCGGCATCAGGTTCAGGAAGGACGCATCCGATTCGTCGGCCTCGGCCACGATGAATTCACCGGTACCCAGCTTGGCATTGGCGCCGGCGCTGGTGAGGCGGCCGCCGATGACGAAGGTCGGATCCAACCCGCCTTGCGCCAGCACGCTGGCCACCAGGCTGGTGGTGGTGGTCTTGCCGTGGGTGCCGGCGATGGCGATGCCCTTCTTCAGGCGCATCAGCTCGCCCAGCATCACCGCACGGGGCACGATGGGGATGTGTTTCTTGCGCGCGGCCAGCACTTCCGGGTTGTCGCCCTTGACGGCGGTGGAAGTGACGATGGCGTCGGCGCCGTCGATGTGCTCGGCGGCATGGCCCTGACGGATCGTCGCACCCAGCTGCGCCAGGCGTTGGGTGGCGGCATTGCTGCCCAGATCGGAGCCCGAGACGCCGTAGCCGAGGTTGAGCAGCACTTCGGCGATGCCGCTCATGCCTGAGCCGCCGATGCCGACGAAGTGGATGTTCTTGACGCGATGCTTCATGGTGTTACCAGTCCTTCCAGCACCTGCGCGATTGCCTCGTTGGCATCGCGCCGGCCTTGTTCGTATGCCGCCTGCGCCATCTCATGGCATGCAGCGCGGTCCAGTTTCTTGAGCAAACCGGCCAGATGATCCGGCGTCAGTTCGCGTTGCGGCAAATGGATTGCCGCCTTGTTCTGTGCCATCCACCTGGCGTTGTCGATCTGGTGCGAGGTGGTCGAGACCGCCAGCGGGACCAGCACGCTGGCCACCCCTGCGGCGGTCAGCTCGGACACCGTGATGGCGCCGGCACGGCAGATCACCAGGTCGGCCTCGGCGTAGCGGCGTGGCATGTCGTCGATGAAATCGAGCACCTCGGCCTGCACGCCGGCCTTGGCGTAGGCAGCGCGCAAGGCCTCGATATGCTGCTTGCCCGACTGGTGCGTGACCTGCGGGCGCAGCTCTGCCGGCAGCTGGGCCAGCGCCGCCGGCACGTTGTCATTCAACACCTTGGCGCCCAGGCTGCCGCCCACCACCAGGATCTTCAGCGGGCCGCTGCGGCCGGCATAACGCTGGGCCGGCTGCGGCAGGGCGATGATTTCCTGGCGCACGGGATTGCCGGTCACCTCGGCCTTGCCGGCGGCACGACCGAAATCGGCCGGGAAGCCGAACAGCACCTTGTCAGCCAGCGGTGTCAGGGTCTTGTTGGACAGCAGCAGTGCCGCATCCGCATTGACCAGCACCAGCGGCTTGCCGCGCAGGCGCGCCATGGCGCCGCCCGGCACGGTGACATAGCCGCCCATGCCCAGCACCACATCCGGACGACGCTGTCCGAGGATGGCGAAGCAACGGAAGAAGCTGGCCGCCAGGCGCCACACGCCCTTGACCGTATGCATCAGGCCCTTGCCGCGCAGGCCGGCGAAGACGATGCTGTCCATCTCGACGCCATGGCGCGGCACCAGTTCGCGCTCCATGCCGTGGGTGGTGCCCAGCCAGCTGACCTGCCAGCCACGCGCGCGCATGGTGTCGGCAATGGCCAGGCCGGGGAAGATATGGCCGCCGGTACCGGCCGCCATGATCAGCAGTTTGCGCGGCGCGCTCATAGGCGACCTCCGCGCATCAGGACACGATTCTCATAATCGATACGCAACAGGATGGCCAGGCCGACGCAGTTCAGCAGCACGCCCGAGCCACCATAGCTCATCAACGGCAGGGTCAGGCCCTTGGTCGGCAGCAAGCCCAGGTTCACGCCCATGTTGATGAAGGCTTGCACGCCCAGCCAGATGCCGATGCCCTTGGCTACCAGACCGGCAAAGGTCAGGTCCAGGGCGATGGCCTGGCGGCCGATCTCGAAGGCATGCTTGACCAGCCAGTAGAACAGCAGCACCACCACCATCACGCCGACAAAGCCGAGTTCCTCGCCGATGACGGCCAGCAGGAAGTCGGTATGGGCCTCGGGCAGGTAATGCAGTTTTTCCACGCTGCTGCCCAGGCCCACGCCGAACAGCTCGCCGCGGCCGAAGGCGATCAGCGAGTGCGACAGCTGGTAGGCCTTGCCCAGGGCGTTTTCTTCTTCCCAGGGATTGAGGTAGGCGAAGATACGCTCGCGCCGCCAGGGCGAACTGATGATCACCAGCGAGAACACCCCCACCAGCGTGGCACCGATACCGCCGAACCAGACACCATTGATCCCGCCCAGGAACAGGATGCCCATGGCGATGCAGGCGATCACGCCGAAGGCCCCCAGGTCGGGTTCCAGCAGCAGCAACAGGCCTGCCACGCCCACGGCCACCGCCATCGGGGCGAAACCCTTGAGCAGCTTATGCATCACGGCTTGCTTGCGTACCGTGTAGTCGGCGGCGTAGAGCACGATGAACAGCTTCATCAGCTCGGAGGGCTGCAGGTTGATGATCTTCAGCGAGAGCCAGCGCTTGGCACCATTGACACCCTTGCCCACGCCCGGGATCAGCACCATCAGCAGCAGGATCATCGTGATGGCGAACAGGTAGGGCGCCCACTTCTGCCAGGTCTCGATGCGCACGCGGAAGGCGACCGCGCCGGCGACGATGGAGAGCACGATGAAGATGGCCTGGCGGATCAGGAAATGGTAATTCGAATACGAGGCGTACTTGGGCGAATCGGGCAAGGCCACCGAGGCCGAGTAGACCATCACCATGCCGAACAGCATCAGCAGCAACACCACCCAGATCAGCGGCTGGTCGTACTCCATCATGCGCGAGCGCTGTTCGAAACCGACGCTGCCCGATGCGCTGCCACGACCGGTGCGCGCGCGCCCGGTCGCGGCCGGCGCGGCTTCCTTCAAGCCGCCCAGCCAGTTGCGCATCGAAGACAGGTTCAGTTTCATACCAGCACCTCACCACGTGAGAGCGCCACTTCGCGCACCGCGTCCACGAAGACCTCGGCGCGATGGGCATAGTTGCGGAACATGTCCAGGCTGGCGCAAGCCGGGGACAGCAGCACGATGTCGCCCGACTGCGCAATCTCGGCAGCCTGCTCCACAGCCTGTTCCAGGCTGGCGCAATCGACCATCTCGACACCGCTGTCGGCCAGCGCGGCACGGATGGCCGGGGCGTCGCGTCCGATCAGCAGCACGGTGCGCGCGTATTTCTGTACCGGCAGCTCCAGCGGCGAAAAATCCTGGCCCTTGCCATCGCCACCGGCAATCAACACGATGCGATTGGGACGGCCGCCCAGGCCCAGGCCGTTCAAGGCCGCCACGGTGGCACCAACGTTGGTGCCCTTGCTGTCGTCGTAGTAGTCCACTTCCTGGATCACGCCCACCAGCTCGACCCGGTGCGGCTCGCCCGTGTAGTCACGCAAGCCATGCAGCAGCGGTGCCATCGGCAGGTCGACGGCACGGCACAGCGCCAGCGCGGCCAGGGCGTTCATGGCATTGTGGGCGCCACGGATCTTCAGGGCATCGGCCGGCATCAGGCGCTTGACCGTCACCGGCGGCGGCAGCATCTCCTTCTGCTTGCGGCGGCGCTTGCCTTCCGGCACTTCGTCGTCTTCATGGACGAAGGCATTGGCCAGCCACAGCATGCCGTTGTCATTGACCAGGCCGAAGCTGTTGGGGGTCTCGGGCTCGTCCAGGCCGAAGGTCGAGACGGGCGCGGCAGCGGTCGTCATTTCCATGACCAGCGCATCATCGCGGTTGAGCACGCGCACGGTGTCCTGGCCGAAGATGCGGGCCTTGTCGGCGGCATAGGCTTCCATGCTGCCGTGCCAGTCCAGGTGGTCCTGGGTCAGGTTCAGCACGGTGGCCGCATCGGCCTGCAGGCTGTGCGTGGTATGCAGCTGGAAGCTGGACAATTCCAGCACCCAGGCTTGCGGCATGGAGCCGCGATAGGTCGGTTCCGGCGGAGGCGGCGGAGGGACTTCCACCAGCGCATCTTCCTCGGCCTTGCGGGAGACTTCCATGAAGTCGCCCAGGTTCATCGCTTCACCGGTCGTGGCGGGAGCATCAGGGTCAGCTTGCGGCACGGCGTCGGAGGCCACTTCCAGCGTGGCTTCGACAGCAGGATCGATGCCCTCTGCGGCAGGGACTTCGGCATCGACCTCAGCTTCGGCGGCTACCTGATCGTCGCTGCCTGCTTCGGCTGCCGACTCGTCCACCTCGTGCGCCTCGTGCGCCTGGTCAGTGCTGTCCGCTTTCTCGGCGGCGTGCAGCAAGTCCAGCTGCGGGGCGACTTCCTCGGCTGGTGCGGCCACGTCGGCGCGTCCGGTCGAAACGACCGGGATGGTGATGGCAGCGGCTTCCTCGATACGGGCGGCGGCGCGGCGATGCTTTTCGGCCTCGGCGGCCTGCTGGGCATCCAGCACGGCTTGCTGTGCCGCCTGCGCTTCGGCCTCGGCTTGCGCCTGGGCGGCAGCGATCGCATCCTGCTCGGCCAGTTCGGCCAGGAAGATCTTGTCTTTGATCACTGCTTCGCGCAGCACATCCAGCGCGGCCGGGCTGATGTTGCCGGCCACCTGCACCGACAGGCCGGCACGCTGGCACAACAGGCCGGTCAGGCGGGTGACCGTGGTCTTGCCGTTGGTGCCGGTGATGGCCAGGATCTTCGGCTGGTACAGGGTCTCTTCACGCAGGGCCGCCAGGGCCTGGGCGAACAATTCGATCTCGCCCCACAGCGGCAGGCCGCGCTCGGCGATGGCCGGCATCAACGGCGCCAGGTCGCCCTCGGGCGCCAGCCCCGGGCTGACCGCGACAAAGTCCACGCCCTCCAGCAAGGCCGGCGAGAGCGGCTGGCCCAGCACGGCCTCGGCTGCGGGAGCGTCAGCGCGCAAGGCGGCCAGGCGCTCGGCCAGCGCCGCTTCGCCACGGGTATCGGCCACGCGCACGCCGGCGCCGCAGTAGACCAGCCACCGCGCCATTGCCAGGCCGGACTCGCCGAGTCCGAGCACCAGAACGTGTTTGCCCGAATAATTCATCGTTGTTTCCAAACTCACTTCTCTAGAACATCCAAAACAGCACCAGCTACAAACCCAAAGGGCGCCACCTGGCAAAGATCGCTAGGGGCGCCGTTTTCCCTGTCCAGGCTGCGCCGTCAGCGCAGCTTCAGCGTCGACAGGCCCACCAGCACCAACATCATGGTGATGATCCAGAAGCGCACCACCACCTGGGTTTCTTTCCAGCCCTTCTGCTCATAGTGATGGTGCAGCGGCGCCATCAGCAGGATGCGACGGCCGGTGCCGAAACGCTTTTTCGTGTACTTGAAATAGGCCACCTGGATCATCACCGACAGCGTCTCCACCACGAAGATGCCGCCCATGATGAAGAGCACGATCTCCTGCCGCACGATCACCGCGATGGTGCCCAGCGCGCCGCCTAGCGCCAGCGCGCCGACATCGCCCATGAACACCTGCGCCGGATAGGCGTTGTACCAGAGGAAGGCCAGGCCCGCGCCGCCCATGGCGCCGCAGAAGATCAGCAGTTCGCCGGCACCGGGAATGTGCGGGATGAACAGGTACTTGGCATAGCTGGCGCTACCGGTCAGGTAGGCGAACAGGCCCAGCGCCGCGCCCACCAGCACGGTGGGCATGATGGCCAAGCCATCCAGGCCATCGGTCAGGTTCACGGCATTGCTGGTGCCGACGATGACGAAGTAGGTCAGCGCGATGAAACCCCACACGCCCAACGGATAGCTGACGGTCTTGAAGAAGGGAACGATCAGGTCGGCCTTGGGCGGCAGGTCCAGGCTGAAGCCGGAACGCACCCAGGCCACGAAGAGATCGAGCACCTTCATGTTGCTCACTTCCGAGACCGAGAAGGCCAGGTAGAACGCGGCCACCAGGCCGATCAGCGACTGCCAGAAATACTTCTCGCGCGAGCGCATGCCCTGCGGGTCGCGGTAGACCACCTTGCGGTAGTCATCGACCCAGCCGATGGCGCCGAAGCCGAGCGTGACGATCAACACGATCCAGACGAAACGATTGGACAGGTCGGCCCACAGCAGGGTGGAGATGCCGATGCCGATCAGGATCAGCACGCCGCCCATGGTGGGGGTGCCGGACTTGATCAGGTGGGTCTGGGGACCGTCGGTGCGCACCGCCTGGCCGACCTTCATGCGGGTGAGCATGCGGATGACGGCCGGGCCGGCGATCATGCCGATCAGCAGCGCCGTGAGGGTGGCGAACACCGCACGGAAGGTGATGAAGTTGAACAGGCGCAGAAAGCCTAGGTCCTGTTGAAAATTCTGAGCGAGCCAGACCAGCATGCTAATGGGTCTCCTGTTGATGTTGCGTGTTGGATTCAACGTTGACCAGATGCTGTACAACTCGCTCCATCTTCATGAAGCGTGAACCTTTTACCAAAACGGTCGCACCTTGCGGCGCGGCCTGCGCCACCGCGGCATTGAGGGCCGCGATGTCGTCGAAATGTACTGCCTGTGCTACACCTTGCCGTGCATCGCCATACGCGTCGACGGCATGCTTCGTCAATTCGCCCAGGCCGAAGAACTGCGGGATACCCCGGCTGCGCGCATAGGCACCGATCTCGGCATGGAACTGCGGCCCCTGGTCGCCGACCTCGCCCATGTCGCCCAGCACCAGCAGGCGCGGGCCTTCGATGGCGGCCAGCACGTCGATGGCGGCACGCACCGAGTCGGGGTTGGCGTTGTAGGTGTCGTCGATCACCAGGGCGCCGCTGATGGCTTGCTTGCGTTGCAGGCGGCCATTGACCGGGGCAAAGCTTTCCAGCCCGCGCACCACGGCCTGGACCGGGATGCCCGCACCCAGCGCGCAGGCTGTGGCGGCCAGCGCATTGCGCACATTGTGTTCGCCTACCGCAGCCAGCTCGACCTTGAACTGCGCCGGCGACACCACCGGGCCCTTGACCGTGACCTGCAGGGTGCTACCGAAAACGCCCGACTGGTAGCGCGCGCTGACATCGGCATGCGTCGACAGCCCGAAGGTCAGCACCCGGCGCGCGCCGGATTCCTCGCGCCACAGCGCCGTGAAATCATCATCGTCCGGGAACACCGCCACGCCATCGGCCGCCAGGTGACGGATCACCGCGCCATTTTCGCGCGCCACGGCTTCCACCGAGGTCATGAATTCCTGGTGCTCGCGCTGGGCATTGTTGACCAGGCCCAGCGTGGGCGTGGCGATGCGCGAGAGCACCGCGATCTCGCCAGGATGGTTCATGCCCATCTCGATGACGGCCGCCTGGTGCTGTGCCTGCAGACGGAACAGCGTCAGCGGCACGCCGATCTCGTTGTTGAAGTTGCCGCGCGTGGCCAGGTAGCCGTCTTCACCGAAGGCGGCCGCTAGGATGGCGGCGATCATTTCCTTGACGGTGGTCTTGCCGTTGCTGCCGGTCACGCCGATCACGGGAATCGCGTGCGCGCTGCGCCAGCCATGGGCGATCTGGCCCAGGGCGACACGGCTATCCGGGACCACGATGGCCGGCACGGCCAGGCCCGCCGGCACCCGCTCGACCACCACCGCCGAGGCGCCCTGGGCGACCACGGCATCGAGGAAGTCGTGCGCATCGAAACGCTCGCCGCGCAGGGCGACGAAGACATTGCCGGCTTGCACGGCACGGCTGTCGGTGACGACGTCATTCAATTCAAGCACGCCAGCCGGGGCGTTGACCACGCCGGGGGTGACATGCGCGGAAGCCGCCGCTTCGGCGGCGCGGATCCATTCCAGCATCTGGCGGAAGTCGAATCGCATCATGCCCCTCCCATCATGGTCGAGCGCGCAGCCAGCGCCAGGGCGACATGGTCGGCATCGAGGAAGGGCAGCTTCTTGCCGGCGATCTCCTGGTAGGCCTCATGGCCCTTGCCGGCCAGCAGGACCACATCGGCCTTGGTGGCGTGGCGGATGGCCCACAGGATGGCGCCGGCACGGTCAGGCAACTGGACCGGCTCGACGCGGCTCATGCCGGCGCGGATCTGGTCGATGATGGCTTGCGGATCTTCGCTGCGCGGGTTGTCGCTGGTGAGCACCACATGGTCGGCCTGCTCGGCGATCTGGCCCATCTGCGGGCGCTTGCCCGGGTCGCGGTCACCACCGCAGCCGAACACGCACCATAGCTGGCCGCCACGCTGGGTGGCCACCTGGCGCAGGGTGGACAGGGTCTTGTCCAGCGCGTCCGGGGTATGGGCATAGTCGATGACGATGAGCGGCACGTCGGGTCCGCCGAACTGCTGCATGCGGCCGGGAGGCGCCGTCAGCGCGGCAGCGGCGCCGACCACGGCATCCCAGGCCAGGCCCTGCGACAGCAGTACGCCCATGATGCCCAGCACGTTGCTGACGTTGAAGCGGCCCACCAGCTGGATCTTGACCTGGCCACTGCCAAAGGGTGAATCGACCTGGAACACGGTGCCGGCATGACTGCTACGCACATGGCTGGCCAGCAGCGTGGCCCCGGCGGCAGCGGCCGGAATGGGCTCTGCGCGGGCGGCGTCCTTGGCCTCGTCGGCAATCGAGTAGCCGATCACCGGCACCCGGCGCTGCGCCAGCAGGGGCAGCAGGCGCAGGCCCATAGGATCATCCAGGTTGACCACGGCGTGCTTCAGGCCCGGCCACTGGAACAGTTGGCGCTTGGCGTCTTCGTAGGTCTGCATGTCACCATGGAAATCCAGGTGATCACGGGTGAAGTTGGTCAGCAGGGCGACGTCGACGTGCATGCCGTTCATGCGCCCCTGGGCCAGGCCGATGGAGGAAGCCTCGATAGCCAGCGCGCCCACCCGGGCCTTGGCCAGCCTGGACAGGCTGCGCTGCAGCAGTACCGCATCCGGCGTGGTGTAGCCGGTCACGTCGAAACCTTGCGGCTTGCCGCCCTGGAAAATCCCTACGCCCAGGGTACCGATCACACCGGCCAGGCCAGCCTGTCCGGCACCGGCCAGGCGCGACAGCGCGATACCCAGCCAGTAGGCGCAAGAGGTCTTGCCGTTGGTGCCGGTCACGGCGACGGTGAGCATGTTCTGGTCAGGATGGCCATACCAGGCCGCGGCGATCTCGCCAGCCTTGGTCTTCAAGTCAGGCACGGCCAGGTGCGGCAGCTCGACCAGGCCCGGCCAGGTGTAGCCGGCGGCTTCATAGACCACGGCGGCGGCGCCGCGCTCGACGGCATCCGCTATATAGGAGCGGCCATCGGCATCGACCACATAGGCGAAGAACACGTCACCCGGCGCCACGCGGCGCGAGTCGGAGGTCAATTGCGCGGCGGGCGCGACCTGGCGCAACCAGGCGTCGATCTCTTGGAGGGTAGCAACGCGCTCAGGCATCACATGCTCTCCTCAAGGGGTTCTTTGGGAATGATGATATTGGTCACGCTGGAATCCGGCGGTACGTTCAGGGCGCGCAGCGCATTGGCAGCCACGTTGGCAAACACCGGGCCGGCCACCGGGCCGCCGAAGTGCTGGCCTTGCGGCTCGTCGATCATCACCGAGATGATCAGGCGCGGATCCGACATCGGGGCGATGCCCGAGAAGGACGCCACATACTTGCGCACATACTTGCCACCCTCGATCTTGTAGGCGGTACCGGTCTTGCCGCCCACGCGATAGCCCGGCACCTGGGCCTGGGGCGCGGTGCCGCCCGGCGCCACCACGGTTTCCAGCATGCGGCGCATCTGCAGGGCAGTATCGGCAGCGATCACGCGCTGGCCGATGGGTGAGTCGGTGACCTTGGTGAAGGACAGCGGAATGATGTCGCCATTGCGGGCAAAGATCAGGTAGGCGTGCGCCAGCTGGATCAGCGATACCGAGATGCCGTGGCCATAGCTCATCGTGGCCTGCTCGATGGGACGCCAGGACTTGTACGGCCGCACCCGGCCGGCCACCGCACCGGGGAAGCCGAACTTGGGCTGCTGCCCGAAGCCGACGGTGGTAAACATCTCCCACATCTCTTCAGGCGGCATGCCCAGCGCGATCTTGGCGGTGCCGATGTTGGAGGACTTCTCGATGATCTGCGCCACCGTCAGCGGACCGTGGGCGTGCGAGTCGCCGATGGTGGCCGTGCCGATGGTCATCTTGCCGGGCGCCGTCTGGAACACGGTCGAGGGCGTGACGCGGTGGGTATCCAGCGCCAGCGCCACGGTAAAGGGCTTCAAGGTCGAACCCGGCTCGAAGGTATCGGTGACCACGCGATTGCGCAGCTGCGCGCCGGTCAGCACCGAACGGTCGTTGGGGTTGTAGGTCGGCATGTTGGCCAGGGCCAGCACCTCGCCGGTCTTGGCGTCGACCACGATGATGCCGCCGGCCTTGGCCTTGAACTTCTCCACCGCCTCCTTCAGTTGGGTGAAGGCGATGTACTGGATCTTGCTGTCGATGGACAGGGTCAGGTCGCGGCCGTCATGCGGTTCGCGGATGGATTCGATGTCTTCCACCACGCGCCCCAGGCGATCCTTGATGACGCGGCGGCTGCCGGTCACGCCGGCCAGCGTCTTCTGGGCGGCCAGCTCCATGCCGTCCTGGCCGGCATCCTCGACGTTGGTGAAGCCGACCACGTGCGCCATCACCTCGCCTTCGGGGTAGAAGCGCTTGTATTCCTTGCGGGTCTCGATGCCGGGAATGCCCAGCTTGACGATCTTGTCGGCGGTATCCTGCTCCACCTGACGCTTGAGGTAGACGAAGCTGCGATCCGAATCGAGCTTCTTGCGCAGATCGGCGTCGCTCATCTCCAGCAGCTTGGCCAGCTCGACCAGCTTTTCCTTGGGGGCCGCCTGCACGTCTTCAGGAATGGCCCAGATCGCCTTGACCGGCACCGAGGAAGCCAGCACCTGGCCATTGCGGTCGGTGATCTTGCCGCGCGTGGCGGGCAATTCCAGCGTGCGCGCGTAGCGCGAGGCGCCCTGCTTCTGCAGGAAGTCGGTGGAGATGCCCTGCAGCCAGAAGGCCCGCGCCGCCAGCGCCACGAAGGCGATGAACAGGGCGAACATGACGAAGCGCGAGCGCCACGCCGGCAGCTTGACCTGCAGGATGGGATTGGATGAGAAGGCCACACCCTTGGAGGCTGCCACGCGGCCGCCGGTGACATTGGTGCGGGGGGGCATCTTGGTCATTTAGCCCCCACGGTGAGATATTGGGTGCGCGCCGCAGTCAGCGGCACCATACCCAGGTCGCGCCGGGCCAGTTCCTCGATGCGGGCGTTCTTGCCCAGCGTGGACTGGTCCAGCTGCAATTGCGCCCAGTCCACGTCGAGCTGGCGCGCCGCGCTCTGGGAGCGCTCCAGTTCGATGAACAGGCTGCGTGCCTTGTACTGGGCGCTGACAACCGACAGCGCGCAACCCACCAGCATGATGGTCAGCAGAAGGCACAGGCGCCCGGTCATGCCAGGGCTCCCGGTGCGGAGGTGGAGGATGCGACAGGAGTGACGCGCTCAAGGCCGCGCATGACCGCCGAGCGGGCACGCGGATTGGACTCGACCTCGGCGTCGCTGGGCATGACCCGCGCCAGCAGGCGCGCGTCGGCGCGCGGCAGGTCGGCGGCACGGATCGGCAGGCGACGGTCGGGCTGCGGTGCATGGGCCTTGGAGGCCATGAACTGCTTGACGATGCGATCTTCCAGCGAGTGAAAGCTGATCACGACCAATCTCCCGTGCTGCGCCATCTGCCGATACGCTTTTTCCAGTCCTACTTCGAGTTCTTCAAGCTCTTGATTGACGAAAATCCGTACAGCCTGAAAGGTACGAGTGGCCGGGTCTTTGCCTTTCTCGCGGGTTTTGACGGCTTGTGCCACGAGCGCGGCAAGCTGTCGTGTGCTTGAAATTGGCTCGATTGCCCGGCCAGCAACAATCTTCTTTGCAATCTGAAGAGCAAACCGTTCTTCCCCATAATCTCGTATCACCTTTGCAATCTGCTGTTCATCTGCCGTTGCCAGCCAATCCGCTGCCGACACACCGCGCGTGGTATCCATGCGCATGTCCAGCGGGCCATCGAGGCGAAAGCTGAAGCCGCGTGCAGCGTCATCCACCTGCGGCGACGAAATGCCCAAATCCATCAATACCCCGTCGACCTGGGCAATGCCGCGTGCGGCAAGGGCTTCATCCAGGGTCGCGAAGCTGTCATGCACGATACTGAAGCGTGCGTCCTCGATCTTTTGTGCCGTGGCGATGGCCAACGGATCCTTGTCAAATGCGATCAGCCGGCCACGCGGGCCCAGCCTGGAAAGGATGGCGCGGCTGTGACCGCCGCGACCGAAAGTCCCGTCCAGATAGACGCCATCGGCGCGCTCGCCCTCGATGGCCAGCGCGTCCACGGCTTCTTCCAACAGCACGGTGCGGTGCTGCAGTTCGGGCACCGGTTGCAGATTCATCTTGTGCGGCCGTCAGAAGGAAAAATTACTCAACACATCCGGCATGCCACCCGCCACGGCCTCGGCTTCACTTTCGGCCAGCTTGACGGCATCCCAGATCTCGAAATGACTCCCCATGCCCAGCAACATCACGTCGCGCTGCAGACCAACGGCAGCGCGCAGCTCCGGCGCGATCAGGATGCGGCCGGCGCCATCGAGCTCCACATCCTGGGCATTGCCCAGGAAGATGCGCTGCCAGGCGCGCGCCGACATCGGCCAGTTGGCGATCTGTTCGCGATGCGTCTCCCAGGTCGGACGGGGGAAGAACAACAGGCAGCCATGCGGATGGCGCGTGACGGTGGCACGGCCCTCGCACTGCACCATCAGGGCGTCACGATGCTTGGCCGGAATGGTCATCCGTCCTTTGGCATCGAGATTGAGTGCTGACGCGCCCTGGAACACTGTCGTTTCTTCCTTCGCCGGTGGCGAGCGAGATTGCTGATCGGGGGGTGTTTTTCAGCGTCTTGTCATTCAGGCAAATGCAATCGGATTTGCAAAATGCCCCACAAAAAAACACTTTTTGACACTGCCGCCCACTTTAGAGGATGCACTATGGCAGGTCAAGCGGTATACGTGATGAAAAACCAGGATTTTGCCAATAAAGTCAAAGACTTAGCGCAACTCCTTAAAAACCGCCATATCGAAGTTTTTCGAGAAAAATGAAGGACTTAGGATTTACATTAAAGGTGCAACCTGAGATATACACATGTGTTTATCGTCAAAATTGCGTAACGGCGGGCATTTGCGCGGCATGGAAGAGTGGCCATGCACAATTTCCGGGCAGCCACGGACAAGCCGCAATGACACCTGAAGGACGAACCGGATAGGCGAGCGGAAAGAGAAATCGACATGGATTTTGCACTGCAACTTAAGTTCCAGGATAGGCGGAAATATCTGCCGCCTCTCGCAAAATCGGGAGCAAACCGGAAGTAAATCGTCCTCAAATCGGAGTCCGCATGCGTTTTTGCTTTGACTTCTTCGGGGAGCTACTTTTACTATCCGTGTCTTTGGGAATATCGATAAGCCAGACGGTTTTTTTCCAAGCCGTTCGCCACCGCTGAAAAGCACATCGATTTTTTTCAATCGAGGTCGGCTACGCACAGGTCAAATCGGCTGAAAACGCAGATAGGGCTTGCTGATCCGCCTCATTCCAGTGCTAAAATCTCGGCACCTTAACAGTGAAAGGAATTTAAAAGTGAACAAATCTGAATTGGTTGACGTTATCGCCGCCGACACCGAGATCTCCAAGGCTGCAGCCCAGCGCGCGCTGGACTCCGTCATCGAGAACATCATCAAGGCCGTGACCAAGGGCGATACCGTGCAATTGGTTGGCTTCGGTTCCTTCTCGACCGGCAAGCGTGCTGCCCGCACCGGCCGTAACCCGCAAACCGGCGAAGAGATCAAGATCGCTGCTGCGACCACCGTCAAGTTCTCGGCTGGCAAGGCTTTCAAGGAAGCCGTGAACAAGAAGAAGAAATAATTCCCGAATTTGAATGCCATGAACCTCGTTCATGGCATTCAAATTTAAGCCGGTCCGCAAGGACCGGTGTCTTTCCTGCAGTACCCTCCCCAGCCCCCCTCAGCACCGCGCTGCGCCCTTCATCAGGCCGTCACCGCATTCCAGGTACAGCAACAGCCAGCACGAAGAAGTACAGTGCAACCCGGCGTGTTTCGCTTCGCCCCTCACGCCTGCATCAACGACCTGCCCATCAAGGAGTCGGAGCGAAAGTTCCACTGGGATCGCTCGGCATCGCGGCCGGCCGATCATCCCGGCTTGATCGACCTGGGGCTTTGATCCCCGAGCACGCTGGAACGGCTGCAGCGGCGCGCGCTCACGCCGCCACAGGCAGATTGAAGGGGAAAGGCCTCAGGCGCCGAGGTCAGCCAGCGGATGTTCCCGCGCCGGCCAGGGATCGGCGAAGAAACCCTCTACCCATTGCGGCGTGGCCTCGGCCAGCGACGCCGGTCGCCATTGCGGCTTCTGGTCCTTCTCGATGATCAGTGCACGGATGCCTTCGACAAAGTCGGGCCGTGCCGCGCAATGCAGCGATACCACGAATTCCAGCCGGAACACCTGCGCCAGCGACAGGTGGCGCACCCGCTTCTGCAGGGCATAACCGAGCCAGGCCGAGCCGGGCGAGCCGGCGCGCAGCGTGGCGATGGCCTTGAGCAACCAGGGATCCTCGGTCTGCAGCGCCAGGATGCCCTCGACGATCTCGGGCAGGCTGGGCTTGCGGCACAGCGCTTCGATCTGGTCAAAATGGCTCAGCAGGTTGGAGGGCGCAAAGCTGGTCGCAGCATCGCGGGTACTCGCCTCCTGGGCAGTGGCCAGCACGCGGTCCAGCAGTTCGGCGTCGCGGCCCTGCCCCCAGTCCTGCGAGAGCAGCGCATCGATCACCGCCGCCTTGGAAGCATGCGCGACCCGATAATCGGCCAGGCCGGCGAAGAGCGCATCATTGGCATTGAGATTGGCGCCGGTCAACGCCAGGAACACGCCGGTCTTGCCCGGCATGCGCGCCAGGAACCAGCTGCCACCGACATCGGGATAGAGACCGATGGTGATCTCCGGCATGGCCAGGCGCGACTTCTCGGTGACCACGCGATGGCTGCAGCCGGCCATCAGGCCGATGCCGCCCCCCATCACGATGCCATGGCCCCAGCACAGGATGGGCTTGGCGAAGCTGTGGATAAGATAATCCAGGCGGTATTCATGCTCGAAGAATTCGGCCGCATAGCGGTTGCCTCGGATATCGTCGCGATCCGGCGCGGCATGGTGTTCGCGCATGGCGCGGTAGAGATGCTGCAGGTCGCCACCGGCGCAGAAGGCCTTCTCGCCCTGGGCCTGCAGGATCACCATGGCTACGTCAGGATCGGCCTGCCACTGCCGCAGTTGCGGGGTGAGCAGATTGACCATCTCCAGCGAGATGGCATGCAGGGTCTTCTCGGAGGCCAGCGTGGCCACGCCGATGCGACGGCCATTGGCGGCCGTCAGTTCTTCGAATACCACGGGGGCAGCGGGGGAAACAGGTGTGGCAGGTGCGGCGGATGGGTTCATGGGGCTCCTGGGTGTCTCGCGCGGAACCCGCAGTGCCCACGGGCCGCAGTCTTGTTATGAAGGGGATGAATTCAATGAAGCAGGCCGGTAGGCCGGATTCTGTTACGGCGGAAACCCGCTATGACAGCCATTCCTCTAGGCGACGGATTGCCCCGCCGCTCAAGCTTTCTACCCGCACGCTCCGCGAGCCACATCAACGCGTGCCTATTTGAAATTGCTCCGGGTGGAGGTTACCGCGTTTCACCGTAACTGAATACGCTCGTCTCTGTGGCCCTGTTCCTCGCCTTATACCGGCTTGCACCGGCTTTCGGCGGACGGTCGTTAACCGTCACCCTGCTCTGTGGAGTCCGGACCTTCCTCCCGCCCCGTCCTTGCGAACGGAGCCAGCGGCTGTCTGGCCTGCATCGGGCGCTATTGTAGCGCAGCATGGGGCCTTCCCGGTCATCAATGACCGCAAAACGGTTTTGCAGCTGCGCACAAGTTCATGCCGATTCGGCATGTGACACCCGCGTGGCTCTTCGGTAGTCTGTTTCGACCGATGCGGCCTGGCCGCCGGTTCTTCACTGACTTTGACGAAACACCATGCATATCTGCGTAATGGGCGCCGGCGTGATCGGCGTGACCACTGCCTACCGCCTGCTCCAGGATGGCCACCAGGTCAGCCTGATCGACGAGCGCGACCAGCCCGGCGCCGGCACCAGCCAGGGCAATGGCGCCCAGTTGAGCTATTCCTATGTGGCGCCGCTGGCCGACCCGTCGGTCTGGTCCAAGTGGGCGTATTACGCCTTCAGCAAGGACTCGCCGCTGACCCTGCGCCCCACCCTGGAGGCGGCCCAATACCGCTGGCTGTTCGAATTCCTGCGCTGCTGCAATGCCCAGCGCGTGCGCCGCACCACCATCGACCTGCTCAAGCTGGCCTTCTACAGCCGCGACCAGCTCACGCAATGGAACGCCGGCCTGGACCTGCAGTTCGACTACCAGCGCTCGGGCAAGCTGGTGATGTTCACCGATACCCAGGGCCTGGACGCCGCCGCGCAGCAGGTGCAATTCCAGGCGCAATACGGTTGCCGGCAGGAAGTGCTGAGCGCAGCCGCCTGCATCCGCATCGAACCCGCGCTGGGCCGCTCGCGACGCGACTGGGCCGGCGGCGTCTACACCCCCAGCGAAGAAGCCGGCGACTGCCCGCAGTTCTGCCGGGCACTGGTGGAGGTGATGCAGGCCGATCCGAATTTCCGCTTCATCGGCAACACCCGGGTCACTGCGGCGCGCACACAGGACGGCAGTCTGCAGGCAGTACAGGCCGGCAACGAATGGATCAGCGCCGAACGCTTCGTGCTGGCGCTGGGCGCCGAGAGCGCCGACTTCGCCCGCCAGCTGGGACTGTCGCTGCCGCTCTACCCGCTCAAGGGTTACAGCATCACCGTGCCGCTGGAAGACGAGACCAGCCGCGCCGCCGCGCCGCAGGTGTCCATCACCGACATCTCGCGCAAGATCGTCTACGCCCGCCTGGGCCAGCGCCTGCGCGTGGCCGGCCGCATCGAACTGGTGGGCCGGGACCGCAGCATCCCCCAGCGCGCCATCGACGAGCTCAAGAGTGGCATGGGCGAACTCTTCCCCGACTGCAGGCTGGGCGAGGATGCGACGCTGTCGCCGTGGATGGGTTTCCGTCCGGCCACGCCCAGTGGCGTGCCCATCGTCGGCGCCTCGCCGGTGGGCAATCTCTACCTCAACATCGGCCAAGGAGCGCTGGGCTGGACGCTGGCCTGCGGCAGCGCGGCGCTGCTGGCCGACCAGATCGCCGGCCGCAGCCGCGCAATTGACGACGCGCCGTTCCGCTACGCAGCCTGATGGCCTGAAGAGTTTTCATGCGTGGCCGGCGCGTTCGGACTTAACATGGCACATCGCCAGCCGCACGGCTGGCTCAACCATGGAGACGGAACATGCGGGAAAACCGGTTGCGCACCCTGTTCGCACAAAAGACCCTGGCCCTCTCGGGCTGGATATCGATGGGCAATTCGCTGCTGGCCGAGGTGGTGGCGCACAGCGGCTATGACGCCGTCACGGTGGACCTGCAACACGGCCCGTTCTCGATCGAATCGGCCCTGCCCATGCTGCAGGCCATCTCCAGCACGCAAGCGGTACCGCTGGTGCGCTGCTCCGAAAACGGCCTGGGCGAGATCAACAAGCTGCTCGACGCCGGCGCCTATGGCGTGATCTGCCCGCTCATCAACACCGCCGACGATGCCGAACGCTTCGTGCGCGCCTGTCACTACTCACCGCGCGGCGGACGCAGCTACGGCCCGGCACGCGGCTTCCTCTACGGCGGCGCGGATTATTTCGCCCACGCCAACCGCACCATCCTGACCCTGGCGATGATCGAGACCCGCGAAGGCTACGCCAACGCCCAGGCCATCCTGCAGGTGCCCGACCTGGACGGCATCTTCATCGGCCCCAGCGACCTGGCCATCGAACTGGGCCTGGCCCCGGACGCCTACGACCACCCGCGCCTGAACGAGGCCATCGATTCCCTGCTGTCCCAGGCGCGCGCCCTGGGCAAGTATGTGGGCATCTTCGCCGGCACCATGGACATGGCCCAGCGCATGAAGGCCATCGGCATGGACCTGGTGGTGCCGGGCACCGACATCCAGCAGATCAAGGCGGAGAGTGCAAGGCGTATTGGCGCGCTGCGTTGAAATGGCTGCCCCCTCCCTGTTCCCAGCGATGGACAGATGGTCCTTTCGGCAGTAGGATTCAATCTTATCCACAGGGAAGGGGTCGGCCATGCGAACAACCCAGCAAATGAGCATCACCCTGCCCAACGAGATGGCGGACGTGGTGAAGAGCAAGGTGCGTAGTGGTGAATATGCCAGTGAAAGCGAAGTGATTCGCGACGGACTGCGTACCCTGCTGGCGCGCGATCGTGCCGTGGAACACTGGTTGAACAACCAGGTTGGCCCGGCCTATGACGCCTTGAAGGCTGACCCTTCACGCGCCATCAGCGCCGACCAACTACGCGCCCGCCTGGCCGCCGAGCACGCCAAGACGCGATGAATTTTCGCGTTGTCTTCAGCCCGGAAGCTCAAGAACAACTTGTCGAACTCTACCGGTACATCGCGCAGGCGGCATCGCCAGAGTTAGCTACCCAATACACCGACGCCATCGTTAGCTACTGCGAAGGCCTGCGCACGCTGCCCCTTCGGGGAACACAGCGAGACGATGTGCGAGCGGGCCTGCGCCTCACCCACTACAAGAAGAGGACAGTCATCGCCTACGATGTCACACCGGAGCTTGTCTCGATCATCGGCATCTTCTACGGCGGGCAAGACTTCGAGACCATCTTGCGCGATGACGACGCATATTAGCCCGCGACACCGGCTGCCAAAAGAAAAACGGACCAGACGCACTGGTCTGATCCGCTTTTTCTAGAACATCAGCCCCGCACCACCCGCCCGAAGAACGGATAGTTGGGATCGTTGTAGCCATGCGTGGACGCATGGCCGGGCGTGACCAGGCTGTCGACCAGGGCCTCTTCCTCGGCGCTGATCGCAAGTTCGGCGGCGTCGTAGTAATCCTCCATCTGCGCCAGCGTGCGCGGGCCGGCGATGACGCTGCTGATGGCTGAATTGGCCAGCACCCAGGCGGTGGCGAACTGGCCCAGCTTGATGCCGCGCGCCTCGCAATGCTGCTGCAGGCGCTGCGCGATCAGCAGCGACTCCTCACGGAATTCGGTTTCCATCATGCGCTTGTCGCCACGGCCGGCACGGGTATCTTCGGGCGGCTTCTGGCCCGGCTGATACTTGCCTGTCAGCACGCCGCGCGCGATCGGGCTGTAGGGCACCACGCCCAGGCCGTAATGCGCGCAGGCCGGCAGGATTTCCACCTCGGGCTGGCGGTTCAGCAGGTTGTAGTAGGGCTGGCATACCAGCGGCAGCGGCACATGGTTCTTCTCGCACAGGCGGGCGATCTCGGCGATGCGCCAGCCACGGAAGTTGGAGACGCCAAAGCCACGAATCTTGCCGGCGCGGATCAGGTCGCCCAGGGCTTGCACGGCTTCCTCCAGGTTCTCGTCCTGGTAGTCGCGGTGCATGTAGAGGATGTCCAGGTAATCGGTGTCGAGACGGCGCAGGATGTTGTCGGTCTCGCGCAGGATCCAGTGGCGCGAATAGTTCGACTCGTTGGGCTTGCCGCTCATGGCGTTGCCCAGCTTGCTGGCCAGCACCCAGTCATGGCGCTGCCCGGCCAGCAGCTTGCCGACGATTTCCTCGGACTTGCCCTTGGTGTAGACGTCGGCGGTATCGATGAAATTGACGCCGTGTTCGCGTGCCGACGCGACGATGCGGCCGGACTCCTGCAGGTCGGTCTGGTCACCGAACATCATGGATCCCAGGCACAGGGCCGATACCTTGAGATTGCTCTTGCCGAGGCGACGATAGTGCATGCTGTCTCCGTTGAACGTGGATGGTGAAAGCTTGTGGATAAGATAAACAGGACAACGATTCTAGCGCTGCCCGTCATCTCCTGCTGGCCAACTACAGGAGCGGCGCTTCTTCTTCCTGCCAGCGGCGCTTGTCGCGCAGCGGCGGCGCGCCGAAGAGGCGACTGTATTCGCGGCTGAACTGCGAGGAACTCTCGTAGCCCACCAGATGCGCCGCCGTGGCCACGCTGGCGTCGGCGGTGAGGATGAGCTTGCGCGCTTCCTGCAGGCGCAGGTTCTTCTGGTACTGCAGGGGACTCATGGCCGTCACCAGCTTGAAATGGTGGTGCAGCGAGGACACGCTCATGTGGACATCGCGCGCGATCTCTTCCACCCGCAGGGCCTGGTCGTAGCCGTCGCGGATCAGGCGGATGGCCTTGGCGATGCGGTTCATCTGGCTGTCCTGCAGCACGGTCTGGCGCAACAGCGCACCCTGGCCATTCATCAGCAGGCGATAGAGGATCTCGCGCCGTATCATCGGCGCCAGGATGGGGACGTCGCGCGGTGTCTCGTGCAGCCGCAGCAGTCGCAGTACCGCATCCAGCAACTGCACATCGAGCCGGTTCACGTACAGGCCGCGCGCGGCGCTGTCGGTGCCAGCCGTACTGGCGGCCAGCGGCAGGTTCTCGTCGCCGATCAGGGCGCCGATCTCCAGGGTATCCAGCTCCAGCCGCAAACCCAGGTAGGGTTCCTCCGGGCTGCTCACCATCACCTTGCCCACCACCGGCAGGTCCACCGAGGCCACCAGGTAATGCATGGGATCGTATTCGTAGACCTCGTCGCCGATGAGCAGCCGCTTGGAGCCCTGCGCGATGACCGCGAAGACCGGGTTCTGCACCGTGTGCTTGGGCCCGCTCGGGCAGGTGATGCGGTAGATCGCCATGCCGGGAATGGCGGTATCGATGATGCCCTCGGTGCCGCTGGTGTAGCGGTCCAGCAATTGCAGCAGCTCTTGCTGCATGGCCTCGAAGCGGGGATCGTCACTGGCCTGGGCAGGCGGTGCCGCGGTGGCGGCAAAGTCCAGGGCAGGATCGGCCAGCGGGGCAGTCTCGTGGACGGCGTGCAGGTTCAGGTCCATGTTGCTCTTTCAGTCAGGATGTAGGCGCGAGCTTAACGCGGCCACCGGCTTGCCTGATTCTCCACCTGGAACCCTCGGAGGATCAGGCAATAAATCAGCAGGATTAGGTATGCCGCCACGCCCGCCCGGCAGGCTGATCGCTGCAAATCCGCCACGCCGGCCATTGCGCACGGTGGTGCAAAGCAACATCAACGGAGAATCGGGCAGGAAATCGGCAGCTTTCGGCACGCGAAAAATGCGACTGCCGTCGCATAATCCACAGCATCACGACCAACCCATCCCACTCAGAACACGCTCTCGGCGATGTTGTATTGCTCCACCACGGTACGTACCGTGGTCTGCTCGGACTTGTCGACGAAACGGCATTCATTGTCTTCCATGCCCATGGTGCAAGCCTTGTGCAGCGGGCAGGTGGAAAACAGCTCGGCCACCCAGTCGACGAAGGCGCGCACCTTGGGCGAGAGATGGCGGTTGTGCAGGTAGACCACCGAGATCGGCAGCGGCGCCGGCTTCCATTGCGAGAGCAGCTCGACCAGGCGGCCTTCCTCGATGTGGCGCGTGACCATGTAGAGCGGCGCCTGCACCATGCCGAAGCCCTGCAGCGCGCATTCCACGTAGGCATCGCCGTCGTTGACGGAGAGCTTGCCATCCATCTTCACCTCGCGCGTGACGCCATCGACGACGAAATCCCAGTCGATGGTGCGGCCGGTGCGGCTGGAGAAATAGTGGACCGACTTGTGCTGCTGCAGGTCCTCGATGGTGTGCGGCACACCATGGCGTTCCAGGTAGGACGGCGCGGCACAGGTGACGGTCTGGAAGGTGCCGATGCGGCGCGCCACCATCGACGAATCCTGCAGCTCGCCGATGCGGATCACGCAGTCGACCGCCTCCTGCACCATGTCCACCGGGCGGTCACCCATGCCCATGACCAGTTCGATGTCGGGGTACTTGGCATAGAAGTCGCACAGGTTGGGCAGCAGCAGCAGGCGCCCCACCGAGGCCGGGACATCGATACGCAGCCGCCCTTGCGGGCCGCGCGTGACGTTGCGGAAGGATTGCTCGGTTTCATCCACGTCGGCCAGGATGCGCACGCAACGCTCGTAATAGGCCGCGCCATCGGGGGTGAGGCTGATGCGGCGGGTGGTGCGGTTGAGCAGACGCACTTGCAGCATGCTCTCCAGCCCCTGGATCAGGGTGGTGACGGTGGTGCGCGGCAAATTCAGGTTGTCGGCAGCTCGCGTGAAGCTGTTGGCATCCACCACGGCGGTAAATACCTGCATGGCCTGGAAACGGTCCATCGCTCTCTCCTTGATGCCCTCTCCCCGGGATGGCCGGGGCGGCAGACGGGGGCAGGACAAAACGCGGTATGGAACGAGGCGCCGCCCCCGGCGCGCCGACTTGCCATGCTGGATGGATGTGGCAAAAAACCGCCAAGTCCACTTCAATTTAAACCAAATTACATCAATTCCAAGGAAATTCGCTGTATCACTCCGAGGCAGGGGCCGGCTTTTCGCGGTCTTTCCGAACGGGCTGCAGCGACATTTCCATCGCTATCGGGAGCCCTATTGTGAAGAATTTCCTGGCCTTGATTGTTCTGAACATCCGAACAGTGTTGTTGGATTATAGGTGTTTATTTGAGTCCCTGCTGTGGCGCACAATCCGCTTCAATCTTGGACAAGTGGCTTCGGCCCAGGCGCACATCATGCAAGGCTCGCATTCCGTCAACATCCGCAATTTCTTCGTCCCCGGCCCGCTGGGGCGCATTCCCGTGCGTCTCTACCAGCCGGTCCGCGAGGCTGCCGATGACAGCAAGTTGCCACTGGTGATGTATTTCCACGGCGGCGGTTACGTCAGCGGTTCGCTGGACGACGCCGACACCCCGGCCCGCTTCATCGCCCAGCACGGCCAGGCCGTGGTGTTGTCGGTGGGCTACGCGCTGGCCCCGGCCAAGCCCTTCCCGGCCGCGCCCGAGGATGCCTTCGCCGCCGCCACCTGGGCCTGCAAGCATGCCGCCGAGATCGGCGTGGACCTGGCCCGCATGGTGGTCGCCGGTGACGACGCCGGCGGCGGCCTGGCCGTGGCCCTGACGCTGATGACCCGCGACCGCTGCGGCAAGCCGCTGGCCGCGCAGATCCTGATCAGCCCCATGCTGGACCCGAGCATGCGCATGATCGGCGACGCCGGCCGCCTGCAATCGGACCTGACTGTGGAGAAGTGCGCCGCCAGCTATCGCCAGTACCTGCCGCAGACCATGCAGCGCCTGCATCCCTATGCCGCGCCGCTGGAAGTGAGCCGCCTGGCCGGCCTGCCAGCGGCCTTCATCGCCACCGCCGAACGCGACGTGCTCTGCCCGGAGGCCGAGAAATACGCCTCCAGCCTGATCCGCGCCGGCGTGCCCACGCAGGTCTCGCGCTTTGCCGGCATCACCCATGGCGCCTTGAGCACGCATCTGCCCCTGCTCAAGGAAATCGTCAATTTCCTGCGTTGCCGCTTTGCCAGCCTGCAAGGCAACGATGACCAACACCCTTACCTGCCCTTCAAGCTCAACCCCTCCACTGCCCTCTGAGGATAAGAAAATGCAAACTCCAGCCCCCCTGCGCAAGCGTTTCGCCCTTACCGCCACCGTCCTGGCCGTCATCGCCCTCTCGGTCGGCGGCGCCATCTCGGTGGTCGGCCTGTCGGCCAATGCCAGCACCGGTCCGGCCGCCGCTCCTGCGGCACCGGTCGATGTGGCCGAAGTCGTCAACCGCCAGATCATCGACTGGCAAGCCTACTCGGGCCGCATCGAAGCGGTCGACCGCGTCGAGGTCCGTCCCCTGGTGGGCGGCACCCTGACGGCCGTGCACTTCAAGGATGGTGCCCTGGTCAAGAAGGGCGATGTGCTCTTCACCATCGACCCGCGTCCCTATGAAGCCGAAGTGGCCCGCGCCGAGGCGCAACTGGCCGGTGCCGAAGCACGCGCCGGCTATACCGCCTCCGACCTGGCCCGTGGCCAGCGCCTGCTGGGTGACAACGCCATCGCCAAGCGCGACTTCGAGGAAAAGCAGAACGCCTCCCGCGAAGCCAGCGCCAATGTCGCCGCCGCCCGTGCCGCCCTGCGCGCCGCCCGCCTGAACCTGGAATACACCCGCATCACCGCCCCGGTCGCGGGCCGCATCTCGCGCGCCGAAGTCACCGTGGGTAACGTCGTCACCCCGGGCGCGGCCAATGCCCCGCTGACCACGCTGGTGTCGGTGGCCAAGGTGTATGCCTCCTTCGATGTGGATGAGCAAAGCTTCCTGAAGTACGTCAACCCGGCCCGTGCTGCCGGCACCAGCGTACCGGTGGAACTGGGCCTGGCCAATGAAGACGGCTACTCGCGCAAGGGCCGGGTCGGCTCGGTGGACAACCGCCTCGATACCGCCTCCGGCACCATCCGCGTGCGCGCCGTGTTCGACAACGCCGACGGCCAGCTGGTCCCTGGCCTGTACGCCCGCGTACGCCTGGGCGGTGGCGCGCCGCATGCGGCCGTGCTGATCGACGAGAAGGCCGTAGGCACCGACCAGGACAAGCGCTTCGTCATGGTGGCCGACAAGGACAACCACGCCAACTACCGCCAGATCCATGTGGGCGCCGGCCAGGATGGCTTGGTCGTGGTGGAAAGCGGCCTGAAGGCTGGTGAGCGCATCGTCGTCAACGGTCTGCAGCGCATCCGTCCGGGTGACGCCATCACCCCGACCGTGGTGCCGATGCAGCCGCAGGCAGCGGCCACGCCGGCAGCCGGCAAGGCCTGATACCGCACCAGCCCTTTCGCATTCAAGCAAGAACAGGTCGCAGGGGATGCAACGCCCGCTGCCAGGGCGCTTGCAACCTGACGACTGACAAGGAACCTACATGAACATCTCAAAATTCTTTATCGACCGCCCGATCTTCGCGGGTGTGCTGTCGGTACTGCTATTGCTGGGCGGTGTGCTGGCCATGCTGCAGTTGCCCATCTCCGAGTATCCGGAAGTGGTGCCGCCCTCGGTGGTGGTGCGCGCGCAGTATCCCGGCGCCAACCCCAAGGTGATCGCCGAAACCGTGGCTTCGCCTCTGGAAGAGCAGATCAACGGCGTGGAAAACATGCTCTACATGCAGTCGCAGGCCAATAGCGACGGCAACCTCACCATCACCGTCAACTTCCGCCTGGGCGTGGACCCCGACAAGGCCCAGCAACTGGTGCAGAACCGCGTCTCGCAAGCCCTGCCGCGCCTGCCGGAAGACGTGCAGCGCCTGGGCGTGACCACGCTCAAGTCCTCGCCCACGCTGACCATGGTGGTGCACCTGATCTCGCCCGACAACCGCTACGACACCACCTACCTGCGCAACTACGCGGTCCTGAACGTCAAGGACCGCCTGGCGCGCATCCAGGGTGTGGGTGAAGTGGGCCTGTTCGGCTCGGGCAACTACGCCATGCGCGTCTGGCTCGATCCCAACAAGGTGGCCCAGCGCGGCCTGACCGCCTCCGACGTGGTGCGCGCCATCCGCGAGCAGAACGTGCAGGTGGCCGCCGGCGTGATCGGCGCCTCGCCCAGCTCGCCGGAAACCCCGCTGCAGCTGTCGGTGAATGCGCAAGGTCGCCTGAAGACCGAAGGCGAATTCCGCGACATCATCCTGAAGGCCTCGCCGGATGGCGCCACCACCCGTCTGGGCGACGTCGCCCGGGTGGAACTGGCAGCCTCCGAATATGGCCTGCGCTCGCTGCTGGACAACAAGCCGGCCGTGGCCATCCCCATCTTCCAGGCCCCTGGCGCCAACGCGCTGGATGTCTCGACCCAGGTGCGCGCGGCGATGAAGGAACTCTCGGCCGACTTCCCCAGCTCGGTCAGCTACAGCATCGTCTACGACCCGACCCAGTTCGTGCGTGCCTCCATCGAGGCCGTGGTGCATACCCTGCTTGAAGCCATTGCCCTGGTGGTGATCGTGGTGATCATCTTCCTGCAGACCTGGCGTGCTTCCATCATTCCGCTGCTGGCCGTGCCGGTGTCCATCATCGGTACCTTCTCGCTGATGCTGGGCTTCGGCTACACCATCAATGCCCTGTCGCTGTTCGGCATGGTGCTGGCCATCGGTATCGTGGTCGATGATGCCATCGTGGTGGTGGAAAACGTCGAGCGCAACATCGGTGCCGGCCTCTCGCCACGTGACGCCACCTATCGCGCCATGCAGGAAGTGTCCGGCCCCATCATCGCCATCGCCCTGACCCTGGTGGCGGTGTTCGTGCCGCTGGCCTTCATGACCGGTCTGACTGGCCAGTTCTACAAGCAGTTCGCGATGACCATTGCGATCTCCACCGTCATCTCGGCCTTCAACTCGCTGACGCTGTCGCCGGCGCTGGCCGCCATGCTGCTCAAGGGCCATGGCGACAAGCCGGACTGGCTGACGCGCCAGATGGACCGCTTCCTGGGTGGCTTCTTCATCCGCTTCAACCGTTTCTTCCAGCGCGCCTCCGACAACTACGGCGGCGGCGTGACCGGCGTGATCAAGCGCAAGGGCGCCACCATGGGTGTCTACGTGGTGCTGCTGGCCGCGACCCTGGGCGTTTCCTACATCGTCCCCGGCGGCTTCGTGCCGGGCCAGGACAAGCAATACCTGGTGGCCTTCGCGCAACTGCCCAACGGTGCTTCGATCGATCGCAGCGAAGAAGTGATGCGCAAGATGAGCGACATCATGTTGAAGGAACCGGGTGTGGCCAGCGCCATCGCCTTCCCCGGCCTGTCCATCAATGGCTTCACCAACAGCTCCTCGGCCGGTATCGTCTTCGTGGGCCTGAAGCCCTTCGAGGAACGCAAGAGCAAGGAATTGTCGGGCAATGCCATCGCCGCCTCGCTGAACAAGAAGTTCGGCGGCATCAAGGAAGCCTTCACCGCCGTCTTCCCGCCGCCGCCGGTGATGGGCCTGGGTACGCTGGGTGGCTTCAAGATGCAGATCGAAGACCGTGACGCACTGGGCTATGCCGAGCTGGACAAGGCCGCGCAAGCCTTCATGAAGGCAGCCTCCAAGGAACCGGCGCTGGGCCCGATGTTCTCCAGCTACCAGATCAACGTGCCGCAACTGGACGTGGAACTGGATCGCGTCAAGGCCAAGCAGCTGGGCATCCCGGTGACCGACGTCTTCAACACCATGCAGATCTACCTCGGTTCGCTGTACGTGAACGACTTCAACCGCTTCGGCCGGGTCTACCAGGTCCGTGCCCAGGCTGACGCGCCCTTCCGTGCCAAGGCTGAGGACATCGCCCAGCTGAAGACCCGCAACGACGCCGGCGAGATGGTGCCGCTGTCCTCGGTGGTGAAGGTCAAGCAGACCTTCGGCCCTGAAATGGTGGTGCGCTACAACGGCTATACCGCTGCCGACATCAACGGTGGTCCGGCCCCGGGCTACTCCTCGGACCAGGCCCAGGCCGCCGCCGAGCGCGTGGCTGCAGCGACCCTGCCGCGCGGCATCAAGTTCGAATGGACCGACCTGACCTACCAGAAGATCCTCGCAGGCAACGCCGGCGTGTGGGTGTTCCCGATCAGCGTGCTGCTGGTGTTCCTGGTGCTGGCCGCCCTGTATGAAAGCCTGACCCTGCCGCTGGCCGTGATCCTGATCGTGCCGATGAGCATCCTGGCGGCGCTGACCGGCGTGTGGTTGACCCGTGGTGACAACAACATCTTCACTCAGATCGGCTTGATGGTGCTGGTGGGTCTGTCGGCCAAGAACGCCATCCTGATCGTGGAGTTCGCCCGCGAACTGGAGATGCAAGGCCGCACCGCCGTCCAGGCCGCCATCGAATCGAGCCGCCTGCGTCTGCGTCCCATCCTGATGACCTCGATCGCATTCATCATGGGTGTGGTGCCGCTGGTGACCTCCTCCGGCGCCGGTTCGGAAATGCGTCATGCCATGGGTATCGCGGTGTTCTTCGGCATGCTGGGCGTGACCCTGTTCGGCCTGTTCCTGACCCCGGTGTTCTACGTCCTGCTGCGCACCGTCGACCGCCGCAAGCTGCACTCGGCCTCGCATCACGAAGCCCCGATGACCGCTGGCTCGCATGTGCCCCCCTCCGCACACGCCCTGCCCGGTTCGCAGGATGACCGCTGATCCGCGCGATCAGCCAATGAATGGAGCAAGAAAAATGATGACTCAATCGATGACCCGCCTGCTGCGCCCCGTGCGCATCGGCTCGGCCCTGCTGGCAGCGCTGCTGGTGCTGGCCGGTTGCTCGGTGGCACCGACCTACGAGCGCCCGTCGGTGGACACGCCGGCCGCCTTCAAGGAAGCCGCCCCCGCCACCCAGACCGGCGAGAACGGCAGCCAATGGAAGACCGCCCAACCGGCCGAAGACATCGCCCGTGGCCAGTGGTGGAAGATCTTTGGCGACGAGCGCCTCAACACGCTGGAAGAGCGCGCCCAGCAAGCCAACCAGGACCTCAAGGCCGCTGCCGCCCGCCTGGGCCAGGCGCGTGCCCTGACCCGCGATGCGCGTTCGGGCTACTTCCCGCAGGTCGACGCCGGCCTGGGCGCCACCCGCCAGCGTCCGTCCCCGGCCTCGCAAAGCCTGCCGGCCGATGCCAACACCCAGCCCTTCACGCTCTACCGGGCGCAGGTCAACGTCTCCTATGAGGTGGACCTGTTCGGTCGCGTCGCCTCCACGGTGGATGCCGCCACCGCCGACGCCCAGCGCAGCGAAGCCCTGTTCCACTCGGTGCTGCTGGCCCTGCAGGCCGACGTCGCCCAGCAGTATTTCCTGGTGCGCGAACTGGATGCCGCCGCCGAGCTCTACCGTGGCACCGTGGACCTGCGCCAGGAATCGCTGCGCCTGGTGCAACGCCGCTTCGATGAAGGCGACATCAGCGAAGTCGACGTGGCACGCGCCAGGTCGGAGCTGGCCTCGGCGCAATCGGAAGCGCTGGGCATTGCACGTCAGCGCGCCGTCGCCGAGCATGCCCTGGCGATCCTGCTGGGCAGCACCCCGGCCGAGTTCTCGCTGCCGCCGCAACCGCTGGCCCGCATGGCGCTGTCGGTTCCAGCCGGCCTGCCCTCGACGCTCCTGGAACGTCGTCCCGACATCGCTGCCGCCGAGCGCGCCATGGCTGCTGCCAATGCCCGCGTGGGCGTGGCCAAGTCGGCCTTCTTCCCCAGCCTGAACCTGACCGGCGGACTGGGTTACGAATCGGCGCAGCTGGGTGACCTCTTCAACTGGTCCAGCCGCACCTTCCTGCTGGGCCCGCTGGTGGGCACGGCGCTGTCGATGCCGCTGTTCGACGGCGGCCGCCGCCAGGCCGGCGTGGATCGCGCCCGCGCCAGCTATGAAGAGCAGGTGGCGACCTATCGTGGCACCGTCCTCAATGCCTTCCGCGAAGTGGAAGACAACCTGGCCAACCTGCGCATCCTGGACGACCAGAACCGCGCCCAGGATGAAGCCGTCGCCGCCTCGGCCCGTGCGGCCAAGCTGTCGCATACACAGTATCAGGAAGGTGCGGTGAGCTACTTCAGCGTCATCGACGCCGACCGCACCGTGCTCCAGCAGCAACGCGCCTCGGTGACCCTGGATGGCGAACGCGCCCGCTCCACCGTCAACCTGATCCGCGCACTCGGCGGTGGCTGGGGTACTCCTGCAGCGCCGGCCACACCGGGTACGCAATTGTCGTCCACGCAGTAAAAGACCTTGTGCCCGCTGCCCTGACCGGGGGCGGGCACGGATCTATCCACTCATCCAACCAACGAGAACGCCATGTCCATCACGCTCTACCAGGTCAGCATTCCAGTGCTCATCCGCGGCCTGAACAACCTCTCCACCCTGCTGGAGAAAGCCGAACAACATGCCGATGCACAAGGACAGGAACACGCCGGCCTGCTGTCGGCGCGCCTGTTCGAGGACATGTATCCGCTGACAGCGCAGGTACAGCGCGCCAGCGATACCGCCAAGGCCACCGCCAGCCGTCTGTCCGGCGTGGCCGCACCGCCATTTGCCGATGACGAGACCAGCTTCGACGACTTGCAGGCACGCATCAACAAGACCATCGTCTTCCTGGAAAGCATCCCGGCCGAGACCATTGTCGGCCAGGAAGAGCGCCCGGTGACGATGAAGCTGCGCGGCGAGGAACGCACCCAGAGCGCCCTGGATTACCTGACGGTCTTCGGCCTGCCCAATTTCCTGTTCCACGTCACCACGGCCTACGACATCCTGCGCCATCAGGGCGTGAAGCTGGGCAAGATGGATTTCCTGGGACTGTGATGCCCAGGCAACGCAAAACGCCCAGCATCCTGCGATGCGAGGCGCTTGCGACAATGATTTCCCGTGGTACTTCAGCCCGCCTCGCTCCCCCCGATGGCGGGTTTTTTTATGGCGCGGCGGTCCCGACGCTATGACAAGGCCAACGCGTTGCGGATGAGCTGCTGCGCGCTGCCGTCATCCCTGAAGCCCAGACGCCGTGCGACGCCATCGTCGAGCACGGGATAGCGGCCAAATACGGCCTCGATGGCCTCCTGCGGGGCATAACTGACCAGCGCACGAGCATCCACCTCCAGCAATTCCGCCAGCGCCGCCACCAGCTCCTGCATGGCCATTCGCAATACCGGCAACTGCCATACCCGCGCCTGCGCGCCATCGGGATCACGCGATGGATCCATCACGGCGCCATGGATCAGGTTTTCCGCACAGCAGCGGGCCGACATCCACCAGGCCGTCGCCTGCGCTGCGACCGGGCAGGTGAAGTGCTCCCCCGCTGCCAGCGCATGCAACAGCTCGCTCATGAAGGCCGAGGCCAGCCCGGAGGGACCACGCGGACGCGCGACGATGCCTGGCAAACGCAGCGAGCGGCCATCCAGCAGGCCACGCCGGGTGGCATCGGCCAGCAGGATTTCGCAGGCCAGCTTGTGGGCGCCATAGACCAGTGCCGGACGGGTGGGCGAGTGCGGTGTCACCGGATCAGGCAGGGGCGATCCATAGACCGCGATGGTGCTGGCGTAGACCACCACGGGCGCACGCGCCTGGCCGGCGCGCGGTCTGGACAACAAGTCGAACAGGTCCAGGGTGGCATCCAGGTTGACGCGCCGGCTCAGGGCCGGATCAGCCTCGGCCGCACCGCCAGGCAGCGCGGCCAGATGAAAGCACAGGTCGGCCCCGAAGTCCGCGATGGCCGCCTGCACGGAGGCATCCTGCAGATCGCCTTCGAGCTTCACCACATCGTCCATGGCGCCGGGCAGCTGTATATCCAGCGCGGCCAGTTGTGCAAACCGCACGCCGCCGACCTCGCCGCGCTGGCGCAGCATGGCCAGCAAGGTGCTGCCGATGAAACCGCCGGCACCGGTCACCAGGACCTTCATGACGACTGCACCACGCGCTGCTGCAACACCCCGAAGGGTCCGTCGCGGCCATCGGCAAAGCCTGCCTGCATGCGCACCTCATCGCCGAAACGCATGAAACCGGTGCGGATCTCACCCAGATCGATCTTCTCGATGACGCGCCGCTCTGCGATACAAGCCGACCCGGCCGTGCGCGCCTGGTTGGACACGGTGCCCGAGCCGACGATGGTGCCGGCCGTCAGGCGGCGGCTGCGTGCGGCGTGGGCGATCAATTCGCCAAAGGAAAAATTCATTTCCCCGCCATGCGGCTGACCAAACAGCAGGCCGTTCCAGTGCACCTGCAACTGCATCTGCACACGGCCATCACGCCAGGCATCGCCCAGCTCATCGGGGGTGACCGCAAGGGGCGCGAACGCCGTCGACGGCTTGGCCTGCAGGAAACCGAAGCCGGTCTTCATTTCGTGCGGACCCAGCGCGCGCAGGCTCCAGTCATTGATCTGCACCAGCAGGCGGATGGCCTGCTGGGCCTGTTGCGCGCTCGTCCCCATCGCCACCGGGCCCAGCACCACGCCGAACTCGCCTTCGAAGTCGATGCCATCGGCTTCCGAGGGCAAGGGCACGTCCTGGCAGGGACCGAGGAAATCATCGCTGGCCCCCTGGTACATCACCGGCACCGTATCGAAATGAGGAATGGGCGGGGTCTTGAAGGCCTCTTCCATCAGCCGGCCATGATTGAGAAAGGCCGATGCATCCAGCCATTGCGGGCTGCGCGGCAGCGGCGCCCGGCATTGCTGCGGCACGAAGGCCACCATGCCCGGCGCACTGGCATCGTTGAGGGCCAGGTACTGCTCCTGCAGCGCGGCCTGCACCTGGTCCCAGCGCTGCACGGCATCCAGCAGGCTGGTAGCAATCTGCGGCACGGGCAAGGCGCGTTGCTGGTCGCGCGAGACCAGATGCAGGGCACCATCGAGGGTGCCGTCGTCGAAGGTGGCGAACTTCATGCGTCAGCCCTCCCCGCGCAGTCGTAGCGCGAGATCCGGATCATAACGGCCATCGACCAGGATGAAGAGCATGCGGCAGGGCTTGCCGGAACGGTTGGCCCAGGCATGGTTGGTGCCGCGCTGGACCACCACGCTGCCAGCCTTGAGCGCGACCTCGCCGCGATCCAGTACCAGGGTCATCTCGCCGTCGATGACGATGCCATAGTCCACCGATTCGGTGCGATGCATCAGCGGGTGCGGCGAGTCATTCTTGACCGTGCTGGCCTGGGCCTCGCCGATCTGGCTGAAGGCTTCGTGCATACGGTGCTGCGCATTGGCCAGGAAGTCGTCGGTATCCGGCGGGATATCCACGAAGCGCATGCGCGTACCACCGGCAGGCGGCGACAGCACCAGCGGGCCCAGCGTCGGGTCGCCGTCGTTGCCCACCCGCGCAGGAGTCTGGGACGTGCTCCAGACTTCGTGGAACAGGGTGCCGGGAATGGCGGCGATCTCGACTACGGTGGGCAGCGGCCCCTCACTGCTGACGACGGATCGGCCTTGGTCATCGTGGCCGGTGACGACGCGATGGATGGAAGGAAAGGACATCAATGACTCCGGAATGAAATGACAGGTTCAGGCAGCGTCGAAGATCGCCACCGCCCGCGTCCAGCCGGCGCTGGCGCCACGGATCTTGTGCGGGAAGCAGCTGATCATGAAGCCGTGTGCGGGCAGGGCTTCGAGGTTGTGCAGTTTCTCCAGGTGGCAATAGCCGATGTCGCGGCCAGCCTTGTGGCCCTCCCAGATCAGGGCCTTGTTGCCGGTCTCGGCCACGCGCTGGGCGGTATAGGAAAATGGCGCATCCCAGCTCCAGGCGTCGGTGCCGGTCAGCCTTACGCCGCGTTCGAGCAGGTACATGGTGGCTTCGTAGCCCATGCCGCAGCCTGCGCCGAGATAATCGCGCTGGCCATAGCGGGCACCGGCGCGGGTGTTGACGACCACGATATCGAGCGGCTGCAGCTCATGGCCGATGCGCTTCAATTCGGCCTCGACGTCGGCTGCGGTGGCCACGTAGCCGTCGGCGAAATGCCGGAAATCCAGCTTCACGCCCGGCTGGAAGCACCACTCCAGCGGCACTTCATCGATGGTGATGGACGGCCGCGTACCGCCATTCTTGGCATCCTGGGTGGAGTGGAAGTGCCAGGGCGCGTCCAGATGCGTGCCGTTGTGCGTAGTCAGCGTGACCCACTCGGCGGCTGCGGCCTCGCCGTCGGGATAATCCTCGGGTTGGGTGCCGGGCAGCATGGCCATGAATTCGGGCAGCGTGTCGGCATGCTTCTGGTAGGTGATCTTGGGCGCCAGCGGCGGCGGATCGGACAGCACATCATTCTCCAGATAGATCGACAGATCGACGAAGCGATGGCGTGGGCGGATGGGAGTAGTCATGCAAGCACCTCCTGGGATGACACGATAGCGATACGCGGCAGGCGCGAGAAACTCAGCGAAGCGATCAGGGCCAGGCCGATGGCGACCGATCCCAGGCTGGCATAGCCCCAGCCCTGCACCAGGGTACCGCCGAGGATGGGGCCGATGGCCGCGCCCGTCATCAACATGGCCGGGGTCGCGGCCATGGCACGGCCACTGCGATCCAGCTGGGCCATCAGGCCGAAGGCAAAGGTATGGGTGAAGATCATGACGGCCGCAAACACCGAGGCCGCTGCCGCATAGGGTGCGAACTGCGTGGACGACATGATCAGCACCACCAGCAGCCCCTGCAGCAAGGGTCCGGTGACCAGCACGGCGCGGGCCGACAGGCGCTTTTCCAGCAGGGCCGCCAGCGGCGCCGGGAACAGGTTGACCACGCCCAGCGCGATGAGCACTCCAGTGACGGCGGGCAGGCCGAAACCACGGTCGCTGCCCACGCGCTCCAGGAAGCTGAAGGTCATCGACTGGACCAAGCCCATGCAGGCGATGCCGACGATGCCATACCAGACCGCACGCGGCACGGGTGGGCGGCTGCCCTCCACGGGCCGGGCGATGTCGGCATCCGGCGCGGGACGCGGAAAGGCCAGTGCACACGCCGTTGCGCCCGCTGCCATCACGCCCGCAAACAGCCAGAACAACGCGGCCCCGCCATGACTGGCCACCACCGGCGGCGCGCTGCCGAGAAAGAGGATGGCGAACACGCCCAGGGCCATGCCCACCAGCGCGAAACCGCGATGCGGATGGCTGCCGCGCGCCAGGGTACCGTGGGTCACGCTCAGCGCCATGCCGGTGCTGGCGCCGCTGGCCGCATGCAGCACCGCCAGCAGCACGAAGTGATGGGTCAGCGCGGCCAGCGCGAACAGCAGCGCCGACAGGCTCAAACCCAGCGTGACGTTCAGCCTTGCCCGGGCGGGATCGAAACGGCGCGCCAGCATGACGCTGGCCAGCACCGCACCGCCCAGGAAGAGCGACGCCAGCAAGCCCGCCTGTTGCGCATTGAAGCCGTAGCGCGCCACCAGCGTGCCGACCCAGACCGGCAAGGCCACCAGGTCGAGCATGCCGGCGCAATGCGCCATCATCAGCGCCAACAGCGCGCGCCGGGAATAGGTGGTGATCATGTTGTCTCCTTGCTGCGCTGCGCGTTCAGATGGGTTCGGCCAGGGCCGCATGCGATTGGCGCATGATGCGGGCGTGTTCTTCCTTGTCGCCGCCCTCGACCTCGATCTGTCCCAGGCGCGAGGAGTTTTCCACCACCATGCGGCAACGCTCCCAGCGGCGCTCTTCGAAGGCGGCCAGCGCCGCCGCTACCGTGCGGTCCTGGTGATCGAGTTCATCGGCCAGCACCAGCGCGTCTTCGATACCGATGCAGGCGCCCGAGGCCAGATGCGGCGTGGTGGCATGGACGGCATCGCCGATCAGCACCACCCGCCCTTGCGACCAGGGACGCGGCAGCAACAGGCCCTCCAGCGGCCGAAAGATGATGCGTGAGTGCTCACCCAGCTGGGCGCGGATGGACTGCAGTACCGGGGCACTGAAATCAGCCAGCAGGCCACGCAGATGGTTCACGAAGGTGGCGGGATCGACATGCTCGTTGAGCGGGCGCGGCTCGGTGACGAACAGGTACATCTCCTCCCGCGAGACCGGATTGACACCCGGCTTGATGCGCGGCCCCAGCCACATGGTGGCCGTCTCGATCTCCGGCGGACGCGGCAACACCGCGCGCCAGACCGCCTGGCCGCTATAGCGCGGCTTGGGGGCATCGGCAAAGAGCGCGGCGCGCAGCTTGGAATAGAGACCGTCGGCGCCGATCACCAGGTCATAGCGACGACGCTGGCCATCGCTGAAATCCACCTCGACGCCAGTGGCATCCTGATGCAGGGCGGTGAAGGTGCAGCCCAGGCGCACATCGGCCCCGGCCGCCCGCGTGGCCTGGGCCAGGATGTTGGCCAGCACCGGGCGCAGGATGGCGCCGCCGCCCGGCACATCGGCTCCGGCCAGGCGCGGCGTGGGCAATTCGGCCACCTGCGGTCCGTGCGGCAGGCACAGGCGCACGCCATCGGCGGCCCAGCCATCGCGCAAGAAGGCCTCCAGCACGCCCAGCTGGCGCAGTGCGCGCAGCGTGGCGGGGCCCAGGCTGATGCCGGCGCCGTAGTTGCGCCACTGGGCATCGATTTCCACCAGGTCCACCTGGGCGCCACGGCGGCGCAGATCGATCGCGGCGGCCATGCCGGAAAAACCGCCGCCGATGATGAGGATGCGTTGGGCTGCGAGTGTCATGAAGGGGTCTCCTGATGGTTCTTTGAATTCGGAATGGGTGGATCGATATCGTTGGCGTCCAGGTAAAGACCGCCGTCGTCGGCCACATGCAGTGGCACCGGCGTGAGTGCATCGCCCAGGCAGGGGCCGAGCGTGCAGACCCCGGTGAGCGGATCGAACAGCGCCCCGTGGGCGGCGCAGACCACATGCTGGCCGCTGGCATCGAAATAGGCGTCCTTGCGCCAGGGCAGCGGCGTGCCGTGATGCGGGCAGGCGTCGCGCCAGGCACGCAACTGGCCGGCATGCCTGAGCACGAAGACGCTGGCCTGGCCGCGCCCCTCGGTATCGATGCCCAGGGCGCTGCCCTCGGCCAGCTCGCGCTCATGGCACAGGTACATGGCCATGCCGCCTAGTGCCCGGCACCCGGGGGAGGCGGGCCGCCCGGCGCCCACTTCTCCCGATACTGGAACAGGAACAGCTGCGAGGCATCGGCGCCCATGGGTGCTTCACGCGCGCGCCAGCGCTCGTCGTGCAGGTCCATGTCGGCATCGTATTCGACGTGGCAGCCCAGGGGCGAGTTGAAATACCAGAACCAGTTGCTGCCGAACCGATGACGGCCCGGCCCCCAGAAACTCTGGTAGCCCTTCTCCACGAAACGGGTCCCTGCCAGCAAGACCTCGGTGGGTCCGCCCATGTGGAAGGTGAAGTGCTCGCAGCCTTTCATGAAGGGCGGGGTCTGGATCATGAACAGGGTATGGTGATCCTGGGTCCCCGCCGGACGCAGGAAAGGCCCCACGCCGGTAAAGCGATCGGTGCAGACGAAACCCAGGCGTCGGTAGAAGGCCTCTGCCTTGTCCGCGTCCGGCACGAAATAGACCACATGCGACAGCGAGCGCGGCAGGGCCGGCATGTCGGCCGGCAGACCCAGCTGATTGGGTTCGCGCTGGGCCGCATCCCCTGGTGCATTGACGCGTTCGGCCGCCAGCGTGATGGGACGGCGCACGCTGACCTGGAAGGCCAGGGCGAAACCCATGTCATCGACGCTGCGCACCACGCCATCACGACGGCTGACTTCGCGGTCGCGCCGCAGTTCGGTTTCGATGGCATCCAGGGCCGCAACATCGCCGACGCCGTAGACAGTCTCGCGCAGCAGGCTGGCAGTGCCCATGGCCGGCGGCAGGGTGGGATCGTCCTTGGCGCGCAGCACGATGGCGGTGCCATCCAATGCCTCGAAACGGTCCTCTCCGGCCTCCTTGAGGCCGTAGTCGACCAGGTACTGGCGGCAGGCCGGCAGGTCATCGACGCCGAAGACCAGGGCATCAGGTCCAATGATGTTCATGTAGCTTCCTTCCGTTGCAATGGATGATCAGTGGCGGGTGCGCGCCCCGAGGGTCTCGGCCACCCAGTCGGCGATGTAGTGACCGGCGTTGATGGAGTTGTCGAAGCTGGCATGCTGTACACCGCCCTCGCGCTCGGTGAAGATCTTCAGTTCGCGCTTGGGGCTGTTGACCAGCTGCTCGTAGGTGCGCTGCGCCCACTTCAGCGGAATCTGGCTATCCTTCTCGCCGTGGGTGACCAGGAAGGGCACGCGGATCTTCTCGACCACGCCATCGAGGTGGACGTCTTCGGCGATGCGCATGAAATCATCCACGTCCTTGGCACCCCAGACCCAGCAGACGTGCTTCCAGTAGTGCGGCACGGGGAAGTCGCCCTCCTTTTCCAGGCGCCGTTTCTGCACGTCGCGCCAGTCGTGATTGGCGCCCCAGACCACCCCGGCGCAAAAGCGCGGCTCCATGGCGACCACGCGTGGGCAGTAGTAGCCGCCTAGCGATACGCCCTCGCAAGCGATGCGCGTGGGATCGACATCGGCGCGCTGCTCCAGCCAGTCCACCACGCGGCTGGCCCAATGCTCGGCGTCGTAACGGGCGGTCATGCCATGCAGGCGCAAGGCTTCGCCGGTGCCGGGCTGGTCGATCACCAGCGAGGCCACGCCACGCTCGGCCAGCCAGGCCGGCAGACCGACCAGGTATTTCATTTCCTTGGTCGAATCCAGCCCATTGAGCTGGACCAGGACGGGTGCCGGTCCCTGTACGTTGCGGGCCGGTACATACAGGCCCGAGATGACCTTGCCCTCATAGGGGATCTCGACGCGCTCGCAATCTTCTCCGCTCAAGGCGACGCCGCGCTGGAAGGTTTCCAGAAAGCGCTGGTACAACGCCATGCGACCGGGTGCGCCATGCGCCTGCAGGCGCTCGCAGGTCAGCAGGTAGCTGGCGGCGCGCTTGTATTTCGCACCGGCCGACAACAGCCGGCCGCGCATTTCATCTTCTGCCGCCAGACTGCACAGCTTGTCGGCCATGTCCGCCCAGGTGGCGCGAAAGGCCGCGGTGCCTTCGGCATCAGGCTGCCTGGCCGCTTCCTGCAGGGGCGCGCACATGGCTTCGATTTCGCCGATGCGCGCCCCCATCTCGATGGCCAGGTCGACGGAAAGATTCCAGACATAATTCGTCGGGAAGTAACGGAACATGGTGGGACTCCTTTGATGATGACGGTGTTCTCAGTGCCCTCCGCCCAGCCACAATGGCATGGCGAAGTTGATCCAGACGGCGTCGCTCTTGGCGGTGTTGGCGGCGTAGAGGCCTTTCTGGACATTCATGTTGATGCTGAAGGGGCCGGCGTTGTAGGCCACCGTCGGGCCCAGCGCGAAGGTGCGGGCGCGGTTGCCGGTGATCTCGGTGTCGTTCTGGCGGTCATCGGTGAACTGGTTCAGGTAGGAACCGGTGAGACCGAACTTCCACTTGCCGACATTCCAGCCACCGATGAAGTCGGCGACGTAGGCGCTGCCGGAGCGGTAGTGGGTGGAACTGTTGGTGTCGTTGATGAGCAGGCGGTTGGAGATGCCCAGGTCGAGGCCCTCGGGATTGTTGTGACGGATCGCCAGCACCGGTTGCCAGGAGGTGTAACCGACGGCCACGCTGGTGCGCGCCGGGTTGTAGGATCCGGTCTGCAGGGCGATATCGAAGCCGGCCGTCACGTTGGTATGCGCGGCCACATCCCAGCGCAGCAGCACCGGCGTGACGGTGACGTTGGACAGACCATTGTGGGACTCGCCATGACCGGCCACTTCGGTATGCAGGGCCACCACCGGCAACACCAGTTGCGAGTAGAGCTTGGCGCCCAGCCACTCGACCCCGTAGGAGGCCAGCAGACGCGTGGTGGCCGAGGTGGCCGACGAGCTGAAGGGAATCGGCAGCTTGTTGCCCTTGTTGTCGTACAGGCCGCTGGAAGAACTGTAGTTGAACTGCTCGACCGCAAACAGGCCGGGGATGGGTGGCAGGGCCGCAATGTATTCACCGGTCGAGCCGGTGGGGAACGGCGACACGCCGCCTTCGAAAGCCTGGGCTGCCTGCATGCCTGCCACGCTCAGCAGCGCGCAACCCGCCAGCCGGCAAGCCGGCACGAATCCTCTCTTCACTTCTGTCTCCTTGTCTCCAACCCTGCCTGGCGTTTTATTGGCCGTATCGGCATCTTTTGCTGGCCAGGCCGAACAGCGGCGCACGGAATGCACTGCCGGCTTGCCGCGCCGGCCCTTTCTGGTGGGGCCATGCAGCGGATGGATGAAGCTTAAGAGTGGCCTTGATATTGATCAAATGGATTGTTTTGATTCATGATATGGACCGCATCAATACATTGACCGCCCCGCATCCACCATCAAGAGGGCCGGCAAACCAGACCAGACAACGGAGACAAGCGCCATGCGTTTCAACAAGCTCGACCTCAATCTGCTGGTCGCCCTGGATGCCCTGCTGACCGAACAGAGCATCAGCCGCGCCGCTGAAAAGATCCATCTGAGCCAATCCGCCATGAGCAATGCGCTGGCCCGCCTGCGCGAGTATTTCGACGACGAACTGCTGATCCAGGTCGGCCGCCGTATGGAGCCGACCCCGCGCGCAGAGGTATTGCGCGATGCGGTCAATGATGTCCTGCGGCGCATCGAAGGCTCGATTGCAGCCCAGCCTGCCTTCGTTGCGGCCGAATCGACGCGTGAGTTCCGCATCTCGGTCTCCGACTTCACGCTCACCGTGCTGATGCCGCTCGTGCTGGCACGCGCCCATGCGCAGGGGCCCCATATCCGCTTTGCCCTGATGCCGCAGGTACAGGACCCGACACGTTCGCTCGATCGGGCCGAGGTGGACCTGCTGGTCATGCCGCAAGAGTTCTGCACCCCCGATCATCCCGCCGAAGAGGTCTTCCGCGAACGCCATGTCTGCGTGGTGTGGCGTGACAGCCCGCTGGCGCAGGGAGAGCTGACCATGGAGCGCTACATGCAGGCCGGCCATGTGGTGATGGTCCCGCCGGGGGCCAATGCCAGCTCGGTGGAGGCCTGGATGGCCAAGAAACTGGGTTTTGCAAGGCGGGTGGAAGTCACCAGTTTCAGCTTCGCATCGTCCCTGGCGCTGGTGCAGGGCAGTGATCGCATCGTCACCGTGCATAGCCGGCTGGCGCGCCAGATGGCGGCGCACTTGCCGGTCGTGCTCAAGGAGAGCCCGCTGGCATTGGCAGAGATGCACCAGATGATGCAGTGGCACCGCTATCGCACCAATGATCCGGGCATAGAGTGGCTGCGCGGGGTGTTCCTGGACAGCGCGCGGGAGATGGATGCTGCGCTGGTGGGTTGAGATCCGGGCGTTCCTGGGGAGCCAAGGCCGCTGTGCGCGCGCTCAAGCCGCCTGCGGCAATCCCGCCCGCGCCAGCAACTGGCTGCAGCGCTGCGACAGGGCTGTCACGCGCAGCTGCTTGCCGGCACGTTGGTAGCGCGTGGCCAGCGTCTGCACGGCGGCGATGGCCGAATGGTCGGCCAGACGCAAGTGGCGGCAATCCAGCGTGACCTGCTGCGGATCTCGCTGCGGATCGAACAATTCCAGGAAGTGCGTAGTCGAGGCGAAGAACAGAGTGCCATGCGGCAGGTAGGTGCGGCTGCCGTCGTCTTCGTCGGTGACCTCGGCGCGTACCTCGCGCGCATGCTGCCAGGCGAAGTTGAGCGCGGCGATCACGATGCCGCACAGCACTGCCACGGCCAGGTCGGTCATCACGGTGATGACGGTGACGGCGATGATGACCAGGGCATCGTTCCTGGGCACCTTGCCCAGCACCCGCAAGGAGCCCCAGGCGAAGGTCTCCTGCGCCACCACGAACATCACCCCGGCCAGTGCCGCCAGCGGGATACGTTCGATGGCCGGCGACAGGAACAGGATGAACAGCAGGATCATCCCCCCCGCCACCACACCCGACAGGCGCGAGCGCCCGCCCGAACCGAGGTTGATCATGGTCTGGCCGATCATGGCGCAGCCACCCATGCCGCCGAACAGGCCCGCGACGATATTGGCCGCGCCCAGCGCCAGGCATTCGCGATCGGGCTGGCCACGGGTGGCGGTGATCTCGTCGGTGAGGTTGAAGGTCAGCAGGGTTTCCAGCAAGCCGACGATGGCCATCAGCACCGCGTAGGGGCCGATGATGCGCAGCGTCTCCACATCCAGCGGCACCACCGGCAGGTGCCATTGCGGCAGGCCGCCGGCGATGGCGGCCATGTCGCCCAGCGTGCGCGTATGCAGCCCGCTGGCGTAGCTCAATATCCCCACGCCCAGGATCGCCGCCAACGCCGGCGGGATGGCGCGCGTCACGCGCGGCAGCAGCCAGACGATCAGCATGGTGGCCAGGGTCAGGCCGAGCATGACCAGCAGGGGCTTGCCCTGCAGCCATTGCGGGCCGCCCGGACCGTTGGTACGGAAATGTTCCAGCTGCGCGGTGGCGATCACGATGGCCAGGCCATTGACGAAGCCCAGCATCACCGGATGCGGCACCATGCGCACCAGCTTGCCCAGCCGCAGCGCGCCGAAGGCCAGCATGATCAGCCCCGACAACACCACCGTGGCCAGGAAATACTGCGGCCCATGCTGCACCACCAGCGCCACGATCACCACCGCCATCGAGCCGGCGGCACCGGAAATCATCCCCGGCCGGCCGCCGAACAAGGCCGTGATGGTGCAAATGAAGAAGGCGCCATACAAACCCATCAGCGGATTCAATTGCGCCACCAGCGCGAAGGCGATGCACTCGGGGACGAGGGCAAAGGAAGTAGTCAGGCCGGCCAGGACGTCCTGGCGCAGCGCGCGCAGGCGCAAAGGGGTGATGGTCATGGTACTCATGGGCTGGACAAGCCGGCAGGCGCGGCGGGCCTGCCGCAACGATGGATGCTTCAGGAAAGGGCTTGGCGCCAGGATCGGCCAACGCAGCGGCGCACAAGCAGGAATGACGTCATTTTACCGCATCGCAACATCGACTGCCGCCAGCCGCGCCGGCGCAATGGCGCAATGGCTCACTGGCGGGAGTACAGCACCCGCAGGGCGATCCGGCGGGTCTCCGGCGGCAGCTGGTTCAGCGCGCGCAGATAGGCGATGGAGGCATCGCAGGTCCCCTCCGGGTCCTGCGCCCGGCGTAGCGGCGAGGACAGCAGCTTGAGCTGATCCTGGGTCAGCGGCGCCAGCGCCTGGCGGATCACGCGGGTGCGTTCGGCCAGCGTGTAGCGCGCCGCATTGGCCGGATCGGCGTCACGCAGGAGATGTTGGGTCATCAGCTGTTCGCGGTTGGCGAACTCCGGCGGCAGCACCGCTTGCGGCGCCTCGCGCCCGGCGGCGGCGTCCGCCCGCGAACGCGGATAGATCAGTTCGGTGCAGGCCGCCGCGCTGATGCCGCGCAGGGCGACTGCCTGGTCCAGCAGCAATTGCTGGAATTCGGCCAGCGACTGGTCCGAGGCAATCGGCAAGAGACGACGGCTGAGCATGCCGACCTGCTCGCGCCCGACCGCCAGGATCTCGGCATCCGAGGCATGTGCCTGGGCCTTGGCCCAGGCCAGGTCGATGGTGTGGGCAAATTCCCTGGGGTGGTAGCGCGCCATGATGTCGAACAGCGCGCCCTTCTTGAATTCGGCTTCGAGGATGTCGCGCGAGGTGGCGATGGTGGCGATCTGCGCCGTCTCGCCGCCCGGCGCCAGGCGGGTCAATACGCCGGCCTGCAGCAACTGGCCCAGTTCCGGGTACCAGCTCTGGCTGGCCGGGGTATCGGCGATGCGTTCGATGAACTCATGCGGCAGCCCCAGCTTGCCGTAGGTATCGAAGGTCAGCTTGCGGTCGAAGCTCTTGTTGATGCGGTCGTCGCCTCCCACCGTATAGAGCGTGTGGAAGCCGATGTGCGCACGCGGATCCATGGCACGATCGCGTCCGGCCATGAAGGCCAGGGTGCAGGAGGACGAACATTCCTGCTCGACATAGGTATTGAGCTGGTGGCGGCGGATCACGTCACCGACCAGGCGGCCTTCGCGCACCCAGCCACCGGCCGAGTACAACACCACCGTCTTCACCGAAGGCGATTGCTGCAACATGCGCTCCAGTCCTTCGGCGGCGCCATCGTTCATGCCGCCTTGCAGCAGCAGGGACTTGCCATCCACGCGCAGCTGGTAGACCACCGGCGGGCCCAGTTGCCGACCCAGGGCGATATCGACCTGCTCATGCAGCGACGGAATCGCGCGCAGGGTGCTGGTGAGCATGCTGATGACACCGCAGACGATGAGGAACTTGACCACCACCTCGGCCCAGCGGCGACCGCCACGCGCCACATGCCGGCTGGCCGAGCGCCAGCAGCCGCAGACGCCCCAGGTCCAGGCCAGGTAGCTGAAGGCGGCGATACCCAGCACGCCGGCCATGCCATAGCGCGCCGGCATGTCATTGGTCAGCCGTGCCAGTACCGAGATGGCCAGGGCCGGCACGAGCGAACTGAGCAGCACCGTATGCAGCCAGTACGAGCGGCCCAGGGAATAGTCGCCGCGCCAATGGCGGCGGAAGAAACTGGCGGAGGGGCCGGCGGGGGGAGATGTGCGGATTACTGCCTCAGACACGTGTTGCTTTTCCTCGATACGCTGTCATGCCGCGGCCAAGGCCGCTGGTCCAGGCACAAGCATAACCCATGTCGGCCGGCCGCTTCAGGGTTCGTGTCCGGGAATGCGCGAGAGGTCGACTTCGTCGATCTGGCTCGGATGCATGAATTTCTCGGCGTACTTCTCGTAGATGCGTTCGCGCACGAACAGATCGAACAGGTCCGGATCGATATGGTTGCGCGCCTTGAAACCAGCCAGGATCTCCACCGCCTCGTTGAGCGAATTGCCGCGCTTGTAGGGACGGTCGGCGGCCGTGACCGCCTCGAAGATATCGGCCACCGCCATGATGCGCGCCTGCACCGACATCTGATCGCGCGTGAGCCCCTTGGGATAGCCGTTGCCATCCACGCGCTCATGGTGGCCACCGGCGAACTCGGTGACCCGGGCGAGTTGCTTGGGCCAGGGCAGCGACTCCAGCATCTTGATGGTGATCACGATGTGGTTATTGATGATCTGGCGCTCGGCATCGTTGAGGGTGCCGGCGCGGATGCGCAGGTTGCCTGCTTCCTCCTCATCCAGCAGGGCGCGCAACTGGCCGTCCGGGCCGCGCCACTGGCGGGCGGCGATCTCCAGGACGCGCTGCTGGTCTTCCGGCTTCATGCCCTCGGTACCGATATTGATCCTGCGCAGGAAGTTGCGCTCCTCCTCCAGCTCGGCCAGTTGGGCCAGCAGGCGCGCATCGAGCTCAGCGGCGTACGCTGGCGTGAGGGCCGCGCCCAGGGCCAGCTTCTCCTGCAGCACGGCGATCTGGGCATCGCGCTTGAGGACTTCGAAACGGGTATCGATCAGGTGGATGCGGTCGAAGATGGTTTGCATCTTGGTCGACTTTTCCACGATATGGGTAGGCGTGCTGATCTTGCCGCAGTCATGCAGCAGCGCCGCCAGCCACAATTCGCGGCGGTCGGCCTCGGTCATGCGGAACTCCGCCAGCGGCCCCTCGGTGGCCTCGTGCGCAGCATCGGCCAGCATCATGGCCAGTTGCGGCACTTGCTCGCAGTGACGGCCGGTGTGGGGCGATTTCTCGCCGATGCCGATGTTGACGAGCTTGATCAGGCTTTCGAACAGGTGTTCCAGGCGCTGGATCAGTTGCTGGTTGGTCATCGCCATGGCCGCCTGCGAGGCCAGCGCTTCGATGAAGTGCTGGTCGGTCTCGGAGAACGGCACGGCCTCGCCGGTGGCCGCATCGATGGCGTTGATCAGCTGCAGCACCCCTACCAGCTCGCCCTCGTGGTCCTGCATGGGCACGGTCAGGATGGACTTGGAGTGGTAGCCATACTTCTCGTCGAACAGCCGCATGCCGTTGAAGTTGAAGCCGCTGGCCTGATACACGTCGGCAATGTTGACCGACTTGCCGGTGTTGGCTGCATAGGCGGCCACCGCCGCCAGGTTGGGCTGGCCATCGGGCAGTGTCAGGGCGATGTCAGGAATCGAGATCGGCGTGCCGCTGCTGCCGCCCTGGTGCATGCCCAGGGTATCGTTGACCGAGATGTAGAACTGCAGGCTGCGAGCGCTGTCGTCGATGCGATAGAGCGTGCCGCCATCGGCTTGCGCGATGTCCTTGGCGGTCAGCAGGATGCGTTCGAGCAGCAAGGGAATATCGCGATTAGTGCCCAGTTCGCGGCACAGCTCGGTGAGCCGTTCCAGCCGGTAGGCGATATCGCGCTGCGGCCCGGATGGGGTGGTCTGGTCGGGATGGTTCATGCAGCAATCTCCGCAACGCGGCAAGAAGCGCGAAGGCAGGCGTAGACGGCGTGATTGACTGCTGACAACATGCTGCTCCTGATGCGTTGACGTGGGCAAATGGGACTGCGTAAGCATGCCCGGGGTCCTGGCCGATACGCCCTTTTCACGGGTGCTTTAGCGGCATTGTGGCGATTCTAAGGCGCGCCACGACAGCGTCTTGCGGCGAGCTTGGGGGGATTTGGGCTGCAATTCTGCGCTTGGCTCAGGCGCCCGAGCCTGCGGTGACGAGCATGCCACGGTGCGGAGATCCTGATTGATTTGAATGCTTGAATCCCTTACCATCCTGAACTGTTGCATAAAACACCACATTGCCCGGCAACGCGGCACTGGCGCGGGTTTTCAGGCTGCCTTCGACCACCTTGCGGGACTCGTGCGCAGCGCCGGCGGGAACGCCCAACCCTTTGAGTGGCATTGATGATGCGTGTAGAAATTCTCGGCTGCAGTGGCGGCATCGGTGGCAATGGCATGCGCACCACCTCGCTGCTGGTCGATGGCGATATCCTGATCGATGCGGGCACCGGCGTGGGCGACCTGTCGCTGGAGCGACTGGCGGCCATCGACCATGTCTTCATCACCCATGCCCACCTCGACCATATCGCCTGCCTGCCCCTGATGATCGACAGCGTCGGCGACATGCGCAGCACCCCGATCACCATGCATGCCACGCCGGAGACGCTGGAGGTCATCCGCAAGCACATCTTCAACTGGCATATCTGGCCTGATTTCAGCGTGATCCCGACGCCCGAGCAAGCCTTCCTGCGCTTTGCCACCATCGAACCCGGCCAGACGGTGCGCATCGGCCAGCGCAGCATCACGCCGCTGCCCGCCGCCCATACGGTGCCGGCGGTCGGTTACCACGTGCGCAACGACGCCAGCGGTGCATCGCTGGCCTTCACGGGCGACACCACGACCTGCCCGCCGCTGTGGACTGCACTGAACCAGATCGGGCAACTACGCCATCTCATCATCGAGGCAGCCTTCGCCAATGGCGAGCGCGAACTGGCGCTGCTGTCCAAGCATCTCTGTCCCAGCCTGCTGCTGGATGAACTGCAGCAGTTGCAGTCCCGTCCTGAGGTATGGGTGACCCATGCCAAACCCGGCCAGTTGCAGCAGATTGCCGACCAGATCGCACTGGGCAGCAGCCCCCACCGCCCCCGCATGCTAGCCTCCGGCAGCATCCTGGAATGCTGATGCGGCCCTGGCCTGGGCCCAGACGACAAGGGCGCCAGCACGCGAGTGCAGGCGCCCTTTTTTCATGGGGCTGGCCGCGCCGATCTGGCTACTGCGTCACGCAGGCATCCAGCTTGGCCGCACCGATCTTCTGGCTACCGTTGTTGGTGTTGCTGCTGATGGCTGGCGGCATGGTCACCGAGAACCCCTGGCCCGGTGGCAATAGTACAGGCGGTTGAGTCGGCCCCGGCACGAAACCGAACTGGCCGGCGTTGAACAGCGTACTGCCGCCGGCGTTGCTGACCTGGATCGCCCCGCTCAGCACATCCACATGCAAGCCATTGTCGAGCGGATGACCGCTCGGGGTAGGAACGCCACCGCAATCGTTCTGGCAATACAACGCCCCGAAGTGGGTGCCGCGAATGCCGATGGTGGCCGTGGGCGTGTCGAAGTTGACCGCATCGTGGTTGCGCTTGCCCACCAGGCCGGTCACTGCGCGCAAACCGCCCTTGACCAGACCGATGGCCACCGAGTCGTTCTGCGGCGTCTTCTCGTCATAGACATACTTGCTGACGGCCACTTCGGTCCCCGGACGCAGTACGATCTCGGCATCGTCAACGAACTTCACCCGGGCATAGGTCTCGCGCTCGGTGATCAGGCTGTCGCCTTGCTGGATGGCCGACTTCACGGTCAGCACCACGCGTGTGCCATCGGCATGGCGCGCGGTGAGCACGCCCGAGAGATGGGTCACCTGCCCCACCACCTGGGCCTGCGCCAGCTGCGCTGCCCCCAGCATCAACAAGGCCAGGGCCAGGCCCAGGGACAGCAGGCCGCGACGGCGCGCCTGCGACAGGTTCGGTTTAAACGAATTCATGATGTCGTCGATCTCGCTGGCTCAGGTGCACACGGGCAGGGGTTTCTTGGCTTGCTTCTTGTCGCCGCCCTCGTCGCCGAAATTACCCGAGGTACCACCCGCGGTCTGCCCACCAGCACTGTTCTGCTGCACCACCGTACCCGTCGGCTGTGCCGGCGTATCAGACAACTGCACGCTGCTGACCGTGCTCTGCAGGTTCTGGGTCTGCTGGTTCTGCTGCTGTTGTACCACCTGATTGGTCTGGCTGGTGTTGCCGGTGGTCGTGGCCGGTACCGGAGTACGCGTGCCGTTGGCATCCGTGATGGTCACGCCGCGGGCGTAACCGATCACCGCGCCCGAATCCACCGACAGCAGGGCCACACCCGGCGGCGAGGTAGAGATATTGGCGTTGATGCTCATGGAATCACCGGCGCGCAGCGTGATATTGCCGCCCAGCGAGACCAGCACGCCATTGACGACCAGGTTGTCGTTGGACGCGCTGGAACTGCCGGCCGTGAGGACGATATTGCCCGTGGCGCTGACACCACCGCCACCGATGCTCAAGGGACTGTGCGTGATCAGGCTGACCGACCCGTTGGCGCTCTTGACCTGGCCATTGGTAGTGATGCCCAGGGTGGCCAGGCGCTCGGCCACCGTCACGGCGGGCGCGTCAGGGTTGGAGGGCAAGCCGGCCAGGAAGTTGGCACTGCTGCCCAGGGCCGTAGTGGCCATGCCGCCGGTATTGTCGACCGTGATATTGCCGCGTGCCGTGTAGAGGCCATTGAGCGAGACCACGCTGGCGTCGGCGGTATTGAGCTGGTTGGTCAGGGCAATGTCGCCGGTTCCGCTGTTGTGGGCAGCAAAGCCTGCGATCTGGTTACCCGTCTGGTTGAGCGCGATGCCGGTGCTGGCCGAGGCCAGCAATTGCGTAGTCACGTGCAGGCTGGTGCCGCCGTTCTGGGTGATGTTGCCGTTCTGCGCCTCCAGCACCAGATGGTTGGCGGTGATATTGCCCACGGCCAGCGCACCACTGGACTGCGACAAGGCCGCGTCGGCCAGGTTCAGGGTGCCGCCGGTCTGGGTAAATGCCTCCGAGACCGACAACTGCGAACCGGTATTGCCGGTGACGGTGCCGTCGGCCACGTTCAGCGTGGCGAAGCGGGCGCCACCGCCCAGGGTCAGGTTGCCATTGTTGACTTGCACGTTCAGACTGGCCTGCGAAGCATTGGCGATGGTGACGTTGGCGTCGCCGACCGGCATCTCCACGTTCTGGGACTGGGGACCGTCATCATTGTTGTTGACGTTGGCGGCGCTACCGATGGTGATGGTGCCGTTGCCCGTGCTGTTGCCGTTGAGCGTGACATTGCCGGCGGACACATTGAGGGTCCCCGTGATGTTGGTGGTACCGTTGGTGGTCAGGCTGCCGCCACTGAGGATCACACTGCCGGCCAGGGCATTGCTGCCATTGAGCGTGAGGGCGCCGCCGGTGACATTGGCAGTGCCCGTGATGGTGGAGTTGCCCGACACCGTGAGATTGCCGGACTGCTGCTGCAATTGACCGCCGCTGTTGATCTGCAGGCCGCCGATGACGTCATTGCCATCGCCGTGCACGGCGATCACGCTGCTGTTGACGACCACCGTGTCGACCTGGGTCGGCAGGTAGCTGCCGATGCGCTGGCCGTTGGCGTCCTGCCAGGAGGCAGCGTTACCCCAGCCGACTTCGGAGTTGACCGCGTAGAAGTTCTGGCCGGCCATGAAGGACAGGCTCACTCCCCCCTCGCCATCGTAGACCGCCTTGATCATGCTGGGCGCGCCGTTGACGGTGAGCACATCGCCCGTCACATAGCGGAAATAGCTGCTGCCGAAACCGGCCCCGGCGATCAGCGGCCTGAACGTGGCATTCAGGCCAGGCACATAGTTGGCCAGCAAGCGCGTCTTCAGCGTGCCGCCCAGGGTGACCACGGCGCCACCGAAGGTGATGCGGTCGGTGACGGCGTCGGGCGCGATATCGATCATCGTCACCCCGGTGGCGCCCTGGGTAAAGTTGCCGGAGATGGTCATGTTGCCGGTGGTACCGTCGCCGCCGGGGGCCAGCTTGCCATTGTTGCTCATCAGGTCGGACGCGATCAGGGTAGCGTTGCCGGCAATGGTGGCGTTCTGGTTGTTGGTGATGTCGTAGAAGGACAGCGTGGCTCCGCCCAGGGTCACCGTGCCGTTGTTGGTCAGGCTGCCGGTACCGGTGGCCAGCAAGGTCGCGCTGTTGCTCACGGACAGATTGCCGTTGTTGACCAGGCCGCCCTTGCTGGACAGGCTCACCGTCTGGGCGTTGCCGCTGACGTTGATGGTGCCGTTGTTGACCCACTGGCCGTCGCCGGCGGTCGTGAAGGTGGCGGCGGCGCCATTGAAGAGGATCTGGCCGCCGGCATTGTTGTTCACGCCCAGGCTGGTCTGCAACCGGCCGCTGGTATTGACGTAGATGCTGCCGTTGTTGTCGAGGCTGTTGGCCACGCTGATGTTGTTGTAGCCACTGGCCAGGTTCACGGTACCGTTATTGCTCAGCGAGTTGACGTTGACCTGGGCGTTCTCCAGCGTGAGCGTGCCGGCGCTGCCCAGTTGCAAGCTGCCGGCGTTGAGCGCGCCGCCGGTTCCCAGGCTGAGCGTGCCATTGGCGATGGACAGGTTGCCCGAGCCCTCGATGCCGTCCCACACATTCAGGGTGCCGCCATTGAGCTGCACCCGCGCGCCATTGCCGATGGTGCTCAGGCGTGTGGCGTCATAGCTGACGTCGTCCCCGGCGCCGGTATGCAGGGTCAGGCCCAGCGTACTGTTGGTGCTGGTGATGTTGGCATTGATGCTGATGTTGTTGGCGGCATTGAGCGTGAGCGTGCTGCTCAGGCTGCCGGTCTTGGCAATGTCGGCACTGACGGTGATGTTGCCGGCCTGGTTGCCGCCGGAACCGGTGGCCAGGGTCACGTTGACACCGGCATTGAGCTGCCCGGTGATGGTGTTGGCACCGATCTGGGAAACACTGCCCGAGGACGTCACGGCGTAGCAATTGCAATCATTGTCGGGGGCCATGCCATTAGCACCACCGGCGACCACCTGCAAGTCATAGGGGTCGATCAGCCAGCTACCGCCCGCCCCCACCTTGGGTACCTTGACCACATCGAGCTTCTTCAGGCCCGAGGTCTCCACGTAACCACCCTGGCCCGCCGTACCGACGGCCGAGACGTCACCGTCGATGAAGGCCTGGTTCTGCGCCACCAGGCTGATATTGCCGCCTTGGGTACCATCGGCGCTGATGTTGGAACTGGCCGTGGTGGTGAGATTCTGCGATGCGCGCAGGAAGATCCGTCCGCCCTCGCGCACCACGCTGGAGGCGTTGATGACGCCGCTGTTGTTGATCAGGCCGGCGGCCACGCCGATACGGCCGGCCTCCGCAGTGATGCTCCCCAGGTTGGTGACGGCTGCAGCGCTGCCGGTCACGTTCACCGTCACGCCGGGTGTGGCCGTATCGGCCAGCGTCACGGTCTGGCCGGCGGCCAGGATCACCTCGCCCTGCGGGCTGCGGATGACGCCGCTATTGGACACGTTGGCACCGATCAGATAGACGCTGCCACCGGTGGCCGACTGGATGGTCCCCTGGTTATCCACCAGGCCGGCGCCGCCCTGGCTGGCGAAATTGAGCTTGCCGGCCAGGAAGTCGCTATCGCTGATGGCCAGCGAAGTCGCGATGAAGCGCCCCGCATCGATGGTGCCGCTGGGGCCGACCACCACACCATTGGGGTTGAACAACACCACGGTGCCATTGGCACTCAAGCGGCCATAGATCTGCGAGATATCGCCGCCGCTCACCTTGGCCAGCAAGGCCGCGGCTGTACTGGGCTGACTGATGTTGACCGCCGCGCCCGAGCCGATGCTGAAGGAGACGAAACCGGCAATGGCCTGGGGCGAGAGCTGGTTGATATTGAGCGTAGTGCCGTTCTGGGTGAAGGTGACATTGCCATTGATCACACTCCAGCCGGTAGGCAGGGTGCCGGCCGCCGGCGCGGCCGCCAGCACCGGCGCCTGCCAGGCGCCGCACACGGCCGCTGCCGCAATGGAGATGCGCAGCAGCGGCGCCAGCAGGCGTTGCCATGAACGACGCAGCAAGCCCGCCAGCAAGGGCGGCAAGGGCTTGCGCGCACGCCAGGACAAGGTCAGCCGGCGCTTGCCCACGCGCACCATGATGGACGGCGGCAGCAGTTCCACCGCCGGCTGGGGCTGTGGCTGTGGCTGGAGGGCAGTGGATGTGGTTGTCATGTCAGAACCCCAGGGTTGCACTCAGGTGGGCGTTGAGATCGCCTCTCTGTTCGGTCGTGGAATTACCGTTGAGCAGTACCCGCGCCACGTCCAGGCGCAGGTTGAAATCACGTCCCAGCGCATAGCGCAGACCCGCGCCGATGCTGGCCAGCGTCAGCGTGGAGGACACCGACGAACTGGCCGTGACATTGTTGTTGGCGCCACGGCCGGCGTCGACAAAGGCCAGCAGACGCATCGAGCCCTTCAGCTCACGCTTGGCCAGCAGGTCCGGCGTATAGAGTTCACTGTTGATCACCACGCCGCTATCGGCCGCCACGGCACGCTCGCTGAAGCCACGTACCGCGTTGGCACCGGCCAGGCCGAACTGCTCCACCGGTGGCAGCGCATGGGGCGATACCTGCATGGTGCTGGCCAGGCGCATCTGCCAGTCATCGGCCAGGCCCTTGAACCAGGACGCGCCACCACGAATGATGATGAAGTTGTCCATAGCCTGGCGGCCACCGGTAAAGAGCGAATAGCGATCGGTCACCTGCAGGGTATCGTTGTAGCGCGCCTGGCCGGTGGCCATGTTGCGGGCGATGCCGATGTTGTAGTCGATGATCTGGCCCACGCCCTGGCGCTGCGCACTGTAGGTCACCGACAGCGGCAAGGTGGAATAAGGCTGGCAGGTATTGATCGATGCCCCGCTCAATGCACCGCCGTTGATGGCGCAGGATGAATCGACCTTCTTGTAGTCGGCCCCGAAGACCAGCTTGCTGCCCCACTCGCCGTTACGGGCGAAGTAGTGGTTCCAGCGCAGCGCATAGACCTCGCCGCGTCCGGTGATATCGAGGGTGGAATTGAGCGCCAGGGTCTGACCCGAACTGACGTTGGACTTGCCGTAGATGAAGTCGATGCTGTCGCCCATCGCATAGAGCGGCACACGATAGCCCAGCGAGTACAGGTCGACCTTGGCACCGGAGGGGCTATCGGGCGAGGTGGTATAGGCCACGGTCGCCACATGGTCGCGATCGAACAGGTTGGAATGCTGCAGGGCCACGCCGGTACGCCAGTGGCCGGTGTCACCGCTGCCGGTGTTGTCGACGTTGACCATCAGCCGCACCGGCGCGTCATCCTTGACCGACACGGTGGCATCGATCTGGTCGGTCGCCTCGACGGCGGCGAGCGTGACATTGACCTGCTTGGCCGGATTGTCGTTGGCCAGTTGCACCGACTCGGAGATGCGGCGCAGGTTGGGCGACTGGCCTTCTTTCAGGCTGGGGATGCTGGCGCGGATGTTCTTCTCGCTGAAGTGGCGGTTGTCGCTGACGATCACCTTGCCGATCACGGTCTCGACCACCTCCAGCCGCACCTCGCCGGAGGTCAGCTCCTGTTCCGGCACATGCACCTGCACGGCGCTGTAGCCGGCGCTGCGGTAGGCATTCTCCAGGGCCTCCAGCGCGCGCTGGATGTCACCATAGACACGGCCCTTGCCGCTGAAGGGCGCCACCGCCTCCTGCACCTGCGCGGCCGACAGCAGGGTATTGCCCTTGACGACGAAACCCTGGATATCGAAACGCTCATCGGCCGTGGCGGTGGCCACCGGTGCGGGCTGCGCCGCCGCACCCATGGTCGTGGCGAGCAAGGCCATGCCCATCACGTAATGCTGCAAACATCGTTTCATCTGCTATGCGGAGCCACCCCGGTGCGGCTCCCCCCTGATTGTTCAATCTCCCGAAGCACCGTCAGAAACGATGCACCTCCCCTTGCGATATCCCTGTTCGCCCCGCGACGACAATGGACAGATCGCCAGAAAATCCCTGTGGCCAACTTGCCGCGATGTCGATGCGCCTCTTCTTGGAGGGAGGCATGCAAGGTCACCACAAAAGTCTTGTCAGCCCGACGTCAGGACTCTGTCAGCTACGGTCAGACAATGTCAGCTTGACGGGGATTAACGCCTGTAAAGTATAGAGACACGGCTTGCATGCGTCGATAAGAATTGCTGGAAAACCGCATGCGGCAGGCGTTTGCGCGGTATTCCCCACACTTGTGTTTGCATTTTTGAATGATTTTTCGCGCCGATGCATATCATTTCGGCACGATTTCTTCCGGCTGCACATTTGTCCGGGCCATGGCAGCCCTCATCCCTGAAGGAAGCCGATCCGCCCTTGTGTCACTTGGTCTCGAAATTCGTCACTCCATCCCAATCCGCCGGCGGCGGCGCATTCCGGTAATGCGCAATACGCTCCAGATAGAGCCCATACAGCCCGCGCGGCTGCTGCGCCTGCAAGTCCTGCAGGGTTGCTTGCGCCGCGTCCCATTGCTGCGCGCGTACCTGCGCCAGGGCCGCATGCCATCGCTCGACCTCGCTACGCAGGGCGGCATCGAGGTCGCTCTCCAGGGCCAGCGGTTCATAGATGGGGACCGGCTCGTTCTTGCCCTTGACCCTTACCCGGTCCAGCTCGCGGTAGGCAAACTGCGGCGCGGCCTGGCGCGTGGCCTGCCCCACCAGCACGCCCACGCCATAGACCTTGGTGATCGACTCCAGGCGCGATGACAGATTGACCGCATCTCCCATGACCGTATAGGCGCGGCGGATCCTGGAGCCCATGTCGCCCACGCGCATCTGGCCGGTGTTCAGACCTATCCCTATCTTCAGCGGCGGCCAGTTGCGGCGGGTGAATTCCTCGTTGAGCAACAAGGTGGTCTGCTGCATCTTCAGCGCCGTGGCGACGGCCCGTGCGGCGTGGTCGGGAAGTTCCAGGGGCGCTCCCCAGAAGGCCATGACAGCGTCGCCGATGTACTTGTCCAGGGTGCCGCGATTGCCACGGATGTCTTCCGACATCGCCGTCAGGTAGACGTTGATGTATTCGCGCAGCTCGTTGGGCTGCAGACTCTCGGAGATGGTGGTGAAGCCGCGCACGTCCGAGAACATCACGGTCAGCTCGCGGATCTCGCCGTCCATGTTGTAGCTGGCCGGATTGGCGGCCATCTCGGCTACCAGCTCAGGGGCCACGTATTCGCCGAACAGGTTGACGATGGCCTTGCGGTTGCGATACTCGAACAGATAACCCCAGCCCAGGTTGCAGATGAACAGCGCGCCCACCAGCAACAAGGTGGTGGCCAGCGGCAGCACCAGGCCGGCGCTGTGATAGAGCCAGAAGTTGAGTCCGCCCAGCCCGGCCGCCGTGGCCAGCGTCAGCACGATGGACCACAAGGGCCCCAGCATGGGCAGCAGCAGGCCCAGCAGCAAACCCGCCGCCAGCACCTGCAGGAGATCGAAGCCCTGGGCGAAATCGGGCCTGGCCTTGAAGTCTTCGTCGAGGATGGAGGCCACCAGGTTGGCGTGGATCTCCACGCCCGGGTAGACCGGACTGACCGGCGTAGCCCGCAGGTCGTTCAGGCCGGGCACGGTGGTGCCGACCAGCATGATGCGGCCATCGAGCTGGTCGTGCGGATAGCTGCCGCGCATCACGTCGATGGCCGACACGTAGCGGAAGGCGCCGCCACTTGGCCCGCCATGCCCACGGTAGGTGACCAGCGTGGTGAGCCTGCGCTCGACCGGGATGAACAGCGGCTGCGGCCTCACCTCGACGGCAATGCCGGCCAGCGCACCGTAGTCGCGTACCTGGTCGCCGGAGAACACGGTCTCGTCCTGCAGGAAGATGGGCTTGATGCGCTTGCCGTTCAGGGCCACCCGCGCCGTGGCCAGCGCCAGCGATTCGTAGAAATGATCGCCCAGCTGGGAGATCAGCGGAACGGCGCGGATCACGCCATCGTCGTCGGTGACGGGATTGAAGAAGCCGCCAGCGCGTGCCGCCGCCTGCAGTTGCGGCAGGTTGGCGCCATAGGCGCGCCAGCCTATCGTCTCCAGCCGGCGTCCGCCCAGGTCGGCGAGGCTGAACACGGGGGCCGGCAATTGGCCCTTGGCGATGGCGCCGGGATCGTTGGAAAGGTTGTAACCCAGCACCACCGGCTGGCCTTGCAGGGCCGCGGCCAGGCGCGCGTCGTAGTCCATCTCGGGCTTGAGCAGCTGCAGCTGATGCGCCAGTTGCGGCACATCCTTCAAGGCGCCGTGGGCCAGGTCTTGCAGGCGGCCATAGCCGGAACTGGTGTCAGGCTCGGCGAAGACCACGTCGAAACCGACCGACTGCGCCTGGTAGGTCTGGGTCATCTGCCGCACCAGCTGTGCCACCACGTCGCGGCTCCAGGGCCAGCGGCCCAGCGCGGCGATGCTTTTTTCGTCGATGTCGACGATGACGATGCGCGGATCGAGGTCGGGCTTGGCCACGCGCATGCGCAGGTCGTAGAGGAACAGGTCCAGCCGCTCCACCAGGTGACGGGGCAACATGCCCGTGACCTCGGCCCCCGCCACACCGGTCAGTACCAGCGCCAGCAGCCAGCGGGCCCAGTGCCTGGCAAAGGCGGTACGCAGACGACGCAGCATGGATTTTCCCCCTGGAATCTTATGTTGGCTGCGATCATGCCAGTAGTTGCCGGCCGCCACAATGCACCGACGACTCGGACTATCGCTGTCGGCGTTGCCAACGAGCATCATCTGATCGCTATGTGCGCTGCGTGATGAAGCCAAGGCAAAAATGCGTTCTAATGATCCCCCGCCCTATCCACGCCAAGGAGTCCACCCCATGAAGCCGATCCCGCTGATCACGCTGCGCAATGGCGACCGTGCGCCTGTCCTGGGCCAGGGTACCTGGAACATGGGGGAGTCGCCGGCACAGGCCGCCGCCGAGGTGCGTGCGCTGCAGGTCGGGATGGACCTGGGCATGACCCTGATCGATACGGCAGAAATGTACGGCGAGGGCGGTGCCGAGCGCATTGTCGGGCGCGCCATCGCCGGGCGCCGCGACGCGGTCTACCTGGTCAGCAAGGTGTTGCCGCACAACGCCAGCAAGCGCGGCACCATCGCCGCCTGCGAGGCCAGCCTCAAGCGCCTGGGGACCGAGCGCATCGACCTCTACCTGCTGCACTGGCGTGGTTCGCATCCGCTCTCGGCCACCGTCGAGGGCATGCAGGCGCTGCAGGCCCAGGGCAAGATCGGTGGCTGGGGCGTGAGCAACCTCGATAGCGACGACATCGACGAATTGCTGGAAGAGCCGCACGGTGACAAGTACCTGTGCAACCAGGTGCTCTACAACCTGTCGCGGCGAGGTATCGAATTCGACCTGCTGCCGCAATCGCTGGAGCGGGGCGTGGCCGTGATGGCCTACTCGCCCATCGAACAGGGGCGCATCCTGCGCAACGCCACGCTGGCGGCGGTGGCGCAGCGGCACGGGGCGACGCCGGCCCAGGTGGCGCTGGCCTGGGTACTGCGCCGGCCGGGCGTGATGGCCATTCCCAAGGCCGTCGACGAGGCACATGTGCGGCTCAATCGCGCTTGCCTGGACATCGCACTCAGCGACGACGATCTCAAGGAACTGGATACGGCTTTCCCGCCACCACGGCGCAAGCAGCCGCTGGCGATGTTGTAGTTGCCTGCGGCCTCAGGCTGCCTGCTGCGTGTGCAAGGCCTTCAGCACATGGCGCACGGCCGCCGGGATGGGGGCGATCACCGGCACCGTGAAGCGCCGCGCCAGCGCGATGGCCGCCTGGCCCAACGGACCGCCGCCGATCACCACGGCCTCGGCGCCATCACGTTCCACGCAGGCCAGCACCGCCTGCGCCAGCGCGTCTTCCAGAGCTTGCGGGTCGCCCGCCAGCGCGCGCGGGTCGCCCTCGGTCAGGCGGATGCCGGTATAGAGACTGCCCACACCGGCCTGTACCGCTTTCTCGCCGATGACCCCGGCCAGTTCCGGCGTCACCGTCGCCACGCCGAAACGGCGCCCCCCTTGCGCAGCCTCCAGCATCGAGGCCTCGCACAGGCCGGCCACCGGGCGGGCATCGAGCGCACGCAAGCGTGCGATGCCGGGGTCGCCGAAGGCGCTGATGATCGCCGCCGCACTCGAACGCCCGGCCTCGCGCCAGTTACGCTCGACCTCGGGCGCGGCAGCCTCCAGTTCGGCGGCATTGACGATCATCCCCGGTCCCTGCCCCGCGCTCACACCGGTGATGCGATAGCCAGGCGGCAGCTCGGCGCTGGCAATGGCCACCATCATGTCGGTGGTGGCCTGGGAAGAATTGGGATTGATCAGCAGGATATGCGGCATATCACTCTCGGAAAGAAAACAGGTCAGCTGCGCGCCGCCACGACCTGGGACGGGGCAGGCGGTGCATCGTCCGGCAGCGGTGCGTCGGGCGATCTGCCGTAGGTCTCGGGAACGGTGCGCACGGCCACGGTGAAGATGCCGTACATGGCGGCGATCATGCCGAACACGCCGGCCAGACCGAAGGCATCGAACAGGCGCCCCGCCACCAGCGGCATGCAGGCGCCGGCGGCGGTGCCGGTGGCCAGGATGAAGGCCGTGCCAAAGGCGCGTACACGGGTCGGATAGAGTTCTGGTGCGAAGATCCAGATGGTGGTGTTGAGCAGCAGCACGAAGAACTGGAACACTGCTCCCGCCGCCAGGATCAGCACGATGCTCTTGGCCAGGAAGCCGATGGCCAGCGCCGCGATGCAGGCGCCGATAGCCCCCACGGTCAGCACGCGCTTGCGCGGCAGGTGGAAGCCGAAGGCCGAGGCCGCCAGCGCGCCCAGCAGGCTGCCGCTTTGCATCACCATGGAAAACAGCAGGCTCTTGGACACGGTGTAGCCCAGGCTCACCAGGATGGTCGGCATCAGGGTCAGCACCGAGATCTGCGCGCCATAGGTCATCCAGATGGCGATGCACAGCGGCAGCGTACGGCGCACCAGCGGTCCCCGGAAGATTTCCATGGAACGCACCTTGACCGCTGCAGCCGGCTCACGCTTGCCGTCGTCAGTGATCCAGGCCGGGCCTTGCGCAGGCGAACCCGACAAGCGGCCGCTGGCCAGGCGGGCCAGCACCTGATTGGCTTCGGCGATCTTGTGGCGCGACAGCAGGAAACGCGGCGTCTCCGGGATGTAGCGGCGATAGAAGGCGCCCAGCAGGGCTGGCAACATCAGGCTGAAGAATAGCCAGCGCCAGCTGTTCTCGCCGGGGAAGAGCGTAAAGACCAGCAAGCCGAAGGCCGGTGCCAGGAAATTGCCCATACCGCCGGCACCGACATTGACCAGGCCCACGGCAGTGCCACGGAACTTGCTGGAGCAGAACTCGGCCAGCATGGTCACGGCAATGGCGATCTCGCCCCCCAGGCCAAAGCCGACGATGGCGCGACCGATGGCCATCACCGTGAGGTCCGGCGCCAGGGCGCAGATGCCCGCGCCCAGCGTGAAGAGCAGCAGGTCCAGGCTCAGCATGACGCGGCGGCCATAGCGGTCCGCCACCAGGCCCGAGACGATGCGGCCGATGGCGGCACTGGCAAAGGTGACCGTATTGAGCAGGCCGATGTCGGTGGCGGTGAGTCCCCACTGTTGCTTCAACAGCGGGCCGACCAGGCCGATGGCATTCTGTTCGAAGCTGTCGAACAGGCAGCCGATCAGGATCAGGAAGATGATGGTGTGGTGCGAACGGGTCACGCCGATCTTGTCCAGCGCGCTGTCCAGCTCGGCCACGCGTGGCGAATTCGGAAGATCCGGTGACGAAAGGGTGGGTCCAGCCATGGTCTGCTCCTCTTGCGTGGGGACGGCAAATGAATGCTGCTCGTTGGGCGGTTGATGCAAGGCTGTGGAACCCGGTGAATGGAATAGGTCACCGTTTGGATAGCTTAGTCCAGCATGCCCATGAATGGAATGTTTATTTCAAATAATATTTAAATCTGAAATTATTATTTCACTCAACGAAGGGCATGAGCAATCCTCGTGCCAGGACAGGATCCGGGTCGGAGCCCGGTTGACATGGAAAAAATGCGCCGCGACAGGGAGGCGTGAGGGGCAGGCGCACCGGCAGGGAGCGCGTGACGCATGAAAACAGGGCGTCAATAAGATTGCAGAAATGAAATCAGGATTTCATGATTGCATTTCGGCAACTCAGTCGAAATCGCCCAGCTCCTCATGCTCCTGCTCCACCGCCGCCAGCCGCTTGCGTCCGTTCGCGCCGCTGGCGTCGATCACCAGGGTGGCCAGCAGGTCGCACAGGGCCATGACGCCGACATGGTTGTCCAGCGGGCCCGGGCCACGGCAGTGGGCCTGCAGCGACCAGGTGGCGTCGGCATAGTCAGGCGAGGCCTGGTCGCTGATGTAGAGGATACGGGTGCCGGCGCGCGTGGCCGCCTGCAGCAGGCGCTCCATCTGGCCGGTCTGGCGCCGCGTGCCGAAGACGATGACGCAGTCGCGCTCGCCCAGGCCGGCCGTATATTCGGCCAGGGTCTCACCCGCACCGGGCAGGGCCGTCACCCGTGGCAGGACCTGGATGATCTGCCAGCGCAGGTAGAGCGCAAAGGCCTGGCTGCTGCGGCTGCCGAAGATCAGCACCTGGGGCGCGCCAGCGATGGCACGGGCGATCTCGGCCATGGTGGCGTCGGACAGGCGTTCGAAGGTAGCCGCCAGGTTCTGCTGGGATTGCTGGAAGTGCGTCGTCACCGAGCGCAGCTGGCGCGAAGTGCCGGCGCTGCTGCCATGGAACAGGGGCGAGCCTGCTTCCTGTTCCTCGCGCACATGGCGACGCGCCTCATCGTAGTTTTCATAGCCGATGCGGCGGATGAAGCGGCTCACGGTGGAAGGAGATACCCCGGCCAGCTGGGCCAGTTCGTTGCCCGCGTAGCTGGCCAGCTCGCCCGGGAACTCCAGCAGGAAGTCGGCCAGTTGGCGCTCGGTGCTCGACAACTCGTCCAGCTTGCTGCGCACGCGGCGCACGAAGGATTCGGAAGAAGGTCTCATGGTGATGCGGGCCGGGCCCGCGCTATCGATCGGTTCGGTCTGGTCTGGTTCGCCGCATTGTATAGCAGCAACCCGTCTCAGCCGAACTTGCGCGCCGCGTCGATGGCCAGGCCACTGCCGATGCTGCCGAACAGGTCGCCTTCCACGTGGCGGGCGTTGGGGGCCAGCGCCGCGATGCGCTCGCGCAGCAGGCGCACGCCGCTGGAGCCACCGGTAAAGAAGACGCTGTCGATATCGTCAGCCTTCAGGCCGGCCTGCTGCAACAGCGACAGCACGGTCTGTTCCACCGATTGCACCAGGTGATCGACGGCGGCATCGAAGTCGCTGCGCTGCAATTGCAATTGCTCGGGCTTGCGCAGGCGTTCCAGGTCCAGCAGGGTGCTCTCGGCGGTGGACAGGGCGATCTTGCCGCTCTCCACCTGCAGCGCCAGCCAGTGGCCGCAGCGTTGTTCCACCACGTCCAGCAGGCGCGCAAAGCGCTCACGGTCGGCCACTTCGCGGCCGACGTCCTGCAATTGCTGCCAGACCTTGCGGGTATAGAGCTGGTTGATGGTGTGCCAGGTCGCCAGGTTGAAGTAATAGCTGGAGGGAATCTCGGCATTGCCCTGCAGGCGGCCACCCAGTCCCAGCAATGGCATCACGCAGGCCAGGCTGAAATACTTGTCGAAGTCGGTGCCGCCGATGTGCACGCCGCCATTGGCGAGGATGTCGTCGCGGCGCTCCTGGCGAGCGGCGCGCTGGGGAGACAGGCGCACCAGGGAAAAGTCGGAGGTACCGCCGCCGATATCGACGATGAGGACCAGTTCTTCCTTGTCGATGCGCGATTCGTAGTCGAAGGCGGCCGCGATGGGCTCGAACTGGAAGGCGATTTCCTTGAAGCCGACATCGCGGGCGATCTCTTCCAGCGTGTCCTGGGCCAGTTGGTCGGCGCTGGCATCGTCATCGACGAAATGCACGGGCCGCCCCAGCACCACCTTGGAGAACGAGGTGCCGGCGGCACGTTCGGCGCGCTTCTTGAGTTCGCCGATGAATTGCGAGAGCAGGCCGCGATAGGGCAAGGCCCGGCCACCCACCTCGGTCTGGCCATCGATGGCGCCCGAACCCAGCAGGCTCTTGAGCGAGCGCATCAGGCGCCCTTCGTAACCGGCCAGGTACTCGCCCAGGCCGGCGCGGCCATAGCTGAATTGGTTCTCGTCGGCGTTGAAGAAGACTACCGATGGCAGCGTCGCCCGGCCTTCTTCCAGCGGCAGCAGCAGGGAATTCCCGGCATCGGGCCGCAGCCAGCCGACGGTGGAGTTGGAAGTGCCGAAATCCACACCGCACGCATTCGCCATCGATTACTCCTTCTTTTCGGGCCGGCAATCATATAGAAAAGCACCGTGCTTGTCTGCACGGGACACCGACAGCGTTTGAAGCAAGCAACATGCCTTGCGGGAATCATTGCATAACAGACAATGCAGACAATGCCGGAACGCTAAAAAGCGCCGGGCGGCATTGCTGCCGTCCCGGCGCCTCTTCAGGCCGCCTGTGGAAAACTTAGAATTCCTGGGCCACCGGGCGCAGGACCACCTCGCTGATATCCACGTTGGCCGGCTGCTCGATGGCATAGGCGATGGCGCGGGCCACCGAGTCCGCCGGGATCTGGTTGGCCTCGTACCAGGCCAGCACGGCGGCCGAGGTCTCGGCGTCGCTGCTGTGGGTCTTCAGTTCCGAGTCGACCGCACCGGGCGAGATGATGGTGGTGCGCACGCCCTCCGGGGCCTCGGCACGCAAGCCCTCGGTCAGCGCGCGCACGGCGAACTTGGTGGCGCTGTAGACGGTACCCATCCCGGCGAAGACCTTGATGCCGGCCACCGAGGCCAGGTTGATCACATGGCCCGAACCCTGCGCGGCAAAGCGCGGCAGCACGGCTGCCACCCCGTAGAGCAGGCCCTTGATGTTGACGTCGATCATGCGGTCCCATTCGTCGACCTTGGTCTTGATCATCGGCGCCAGCGGCATGATGCCGGCATTGTTGACCAGCACATCGATGCGGCCGAAGTGTTGCTCACCCTGGGCCACCAGGGCTTCCACGTCCTCGCGGCGGGCCACGTCGGTGGTCACGGCGATGGCCTGGCCGCCGGCGGCGGTGATCTCGGCCACCAGCTGCTGCAGGCGTTCGGTGCGGCGCGCACCCAGCACCAGGCGGGCGCCCCGGCTGGCCAGATGGCGTGCAGTGGCTTCGCCCAGGCCGCTGCTGGCACCGGTGATGACGACGACCTTGTCCTTGATGTTGTTGCTCATGATGTAGTCCTTTCCTGTGGATGAGTGCAGCGCGCCATCGGCAGTGCCGCGGGTTGATGGAAAGGATTATGGGCAGCACGACTATGGCAAACAATGGAAATGTTAGACTTTCACAATTCCAATTTATGGAACCATCATGCTGAACCGACTGGAAATGCTGCGCATCTTCTGTGCCGCCGCCGATACCGGCAGCTTCAAGGACGCCGCCGTCCGCCTGGGGATCTCACCGCAGGCGGTGACCCGCGCCATCCAGGAGCTGGAACGCCTGCAGGGCGAGATGCTGTTTCACCGCAATACCCGTCAGGTGCGCATCACCAGCTTCGGCGAAGCCCTGGCCGAGCGCGCCCGCGCCAGCCTGCGAGAGCTCGACGGCCTCTTCGAGGAGCACTCGCCCGGCCCCGCCGATGAGATGAGCGGCCTGGTACGGCTGGCCGCACCGTCAGCCCTGGGACGCAATCGCCTGTTGCCGGTCGTGGAAAAGCTGGCCAGGGAGCATCCGGGGCTGCGCTTCGACCTGCGCTTGACCGACCAGCGTGCCGATGTGGTGGGTGAGAAGATCGATATCGGCATCCGCGTCGGGGCGCTGCGCGACAATCGCTTCGTGGTGCGGCGCCTGGGCAAGACCCGCTTTCACGTCGTGGCCACGCCGCGCTTCCTGCGTCAGCATGGACGACCATCGACCATCCAGGAGCTGCAGGCCCTGCCCTGCACCGGGATGCTCGATCGCGGTACCGGCCGGCTATGGCCGTGGATGTTTTCAGGGGAGCGCCAGATGAATGCCGAGCAGGCGCGCTTCCAGTGCGATGACTCCGAGGCCGAATACAGGCTGGTGCGCGACGGCGTGGCCATCGGCCAGATCGCCGGCTTCCTGTGCGAGGAAGACATTGCCGCCGCACGGCTGGTGGCGGTCATGGCCGACCATGAGCCCGAGCCCTGGGACATGTATCTCTATCGCCCCCAGCGCGGCCCGGTGCCGCCACGACTGCGGCTGGTGTTCGACCGACTGGTGCAGGCGCTGTCGGACTGAATCAGCGAGGCGCCTACCAGCGGCAATCGTGATCCATCAGCACTTCGGCGCTGCCCTGCTCCTGCAGGTCGAAGTTGACCGGCATGTTGATGAGGAAGAACCCTGCGCTGCCATCGGCAAAGCGCGCACCGGTGAGCAGCAGCGATTGCGAGGCCATGTTGGCGGCCGCATAGGCGCTGCGGCCGGCAGCCAGCTTGAAGGGATCGTCATGCTCCAGCGCGTCGGCGGGCAGGCGCATGACCCAGTAGCGGTGCCCCTCGAAATACCAGGCGCGCCATTGCCGCAGGGGATCGTCGCGATGATCGCCCAGGCTGGCGGCGACATCGCGGCGCATGCAGTCGATGTGCAGGTGCAGATGTAACTGCGAGCGCCCGGCGGCGGAATTGATTTCCACCCCCAGCTGTTCATCGCTGCGCGGACGTCCCAGCGCCTGCGCCACGCGCGTGCGTTGCTGCCAGGCGTAGGCCCAGTAGTTGGGTGCATCCGGCGCCAGCAGTTCGGGACTCTCGATGCCGCTCATGCGACGGGTGGGCATGAGCAGGAATTGCGCCGGGCCGACGATGTCCTTGAGGATCACGAAACCATGTTCCAGGTCCACCAGCGCGCAAGGCTGCGGCTGGCCCTGCGCCCGCATCCCCGGCACGCATTGCTGGCTGACGATCTCCCAGAGCTTGTGCGGATCGGCCGCGCGTGCCGGCAGCGCCATGGCGGAGAGGACGGACAGGGCCAGCAGGCCGGCAAGACGGAACAAATGGACGGTGCGCATGGAAGAATCCCGTGGTGGCCCGCCGGTGCGGCAGGCTAGCAGGCAGCTTAGCAGCCTTGCATGTCCGAAGGATGACCGCATGCCTTGGATGGGCCAGCCGGCCTCGGCATCAGACGAGACCGGGCCTGAAAAGCGGCGCCACTTGCAGGGCGCTGCTGATGCTTTCCGCTTCCTGGACTACACTGACGCAATGTAGCGATATTTCGTCATTGTGTAGTATCCAACGGAGGAGAACGGACATGATCAGGCTGGACCAACTGGATGACATCGACCGCCAGCTCCTCTCCATCCTGCAGTTGAACGCGCGCGAGCCGGTGGCCGAGATCGCCCGCCGCCTGGGTGTGGCGCGCACCACCGTGATCGCCCGCATGGCCCGCCTGGAACAGGCCGGCGTCATCGGCGGCTATACCCTCAAGCTGGGGCGCGACCTGGTCGATCCCAGCCTGCAGGCCTATGTCGGCATCACCGTGCAGCCCAAGGCTGGGCGCGACGTGATCCGCCGCTTCAGCCGCATTCCCGAAGTGCAGCAACTGTGCGCCGTCAGCGGCGAGTACGATTACGTGGCCTGGCTGCGCGTGGGAACGCCTGAGCAGCTGGACAAGATACTGGACCAGATCGGCGAGATGGAAGGCGTCATCAAGACCACCACGTCCGTGGTATTGGCCCGCAAGATCGACCGGGGGGACGTGGCGCGGACTGGCTGAAACTACATAACGTCACCAATGCAATACATATCGTCGAACTTTTTAATACTTTCTGACGATTTGCCAATTTAATCTGTCGTGACGACTCCCTAGAATGAAGCCATGGTCCACCACGGGACCACCACTTCGGGAGAGTCATCATGCGCACCGTCCTGCTCGGCGCCGGCCACATCGGCCAGACCATCGCCCGCCTGCTCTCCGAGAGCGGCGACTACAATGTCACCCTCGCCGACCGCGATGCCCGGGCGCTCCAGGCTGCCTCGGCACTGCATGTGGAAAAGACGCTGCTCGATTCCACCGACCCGGCGGCGCTGACCACACTGTTGGAGCGCGCCGACATCGTCATCAATGCCCTGCCCTATCACATGGCGGTGACGGTGGCCACGGCCGCACGCGACACCGGCACCCATTACTTCGACCTGACCGAGGATGTCCATGCCACCCAGGCCATTGCCGCCCTGGCTGCCGATGCCCGGGTCGCCTTCATGCCCCAGTGCGGGCTGGCACCGGGCTTCATCGGCATCGCCGCGCATCACCTGGCGGCCGGCTTCGACGAAGTACGGGACATCAAGATGCGGGTGGGCGCGCTGCCGCAGTTCCCCACCAACGAACTGAAGTACAACCTGACCTGGAGTGTGGATGGCCTCATCAACGAGTATTGCCATCCCTGTGAGGCGCTGCGCGATGGCGAGCGTCTGCAGGTCGATGCGCTGGCCGACCTGGAACATTTCTCTCTCGATGGCGTGGAGTACGAAGCCTTCAACACCTCCGGCGGCCTGGGCAGCCTGTGCCAGACACTGGCCGGACGGGTGCGCAACCTGGACTACAAGTCGGTGCGCTATCCGGGCCACCAGGCGAGGATGAAGTTCCTGCTGTCCGACCTCGACCTGCGCCACGACCAGGAGCTGCTCAAGACCATCCTGCGCAAGAGCGTACCCTCGACGATGCAGGATGTGGTGCTGGTCTTCGTCACCGTCAGCGGCCTGCGCGAGGGCAAGCTGATGCAGGAGGTGTTCACCCGCAAGATCTTCGCTACCCGCGAGAACGGGCTTGAGCAGAGCGCCATCCAGCGCACCACCGCCGCCGGCGTGTGCGCGGCGGTGGACCTGTTCCGTAGCGGCAGGCTGCCGCGCCATGGCTTCATCCGCCAGGAGCAGATCGCCCTGCCGGATTTCCTGGCCAACCGCTTCGGGGTGATCTATGCCTGATCGTGGCCGGTGACGAACTCCTGCCGCGCGGGCTCACTTTCCGCCGGTGACGTCGAGGAAGGTTCCCGTGATGAAGGAAGCCTCTTCGCTGGCCAGCCACAGCACCGCGCGTGCCACCTCTTCGGGCTGGCCGCCACGGCCCATGGGGATGGAGTCCCTGACGCGGTCGACCCGGTCCGGTTCGCCGCCGCTGGCGTGCATCTCGGTGTAGATATGGCCGGGACGGATGCAGTTCACGCGGATGCCTTCGCGCGCGACTTCCTTGGCCAGCCCGATGGTGAAGGTCTCCAGCGCGCCCTTGGAGGCCGCATAGTCGACGTACTCGTTCGGGCTGCCGAGCCGGGCCGAGGCAGACGACAGGTTGATCACCACGCCGCCTCGGCCCTGGTGGCGGTGCGCCATGCGCCTGACCGCCTGCTGGGCGCACAGCATGGGGCCGATGGCATTGACGGCGAAGATACGCTGCATGCGCGCAAAGTCCAGATCCTCCAGCCGGGATTGCCGCTGCAGGATGGCGGCGTTGTTGACCAGGACGTCGATGCGTCCGAAGCTGTCGTCTAGCGCGCCGAACATCCGCGCGACCTGGTCCGGATCGGCGCTGTCGGCCTGCACGGCCAGGGCGCGTCGCCCCAGCTTGTGCACGTCGGCCACGACCGCCTCGGCCGCCGCCCCGTTGGTCACGTAGCTGAGCACCACGTCATAGCCACGGCTCGCGGCCAGGCGTGCCGTGGCCGCGCCCATGCCGCGGCTGCCGCCGGTGATCAGGATGACAGGGGCTGGTTGGGTATCAATCGTCATTGCGAAGTTCTCCAGGGATCAGAAGCAAAGGAAGGCGAACCCGATCTCAACCGATCATGACCGCGCCGGCAGCAATGGCGAGGCAGGCCAGCAGGCGTGACGGACTCAATGGCTCGCCCAGGAAACGATGACCGATCACGGCAGCGAACAGCACGCTGGTCTCGCGCAGCGCCGATACCGCTCCCATCGGGGCGACCGACATGGCGTAGATGACGATGCCATAGGCCAAGAGCGAGACCAGCCCGCCGGCAGCGGCCTTGGCCACGCTGCGGCTGCCGCCAGTCGGCCACAATGCCCGTGCCCCGCGCAAGGCGACAAAGACCAGCGGCATGAGCAGCCCCCACATGGCGCACATCCAGGCGGTATAAGCCATCGGCGCGCCCGACAGGCGCACGCCGATGCCGTCGGTCACGCTGTAGGCGGCGATGAAACAGCCCGTGCCGAGCGCATAGGGCAGGCTGGGCAGGCCGAGCCTGCGGCCCCGCAAGGAAAGCACAATGATGCCCAGCGAGACCAGGGCAATGCCCAGCAGGGCGGTCAAATCCATCGTCTCGCCGGCAAGCCACACCGCACCCAGCGTCACCAGCATGGGCGAGCAGCCGCGCGCGATCGGATAGGTCTGGCCGAGATCACCGGCCCGGTAACTGCGTACCAGGAACAGGTTGTAACCGACGTGCAGAACCGCCGAGAGTACGCCGCAGGGCCAGCTGGCACGCGCGGGCGCTGGCAGCCACATGGCGCTGACGAGGCTGGCCAAGGCCACGGCCAGGCACATGACGGTCATGGACCAGAGGCGATCTCCATCGGCGCGCAAGAGTGCGTTCCAACTGGCGTGCAAGAAGGCCGCGAACAGGATGAAGAGGACGATGTGCAAAGGCATGCCGCATGGTAAGCATGCGCGGGGGCCGGATAAAGCGAAGTCTCCTCATCGCGACATGAGAGATTGCTCATGCCTGGCTGTCAGGTGCGGTAGATGTCGGCTGCCATCTGCGACTGGGCCGACATCCAGGCCCGGAAACGGGCCACATGCGGCTGCACTTCCACACCCTTGGGACAGACGAGGTAATAGGCCAGCGGTGAGGGCAAGGCCAGCTCGAACAAGCGCACCAGACTGCCGCTTTGCAGCTCCTGCTCCACGTGGCCGCTGCGCGCCAGCGCCACGCCCTGGCCCAGCAGCGCGGCCTCGATGGTCATGTTGGTGTCGGCCAGGCGTACGCTCTCGCGCAAGGTGGGTACCGTCACGCCGGCCTGCTGGAACCACAGGTCCCACTTGGGTACGATGTCCGCGCCTGCGCGCGTGAGCAAGGGGTAGCGCAGCAGATCGGCCGGCTTGCGCGGCATCCCCAGGGCAGCCAGCAGCGAGGGGCTGGCCACCGGGAAGACCTGCTCGCGGAACAGGAATTCGGAAAACAGGTTGGGATAGTTCCCAGGGCCAAAGCGGATGGCCACATCGGGGTCGGCCGGCGTGAAATGGATGGGCGCGTCGGTCGTCTCCAGCGTGACCAGCAGCTCGGGATGCAGTTGCGCCAGCTGCGGCAACCTTGGCAGGAGCCATTTGAGCGCGAACGAATAGGTGGTGCTGACCTTGAGCCGCACGCGTCCCTTTTGCTCGCGCAGGTCGGCCAGGGTGGCCTCCAGCTTCAGGAAGAACTCACGCACCACCGGCGCCAGCGCCGCCCCGGCCGGCGTGAGCGTGAGCGCCTTGCCGCGCTGGAACAGCTGCACGCCCCAGAGATCCTCCAGATGCCTGAGCTGGTGACTGACCGCGCTTTGGGTCACGTGCAGCTCTTCCGAGGCGGACGTAAAAGTGGCATGCCTGGTGGCAACCTCGAAGGCACGTAATGTAGCGGTGGGGGGCAGGTCTCTCACTGGACTCTCGCGCGGGCGACGGGTCGGCCGCCCTGTCATGAAGGGAAGCTCATGATAGCAAGCGTGGCATTCGCCGGAGCATTCCCCGTCCCGGGAATGTACTATACACATAATCTAATTTTAGATAATATGTATTGCATGAACACGCGCACACGAAAACCCTCCCGCAACGCTACCCGCCCGGACCACGATCTGCTGCTGTCGCAGCTGCAACAGGTAGCGCAGGGGTTGGGGGATACCTTCGCGCCCTTCTGCGAGGTGGTCCTGCACGACCTGCGCGACGCCGACCATTCCATCGTGGCCCTGCACAACAACCTGTCCGGACGCGCGGTGGGGGACGCCACCACCGAACTGGGGCTGGCGCGCATTGCCGACCACAGCTACCCGCAAGTGCTCTGCAACTATGCCAATACCCTGCCCGACGGCCGCCAGGCCAAGAGCACCTCGATCGGCATCAAGGATGCCGACGGCAACTACGTGGCGGCGCTGTGCATGAACATCGACCTGACGCTGTTCGGCGCGCTGCAAGGCATGCTGCGCCAGTTCGGAGGCATCGACGGCGCATTGCGCGTGGCCGAGACACTGGAGCCGGCCGGCGCCGACGCCCTGCGCAGCCGCATCGATGCCTTTGCCACGCGCCTGTCCACCACCCCGCGCAGCCTCAAGGCCGAAGACCGCCGTACCCTCATGCGCGAATTGCGCCAGGCCGGCTGCATGGATGTAAGACGCGCCGCCGAGATCGTGGCGGCGCACCTGGGCGTCTCACGCGCCACCGTCTACAACGACGAGAAGGCCTGAGCCGGCTCGTCCCACCGCCCCGATTCCACCTCTCTTTGCCCATCCACAAGGAAGCCCCATGATCCCCCTCTCCAGCGCCACCGAATCCCCTACCTTCGCCGACGTATTGCTGGCCGCCGAACGCATCAAGCCCTGGGCGCACCGTACCCCGGTGCTGCGCTCGCGCACGGCCGATGCCGAGATCGGCGCGCAGCTCTTCTTCAAGTGCGAGAACTTCCAGCGCATGGGCGCCTTCAAGTTCCGTGGCGCCATGAATGCGCTTTCGCAGTTCAACGAGACCCAGCGCAAGCACGGCGTGATCACCTACTCCTCCGGCAACCATGCCCAGGGCACGGCGCTGGCGGCACAGCTGCTGGGCATCCCGGCGCTGATCGTCATGCCGCTGGACGCGCCCGCCGCCAAGGTGGCCGCCACGCGTGGCTATGGCGCTGAGGTGGTGACCTATGACCGTTACACCGAAGATCGCGAAGAGCTCGGCGCGCGCCTGGCGGCCGAACGCCAGATGACGCTGATCCCGCCCTACGACCATCCGCACGTGATGGCCGGCCAGGGTACGGCCACACTGGAATTGCTGCAGGAAACCGGCCCGCTGGATGCGCTGTTCGTCTGCCTAGGCGGTGGCGGCTTGCTCTCGGGCGCGGCACTGGCAGCGCGCGCGTTGTCGCCAGCGTGCAAGGTCTATGGTGTGGAACCTGAGGCCGGCAACGACGGCCAGCAATCGCTGCGCAGCGGCGAGATCGTCAGCATCGCCACCCCCAAGACCATCGCCGACGGGGCGCAGACGCAACATCTGGGCCACTACACCTTCGATGTCATCCGCCGCGACGTGGACGACATCCACACCGTCAGCGATGCCGAACTGATCGCCTGCATGCGCTTCTTCGCCGAGCGCATGAAGATGGTGGTCGAGCCCACCGGTTGTCTGGGCCTGGCGGCGGCGCGCAAGTTCAAGGATCAGTTGCAGGGCAAGCGCGTGGGCGTGATCGTCAGCGGCGGCAACGTCGACCTGGGCAAGCTGGCGGGTTTCCTGGCCGCCTAATTATTTCTACCGATTACGCCCCCGGGCGTTTTGGCTTACATTGCCAATTTTCACTCAACTGCAAGGACTGGAACCGCCATGCCCCATCTTGTTCTGGAATACAGCAGCAATCTCGCCCTGGAGGTACAGCCCACCCTGCTCCGGCTCAACCAGGCCCTGGTGGCCAGCGGCCACTTCGAGGAGAACGCCATCAAGTCGCGCGCCGTTCGCCTGGAAGACTACCTGGTGGGCACCCAGCCGCAGGCGCGCCGCGCCTTCCTGCACCTGCGTCTGGCCATCCTGACGGGTCGCACCCTGGAAGAAAAGAAACAGGTCGCCGACATCCTCGGCGCGGCCGTGCAGAAGGACCAGCGCTGGCCCCAGGATACCCAGGTACAGGTGACGGTGGACGTGGTCGACATGCAGCGCGAGACCTACTTCAAGCTCAGCCTTCAGTAGGCGCACGCGACCGCCAGCGACTGCGGCGCGGCAGCGCACAGGCATGAGGGCCGACCGGTGCTATCCCGGTCGGCTTTTTTTTGGCTGAGTGGAAAGGAGGAACGTGGCTCAGGAAGCCAGGGCGACCTCGGGCAGGGCTTCGCGGAACTGCACCACATTGCCCTCCGGATCAAACCCGTCGCAGGCACGGAAATCGGGACCATTCCAGGCTGCCGCGTCCGGCTTCATGCCGCCACCCAGGCGCTCGGTGCTCAGGCGCGCCTGTGCCAGCGAGCGCACCGGCAGGAACAGCTTGGCCGGCACATTCTCACGCAATACCGGCGGCGTCGTGATCTCGATACCCGCGGACACGGCCGGGGGAGCGGCGTGGATCACCAGCAGGAAATCCGCTGTCTCGATCACCACCTTCTCGGGATGGGCATGCTTGGGAACCACCGCCAGCACCTGCGCGTAGAACGCTGCAAGGCGGGCGACATCTTTGGCGAACAGGACTGCGCCTGCTTTGGGCTGGGTCGACATCTCTGCTTTCAAAAACGTTGAACGGATCACATACGGAACGGCAGAGTTTATTTTCCACAGCACGGCTTGGCAAGCATTAATCGTCGCCTGGCAGCGACGTCTGGCAGCCCTATTGCAGAGCAATGCCAGAAAGCGCTTACACACAAAAACGAGAGTGTCCGATGTTAGTCTTCGGCGCTTTGCGGCTATCGTTGTGACGCCGCATAGCGACACTAACAAATCGTCAATTGTCAGCATATTCAGCCAAGCTCGTGCATTGTGATCTGAATGGCATTGTTTGCTGGTGAATGCCCATCTAAATTGTAAGAGGATGTTCCAAATGTGTTTACTTAGGAACCCGATCTGCTAACTTGATGTCGCAGGGCAACAAGATGTGCATGTGACGAAGAACAAAAACAATCCCCGACATGTGCTTCTGGAAGCCACGCCGTCCTCCCTCAGCATGACGCCAATGGCGTGATGCAGGCGGCACCTCATGACAACGACTCGACACTATCGAACAATACGCGCCATGACCATTCGAGACCTGCACACGCGGCACAAGCCCGGATCCCTCTCACTGCAACGGGCGACGGCCGGCTCGCGCACCGCGCCGGCCCCTGTCGACAGCTCGGCCGATGCCTGGCTGGAGCCGACCCTGGCCGACTTCATCTCGCTGGCCACCAGCCTGTGCGACATGCCCATGGGCATGATCAGCCAGCTGCACGCCGACATCGGCCTGCACCATCCCGTCATCTCGGTGGTCAACGGCCAGGGTGACTTGCGCAACCAGTGGTGGCGCTTCCCCGGACAGAATGGCGTGGCACGCACGATCGTCGATTTTGCGCTGTGCCAGTACGCCGCGACCCGCCCGCGCGAACTCACCGAACTGACCGACCTGCAAGCCCATCCGCGCTTTGCCGTAAGCGCGCTGGCCAATGGCAATCCGCGCGTGCGCTTCTATGCAGCGGTATCGCTGGTGTCGTCCAATGGCGACGTGCTTGGGACCTTATGCGTGATGGATACCCGGCCACGCATGTTGAGCGCGACGCAGCGCGATGCCCTCCTCAAGCTGGGCCGCCAGCTCGAAGCGCAGCTGGACAGCCGGCGCACGATGCAGAAGCTGGAGCAGCAGACCCTCACCGATGCCCTGACCGGCATCGGCAACCGCCGCAGCTTCGACCTGCGCCTGCGCGAGGAATGGACGCGCCATCTGCGCAATGCGCAGCCGCTGTCGCTGCTGATGGTGGACGTGGATTATTTCAAGCAATACAACGACACCTACGGCCACCCGGCCGGCGATGCGCTGCTGTCGCGACTGGCCGGCGTGCTGCGCGCGCCGCTGCGCGCCAGCGACTTCCTGGCGCGCTATGGAGGTGACGAGTTCGCCCTGATCCTGCCCAACAGCGACGAGCTTGGCGCCCATCACGTGGCCGAGCGCATCAAGCAGGCTGTAGCGCGGGCCAAGTGGCCGCATACCGACATCGAGATCAGCCTGGGCGCGGCCACCGTCACGCCATCGGCGATGTGCGATTTCAGCGCCTTGCTGCAGGCGGCCGACCAGGCCATGTATCAGCGCAAGCATGGGCGTAATCCGGGACATGCCTGAGGCGTCAGCATTCAGAGAAGGTTCATCGTCCAGCCGCTGCAAGCAGGCTGGCGCTCATCCCCGGGAAGGGTTCGGCACCGCCGTGGAAGCACGCTCCACCAGCTGCGGTGTCGCCGTCACTTGCATCACCGGCGAAACACTGCGGCGCTCGATCAGCGCCAACAGCAGTTCGACCGACATGCGGGCCGCCTCATCGGTGGGCACCGCCACCGTGGTCAGGGCCGGCCGTGACACGCGCGCCCACTGGATGTCGGTGATGCCGATGACCGAGATATCACCCGGCACGTTCAAGCCCAGGTCGGCGATGGCATTCATCGCTCCCAGCGCAGGCAAGTCGTTGCTGGCGAAGATGGCCGTCAGTTGCGGATGCGCGCGCAGCAGCTCCATGGTGGCCTGGTAGCCGGCTTCCACCGTATCTCGGATATAGCGGGTGCGCTGCAGCGGATGCTTGTGGCCGGCGGCGGCACAGGCCCCGGCAAAACCCCGGTAGCGCTCGGCGTGGATGCCGCTCTTCTTGCTACCGACCAGCGCACCGAACTGGCGATGTCCCAGCGCCAGCAGATGACGTCCGGCAATCGCGCCAGCCTCGTGGAAGTCCACCGCGATGCAGGGCAGCTCCGGCGGTGCGTCGGGCTTCTCCCACATGCACAGCACCACTGGCGCGCCGCGCTGCTCGGTCTTCTTCAGCTCATCCATGGGCAGGTTGGCATTCATGATCAGCATGCCATCGGAGAGGGTGCCGGCCATCTGGTCGAGGTAGGCGCGGCCGGTGTCTGGGTCATCGTTGGTGTTGCAGACGATCAGGAAGCGCCCATGCGCACGCGCAGCGCGCTCGGCCGCCAGCGCGAACTCGGGATAGAAGGGGTTGGCGATGCTGGAGACCACCAGCGCCAACGTGGGCGCGCGTCCCTCGGCCAGTGCACGCGCCGTCAGATGCGGGCGGTATCCCAGTTGCGCCACGGCATCGAGCACGCGCTGGCGCGTCTGCTCGCCGACCTTGCCGCGCTGGCGCAGGACGTTCGATACAGTGGCCGAGGTGACACCGGCCAGACGGGCGACTTCGGATAGGGTAGTCATGAAGGCATGGAGTTGGAAGCCCTCGCATTCAATCCTCTAATGCGGGGCTTGTCAACGCGCCGTCCTGACCATGCCCGCGCTGCCGCCATGCCGGCGAGCAATGCTTTGCTGACAAAGCGCTGGCGCCTTGCCGTTACAGGATTCTTGTTGCACGCCCCATCCAAGATGGGTATGATCAATCCACAAATTTTGCCGCCCCGATGCGGCAACACGATCAGAACAACGACGTGGAGACAACCCCGATTGCACTCAGGAACAGCCAGGCGATCTTTTTTTTGGGTCGATTGATTAAGCGCTTAACCTCACGCCGGCCCTGCCTTTCCGGCTGCCTGATGTGTGATTTTTCTTGTTAGGAATACGTGATGGCCAGCATTACCTTGCGTGCAGCACAGAAAGCCTACGGCGACGCCCCGCCGGTGATCCGCGACGTCGACCTCGCCATCGGCGAGCATGAGTTCTGCGTCTTCCTCGGCCCTTCCGGATGCGGCAAGTCCACGCTGCTGCGGGTGATCGCCGGGCTGGAAGACCTCAGCAGTGGCGACCTCTACATTGGCGACAAGCGCGTCAATGACATCCCCTCGGCGCAGCGTTCGGTGGCCATGGTGTTCCAGAGCTATGCGCTATTCCCGCACATGACGGTGTATGAAAACATGAGCTTCGGCCTGACGCTGGCCAAGCTGCCCAAGGCCGAGATCGAACAGAAGGTGCGCGAAGCCGCACGCATCCTGCAGCTGGAGGAACTGCTGCAGCGCAAGCCCAAGGAATTGTCGGGCGGGCAGCGCCAGCGCGTGGCGATTGGCCGCGCCATCGTGCGCCGCCCCGGCGTGTTCCTCTTCGACGAACCGCTCTCCAATCTCGACGCCACCCTGCGCAGCCAGACCCGCGTGGAAATCGCACGCCTGCATCGGCAGTTCGAGCAGGCCAGCGTGGTCTATGTCACCCATGACCAGGTCGAGGCCATGACCCTGGCCGACCGCATCGTGCTGCTGCACGCGGGCGCCGATACCCAGCGCTTCGGCAGCATCGCCCAGGTCGGCACGCCCATGGAGCTCTACCATCATCCGCGCAACCGCTTCGTGGCCGGCTTCATCGGTTCGCCACGGATGAACTTCATGCCCGCGCAGGTGGTGAGCATCCACGACAACGGCATCCTGGTGCGCCTGCCCGCCACCGGCGAAACCCTGCTGGTGGCCGCGCAGGGCAATGGCGTGTTGCCCGGCCAGGAACTGACGCTGGGCGTGCGCCCCGAGCACATGGAGATCGGCCAGCAAGGCAACCACGCCATCACCCGCGAAGTGGTGCTGGTGGAACGCCTGGGCGAGCAGACCTATGTCCATCTCGATGAACCCGCCGGCCAGCCACTGGTGGCCAAGGCGCCGGGGGATGCCCGCATCGCCCGTGGCGAACGCCTGCGCGTGGCCATTGCACCGGCCTGCGCCTACCTCTTCGATGGCGACGGCGTGGCGCTGGCGCGCACGCAGGTGCATGGCGCACTGGCGGTGGCGGCCTGAGCGCCGCAGCTGTCCCCCCCCTCTTGCACGCATCACCAGATCAAGGAATCAACATCATGTCATTAAGATTGGGTGTCTGTTACTACCCCGAACACTGGCCCGAGACGATGTGGGACAGCGACGCCCAGCGCATGAAGGCGCTGGGCATCAAGCAGGTCCGCATCGGCGAGTTCGCCTGGAGCCGCATCGAACCCTCGCCCGGCGACCTGCGCTGGGACTGGCTGGACCGCGCCATCGAGGTACTGGCCCGCCATGGCCTGGAGGTGGTGATGTGTACGCCTACCGCTACCCCGCCCAAGTGGCTCATCGACCGTCATGACGACGTGCTGGCCATTGATGCCAACGGCCGCGCACGCGCCTTCGGCTCGCGCCGCCACTACGATTTTTCTTCCGACTCCTACTTCGAGGAATCGCAACGCATCGTGCGCCTGCTGGGCGAGCGCTACGGCAAGCACCCCGCCGTCACCTCCTGGCAACTGGATAACGAATACGGCTGCCACCAGACCGTGGTCAGCTATTCGCCCTCGGCACTGCGGCGCTTCCGCCTGTGGCTGCGCCAGCGCTATGGCAGCATCGATGCACTCAACAGTGCCTGGGGCACGGTGTTCTGGAGCATGGAATACCGCAGCTTCGAGGAGATCGATGCACCGATCGGTACCGTCACCGAAGCCCATCCCTCGCATCGCCTGGACTATCGCCGCTTTGCCTCCGACGAGGTGGCGCGCTACAACCGCATGCAGGTCGAGATCCTGCGGCCCCTGTCGCCGGGCCGCCTGATGGTGCACAACTTCATGCAGATGTTCCTGGACTTCGACCACTACCCGGTGGCGGCCGACCTCGACGTGGCCAGCTGGGACAGCTATCCGCTGGGCGCACTCGAAGTGATGTGGTTCGACCAGGAGACCAAGGCGCGCTGGCTGCGCACCGGCCATCCCGACTTCGCCACCTTCAACCACGACCTGTATCGCGGCATGTCGGCCCAGCCCTTCTGGGTCATGGAGCAACAGCCGGGGCCGGTGAACTGGGCGCAATGGAATCCGCATCCGCTGCCGGGCATGGTGCGCCTGTGGAGCTGGGAAGCCTTTGCCCACGGTGCCGGTTGCGTCTCCTACTTCCGCTGGCGCCAGTGCCCGTTCGCGCAGGAGCAACTGCATGCCGGCCTGAACCGCCCCGACAACCGCCTCGACGTGGGCGGCAGCGAAGCCGAACGCGTGGCCCGCGAGATCGTCGCCGTCGAACAGGCCCATGGCGCACTGGCCCAGCCGCGCGGCAAGGTGGCCCTGCTGTTCGACTACGATGCCAAGTGGCTGCTGGACATCCATTTCCAGGGCATCGATTTCGAATACCAGCGCTTCGTCTTCTCCTACTACTCGACCCTGCGCGGCCTGGGCCTGGACGTGGACATCCTGCCCCTGCACGCCAACCTGGAGGGCTACGCCATGATCGTGGTGCCGCCCCTGCCCATCGTGCCGGACGACCTGCCCGGCCGTATCGCCAAGAGCGGCGCGCAAGCGATCTTCGGCCCGCGCAGCGGCTCCAAGACCGCCTCCCTGCAGATCCCGGCCACGCTGCCGCCCGGCCCCCTGCAGCAATTGCTACCCATGCGTGTGTGGCGGGTGGAATCGCTGCGTCCCAACATCAGCGAGCCCGTCAGCTTCGGTGCGGAGGGTGGCACCAGCGGCCACGGCCGCCACTGGCGCGACCTCATCGAAAGCGACGGCCCCGGCCTGCAGACAGTGGCCAGCTTCGCCGATGGGCATCCGGCCATCGTGCGCAAGGAGCGCGTACACTTCCTGGCCAGTATCTTCGATGCGGCACTGACGACCAGCTACTTCGAGCAGGTCGCCCGCGAAGCCGGCCTGGCACCGCAGCGCCTGCCCGACAGCCTGCGCCTGCAACAGCGCGGCGGCCTGCAGTTCGCCTTCAACTATGGCGATGCAGCCGTGACGCTGCCGCAGTCGGACGGCGCGCAGTTCCTGGTCGGACAAGCCAGCCTGGAACCGCAGGGCGTGGCCATCTACCGGATCGCGCAGCACTAGAAAGACGCAACACGCCGGCCTCACTCTGGAAGACCGCACGGCGGCCGACGCCGCCGCTGCACAAGCAGGCAAGAGAACCTGCCAGAAACACCAATGACCAAGCTGTTTTGAACCCAACATTCGGAGACAACAATGAACAAGATGATTCGCATGGGTGTGATCGCCGGCTGCCTCGCCGCCACGGCCGCCTGGAGCACCCTGGCCAGCGCCGGCACCCTGGCCGTCAGCATCGCCTACAAGGGCGCCGTGCAACGCGCCGTCTGGCAATCCACGCTGGATGAATTCAAGAAGGCCAACCCGGACGTGGACATCAAGGTCTCCTTCGTCGAGGAAGAAGCCTACAAGGTGCAGCTGCCCGGCTGGCTCTCGACCCAGGCGCCGGACATCATCAACTGGCACAACGGCGAGCGCATGGCCTTCTATGCCAGCCGCGGCCTGCTGGAAGACCTGAGCGCAGACTGGAAGAAGAACAACTGGGATGCCACCTACGCCTCCACCAAGGAAGCCTCCTCCTGGCAGGGCAAGCAATACTCGACCCCGACCGTGTACTACTCGTGGGGCATGTTCTATCGCAAGGACCTGTTCAAGAAAGCCGGCATCGCCGCCGAGCCCAAGACCTGGGATGAATTCCTGGAGGCCTGCAAGAAGCTCAAGGCCGCCGGCATCGCCCCGGTCGCCGTGGGTGGACGCGACGCCTGGACCCTGGCCGGCTGGTTCGACTACCTGGACCTGCGCATCAATGGCAATGCCTTCCACCAGCAGTTGATGGCCGGCGACATCGCCTACACCGATGCCCGCGTCAAGAAGGTCTATACCGCCTGGAAGAGCCTGATCGACAACAAGGTCTTCATCGACAACGCCCTCTCCTATGACCTCGACGGCGCCCAGCCCTTCCTGTTCCAGGGCAAGGCCGCCATGATGCTCATGGGCACCTTCATCGCCAAGGGCTTCCCGGCCAAGCTGGCGCCGGAGATGGGTTACTTCCAGTTCCCCATCATCGATGCGGCCGTGCCCACCGCCGAGGAAGGCCCGACCGAATCCATCCACATCCCGGCCAAGGCACGCAACAAGGCCGAGGCGCATCGCTTCATCGCCTTCGTGGGAACGCCTGCCATCAGCGCCAAGCTGGCCGAGGGCCTGGGTTCGCTGCCGGCCAACAGCCAGTCGCCAGCTCCGACCGATCCGATCTCGCGCACCGGTTTCGAGATCCTCTCCAATGCCAAGGGCGGCATCGCGCAGTTCTATGACCGCGACATGACCAAGGAAATGGCCGACGAAGGCATGAAGGGCATGCAGAAGTTCATCAGCGACCCGAGCAAGATCGACGACGTGCTCAACGAGCTGGAACAGAGCCGCAAGCGCATCTACAAGAAGTCGTGATCCCTGCCCGCCCATCCTGCCCCGGGCGGGATGGGTGGCAGGCCTGAACACCGCAGGCTTCCCGATGCGGTGAGATACAAGGAGTACCCGTCATGCTCTCTCCCAGTTCCACGATGCAGCCATCCACCGAAGCCGCTGAAAGTGCGCCTGCCCGCCGCACCGGCGGCCGCAGCGCCGCGCGCCGCAACCGCGCCGCCTTCTGGTTCCTGGCGCCGGCCTGCCTGATGACGCTGGTCTATGTGCTCTACCCCATCCTCTACACGATCTATCTCAGCTTCTTCAGCTGGGATGGCATGACCACGCCCCAGTTCGTGGGCCTGGCCAACTACATCGAGCTGTTCCATGCGCCGACCTTCTACACGGCCCTGAAGAACAACCTGGCCTGGCTGCTGATGTTCCTGCTGGCGCCGCCCATGGGCCTGGCCATCGCCCTGTACCTGAACCAGAAGGTGCGCGGCATGCGCGTGATGAAGTCGCTCTTCTTCGCTCCCTTCGTGCTCTCGGGGGTGGTGGTGGGGCTGATGTTCAGCTGGTTCTATGACCCCAGCTTCGGCCTGCTCTCGCTGCTGCTGGGGCATGGCATCCCGGTGCTGGGTGATGCGCGCTATGCCACCTTCGGCATCATCTTCGCCGCGCTCTGGCCGCAGACCGCGTATTGCATGATCCTCTTCCTCACCGGCCTGACCGCGCTGAACAACGACCAGGTGGAAGCCGCGCGCATGGAAGGCGCGCGTGGCTGGAGCATGCTGCGCTACGTGATCCTGCCGCAGTTGCGCTCGACCACCTTCATGGCCTTCGTGGTCAGCATCATCGGCGCGCTGCGCAGCTTCGACCTGATCTCGGTGATGACCAGCGGCGGCCCCTATGAAAGCTCGACCGTGCTGGCCTACTACGCCTATGACCAGGCCATCAAGTATTACCGCCAGGGCTATTCGGCGGCAGTGGCGGTGACGCTGTTTGCCATCATGCTGGTGTATATCGTTTATCAATTGCGCCGCATGTTGCGCGCCGAACGCTGAGAAGAAAAAGGATCGCCATGTTTCCGATGCCGATAGAAAAATGGAAGCCAGGCCAGCGCCTGCTGTATCGCCTCTCCCTGCCGGTGGCGCTGGGGATCTGGCTGCTGCCGATGCTGGCCGTGCTGGTGACCTCGATACGTTCCAACGACGAGCTGATGGCCGGCAACTACTGGGGCTGGCCGCAGGACTTCGCCATGCTGGAGAACTACCGCGAAGCGCTGACCGCCTCGCCGATGTTGCATTACTTCTGGAACAGCTGCCTCATCACCGTACCCTCGGTGATGGGCGCCATCGCACTGGCGGCCATGGCCGGCTTTGCGCTGTCGACCTACCAGTTCCGTGGCAATGCGGTGCTCTTCGCCACCTTCGTGGCCTGCAATTTCGTGCCGCAGCAGATCCTGATGATCCCGGTACGCGACCTGTCGCTGTCGCTGGGCCTGTTCAACACCATCACCGGCATGATGCTGTTCCACATCGCCATGCAGACCGGTTTCTGTACCCTGTTCCTGCGCAACTTCATCAAGCAGCTGCCCTTCGAGATGATCGAGGCGGCGCGCATCGAAGGCGCCAGCGAGTGGACGGTGTTCTACCGCATCGTGCTGCCGCTGATCCGTCCGGCGCTCGCGGCGCTGGCGGTGCTGGTCTTCACCTTCGTCTGGAACGACTACTTCTGGGCGCTGGTGCTGACCCAGGGCGATGACGTGGCGCCCATCACGGTGGGCGTGGCGGCCCTGCGCGGCCAGTGGACCACCGCCTGGAACCTGGTCTCGGCCGGTTCCATCCTGGCTGCACTACCTTCCGTGATCCTGTTCTTCGTGATGCAGAAGCAGTTCGTGGCTGGGCTGACCTTCGGCGCCAGCAAGGGCTGAGCCTGTCGCCCACGAAAAAAGGGGATCGATGCTGCCATCGATCCCCAGGGAGAGCCACCACACTCAGGCAGCGTACTACTCAGGTCAAACAACAAACTACACAGAGAGAAACGACATCGGTGCTCAGGGCATGGGCTGGAACTTCAGTTCGCTCATCGGCGCGATCTTGTCGCTGCGGGTGATGCCGTAGCGGGTATCGGGGCCCAGCCAGCGGTTCCAGATCTTGTCGAATTCGCCGTTGGCGTCCATCGCCATCAAGCCCTTGTTGACGGCGGCGGCAAAGGCCGGCTCGCCCTTGCGCATGCCGGCGGCAATCGGCTCCAGCGCCATCGGCTCACGCAGGATGGCCAGCTCGCCGGGCGTACCCTTGGTTTCCTGCGAGTACTGGATGGCCGTCATCAGGTTGGTGACGAAGCCGCTGACCTTGTTCTGCTGCAGGGCCAGGTAGGCCGAACCGGAATCCTGGAAGGTCACTGCCGCGCCATTCTTGATCGACATGTAGATCGACTGCTCCGAGGTGGAACCCTTGGCCGCGCTGATGCGCTTGCCCTCGAAATCGGCCAGGGTCTTGGCGGCATCGGCCTTCTTGACCAGCAGCACTTCCTTGGTGCTGTAGTAGGCGTTGCTGAATTCGATCTGCTCGCCGCGCGTCTTGGTGTAAGCCAGGTTGGCGATGACCAGGTCGACCCGACCCATCTTCACTTCCGAGATGCGCGCCTCCACCGACAGGGGTTTCAGGGTCGGCTTGAGGCCCATTTCCTTGGCCAGGGCGTTGCACAGGTCCACGTCCATGCCCACCAGCGCACGGGTCTTGGGATCGGGATAGGAGAACGGCACCACGTCGGCATAGACGCCGCAGACCAGCTCCTTGCGCGCCATCACGTCCTGCAACTGGTCGGCTTGCGCCTGCGGGATGAGGCCAAGGCCAAGCGTGCCGCTGAACAGGAAGGAACAGGCGATGCGTTTGAATTTCATGGGTAAGACTCCTCGTTTTTTCTTGGAACGGTCTTGATGAATGCCCCGGCCCGGCCAGGGCTGCAGATGCGAATTCGCTTGATCAGGTCGAATCCCCAGTAAAGTCAGTGGTCAGTGCGAACGCAGGTCCGAGAGGAAACGCTGCGCCCGTGGATGCTCGGGACGGGAGAAGAACTTCTCCGGTGCGGCCTTCTCCAGGATGGTGCCGGCGTCCATGAACCAGACCTGGTCGGCCACCTCGCGGGCAAAACCCATCTCGTGGGTCACGCACATCATGGTCATGCCCTCGCGCGCCAGGCTCTTCATGACGTTGAGCACTTCGCCCACCATCTCGGGGTCGAGCGCCGATGTCGGTTCGTCGAACAGCATGGCCGGCGGATCCATGGCCAGGGCGCGCGCAATGGCCACCCGCTGTTGCTGGCCACCGGAGAGCTGCCCCGGATAGGCGTCGGCCTTGGACGACAGACCCACCCGCTCCAGCAGGCCCATGGCCTTCTCGCGCGCGGCGGCGCGCTTGAGGCCATTGACGCGGGTGGGCGAGAGGATGATGTTTTCCAGCACCGACAGGTGCGGGAACAGGTTGAACTGCTGGAACACGAAGCCGACCCGGGTGCGGAACTTGTTCAGGTCCAGCCCCGAGGCATTGACGTCCTGGCCGTCGAAGGCGATCTGGCCCTGCTGGATGTCTTCCAGGCGGTTCACGGTGCGGATCAGGGTGGACTTGCCCGAGCCCGAGGGACCGCACACCACCACCACTTCGCCGCGCTTGACCTGGGCGCTGACGTTGACCAGAGCGTGGTAGTTGCCATACCACTTGTTGACATCGCTGAAGATGATCATGAGTTTTCCTTGCTTGCCGCCGTTGCCGGCAGGGTGACGAAAGGCAGGCCGCCGGTGGCGTTGCCGCTGTTCTTGCGGGCCCGGCCGGCACGCTTGCGGGTGATGCGCCGCTCGATGTAGTCGGCCAGCTCGGTGAAGGAGAAGCACAGCACGAAGTAGATCAGCGCCAGCAGCGAGAACACCGCCAGTGGTTGCGTGAGCAGCTGGTTGTTGACCTGGTTGGCGGCGAAGGTGAGCTCCGGCACGTTGATCACATAGCCCAGCGAGGTTTCCTTGATGGTGGAGACGAACTGGCTGATCATGCTGGGCATCATGTTGTAGAGCGCCTGCGGCAGGATCACGAAACGCAGCGTGCGGAAGTAACCCAGGCCGAGCGCCCGCGAGGCTTCCAGCTGGCCCTTGGGCAATGCCTCGATACCGGCGCGGATCACCTCGCACAGGTAGGCGCTCTGGTAGATCACCAGCGTACAGAGCATGGTGGTGAAGCCGGTGATGGTGCGACCGATCAGCAGCGGCAGGAAGAAATACACCCAGAAGATCACCATGATCAGCGGGATGCCACGGATGGTATAGACCAGCATCGTGGCCGGCACACGGAAGATCGCCATCGGGCTGATGCGCGCCAGCGCCAGCAGGATGCTCACCGGAAAGGCCAGGCCCAGCCCCAGCAGCGAGAGGATCAGCGTGATCGCCAGGCCGCCCAGGGCGCCATGGGGGTATTGCCCCATCAGCAGCAGTTCCCAGTAGTTGTGCAGGATATCGAACATGATTTAGCGGCTTCCTGGAATCTTGTAGTGGCGGGAGAGCAGCGCACCGGCGCCCATCAGCGCCAGCGACAGCGCGAGATAGCCCAGGCTGGCAATCAGGTAGGCCTCGAAGGTACGGAAGGTGTAGTTCTCCAGCTGGCGCGTGGCATAGGTCAGCTCGGCCACACCGATGGCCATGGCCAGGCTGGTGTTCTTGAACAGCAACACGGTATGGTTGATCAGCGGCGGCACGGCGATGCGCATGGCCTGCGGCAGGATCACGAAGCGCATGCTGCCGATATAGCTCAGCCCCAGCGCACGCGAGGCCTCGAACTGGCCGTGCGGGATGGCGCGCAGGCCGCTGCGGATATCCTCCGACACATAGGCCGCCATGCACAGGCCGATGGCGATGACCGAATACAGGAATTCGCCATTGAACTGGTTGATCCACATCTGCATCTCGTCGGACAGCAACGAGGGCAGCGCGAAGTACCACATCATGATCTGCACCAGCATCGGTACGTTGCGGTGATACGCGACGAAGGCCGACACCACGGCCTTGGCACTGCGCCTGCCGCTCATGCGCAGCGTGGCCAGCACGGTGCCCAGCACCATGGCCAGCAGCCAGGAGGCCACCGTCAGCTCCAGCGTGAGCACCAGCCCCTTGACCAGCAGGTCGGCATATTGCCCCTGCAGGATGGCGGCGAAATTGAGGTTCAGGTTGATGATCGTTCTCCCTTATCGATGCGACCGAATGCTGGCCTGGCCTGCGACGAAGATGACTTGGTATCGGTACAGAATACGCGCTTCAAATTTGATAAGAAAAGACGCTTTTCCTCTGATCCGATAAGTTTCTGGCATGGTGGTGCAGGCACTGTCGCTGATGGTGCAGGCAGCCCTGTTTTGGGGCTCGCCCGGCCGCCGCCGGCCTGCCGCTCCATGCCGCAGCGCGACCGGCCATGGCGCTGTGCAAGAATCGCGCATGGCCGGATGGCGCCGGCTTCGGTCGTCCGGTTCAGGCGCGCAGGCGCGCCGGTTCGTCGAGCAACTGGGGATTGACGGGTGTAGGCGGAGTCGGCGCAGCGGGGTGGACCGCGGCACAGATCGCCTCCAGGTTGCGCACCGCCAGCAGGGCCATGGCCTTGCGAGTCTGCACCGAGGCGCTGCCGATGTGCGGTGTGAGCACGACATTGTCGATGTCGAGCAGTTCGGGTCGCACATTGGGCTCGCCCTCGAACACATCCAGTCCGGCGGCGGCGATGACGCCCTCGCGCAATGCCGCAGCCAGCGCGCCATCGTCGATGACGCCGCCACGGGCGATGTTGACCAGGGTAGCACTGGGCTTCATCAGGCGCAGTTCGGCCGCGCCGATGGCGTGATGCGAAGAAGGAGAATAAGGCAGCACCACGATCAGGTGATCGGCCTGGGCGAACAGGGTTTCCTTGTCGACGTAGGTAGCGCGGCATTCGGCCTCGATGGCCGGATCCAGGCGCGAGCGGTTGTGATACACCACGCGCATGTTGAAGCCGTGCGCGCCGCGCCGGGCGATGGCCTGGCCGATGCGGCCCATGCCGAAGATGCCCAGGGTGGCACCGTGGATGTCGCCGCCCAGCAGCATGTCGTAGATGCCGGTCTTGTTCCACTGGCGCGCACGCACATAGCGGTCGGACTCGGCGATGCGACGGGCAGTCGCCATCAGCAGGGCGAAGCCGAAATCGGCGGTGGTCTCGGTGAGCACGTCGGGCGTGTTGGTCACCAGTACGCCGCGTGCCGTGCAGGCCTCCACGTCAATGTTGTTGTAACCCACGCCCACATTGCAGACGGCCCGCAATTGCGGACAGGCGTCCAGCAGGACGGCGTCGATGCGGTCGCTGCCGTGGGTGATGGCGCAGCTCTTGCCCTGCAGGCGGGCAATCAGCTCGGCCTGGCTCCACAGCCCGTCATGCTGGTTGTCGAGCACGTCGAACTGGGCGCGCAGGCGCTCCAGCACGTCGGGAAAGGTGGCGCGGGTGATGGCGATGGATGGCTTCATGAGGTGGTCTCCGGTACTGTTCTAGTTGTTACCGCGCGCCGCGCCAACCAGAACGAAACGATGGCGGCGGCGTGCGCGCGGTGTGCGCGTCGAGGCGCTCAGCCTGCGCTGTTGGCTTCCAGGGCGTCGATCCAGGAACGGTCGTAGCGACCTTCGCGGATGGCCTGCATGGTATCGGCCTCGCGCTGGATCTGCTGCAGGGCTTTCTCGATGAGGTACCCGGCTTCCGATTGCGGGAAGGCGACGATGCCGTCATCGTCGGCCACGATGATCTCGCCCGGGTGGATCACCAGGCCATCGATGTTGACCGGCACGTTGATCTCGCCCGGACCGCACTTGTAGGGACCCTTGTGGGTGGCGCCACGGGCGAACACCGGGAAATCCATCTCGCGGATGGCGGCCACGTCGCGGATGGCGCCATCGATGACCAGGCCGGCGATGCCGATGGTCTTGGCATAGGTGGACATGATCTCGCCCAGCAGGGCCTGGGTGGTGTCGCCACCGCCATCGATGACCATGACGTCACCGGGACGGCAGAAATCGAAGGCACGGTGGATCGCCAGGTTGTCGCCGCGACGCACGCGCACCGTCACGGCGGTGCCCACCAGCGGGCCGCCACGATGCATGGGGCGCAGGTTGGAGGTGCCGGCGATGCGGCGCATGTTGTCGCTGATGAGGGCCGAGGGAATCTTGCGCAGTTGCTCGATGATGGCCGGGGCGGCTTGTGCAGCGGAGGGATACTTGCGGGCGCCGATGTGTTCCATGATGTGCGGTTCTTTCGAAAAAGGGTGGGCTCAGGCTTCTGGCTTGATGGTGGTCAGGCCGCCCGGCACTTGCAGGGTCGGCAGGATCTCGATGTTGCTGATGTTGACGGCGATCGGTGCCGAGATGGCGAAGGCGATGGCGTCGGCGATGTCGGAGGCCTGGGGCAGTTCGAAACCATCGATGAACTGCTTGCGTGCCGCCTCGATGTCGCCATGGACGTGGCCGAAGATGTCGGTGGCCACGCGGCCCGGACAGATCTCGGTGATGCGCACGCGCTTGCCGGTGGCATCCACCCGCAGCTGGCGCGACAGCGCATGGATGCCGGCCTTGGTGGCGTGGTAGATGGAATTGCCGTTGAAGTTGTAGATGGCGGCAATCGAGCTGATGTTGACGATGTGGCCGCGGTCGCGCGCCACCATGCCCGGCATGATCAGGCGCACCAGGTGCAGCACGGCCTGCAGGTTGATCTCGACCTGGGCATCGACATCGCTCTCGCTGGCGTTGAGGATGGAACCGGGGGTGGAGATGCCGGCGTTGTTGACCAGGATGTCGAACTCGTTCTCCTGGGCCAGACGGGTCAGCTCGGCCAGGTTGCGCACGTCGGCCACGTGCGGGATGCAGCCGGTGCGCGCAGCCAGCTCCTTGAGCGCGCCTTCGCTGCGGGCCAGCGCATGCACCTGCAGGCCCTCCTTGCAGAAGCGCTCGACGATGGCCGCGCCCATGCCGGTGGATGCGCCGGTGACCAGGGCGGTCTTGTAATCGGAAAATGGCATCAGATGTCTCCAGTGTCAGCGAGGGAGGGACTGCCTCCCCCGGAAATCAATATAACTGCCCGCACGCCGCACCGCTAAGAGGGATTGGCTTTGAGGGGATAAGCACTACTTATGCATGGCCGGGGCCGGCCTCTACCAGCCGGGCCACCGGCTCGACGCTGCCGCCGGCGTCCTCGATGGCCTGGCGGATGGAACGCGCCAGCGCCACCGCACCGGGGGTATCGCCATGCACCAGGATCTGCTTGACCGGCATGGGCAATGTCTTGCCGTTGATGGAGCGGATGCTGCCCTCGCGCAGCAGCTCGATCACGCGCTGCAACACGGCATCCTTGTCTTCGATCACCGCGCCCTTGAGCTTGCGCGACACCAGCGCCCCCTCGTCGTCATAGGCACGGTCGGCCAGGAAGGCGGTGGCGCAGCGCAGTCCGTGACGCAACGCGGCGCGCTCGATGGCGGTATTGGTGGAGACGCTGATGATGAGCTTGCGATCGAACTCGGCGATGGCCTCGATCAGCGGCTCGGCCAGCGCATCGTCGGCGGCGGCCATGTTGCCCAGCGCACCGTGGAAGCTCATGTGGGTGACCTGGCAGCCGGCGGCGCGCGCCAGGCCTTCCAGCGCACCCAGCTGGTAGACCACGTAGCGGGCCAGCTCGGCCGGGTCGGCCTGGATCACGCGGCGGCCGAAGCCCAGCATGTCGGGGAAGCCGACATGGGCACCGATATCGATGCCCCTTGCAGCGGCCAGGCGGATGGTGCGGTCCATGATCACCGGATCACCGGCGTGGAAGCCGCAGGCGATGTTGGCCGAGGTGATGATGTCCATGAGCGCTGCATCGTCGCCCATCTTGTAGTGGCCGAATCCTTCGCCGATATCGGCATTGAGGTCGATCTTCATCGGGATGTCCTTGTGGTGGGGTGCGCTCAGGCAGAGAGCGCACGGATGTCGAAGAGCGGCGTGCCGTAGCCGACCAGGGTGTCGTCGGGCACCAGGCGGGTGGCGGCACCGGCGGCGGGACTTACCACCGGCAGGTACAGCTCGTCCACCCGGATCAGGCCCAGCACCTGGCCCGCCGCCACCTGCTCGCCATCGGCGGCCAGCGCAGTGTTGCGCACCGGATGGTGGCTGCTGAAATAGCCGAAGCCGGCCGCCGTGGCTTGCACCGGAGCGGGAGCCGATACGGTCGTGGCCAGCGGCGCAGCCGCCATGGCGGCAAGCGCTGTCGGCCGCCCCCCTTCCAGCCGCAGACGCCCATCGGGGCGGCGCAGTTCCAGTACACCCAGCCGCCCCTGTTCGGTCAGGCGGATCAGTTCGCGCACTTGTTCGATATCCATCTCTTGCCAGTCCGTAGTGTCAGTTGTTCCAGATCTTGCGTTGCAGTTGCACGGCCTGCTGCAGCTGGAAGAGGTAGCGTTCCTTCTCTTCCAGGGCCGCCGTGGCCTGGCCATGGTCGACCTGGACGAAGCGCAGCGACTGGCCGATGCGGGCCTGTCCCAGCCGCCACAGGTCGGCTTCGATCACGGTACCGACCTTGGGATAGCCGCCCGAGGGCTGGGCATCGCGCAGCTGGATGATGGGCTGGCCGCTGTGCGGCACCTGGATCACGCCCGGCACGATGCCGTGCGAACGCAGCTCCATGCTGCGCGTGGCCTGCAGGCCCGGCCCTTCCAGGCGATAGCCGTAGCGGTCGCTCTGCGGCGTCACCAGCCAGGGCTGGCGCCAGAACTGCGCCAGCGATTCGGCGGTGTAACTGTCGTATTCGGCCGCCGGCAAGACCCGCACGGCGATCACATCGTCCTGGCCGGACGGCAGCGGCAGGCCCAGTTCAGGGGGACGCACACCGAAGCCGCTGGCCGAGATCGCCGAGACCGGCGTGGCACCCTCGGCGCGCGCGACGATGGCCAGGGCGTCGCCCTTCTTCAGCGGACGTCCTTCGAACCCGCCGAAGCTGCCGCGCAATTGCGTACTGCGCGAGCCCAGCACGGCTGGCACATCCAGCCCGCCGCCCACGGTCAGGTAGGCGCGCGCCCCGGAACGCGGCACGCCTAGGGCCAGCACCTGGCCACGGCGTGCGTGCAGGCACCACCATGGCGGCACCGCCTGGCCGTCGAGGGTGGCGGCACAGTCGGCGCCGGTCAGCGCAAAATCGGTATCGGCGTCGAAGCGCAGGCGAAACGGCAGGATCGGTACTTCGATGCCAGCCGCATTGCCGTCGTTGCCCAGCAGGATATTGCCCACGGCCAGCGCGATATCGTCCATCGCCCCCGAGGTGCCCACGCCGAAGCGCAGCACGCCGAAGCGGCCCAGGTCCTGCACGGTGCTCAATGCGCCGGTGGCAAGGATTTCTATCATTTGATGACCTTCGCGATGCAGAAACGGATGGTGTCGCCCGGGGCCAGCAGGGCTGGCGGTTCGCGACGGGGATCGAAGAATTCCATCTCGGCATGGCCGATGGTGTTCCAGCCGCTGGGGCCGGCCGAGGCCGACACGCCGGTCTGCTCGCCGCCGATGGAGACCGCGCCGCCCGGCAGGCGCACCACCGGTACCTTGCGCCGTGGCGTGGCGATGCGAGGATCCATGCCGCCCAGGTAGCAATAGCCCGGATGGCTGCCCAGCGCGTAGACGGTATAGAGCGGTGCCGCATGCAGCTGCACGATCTCGTCCACACCCAGGCCGGTATGGCTGACCACGTCGGCCAGGTGCGGGCCACCCTCGCCGCCATAGACCACCGGCAGGTCGATATGGCGACCTTCGATGGGCAGGCCGGCAGATTCGTCCCAGGCCTGGCGCAAGGCTTCCTGCAGGCGGTCGAGCTCAGCAGGCGGCGTGTGGAAGGTCAGCATCAGGTTGCTCATGCCCGGCACGGTCTCGGCCACGCCCGGCCAGCGCTCGAAGCGCTGCGCCAGTTCCCAGATGCGGCGCTGGTGCGGCAGGTCCATGGCGCCGGGCGCCTCGAACAGGATGGCCTTGGCGCCCAGCAGGCTGATGCGCATGGCGTGCGGCGCACCCTGCGGCGCCGGCAGGTCGGCGACTTTCTTCAAGTTGGTCTGTCGATTCACGATGCGTTCCGTTGCCCCAGCCAGTGTTCCAGGTGATGGATGTTGACGCCGCCGGCGGCGAAGCCGGCTTCCTCCAGCAGTTCGCCATGCAGGGCCAGGTTGGTGCGCACCCCCTCGACCCGCATCTCGCCCAGGGCGGTACGCATGCGCGCCAGCGCCTCGGCGCGGGTCGGTGCATGCACGATCAGCTTGGCGATCATGGAGTCGTAGTAAGGCGGCACCGTATAGCCCACGCCGGCATGCGAATCCACCCGCACGCCGTTGCCGCCGGGCAGGTCCCAGGCGCTGATGGTGCCGGGGGAGGGCATGAAGCTGTACGGGTCCTCGGCATTGATGCGGCATTCGATGGCATGGCCTTCGCAGCGGATGTCCTGCTGCCGCAGCGACAGCGGCGCGCCACCGGCAATGCGCAACTGCGCCTGCACGATGTCGATGCCGCTGGTGAGCTCGGTGACCGGATGCTCCACCTGCAGGCGGGTATTCATCTCGATGAAGTAGAAGCGCCCCTGTTCGTAGAGGAACTCGAAAGTGCCGGCACTGCGATAGCCGATCTTGCGACAGGCCTCCACGCAGCGCTCGCCGACCTGCGCCAGCAGCTCCGTGGCGATGCCCGGTGCGGGGGCTTCTTCCAGCACCTTCTGGTGGCGCCGTTGCATGGAGCAGTCGCGCGCGCCCAGCCACAGTGCATTGCCATGGTGGTCGCACAGTACCTGGATCTCGACATGGCGCGGCTGCTGCAGGAACTTCTCCATGTACAGCTCGGGATTGCCGAAGGCGCGCCGCGCCTCTTCGCGCGTCAATGCCACGGCCTCGGCCAGCTGGGCGGGCTCGTGCACCACGCGCATGCCCTTGCCACCACCGCCACCGGCGGCCTTGACGATGACCGGATAACCGATACCGCGCGCCAGTTCCTGCAGCGCGGATTCCTCGGCCGGCAGGGCGCCTTCGGACCCCGGCACGCAGGGCACGCCGGCAGCCAGCATGGCCTGCTTGGCGGCGATCTTGTCACCCATGGTGCGGATGGCGCTGGCCGGTGGGCCGACGAAGACCAGGCCGGCATCCTCGATCATCTGCGCGAAGGCGGCGTTCTCGGAGAGGAAACCATAGCCCGGATGGATGGCATCGGCGCCGCACAGGCGTGCGGCCTGCAGGATGGCATCCTTGTTCAGATAGCTGCGGGTAGGATGGGCCGGCCCGATGCACAGGGCCTGGTCGGCCAGGCGTACATGGCGCGCACCGGCATCGGCTTCGGAATACACGGCCACGGTGGCGATGCCCAGCTCGCGGCAGGCGCGCTGGATACGCAGGGCGATTTCACCCCGGTTGGCGATGAGGACTTTGCTGAGCATGACCGTCCTCAAGCCAGGCGCAACAGCGGCTGGCCCAGTTTCACCTCGGTGCCGGGCACCACCAGGATCTCGGCGACGCGACCGGTGGCGTCGGCTTCGACGGTGTTGAACATCTTCATGGCTTCGATGACGCAGATCACCTGCTCGGCGCGGATCTCGTCGCCGACCTGCACGAAGGGTGGCTCGCCCGGGGCCGGGGTCAGGTGCAGGATGCCCTGCATGGGCGCATGGATCACGTGGCCGCTGGCACCCGACGGTGCCTGCGCCACGGGTGCCACGGCCGGCGCGGACGTTGCGGACGCGGCGGACGCGGCAGACACAAGCGGTACCGCACCACCCTGCCGTTCCAGGCGCAGCGTATGCTCCCCTTCCGCCAGTTCCAGCGCACTGAGGCTGGAGCTGTTCAACAGGTCGATCAAGGCTTTTATCTTGGGGAGATCCATCGCTTTCCTTGCCTTCGTGGCGGCGTCTTTATTCGGGAGTCCAATATAACTTCCACCCCCGAAATGGGATAAGACGGATTGGCTTTGAAGGGATAAGGGTGTCTTATGGATTCGCCGGCCCGCCCGCGATGGGCCGGCCGGATGCCGCATCAGGCATCGAAGGCCAGCGGCTGGCCACTGTCGCGGGCCAGGTCCTCGACCAGCTCCAGCAGGATCTCGCGCACGGCGTGTGCCGGTTCGGAGAGCGGCAGGTGGTCCGATTCGCACAGCGACAGCGGCGCCAGGATGACCGGATCGATGATGCGCGAGAGCGTCGCATTGCCCGAGGAGGCGATCACCCGCGCTGCCGACACCGGCAGGATGGTCGCGCCCAGGCCGGCTGCGATGGCCGCCGACAGGGTGGCCGCCGACTCGATCTCGGCCACCACGCGCGGCACCATCTGCGCCCCCATGAAGGCTTCGTTGACGTACTTGCGCACGTAGTTGTAGGGACGCGGCAGCAGCAGCTCGACATCGCGCAGCTCGCGCAGGCTGATTTCCTTTTCGGGGAAATGCAGGCAGGCCGGCGCCACCAGGTACAGGTCTTCCTTGAGCAGGGGCTTGTAGGAGAGGCCGGGGAAGGACTTCTCGCCATACAGCACGGCCATGTCCATGCGGCCGTTCATGATCAGCTCGCTCAAGGTGGTGCCGAAGTTCTCATTGATATAGAGCAGCACGCCGGGATGGCGCGCGCGCACCGTCTGCAGCAGCGGCAGCGACAGCGCCGAGGCGGCCGTGCCCGGCGACAGGCCCACCGAGACCTGGCCCGACAGGGCCTGGCCGGATTTCTTGACGTCGTTCTGGGCCTGCTCCACCTGGCGCAGGATGATCTGGGCATGGCGATACAGGGTGCTGCCGGCTTCGGTGGGTGTCACACCACGCTTGGTGCGCACCAGCAGTTGCTGGCGGCATTCGCCTTCCAGCGTGGCCAGTTGCTGGCTCAGGGCCGGCTGGGCGATATGCAGGATCTCGGCGGCCTGGGTCAGGCTGCCGATATCGACGATCTTTACAAAGTACTTGAGGCGGCGCAGGTTCATGATTCATCTCCTTCATGCGGGGCCGGATGCAAGAATCACGCCATTGGCTCTTGCCATCTCGCGGCCCCGGTTTTTATTATTCGCTTTTATCGCGGGTCCAATGATAACGCTATCACGGCAGATGAATTTTGTATGATGCGCGCCGTTGTGCGATCCACACACTGCCCTGCGGAAACGATTTACCCGCCCCCACTATGCAGAGCGCGCCTGCGCTGGGCCGGCGGGCGGGGCCACGAGGCCATCCATAAGGCGAGGTTATTTTGCCAGACGAAAGTCGTCTTATCGGAAAAGGACCCGCACGCTTACCGTGAGCGCTCTTATTCGTTTTTGGAGAGCCAGTGTGACTTCCTCACGTATCGCCGACCGGGTCCGCCGCATCAAACAATCCCCCAGCAGCGCCGCCGCCGAACGCGCGGCCGAACTGCGGCGCCAGGGCAAGGACATCGTCAACCTGGTGGTGGGCGAGCCCGACTTCGACACGCCGGTCCACATCCGCCACGCTGCTGCCGCCGCCATCGAGGCCGGCCAGACCCGCTACACCGCCACTGCCGGCACGCCCGCGCTGCGCCAGGCCATTGCCGCCAAGTTCAAGCGCGAGAACGGCCTGGACTACGCCCCCAACGAAATCATCGCCACCTGCGGCGCCAAGCACGCCATCTTCAATGCCCTGGCCATCACGGTGCAGAGCGGTGACGAAGTGCTGGTACCGGCCCCCTACTGGGTCTCCTATCCCGACATGGTGCTGGCCTGCGATGGCACGCCGGTGATCGTGCCCTGCGTGGAAGCGGATGGCTTCAAGCTCACTCCCGTCACGCTGGAGCGCGCCATCACGCCGCGTACCAAGTGGCTGATCCTCAACTCACCCAGCAATCCCACCGGCGCCACCTACACCATCGACGAGCTGCGCGCACTGGCGGCCGTGCTGGAACGTCATCCCCAGGTGCTGGTGATGACCGACGACATCTACGAGCACATCCGCTTCGGCGACCAGCCCACGCCGCACCTGCTCAATGCCGCACCGGCACTGCGCGAGCGCACCCTACTGGTCAACGGCGTCTCCAAGACCTATGCCATGACCGGCTGGCGCATCGGCTATGCGGCCGGCCCGGCCGACCTGATCGGCGCGCTCGACATCCTGCAATCACAGTCGACCAGCAATCCCAGCTCGGTGAGCCAGGCCGCCGCACTGGCGGCACTGACCGGCGACCAGTCCTTCGTGGCCGAATTCGCCGAGGTCTACCGGCGCCGCCGCGACCGTGGCTTGGCGCTCATCAATGCCATCCCCGGCCTGAGCTGCCGCACGCCCGATGGCGCCTTCTACCTGTTCATCAACTGCAGCGGCCTGCTGGGACGCACGACGCCGGAAGGCCGCGTGCTGGAGAGCGACATCGACGTCGTCATGTACTTCCTGGAGAGCACCGGCGTGGCGCTGGTGGCCGGCACCGCCTATGGCCTCTCGCCCTACATGCGCATGTCCATCGCCACGTCGGTGGAGACCATCGAGGAAGGTTGCCGCCGCATGGCCGGTGCGGTCGCCGCGCTGCGCTGACCCAAAGAACAAGGGCCGTTAAGACTGACATCCTGGCGGCCATTGCCGGGAGGCGGCGCCACGCCGGCTCCCGATGAGTCTGAGGTAGAGGGTGTAGTTCCAATCAACCACTAAAGGGAGTCGTCAATGAAAAAAATAGCCATGTCGGCTGTGGTCCTGGGGGCCGTCAGCTGTGGCGCACAGGCCCAGAGCAATGTCACGATCTACGGGATCGTCGATTCGTCGATCCGTTACAGCACAAATGAAAACGCTGCCGGCGGCAGCAAGGTGCAACTGGCCGGTGGCCCGCTGTCGGGCAGCCGCATCGGTTTCAAGGGGACCGAGGACCTGGGCGGCGGACTGGCCGCGCTGTTCTCGCTGGAAGCCGGCTTCGGCACCGATACCGGCGCGCTGCAGCAGCAACCGACCAGCGGCACCCGCCTGTTCGGTCGCGAATCGCTGGTGGGCCTGCAAGGCGGTTTCGGCAAGGTGACGCTGGGTCGCCAGTATGCGGTGATCCACGACATGGTGGTCAGCTATGACATCTATGCCCTCTCCAATGTCACCCAGACCATCGGCTTCCAGGGCGGCAACTACACCATGGGCGCGCGGCTGGACAACAGCGTGCGCTATGCCGGCACCTACAAGGGCGTGACCGCCACCGTGGGCTACAGCGCCGGTGAAGTGGCCGGTGACATCCACAACGGCGAATCCAGGGCCGTCAGCCTGGCCTATGACGATGGCCCGCTGCATATCGGCGGTGCCTGGCAGGTGCTCAACAACTCGACCACCTATTTCAGCTCGGCCATCAGCGCCAACAGCAAGCAGACCGCCTGGTCGCTGGGCGGTACCTACACCGTCGGCCCGGTCAAGTGGTACCTGGGCTACATCAACAACAAGCTCGATATCGCCGACTACCAGAACAGCTCCTACTCGGCTGGCTTCAAGTGGAACATCAGCGGCCCGTGGAGCCTGTGGAACGCGGTCTACTTCGACCGTCTCAAGCACGCCGGCACCAGCGGCAACCGCCTGACCATCGCGCCCACGGCCCTGTATGCCTTCAGCAAGCGCACCGACGTCTATCTCACCGTGGACTACACCAAGCTCACCGATGCCTGGAAGACCCTGGGGTCGTCCTCCGGCACGCTGTTCGGCAACCGCCTGGGCGTGACCACCGGCATTCGCCACCAGTTCTGACGCAGCACATGGGGCCTCCGTGGCGCAACCGCGCCGCGGGCGCCCCACCGCGCTGGATCGCAAGCGCAGACCAAGAACGACAACAGCAGGAGCAAGCAATGATCATAGGCATTCCCGTCGAAACCCGGCCGGGCGAAACGCGCGTGGCCGCGACCCCGGAGACGGTGAAAAAACTGATAGCCGCCCGCCATGAAGTGCGGGTGCAATCCGGTGCCGGCCTCACCGCCAGCATCCCCGACGAGGCCTACCTCGCCGCAGGTGCCGGCATCGGCAGCGTCGAGGCGGTCTTCGGTGCAGACATCCTCCTCAAGGTACGCGCCCCCAACGAGGCCGAGCGCGCCCGCATCAAGCCCGGCACGGTCGTCATCGGCATGTTGAATCCCTTCGACGCCGACAACATCGCCGCCATGGCCGCCTCCGGCCTCACCGCCTTCGCCCTCGAAGCCGCCCCGCGCACCACCCGCGCGCAATCGATGGACGTGCTGTCCTCGCAGGCCAACATCGCCGGCTACAAGGCCGTGCTGATGGCCGCCAACACCTACCAGCGCTTCATGCCCATGCTCATGACCGCCGCCGGCACCGTCAAGGCCGCGCGCATGCTGATCATGGGTGCCGGCGTGGCCGGCCTGCAGGCCATCGCCACGGCCAAGCGCCTGGGGGCGGTGATCGAGGCGTCCGACGTGCGTCCGGCGGTCAAGGAACAGATCGAATCCCTGGGCGCGAAATTCCTCGACGTGCCCTTCCTGACGGACGAAGAAAAAGAGATCGCCAAGGGCGTGGGCGGCTATGCCCGCCCCATGCCGGCGGACTGGATGAAGCGCCAGGCCGAGCTGGTGCACGAGCGCGCCAGGCAGGCCGACATCATCATCACCACCGCCCTGATCCCGGGCCGCAAGGCGCCGGTCCTGATCAGCGAAGACACCGTCAAGGCCATGAAGCCGGGCTCGGTGATCCTGGACATGGCGGTCGACCAGGGCGGCAACTGCCCCCTGTCCGAACCCGGCAAGACCGTCATCAGGCACGGCGTGCACATCATCGGCGAAGGCAACCTGGCGGCCCTGGTGGCGGCCGACGCCTCGGCGCTGTATGCGCGCAATGTGCTGGACTTCCTCAAGCTGATCATCGATGCCGAGGGCAAGCTGATGATCAACCGGGAAGACGATATCGTCGCTGCCACGCTGCTCTGCCAGGGCGGCGAGGTCTTGCGCAAATAAGGAGGAGAACACAAGCATGGAAGTCAGCCATACCATCATCAACCTGATCATCTTCGTGCTGGCCATCTACGTCGGCTACCACGTGGTCTGGACCGTCACCCCCGCCTTGCACACGCCGCTCATGGCCGTCACCAACGCCATCTCCGCCATCATCATCATCGGTGCCATGCTAGCTGCCGGCCTTACCGAAGGCACGGTCGGCCGCATCGCCGGCACGCTGGCCGTGGCGC
>Ga0209677_100075_pt1 | contig 131409 bp, 102 predicted proteins | sample AraplaCvi_mCL_r2_2_FD_184285 | JGI IMG/M metagenome (GOLD analysis project Ga0209677, IMG submission 184285) | Arabidopsis root microbial communities from North Carolina, USA - plate scrape CL_Cvi_mCL_r2 (SPAdes) (version 2) | ecosystem: Host-associated > Plants > Roots > Endosphere | place... | reverse complement strand
GGCGCAATCAGTAAGGATTTATAACCAGGAACGGCCTCATACGGCGCTGAAATACAAAACGCCCGATGCGGTGCATCGGGCGTCTGTGTTGCAGTAAAAACCTGTCAACCTATTTTAGGACTGGACATCCATGGCATGCACTGTGCAGGCTGTGCCACGGTAAGTGAAAAAATACATGTTTCATGCCACGGTTACTGAAATAATCCTTTGCCAAGGCGGCGAGCGATACATATTTTGGGCAAGTAGATCTCCCGGTCGCTGCAGCGCGCCTTTTCCCCAAGCCAGCTTACTGAATCGCGAACCCATCCTCAAAAAACAAAGCCAACCCGAGGGTTGGCTTATGGGATGGTTCAATGCTAAGACTGCAGCTGTCAGATGACACAGAAAGCGAAAATATGCGAATATTTTTCCACATAAAGTGAAATTATATGCAACGACGCCATTCAGCAATACTAAGCAAGACCACCAATGTTCAAATTCTCTTGCGGGGTGTACCGCCAACCTTTTTTTGCGGCAGCTTAGGAAGTAGGTCAGAGAGCTCCTGCAAGGATTTCTCCTCGGAGATCGTATACTTGCCATCCTTTGCTCTTGCAAGTACGGTGATCTCCCTCTCTGTACCAGAAACAACCTTCGTGAGCCATTTGACGTAGCTCTGAAAATCGGCGGCAGGAATGCAATATTGAGGTGGATCGCCGAAAAATTCCTCCGCAAAATCATCGACGGTCATGGTTCCTTCATTGCAATCCAGCCCATTACAGGTTTCAGGACAAATAGAGCTACAAACAGCTTTTCTGTATACCTGCGTGATCAACCGGTTGGACTGCTTATCTTTCCATGCGATGCGGTGGCATCGCGCATGTAGGTCGGCCATTTTTGGATTCAAATTGAGAGCTTCGCATAGCGCTTTTACCCGATCAAGCTTCTTTCGCTCGCTCGCCACTTGGTCTTGGCTCCACTTCGATTCAACGATGGCGAAGTTATCGTAGGTTACCCATAAGTCATCAGCCAGGGTACTCCTGTCTTGTGGCCCAAGAGGAAATTCGTCGAAATGACGACTCATATCTTGAGCGACTTCACGAAGAGTCTTCTTGAAGTCGCCAATAACGCCAATCTCGTTGTGCCCCATAAATATTCCGCTGAAAAATCAACCTTATTAAATGTAACTGAATAAGGCGACGACAGTGGCACGATTGCCCTGAGCAAGCTCAATCTCTGTCAATTTTGTGCGAAATGCAGTACATTTGCAGCACATCATTGACGAGACGATGCCATGTCAAGCCTAAAGGACGAAACCCTGTCTATCCGTACCTCTGCCGAGATCAAGCAGCTATTGCGTTTGGCGGCTGATCGCGAGCGTCGCTCGGTGGCGTCGATGATCGAAATCCTGGTGCTGGAGTACGCCCGAGCGCACGACCTGAAGCTGGATCGTCAAGATGAACCAGTTAAGGGAGGCGCCTGAGCATGGCGAACGCAAAAGAAGCGCAAGCGCGCATCAAGATCAACAAATTGCTGGAATCTGCTGGCTGGCGTTTCTTTGACGATGCCAAGGGCAAGGCCAGTGTGGCCCTGGAGCCGAACGTCAAGCTGAGCCAGGATCAGATCAACGATCTAGGCGAGAACTTCGAGTCCACCAAGAACGGCTTTGTCGATTTCCTGCTTCTCGACGAGAAGAGCTTCCCTCTGGTCGTGCTGGAGGCAAAGTCCGAAGACAAAAACCCGCTCGTTGGCAAGGAGCAGGCACGTAAGTACGCCAAGTCGCTGAATTGTCGCTTTGTGATTCTTTCGAACGGCAACCTGCACTACTTCTGGGATCTGCAGCAGGGCAATCCACACGTCATCACAGCCTTCCCAACGCCCGACTCTCTCAAGAGCTATCAAAAGTTCGAGCCCGACCAGAAGCGCTTGATCACTGAGACGGTCGGTCGCGACTACATCGTCCAGACTCAACTGCCTGGCTACGAGAAGGAAGCCGGTTGGCTCAATGCTGACGAACGTCCTGCCTTCGTCGCGAAGAACAAGCTCCGCTTCCTGAGGGACTACCAAAAGAAGGCGCTCAATGCGATCCAAGACGCTGTCGCAGAGGGCTCAACGCGCTTCCTGTTTGAGATGGCAACGGGCACAGGCAAGACGCTCACGTCTGCAGCTGTCATCAAACTTTTTCTCCGCACTGGCAACGCACGACGCGTGCTGTTCCTGGTGGACCGTCTGGAGCTGGAGGACCAAGCTGCCAAAGCGTTCAAGGACTACCTGAAGAACGACTATGCGACGGTCATCTATAAGGAGCGCCGGGACGAATGGCGCAAGGCAGAAATCGTTGTCACCACGGTGCAGTCGCTGTTGTTCAACAACAAGTACAAGCGCCTCTTCTCACCAACTGACTTTGACCTGGTCATCTCCGACGAAGCCCATCGATCCATCGGCGGCAATGCCCGTGCGGTCTTCGAGTACTTCGTTGGGTACAAGCTTGGCCTGACGGCAACACCGCGCGATTACCTGAAGAGCTTTAACGCGAGCAAGCCGACAACCCGTGACCCGCGAGAGCAAGAGCGCCGACTCCTGCTGGACACGTACCGCACCTTCGGTTGCGATTCTGGACAGCCGACCTTCCGTTACTCGCTGCTGGATGGCGTCAAGGATGGCTTCCTGATCAACCCCGTGGTGGTTGATGCGCGTACCGACATCACTACCAAGCTTTTGTCCGAGCAGGGCTATGCAGTGATGGCTCCAGTCGGCGAAGACGGCCAGCAAGATCAGAGCTTTGTCTCCAAAGACTTCGAGAAGAAGTTCTTCTCCAAGGCGACCAACGAGCTGTTCTGTCAGACCTTCATCAAGAACGGTTTGCGCGATCCCGTGACCAGCGAGTTTGGCAAAGGTCTGGTGTTTGCCGTCAGCCAAAACCATGCAGCCAAGCTCACCCAGATCTTGAACGAGTTGGCGGATGTACTTTGGCCCGGCAAGTACCAGTCAGACTTTGCGGTACAGGTCACGTCCAACGTGGCGGACTCGCAGCAATACACCATCAACTTCACCAACAACAACCTGCTGGGCTCGGCCAACTTCAACGCCTTGTACAAGACCAGCAAGGCACGCGTCTGTGTCACCGTGGGCATGATGACCACAGGGTACGACTGCCCAGACATCTTGAACCTGGCGTTGATGCGCCCTGTGTACTCGCCATCCGATTTCGTCCAGATCAAGGGACGCGGCACGCGCAAGCACAACTTCCTTGAGCAGTTGTTCGATGATGAACTGAAGCCGCTGATCAACGAGCCTGAGAAGGCCCGCTTCAAATTCTTCGACTTCTTCGCCAATTGCGAGTACTTCGAGGAAAAGTTCGACTACGACGAGGTTCTGAAGCTCCCCGCCCGAAGTGCTGAGGGTGATGGACAGGGTGGTGAGCCGCCGCCCCCACCACCGCCTGCTGGCATGTACGAGCACACAGGCACCGATGCCATGCACCATGTGGCTGAGCAACAGATCGGCTACGAAGGCATGAAGATCGACCGGATGTTCTTCGAGAAATTCGAAGATCAGGTCAAAGCCGACCCAACGCTTCAGCAGCAAGTCGAGAACGAGCAGTGGGAGCAGGCGATCGACTATGTCGCCAGTCACCTCTTCGACAAGCCCAACGAGTACTTCAACCTGGAGAAGCTGCGTCGTGCAGCCGGTTTGGATCGGCGCCTGGCCGGATGCGAGAACCAGCACATTGGCAAGTTTCAAAAGTTGGTCGATCAACGCAACGAAATCGCCCATCCCAATGGCAACATCTTCTTCAACGATCAGACAACGGCAGATCAGCGCATTGAAGAGGTGATGCAACAGATTCGCGGAATACAGGCTCACATGCCGCCTGTTCTGCATGCTTGCCTACTGCAGTTCTTGCGCGATAGCGCAAGTCCGGACGAGCGAGAGATCGCCGACATCGAAGTTCACGTGGAGATGAACTTTCTGCACAAGCACTATCTGTCGCGCAAGGACATTGAGGCATGCCTGGCCTGCAACCTGAGCGAATTCGACGCCAGCCCGTTCCGGGGCGAGGTTCAGGCGCTGATGCAAGTGCTCCAAACCAAGACGGAGGAATGATGGCCGCAATCAGGAGAAGAACATGAGCCAACCTTGGCATTACCCCGGCGCACGCTGGTGGAAGTTCGATTTCCATACCCACACCCCGGCCTCCAAGGACACCGGGGCATGGCAGGCAGCCATCGGCACACCGAACGAAGTAACGCCACAGGCCTGGTTGCTCAAGTACATGGCCGCCGGGATCGACTGCGTGGCCATCACCGACCACAACACAGGCGAGTGGATCGATACGCTCAAGGCGGCCTATGCAGAGATGAAGCAAGAGACCGATGCAGGCTCGCCCCCTACCGGATTCCGCGAACTGCATCTGTTCCCAGGGGTGGAAATCTCGGTGCAAGGCGGCTTTCATCTGCTCGCAATCTTCGACCCGTCGGCCACCAGCCAGACCATCAGCGATCTGCTGGCGAGGGTGGACTACGACGGTACGCGTGGTGACAGCGATGGCGTGACCCGCGAGGGAGCCGCCAGGGTGGTCGAGCATGTGCTGGCCGCGGACGGCCTGCCCATTCCGGCGCACGTCGATGGCGACAAGGGCCTGCTGCAGGTCGAGCCCGGTACACGCAAGTGCCTGATGGATACCAACACGGTCAGGCAGGTCATGAACGAGGCCGGGATTCTGGCGCTGGAGTGGACGACCTCCAGCAGCCCCAAGCCCACGTTGTTGGACGAACTCAAGCCTCGATTTGCCAGCGTGGTGGGCAGCGATTGCCACAGCTTCCAAGGAGCAGCCGTTCCCGGTTCTCGCTACACCTGGATCAAGATGGCCCGGCCTAGCCTGGAAGGATTGCGTCTTGCGTTGCTGGATGGGCAGGAGGTCTCCGTTCGGCGCAGCGATGAAAGCAGCGGCTTTGCGCCGTTCAATACGCCCGAGCATTTCATTGAGTCGATTGAGATCCGTGACGCTCGCTACATGGGGCGCGGCAAGCAGCCCGCCAAGTTGCCACTCAATCCGTACTTCAATGCCTTGATCGGTGGCCGTGGCACAGGTAAATCGACCATCGTGCATGCCCTGCGTCTCGCCTATCGGCGAGAGAAGGAACTTTCGGCCACCTCGGAAGCTGGTCAGACTTTTAACCGTTTCGATAAGGTCGCCAAAAGCCGCTCTGACGAAGGCGGACTCAAGCCTGACACCACCATCAGCGTACAAGTGCAGCGCGACGGCACGCCATACCGCCTGATCTGGCGACAAGATGGACAGGGCCACGCGGTGGAAGAATTCGACACTGTCACAGGTGGCTTCAAGCCCTCGTCCGGCCAAGCCATCACGACACAACGATTTCCGGTACGCCTGTTCAGTCAGGGGCAGATTGCGGCGCTGGCTGGCGACAGCCAGCAGGCGCTGCTGAAGGTCATCGACGATGCAGCGAGCACGCAATCGCAACAGACAGCCTTTGACGAAGCCAAGCGTGCGTTCCTGGCCACGCGGGCGCAACTGCGCGAACTGGATGGCAAGCTGCAAGGGCGCGAAACGCTGACGCTTGCCCTTCAGGATGTGCAGCGCAAGCTGGCACGCTTTGAAGGCGCCGACCATGCGGCAGTGCTGAAGAACTACCAGCGCACCAGTCGGCAAAGCCGCGAGCTGGAACGCCAGTTCGAAGCTTCCGCTGAACTGGCAATGCGCTTGAAGGCACTTGCCTCCGACCTTTTAGCGGAAGATTTGCCGGAAGGCTTGTTCGATACCGGCGAGGACAGCCAGGCACTGAGTCTTGTCCAGGCGTTGCACGCTGCCGTCACCAAAGTGCGACAGGAAGTCGAGAGTGCGGCAACTGCGCTGCAGGAACGTGGGCAGGCCCTGAAGGGAGAGCTGGAGGCTTCGCCCTGGTTTGCGCGGATCGGCACGGCCAAGGCGGCTTACGAGCAGCTCAAGGCCGACTTGCAGCAACAAGGCGTCAGCGATCCCAGCGAGTATGGTCGCCTGGTGCAAGAGAAGCAGCGCCTGGAAACCGAGTTGAAGAAGCTGGAAGCCTTGCAGAAGCAGCACATCGAGTTGCGCGAGAAGGCCAAGTCGCTACTGGAGCAGGTGCAGTCAACCCGCCGCGCCATCAGTGCCCAGCGCAGTGTGTTTCTACAGGCGACGCTAAAAGGCAATCCCTTTGTGCGCATCGAACTGGTTCCGTACAGCCGGGACGCGCAGGGCATCGAGCGCTCTCTGCGGGAAGTGCTTGGGGCGGCTGAAGGCAAGTACGTAGACGACCTGTATCAAGAGCAAGAGGGGGCATCCTCAAAAGGCCTCGTGGCTGATCTGCTGGGCACGGTTGATCTGGTCGAGCAGTCGGACGAGTGGGACACAGCGGCCTTCGAGCAGGCACTGCTGACTCAGAAAAAACGCCTGTTGCAAGCTTGCCGTGGCGAGGCCGAGTTTGGAGGCTGGCTCAACAAGTTCTTGAAAGCAGAAGCTGACAAGCGCCCGGAGTTCATCGATCACATCCTTTGCTGGTTCCCCGAAGACGGCATGCAGGTGGAGTACAGCCGCAAGGGAGACGGGCGGGACTTTCAGTCCATCGGCCAGGCTTCTGCCGGGCAGCGCGCGGCGGCCATGCTGGCCTTCCTGCTGGCACACGGCAACGAACCCCTGGTGCTCGACCAGCCCGAAGATGACCTGGATAACCACCTGATCTACGGATTGGTCGTCCAACAAATCCGCAGCAACAAGCTGCGCCGTCAGCTCATCATCGTGACCCACAACCCCAACATCGTGGTCAATGGCGATGCAGAGTTGATCCACGTACTGGACTTCAACCACCAGTGCCATGTGAAGCAAACCGGCTCGTTGCAGGATCAGGCCATGCGCCGCGAAGTCTGCCAAGTGATGGAAGGCGGCGAAGAAGCGTTTGAACGGCGTTATCAACGCCTGGGAAGAGAGGCTTGACATGTTCGACAACATCGCCGACCTGATTGACAAGATTCGCCTGGGAGAGGACTCCTATTTAGAGTTGAAGGAAGTCCGCTTTGCTGGTGAAAGGGTGTCGGCTCCGCATAGAGACTCGCTCGCCGATGAGCTTGCTGCCTTCGCCAACAGTCGCGGCGGTGTGTGCGTGCTGGGCGTGGACGACGCTCGTGAAGTGATCGGTGTTCCTCTTGATCGTCTGGACCTGGTGGAGGACTTCGTACGGCAGATTTGCCTAGACAGCATCGCACCGCCGCTCGCACCAGTGATCGAGCGGCTGAATCTACCCAGCACTTCAGGCGAACAGCTGCCGGTGCTGAAGATCGATGTCACGAGCAGTCTGTTCGTGCATAGAAGCCCTGGTGGCTATTTCCACCGCGTAGGCAGCGCCAAGCGCGAAATGGCGCCAGACTATCTGGCGCGTCTCTTCCAGCAACGCAGCCAGGCCCGCATCATCCGCTTCGACGAGCAGCCGGTGCCTGGCGCCACGCTCGATGACCTTGCAGATGCCCTCTGGCAACGTTTTGCCAGTCCTCGCGTGCAAGATACGCGCGAGGTGCTGCTGGACAAGCTGGCCATGGCTCGCACCGATGCCGACGACGCAATTCGTCCGACCATTGCCGGCGTACTGATGGCCAGTGCCGATCCTCGCCGGTGGTTGCCGAACGCGTTCATTCAAGCCGTGGCTTACCGTGGCACCGAAGTACTGCCGCAGGGCGATTCGGCCTATCAGCTCGATGCCCAGGACATCACTGGGCCACTTGATGCCCAGGTGCTGGCAGCCTGCCACTTCGTCCGAAAGAACATGCAGGTCTATGCCACGAAGGACGAGGGACGACGCGATCTGCCCCAGTACGACATGACGGCTGTCTTCGAGGCGCTGGTCAATGCCGTTGCGCACCGGGACTATTCCATCCATGGCGCCAAGATTCGACTTCGGATGTTTGCAGATCGGCTGGAGTTGTCTTCGCCAGGCGCCATTCCAAACACAATGACTGTGGATAGCCTTCCCTACCGTCAAGCCGCGCGAAACGAAGCCATCACCAGCCTGCTGGCCAAGTGCCAATTACCGGAGCCCGACAGAGCGATCACCGGTCGCAGTGCCATGATGGACAAGCGTGGTGAGGGTGTTCAGATCATCTTGGATCAGAGCGAGCGCTTGTCTGGAAATCGGCCGGTGTACCGCATGGTTGATGACTCAGAGCTCCTGCTGATCATTCCAGCTGCTGCACCGCTGGCTGAAGGATAGGAGCTGGAGCAAGCATGGCGATTTGGCTGATTCGTGCAGGCTCGCACGGTGAATACGAACAGAAGTTCGTTCAGGAAGGTCGGGTCTATGTGACCTGGGATGAGCTGAACCTTGACCTAGCCAAGCTGCAGCAGCGAGGCGAGTTGACCTCTGAAATGACCCAGCGCTACTCGGAGGCCAAGCCCAAGGCTGTGCGGAACTGGTCAGTCAGGTCTGGCCCTTCGCCCACGAGATGCAGCCAGGCGACCTCGTGGTGTTGCCCCTGAAGACGCAACCTGCAGTCTACATCGGCGAGATCACGGGGGACTACCACGCCTATGAACTAGTCGCCAGATTGCTGTGTCCTTTCGAGCGCGAGTGAGCACTCAAATTTTACGTGTTCGGCCTGACTGAGAATCATTTGATTAGGAAAGGCTGGCAATTCATTGTTATTGTTGCTCAGAAGTAAATACGACGCCAAGATATTGTCCTTTCCAGCAGGCTGCGCTTTGTTTGCAATGTATCTGTTGAATTGCACTGAAAACTGACCCACTTTAGACCACAATCCTGCTCATCACAGCGAGCGGGAGAACGGAGTGATAGACGTGGCCCTACTCGGAATTATTCGTCGCTGGTATATCCGCGACCACATCTCGATTCGGGAAATTGCCCGCAGGTTGGACATTTCCCGGAACACGGTTCGACGCTACATCCGATCAGAAGCGATCGAGCCCACCTACCCCAGCAGGCAATCTTCGAGTTCGCTCGACGAATTCGCGCCTAGACTTTCTGCCTGGTTGAGCTCCGAGGCAGTCAAATCTCGAAAACAGAGACGAACGCTGAAACAGATGTTCCTGGACCTGAGGGAGCTAGGCTACGCAGGGTCGTATGACCGCGTGGCTGCCTTCGGAAGGCATTGGAAGGTGGGTCAGATGGAGAGGGTCAATTCTGCGAGCAAATCAACATCCAAATGCAAAAGCCAACCCAGAGGTTGGCTTTTATCATTTATCACGGCACAGATTTTCACTTATCTGGCACTTTGGTCATTATCTGTGTCGCCCGACACAAGTCGCGACTGTAGGGCGTCACGATACGTGAAAAACTGATGCCTTGATTTTAAAGGCATTTTTCATTTCTATGACTTTGTCTTGCACAGGGTGAAAATCACATTAAATGAAAAAAAATGAGATCTCGTCATAGAAATTGAAATCATAGAGATTTAATAGCATTTGATTTCTCTGCTGTTTCCTTTGCCCGGGAGACGTCACTAAAAGACGTTTTCGTACCGAAGCTTGTTACCTTTTGAGGGCAGGTATAGATGTCGAAAAGATCTGCTGGACATCGATTTCCCCGAACCTACAATGCCTGTTGGAGAAAAAGTTGTTGAGTTGCATCGAAAACTGACCCACTTTCCCCGGAAATTTGCATCCTAAGTTGACCCATGTTTAGACCACAATCCTGCTCATCACAGCGAGCGGGAGAACGGAGTGATAGACGTGGCCCTACTTGGAATTATTCGACGCTGGTACATCCGCGATCGCATCTCGATCAGGGAAATCTCCCGCCGGCTGGACATCTCTCGAAACACGGTTCGTCGCTATATCCGATCCGGAGCGATCGAGCCTTCCTACCCCTCAAGGCAATCATCCAGTGCCCTAGATGAATTTGCGCCTCGACTTTCAGCCTGGCTCAGCGCTGAGGCTGTCAAATCTCGCAAGCAGAGACGAACCCTGAAACAGATGTTCCTGGACTTAAGGGAGCTGGGATATGAAGGGTCTTATGACCGCGTGGCAGCCTTCGGGAGGCAATGGAAGGTGGGTCAAATGGAGAGGGTCAATTCTGCGAGCAAATCAACAGCCTATCTTTTGGCTAAACCGAACCAGTTAGCTGCCTCGCATCAAGGCGTTATATTTGAGACGCAAGATCACATGACAAAAAAAAGAGAGCCATATCGGCTCTCTTTTTTCATTTACTATGACTATTCGTTTTCACGGGAGTGACGATTTTTTCACTTACTGTGACTCCCTACAGCGTGTAGCAGGAGCCATAAGGTGAGATATTCTGCCCCTGCCTAATAAGCCTTTGCAGCGAGTGAGAAGTATCCACTGAGATTTTGAGACACATAACACGAGATTTTTTCACTAGCTGTAAAAGCTAGCTTGGCACGACATAGTATGACGAGAGGCAATACCCATCAAATTTGCTAATCATATGACTAACATCCTGCAGGGCAGGACCGGCCTTGAACAGCGACTTCATAGGATTTTCTAAAAATCGGGCTCGCTCAGTTCAGTGAAGTTGAGTTCATCAACCAACTGAGAACTGATGTTCTCAATAAGCTCACCCCACTCAGCACTCCAATCCCATAGAAAGTATCTAGTCAGTTGTCACCGCATGAAATACTTTCGTATCGCTACGTACGTCCAAAAGGTAGTCGATTCCACCTGTGAGGAAATACCTATGGATTGTACGGCAACCTGACTGGTCGACTATTTCGAAAGTCAGCTCCCGGTCATGAAATGCTCTGTTACGTCCGAGTTGTTTTACAAAAACTTCCTTTCGGCTAATTCCCACTTCATCAATAAGTTTTTCCAAATTCCGGGTAACGTCAAAGCGATGCTCTATATAGTCAGACCCGTCTCGCTCCCGCTGCTTGACCTCTGAGCAGTACACATGAACACACTCAAGGTTGGACAAATGTGTTTTAAGAAACAAAAGAATTTGCTTTAACCTTAAGCGATTCTGTGGGGTGCCGCAGTAAGGGTCTCTAACGGAAAGGTACTTTACATAAGCGCCCTGCAGAGCGACAAATAAATCAGGAAGTTCTCGGGGACTATTTGCTGGGAACTCCCACATTGCCATCTTTTTACCTTCGGCGAAATGTTCCGGGGGATATTGGTGCACGCTCCCAAGCATATTCTGCAAAACTCCTTGAGTCTCAGCGTCCATTGCGCCAATCTCCGCAGGAGCAGCGGCCAAGCCTTCAAGTATGGCTTGCACAGGAAACGCCTGCCGAACCAACAAGGCATCGATTTCAAGTGAGGAAAAAATTCGAGGCACATTTGAGTAATTTTGCATCTCACGCTGCGCAATAGAATAAATCTGTAATTTTCCTGAATGAAGCCATGGGTACAGATGTCTATAGAGCATCAACGTCGAATAATCCGATGGCTGTTTCGCAACTTTATTTATGACATAAAGCCGGATATGCTTTCCGGCCTGGAGCCAGGTGAGCAGCTGGTTGAGCTCTGAATCACGATATCCCTCCGCACCGCTTAGTGAAGTGCCGAGGATGCAAACCGACGAAAAATTTGCCAATCGTTCATTTAACCCGGCAAGACTCGGCTTAGGCCACGGAACATAATTTCCGGGCCCCTTACTCCCGGAGTTACCATCGAGGAGAGACCGTAACCAAGCTAATGCTTCTTTTCTTCGGAAGCCATCCCAGTATCGCTGATTGCCATAATCGCAAAGGCAGGCACGACAAGCCGAGTCACAGTCTTCAGGACAATCGAGCCGCGCAACGGCCCCTTCCATTAATGTCTGAAGATTGAATTGAGGAGCCCCAATTCGTGCACTATAGCCCGCGCCGCCTGGCACACCGTCATATAGGACTACTTCTGCGATATTTCCGGCGGCACTGTACAGACGGTAAGTTGTACGCAGTTCGCCGGGATGAAGATGGAGCATATCCGAAGCAGATATCCGGCACGCCTCCGCAATGGTTCGCGCAACTTGTTCTTGAAAGCGGCGCTGGCTTATCGTGTCATCGATTGGCTCAGGTAGCGGTGCTAAGAACCGGAGAAGGCGAACATCTGTGTTGAACATGTGAGCGAAGTCGACTCCCATTTTCGGAAGTACATCTGACATACACTGCCTTCCGGTACCTGGGTCCTTATGAATGAATTTGCGAGCACCTGCTTCGACTGCAGAAGCTTTTCTCGAAGCCCCTTTGGATTTAACTCCTTTAGATACTGGAGCGCAGAAATTGCAAGTCGGACAGCGGTAGTAGCCTTCGCCGTAGGCACCTCTGTTTGTAATAAATAAGCTGCCTTTTAGGTCATTATCCTCAGAACCACGTGCAAGAAGAAGTGCGGTCCGCAGAAACGGCAGCTCGGTCTCTTGAAAACTCTCGGGGCGTGGTGCTGCAATCAGTCGGGCCTCGTCAGCGGGTTTTACCCTGCGGCGTGCTCGGCCTGGGTCTTTGCCCTTGCTATCAGCAACGCTCGTCACGAATCCCTTCGGCTCGAGGAACATCCGCTTTCGCCGAGATGTGTCTACGTGACCGCAATTACTACATCCACTCGGCAATTCTTCGTGGGAGTCGGCCACGTCCACATGGAAACATTCGGGGCACGCAGCGTACCAGCGCGTGGGCATAAACGCCTTTGGGTAGCTGGCAAGCCCTGAGCTCTCCCAAATTCGACCGTTTGCGACTACCTCTGCTCCAGGAGCGTACTCGCTGATTCCAAGGCTAGCATCCCGATTGAGCGAAACCTGAGGCTCGCTATAAAGCGACCTATCGTTCTGAACCTCTAAGGTAAGTGAGTGAACGGGGAAACTGTAAGTAGGTATCAACCCACGGCGAGAAAGTTCGTTTACCAAGAATTGGTCCATGTATTTCTTTAGCTGGTCGGACCAATATGCCGCCTGTTTATACTGCTCTGCCTGGGCGGCAATGTCTGTTTTTTCTAAGTACGAGATACAACGTTGGCAGACGTCCTCTGCAAACTCCTTGAGTCTTCCTGTAATAGCAGTTTTTAGCGACGCGCCTCGGCAGACCACACCAGACGTCGTATCTGGAAGCAAATTACCCAGCTCTTCAGCCTCATGTAGAGCGCGTGCGCCAGAATCACTCTCCATCCAGGCATACAAACGCTCGTAGAAGGCATTTTTCGCTTTCTCATCAAATTTTTCGTCAAACAAATGCTTAAGGGAGGGTGCGTTAACCTCTAGCTTGCTCACCGCACTCCGTAAGAAGTGCGCTAGAAAAACGGAAATTTGATGCCGCAAAAATAGCTCGGCGTTTGCCAAATTAACAAACGGAGTTGAAGGTATCGATGTTAGATAGTCCTGAAGCTCACGGAAAACCATCTGGTCATAGTTGCTATTACGAGCGACCGTGACACAGAATGGCGCAGCTTGAGCACGACGACCAGCTCGCCCTGTGCGCTGCTGATAATTCGCAATTCCGGGTGGAACATTTAGATTTACTACGGCCTCAAGGTCGCCAAGGTCGACCCCCATTTCCATCGTAGTAGTGCAACTTAGAAGGTTTATTCTCCGCTCAGCAAAATCGCGTTCAATTTGTTCGCGAAGGTCTGTCGACAGAGAAGCTGTATGCTCCCGTGCTCGCAGGGTTAGGTGATTTTCCTCCTTATAAGAGGCTAGGTAGTGATTTTCCCTGTGGAGCTTACTTCGTTCCTTTTCGTCAAGCGCTACGACTTCGCCCTGGCACCGGAAAGCTGAACATTTCCTCGAGATTACGCGCTGTTGATAAAGGCCGCAGCTTTCACACTGGTAAAGTGGAGCCGCCATCCCGTTACGAATTCTAATAAGATTGCCGTCCATGGCGAATCCCGGGGGATACTTCTTCAATATTGTCACTGGTGGACGCGTAATCGCTATCCAGAATTGACGCAAAAATGCACTTGCCTCCGTGTCACTGAGTCCAAGTGTCTTGACCAGATACCAGGAGCGCCTATTGTGGCGATTAAACTGTTGGCTCGGCAGCCACTTAAATCTGACAGCTGGGTCGCCAGACTCAATATCGAATGAACGATGCTGGTTGTACTCCCCCCATACAGACTGGTCATTTAAAGCAACACCAGATAGGCTTTCTAAGGCACGCTCTCGTCTAATAGTCTCAAGCAGGATGTGACAAATAGCTTCTACGGATGCCGAGTCAATTGGTAGCTGCTGGGGCCAGAAGGCCTTAACTTGCTGATACAGGCTACGGAGCTTTTCCTCGTCATAGCTAACCAAGGCTATCCCGAGGCTTTCAAGAGAGTTACGTCGACCACCGGGAGTACAAAACTCGTAACCCAAGGCCCCCAGAAGTAAAGGCAATACGTCTTGTTTATCCGTCCTTATCTCTCCGGCCTCATTTAGCAGCAATGGTTGCCCGCCGTTGCGTCTCCAAAATTCGAAGACGCGTTCTGCCAGCTGTGGCAAACCTATGGAGGATGTCGATTCTTTAAGCACGGCAAAGATGGCCGCGCGTAAAGCCACATTGGCCGCGGTACGTTCAAAATACGGAGCGAAAAAGGCAGCATCTTGCCGGTTATCTGAAAACGTCAGCAGACTTTGACCGAATGCTGGCCGCGGGTCAGAATGGTCAACAACTCTCGAAGGTAATGCTTCAAGCACTCTTTGGGCGACGACCGCACCTAGCGCCTCATTCCCCGGGTGCATTCGGGTAACAATCTCAGCATCTGCGCCAGTGGCTCGAGCGCCACAAGCCGGGCAACGCTTGACGTACCGGGCGCGCTCTATATCGTCATGCTCAACTTGGACCGGGTAAAGCGCCACTGCATCCGGCGTCGAAGAAATTTCGCCAGTCTTGAGCTGTATGAAAATTCTCTCTCGGCTGGTTTCCACCAAACCATCATTACTCTCATCTTCTTCGTCTTCTGTTCCGTCCGAAGGGGTACCAAGCCAGAAAACAATTCGCTCCACACCGCTTTCACTGGAGTCGGGCCAATGTGGATGGATATGAGTTTGGTCCTTCCAGCCCTCCAGGAAAGGTTGGCCGCATCTTCGGCAAGTTAGCAATGGATAATATTGGCCAGTCTCATCGGCATGCCCCCGCCCTGGTCGTACTTTGGACCAGCCTTCGTCGCTGCTGTCCGGGAGCACGACAAGACCTTCGATACTATTTACCGCCAAATGATACCTTCCTGGCAGCAAAGGAAAGTCGCCGTCCGCTCGGCGAGCCATCATCCCGCACTGAATTACGGTGCTGAGGGCACTCTCTGCTTCTTGCACTTCTACTGGAGAGCCATCGAAAACACTCTGCGCGAGATTTCGATATGCAATGACCCGGCCGCCCTCTAGCTCTTGAGCCGTGCGACGTATCTGTTTATTTCGAGCAAAAATATCGACAAGGTATGGACTCGCGAGACTCTCCCGGTTCTCGATGATAACGAGTTCCTCGGGAAGCCCTTCTTTGTTTTGGATAAGGCGGTTCCAGCAGTCGACCGTCTGCTCACTGTGCGCAAACAGCAAAAACTCTCTTACGACTGAACCAACAAGCTGCCATTGCTCAGAACTCAGGGAAAACTCGTCTGATACCGTTTGGGATAGGGACTGATGGGTAACTCGCTTACCACGAATAACACGACTTACTTGCTCTCCCAGCAAGTCGGAGGCAAACTTCTTAAGCTCATCGTCTGCGGAATTCGAGTCGGAGAGGCTAGCGCTAGTGCCAATAACACGAATATCTTTATCTACTCCGAGCCGATTTTTTAATTTACGAAGTAGAAATCCAACCTCCGTTGCCTGCGCCCCCCGATACGTATGAATTTCGTCCAGAACGATGAAGCGCAGCGCATTAGTTGCAAACAAACCCGCGTTGCGTGGAAGAAGCAGCATATGCTCCAGCATCGCGTAGTTAGTGATGAGTATCTTTGGCGGGTCCGCAAGCATTTCGTCACGGGTCAGCATCCAGTTCCGTGGTATCGAACTTGGGTACCCGAGTGCTTCCATCAATTTGGGATTGTTCCAAATACGCGCTTCTTCTTCGTCTCGCTTTGCACCGGACTTTACCTGCCCCGTGTATCTGCCAAACGTAATGCCATATTCCTGCAAGTGACGCGCAAACAACGGTGCAATTCTATAGTACAGCTGGTCGTTTGCCAGCGCGTTCATAGGGTATACAAGTAGAGCCCTTACCCCGGGACGCTCGGGCTCCGGGTCGGACAGTAATTCATGTGCAATCGGATAAAGAAATGTCTCCGTCTTGCCGCTGCCGGTACCTGTGGCGGTGAGGAAACTTTCTTGGTCGAGAACTGCGTGACGAAGAGCTTTTTCTTGATGGAGATGCAGTGGACGACCGGCAGTAGGCAAATTCCCCAACCCATCGTGCAGAAATCCTCCGGCCGATTTAAGTAGCTGAGCGATTGACTTTCCCTTTTCGAAGTCAGGCAGCGCCTCAACATAAGGGCCCTGCACAAGACGCTCTCGTTCAAGTAAATGCCGAAATTCACTTGCGAGCAAAGGATATCTGCGAGAAATAGGAAGAGTCGTTGCGATGTAACGAGCGAGAACGGATTTTAGCTCTTGAGCGAAAGCTATCGGATTCGTATCAGACATTCTGAACAATCGGGTCAAATTCAACTGTTAGCACCAGCTCCCAAAGCAGCAAATAGAAAGAGAAAATGGCGGGAGCCACTTGAAGATAGTATGAAAGGCAGTCACTTACTTCCGGGCCGGGTATTTCAACTTGGTTCCGTAACTCGGCCAAATGGAGTTGAAATCCAAGGAGCTTACCAGGGCTTCGTACCTCTAGCCTGCAGTACCAAGCAAACCAAGCGCAAGCATGCGCAATATGCTCCATATGCTCACGCTTCAGTTGCTCAACTTCGTCAATCTGTCCACTTTCCTTAGCATCAACCTGGAGCAATAGAGGTTGTCCCCGTAAACCGAGTGGGGCACTTTGTGTGAACACTTTGTCCCGACGTTGAAGAATCCGCGCCACTGCAAATGCAGCTCTCGTATGATTATTTTGCAGCAGTTGACTTGCTTGGTATCTCCGCTCAAGGTCTATCCAAGCGTGTGCAATGTGTAGAGGTCCGAGAAGCTCACCATCATTTGGCAAAAAGAGTTCGTCATCTAGCCGATATCCTCCTTCCAAAGCTGTTTGACGAAGCACCTCACGGTAGGCCGCTAGTTCAAAACCTTTAGGGCGCCTACCTTTCATGACTTCAACACGGTTTCTAAATGCCATTGCTGCCGTCGGATGCAAAACTGCCCCAAACGCTGGAGAAATTGCGCCTCGCAATGCGGCCATCGCTCGAAGAGAAAAGGATAGGGGATGTGGCTTGATATTAACCCGTGTGTAAGCGGAAGAGGGCTGGATAAATATCCGGTTGAGCCAGGCCGGCGAAAACTGAATCGGTATGTGCCCAGCACGAATATCATCCTCGGGCTGTGCCATTGCCATATCAAGAAGTTGCGTTAGATAAGCATCTTCGTGCCCCTTCAACTTATTTAATAGAGCTAAGTGATAAGAAACTAACCAGGACTGTTGCTCCCAACAAATAGGAGACCAATATTGGATGAAATGCTCGTTCAAACGAGACAATCGAGCCACGACATCGTCGAGGCCCAGACTTGAGCACTTCTCGTTTATCTGCTTATCGGGAAGCTCCCTTCTTTGCTCATCTACAGAAAAAGCAACCGCTATGCGTCCGTCTTCGGCATCCTGCAGCCGGCCCCAAATTCCATCCATGCATGCTCCAAAGCCAAAAATCCAGACGCCTGGCATTAGGCTTTGAATGTCTATTTGCACATGTAGAACATAACTGCTACCAGATGGAGCGCTGAACACCTGCATGCGGCCGAAGCCGCTGTCATGCCATGTCCCAGCCATTAATTTATATTCGGCTCTAGCCTCTCGCCCGGAATTTAGTTCTCGACCTGTAACGGAAACGTCGGTCGGTTCACCATTTAATGTGACCCTTATTTCAAAAAGCCTGGTCACACGCTCCACCTTTACGTCAGTAACAATGTGCGGCTGCGAAAGCACAAGCAAAGGCAACGTAACTAAGCCCGAGCTAGACTCGTATGTTAGGGTTCGTGCGCCAGGCTCTAGTCGACTTGCAAGAAGACTTGCAGGGAAAGTTTTGCTAGCGCGCCGCGCAAAGTCCACAAAGATGCGCATGCTTCCCAGAGTTATAAAGCCTGGCTCAGAAGCGCTTATCACTACCGTCTTCGTACTACCCAATGAGACTGTTTCAGTTGCGCCAAGAGGACGCGCAATAATAGTAGAGGAGCCCCCACTGGTGGAGACTTGCGTCTCAACAAATACACCTGCGCGATGCCAACTTAGTCGAACAATGCGTCCAGCGCCGAGGTCAAATGTCATTCTTATGATTCGGCTTCCACCGTCCACGACCTGCACTCCACTTCGAGTTATCTTTATCCCCGAGCAGCCTGACGTAATGAGATTCTGAGGCGGAGATTCGCATACAAAGTGATAGTCGTACTTAACCTGCTGTAAGCCCGTCCAGTAGAGAATTGACTGCCTTTGAAGAGTGCGTAAATCTCCTCTGAGGGCTAATTCCACCACGAGCCGACGTACACCTGGCAATATTCCAAGCTCCGCTATCGCGATATCGAGGGACACTCGCGCATGTCTTGATTCATCGAGCGAAACCGGCAACGCTACTTGGTTGTCGCCATGTCCGATACGCATCTCGAAACTTCTTGGTCCGTGCTCTAGCCACTCTTGAGGAACCTCCACCAAAACTTCAAGACTGCCAAACCAGAACTCTTGGCGTTCGAGGCTTCCTTTGGAAGCTCCACTCAACGAGAATGTCGGTTGGTTCTCTCCAACAATACAGACTGATGCTGGTCCGTTCTGCAGCTGCTGTTCACTACCGGGGCGGACTTCCAAGGGAACTTCTACAAGTAAGGGATGCTCGCATGTTTCCATCCCGTCCTCTCTATTTGTCGGTTCAAATCGGCATAGCGCTGTGTAGTTTCCTGGAGCTAGTTCAACTGGTTCATCCTGGTTTAGCTTAGCCGATAGCCGTAAGCGTCCATCCGAGCTAAAAACGAGCAGACGGTTCGAAAGTGAGTCCGGCCAGAGTTTCGCAAAAAGTACCTGCTCGCCATCCTCTCGTATTACTCTCACCTCGGATGGAAGCCCAACGGGCAATACACGAAACGTACCCTGAGCCTCCACCTCAACAGAAAAAGAGAATTTATCAGATTCAATTTGATACCTTGAGGCCGATGACGACGGTGGAAAAAGAATGCCGAGCAAACCGTCTCGATAAAGTAGATGGGGAATTATTGCTCTTTTTACCGGAGAGGAGTTGCTACTCAAAAATGCTGACGCTAATGCCTTCCCCAGTACGTCGTGCTCTGAAGCGTGACCGCCATTCTGATGAATTCTGATAAATGTCCGCGTGTAATAGCCGACTGTATCTCGCTCCAACGCCTTTCTCGCGGTAATACTGAACGGTGGCAAGAGCTTATTGATTAGCTGGGCTTGCCAGGTCAATATGCCGTCATGGTCATCTTCATCAGGGAGGCCCACGCGTCGCGCCACTTGCAGCATACGACTAGCAAGGTCGTCAGCAAAAGCAATGGGTACTCCCGCTTGCCTTACATATTCGTCAACCATGTAATGGGAGCCTGAGCGCCGCGGAAGAGGTTTTATGCCTAGTTTCAGGATGGCCCTTCGAAATGCGCGCCACAGAAGCTCGCGGTCGGTCAGGGATAACTCCTTAACCCCTCCAATTGCTTTCTGGATGTGAGGATAAAGACTGAAGTGCCCATCCTGACCGAGGCCAAACATTACATGTTCGGCTAGCCAGACACCAAAAAGGGCTGGATACTCATCAAGTCGTCTTACGAATCCGCGAGCACTTGGCATGACCTGCAAATCTCGCTGAATCGCCGCTTTGGCTTCGCTAGGAACCAAAGGTCCGAGGATTCCGAGCACGGGCGTATCGGCCCGCATTAGTTGTTCCCTAAGCTTTTGTTCGTAGAAGCCAAACATATTTCCCCTGTCTTCTAACTCTAGTTGTATTTTTTAGTTTCTGAACTGCTACCCGAATTTCTCGCTTACCGGCACCAGTTCCATAGTCAACAACCAGCCACTCACTAATATCGCTCTGGCCATGAGCGTCCTGGATGCAAACGAGGTCTACACTCCAAGCATAGAAATATTGCATTATCACAATAGTGAATGCGATTTCTGTCGGCCCCAAATTTCTGCGGTTGTGCAACTAGGCCTACATTTGCTCCGTATTGCAGCTTTACAGATAACTTTACGCTTTCTAATCTGAGAGGCACCTCAACAGTATGCTGTGAAGTGTATAAAAGAACAACGGCCACCTCAATATGGTGGCCGTTGTTCTCCCTGCAATATTTAGCAACGCAACCGGCTCACTCACGCAACATCGACCCGACTTTCAACAAATGTACCGCACGGCCCTCGATTGAAATGACAATCTTGCGGACCAATGTCCGCTCCTGCTGCGTGTAGACGTCGCTCTTTGCCAAAGTTGGCGCATGCTCCCTCACGATAGTAGCGATGGCCTTGAGTTCTTCGACAAGCGTCTCGCGCGCAATACCTGCTTCTTCCGAAAAAATCGTCAGGTCATCAGCAACGACATCCTCGACCAAGAAGGCATTCCCGAACGCCATCGCCATTTCACTACCCATGTCATAGACGCGCGTGCACACGAGGTCATAGGCCGGGGCCGGCATGATTCCGAGCCTGTGTTGGAAAAACGAAAAGTTCTTTGCGTGTGCATCGCTATTTCCAATGAGCATGTTGAAAAGTGCCCATCTCACGATGGCCATCCTTCCTTCCCGGGGCACCATGAAATGTCGGTCCAGTTCGAACATTTCACGGAAGCCGATACCGGTACGCCTCTCCCGATATCCGCCTCCATGCCCCTCTGGACACTCGTACTTGAAGAAGGGATGTTCCCCAAGTGCTTGGCACGCATCCAAGGTGTGCACACGCTCAACCATTTCTGGGTGCTGGATAATGCTTCTGGCACGGTCAAAGCGTTCCACCAGCAAGACAGGTTCCGGGACACGTCGGATTTCAACGTTGGCTACAGGTAAGCCCACCGCTCTAGCGAGAGACATGCAGAAGTGCTCGTTAGCGACCATGCGCCGCGTGCTTTGTCCGTGGGGCTCGGGTTTCAGTATGTGGCTCGAATTCAAACATCCGCCGACGAGCTGGAGGTCATCGCCGTCCAAGCGCACCTGGAGCTTATCTTGTACACCGGCTAACGACTGGTAGAAAACGTCATCCCAGAAGGCGAATGGGACAGTGCCCCGGTGTCGGATACGGCTGGACAATTCCGTCGTTGGTAGCTCACGAACGAATGGCGGTCTATCATCGGGGACGCTCAACTCCTCCACATCCAGGTCAAATCCCACGGCACCCGCCGGCTCTCGACATAGATAGACGGCCATTGCGAAGGCATTCGCGTGACTGAGCTGATATCGGCGAGCGGCTTCCCCACGCGCTTCTCCTTCTGGCAGAAGGTTCAACAGATGGTCTCGAATCAGCCTGTAGGGAGCCTGGCCCTCCTTGAGAGGAAGGTGAGGTGACAGTGGATAGGAATAGTCCCATGTTCTCCACACCCGGCTATAACTGAAGTTGCACTGCTCCTCTAAAGGGCTGTATTCGATGCCGGCGATAAGCTGGTTTGCTGTAGTCGCACAGATACTAGGTCGACCTCTTGCCAGTAGCTTGGCTATATCCATCACATCCTCCACAGCAAGAAAAACTCATGCTTTAGACGGCACCTCCGGGGTATGCAAAGGAGAGGCCAACTAAAAACCGTCATGCACGCCCGGCCGGACCTTGACACGGTATCCCGCAGGAACGATAAATTCATCCAATGAACACTCGAGTCAAAGACGTCGTCGCCAAACTGTACCGTCCGTCAGCGCAGGGCAGGCAGGTATTCGCACTGTCCCGAGGCGACGCGGAACGCATCCCGCTGATTGACGGGGTGGCCATGATTTCCATCACCGCCCCTGAAAAACATCCGGCCCAGCTGCCTGAGTACAAGTATTTGCTGAGACTAAGCTTCGCGGACGTCGATTTCCTTGGCGAGCTCTCAGCACGGGCGGCAGAGAAGCTCCCTGCGGCAATGACTGAGGATGATGCAGAAGAGATATTGCGATTCGCCCAGGCACTTCCAGATACCGTACACACTTTGCTCGTCCACTGCGAGGGTGGCTTCTCAAGGTCAGCCGGTGTTGTAACCGCCCTCAGGGACCTGTATGGCTACGTGGCAGAGAATGCAAGGCTCGTCCAGGCAAATCCTAGTGTCGTCAAAACCATCATGGCGGCTGCACGACCGGAAACCACCAAAAAGCGAAAATCAAAAAGGTAGAGAAAATCCGTACCTTGGTGCCTTGAGAGCCTAGTCCAAATGGGCTGTGGATAACTTGGGTTCTTGTTCAACGCCAGTCTTGAGAATGCAGAAGCCCCGACTAGCGGGGCCTCTGGTCCATCGGGTCCGATTCCTCTTACCTAGCGATTGCTAGACCAGTTAGCACTTGGTGGGCGACCTCGCGAGTCGGCTCAAGAGGCCCTTTCATACAGCTTAGCAAGCTGGTGCACTAAGCGCAAACTTCAATGCAAATGGGGCGCGATACTGTCCACATACTCCAACAGGTATCGAAGAACAACCTCATTGACGGCGCGGAGACTCAATCCAGAGTAGTTCTCCGCGAGGCGGAAGGACAATCGCACATTCATCGGCCAATTAGGAAGACGTGTGAAATTTTTCTCGTCTCGGTTGTGAACGCATCACTCCACGGTCTCTATACCGGATTATCCAATTCTGGATAATTATCCGAAGTCGGTATAACGCGGTATAACGCCATTCCATGCTGGCGTTCGGCGCCATCAACCACCTAAAATAATTTCAAGAGAAGTGGTGCAACGATGGACGTGGTCATTATTCCCAAATATCAGTCCCAATTGCACAATCGGCGGCCGACGAAGGAATTAATCACCAAAGGTGGGAATTATGGGAAGGACGATAAGAACGGAGGGTGAGGATGTCCATCCGCATGCGTCAAACATGGAGGCGCTTGGTCGGATACTCCGACATCGACGCACCACGGGTGGCATCAAGCTGATTGACGCTGCGGACCAACTCCGCATTTCGAAGAGCGCGCTCTCTCGTCTGGAAAACGGGAAATCGACGAACATCGAAATGCTCTTCACCGTTCTGGAGGGCCTGGGGCTGAATCTTCTCGTGACCGACAAAGCGGAAACCAAGGATGCACTCGAGGCCATTCAACGCTGCCGCGATACAAATGACGATGTGAAGCTCGCCCGCACGTACGGTAAAACATGGCCATCAAAGTAGGATATTTCGAATAAATCCTACTTTGCTGCGCATCCCGAATTGAGACTCAAGAGGCATCAATGCGAAATCTAGGAGACATTGCGATTCTCATGCGCGATGCGATGAAGGAGCAGAAGGTAACGCAACAGGACCTGCGCGAGCGTGCCGGGATTGCGAGGCGAACGCTGACCGGGGTACTTAGCGGAGAGTCCGATTACAAGGTCACCACCTTGATGGCGGTGCTCGACCGATTGGGCTATGAAATGGTTATCGTGCCCAAAGCGGCCGCACGTGCGGTTCCGGCGATGTGGGAGCCCACTGAGCCGGCGGTGAAGACGAAGGTGCAAATTGCAATTGATAAGCTCAATCGACTTTCACCAGAGAAGTAGACAACGCGCTGGAATACCTAAGCGTTCGGCCAAATTCTGCGTCACCGCTGAACCAGCCTCGGAATCTAGCTCTTGACGCCGCACACCAACTCGGTATCTCGAGCGGGCTTTATCGCTTAGAAAATGGGAAGTCGACGAAATCGTCTTCGAGGAATAGGTTGCGGGACTTCTCTTGATTATTCCACTCCAGGTGGAACCTCATTCAAAAATAAGACGGCGCTTAGCTTTTACGACGAACACCCGCTCATGCTAAGCCTTGCTAGTCTCTCAACTAGACCTTCTTGCTGGCTTTTGGCTCTCACCGAAGAGGCACGAAGGATTTAAGGCACCATAAAATATCAAGATTTAGTCCGCTGCGCCACATTGGCGTGTCCTCAGCGGATGGGCGTCTCGATTAAGGTAAAACATGGTCATTAAAGTAGGATATTTCACTGAAATCCTACTTTGCTCCGCACCCCAGAACTAAGGTCTCAAAAGGAATCGATGCGCAATCTAGGAGACATCGCGACTCTCATGCGCGACACGATGAAGAGTAACCCAACAGGCCCTCCGCGAACGCGCCGAGATTGCCAGGCGAACGCTGGCCGGGTTACTTAGCGGGGAAGCCGATTACAAGGTCACCACCTTGATGGCGGTGCCCGACCGATTGGGTTACCAAATAGTTATCGTACCCCAAGCTGCCTTGCGCGCATTTCCGCGGGAGTGGGAGCCCACGGAGCCGATAGTGAAAACGAAGGTCTAGATTGCTATTGGGGAGCTCAATCGACTTTCGTCAGAGCGGTAGATAATAAGATGACCAAAAGATAGACCTAGCCCAACACTATGTGGCAAGCATTGGGTGCGGGCTATCCACGGCGAACTTCGCGGGCGGTTCAGCCAAGCGCGCCGAGGCAGTCGACGTCATGGACCATCTTCGAGCATTTGCTCAGCAAAGCGAGCCAGTACATGACCAAAGTTCTCGTAGCTACCAGTTAGGCCTGTCTGACGGAACGCCTGTGCGAGAGTCTGTAGTTCATCCCTGGTTGCTGATGCGATGAACGCTGTGTCAAACACTTTTGAAAGCGCTTCGCCCCGGCGATTCCGTAAGAACTCAATGTCAAGCTTCAGCAAGTTAGCCATAAACGTGGCGCTGTCATCCTTGGGCAGAATGGCGCCGTTGAGTAAGTAGGCAAATCTCTGCTCACACCCCGGGTCAAGCGGCGTGATGTGCAGAGCCTCGTCGAAGTCATGCCCTTTTGCATGCCCACAGTGCAAAGGCGCGCCTGGCTTAGTCTCGCGAATGCAAGAGGCAAACAAGTTGTCGAATTCGACTTCGAGGTCCTTACGCAGTTCCTGGGGTCGAAAATGCTCGATATGGCTGTCAATTAACGAGATGGAGCGCCCACAGTAACAACATAACCCGCCTTGTTCGTCCAGTAACGCCTGATGCAAATTCTGCTTCTGAGGGTTCTGTAAACTAGCGTACGTGGGCTCCCAGTCTTCGTTGGCCAGCGCCCTCCAGGCATCAAAGTCTGGCGGTGCGGCTTTTTTCATGAAATGTCTCATCGACCCAATACCTCTTTGCGCTTCAATAATGCTTCTGCGCCAGCGAGTTCAGGGATATTCGGCACGTCCTGCTTCAACTTGGAAATAAGTTCCCGTGCTTCGGAGAGGGCACCACTCTCTAAGCTCGAGAAAATCAAATCCAGTTGTGTTTTTACCTCACTTGTCCGCGAAGAAGCATCCATGATTTCCTCCAGTACTTGGCCAGACGTCAACCCGTAGCTGGCTTGCGGATGTCCTACCAATTCCCCATCACGAAGCAACACGACAGATTCGGGTTTCAACTCTCCCAACACCTGCGGCGAGTGAGTGGTGATGACGAATTGACTATTAGGGAATGTCGTCTCCAGCTTTTTCAAAATCTCACGCTGCCAACGGGGGTGTAGATGCAAGTCGATTTCATCAATCAACACGACTCCACTGCCTTGGTTTGGGTTCGCTAGGCTGCGATTAAGCACACTCATCCGACGCGCCATGTCCCCCACCAAGGCCAACATGTTGCGTTCGCCATCGGACAATTGTGCAACGCTTAACTCCTGCCTTTGTTTGACAACAGTCATCCGCAATGGCGTGCGGCGAATGCGTAGGTCTTTGAACTCGGTAAATACGTCAACAGCTGTTCGGACCGCTTCTAGGGCCTTGTCCCGAAACGCCGGGGCGTCGCGACGTTGCTCGTTCTCATAGTCCTCGCGTTTGCGAAACCAGATAAAGAACCGCTTGAAATCGGCGCCTCCATGGTCCAAAGCATCCTGATAGACCTCGTAAAAGTTGTCTTGAAGCTTCTCTCTGACGCGCATAGGGATATCCAATACTGCCCTATTGACGTCGTAATACACAGCTAACGGCAAATCGCAAAGGTCTTGATGGTCTTTTTCTAAATGCTTATAGTCGGCCTCCAGTCGTCTTACTGCTTCGTTCAACGCGTTCAGGTCGCTTGAGCGTAACTGGTCGCTGTGGCTTCCCTTCTTCCGGTTGGTTACTGTGGCCCAGGTAACGTTCTGACCTCGAAGTTCGACAGTAAGCTCAATGCGGGCAAAGGCATCTCCCTGACGAATGTCATCCAATGCAATGGGCCTAGCTTTCTGTGGATTACCGTTGATGCGCCAAGTCAACTGCGAAAGCGCTATAGCTAAGGCATCCAGCACGGTGGACTTGCCCGTACCGTTGATACCCACAATTGCGGTGGTGCGCTCCGAGAAATCGAGTTCAAGCTTCTGGATGCCGCGGAAGCTAGTCAAGCTCAGGCGTTTGATTTTCATGGTTTATAACCTCTCACTACAATTTTCTCTACTACCCTTGATTGTGGTCGTTGATGCTGTCATCGCCAAAGGACTTGAACCAAGGTACGTTCTCCAAGTCCTTGCTATGGTCCTTGTCACAGGTGATGTAAGCCTTGGACTTCTCCGCATGGCATAGCAGCTCAACGGTCATGAACGGTCGGATATTCAGGCATATGTCGTCGGCACGCTGTGCTAGTTGCCCACAGCGGGCAATACTGGGCCCGGGCGTCGTCTTACTTTAGCTTCATGTTCAGCGAGGCGTGCGAGGTATGAATGCCAAATCGAAAATCGAGCGAATACACCGATATCGTCATCGATTTTCCTATCACTTTACGCTGACCCGTGCGGTGGTATTCGACAGGGTTTCGTTGGAGACTCCCTCAAGTGGATGACCCTGTGCCCGGCAATAGGCCACCACCATTACTTCCACCATATTTGCGAGACTACGCATTTCGCGCTTAGCCGCCAACTGCAAAGCAGCCTTGATGTGCGGTTCCACGCGAACACTGACAACTTGAGACTTGGCGACGGCCACGGACTAGCTCCTGTAAGTAAAACGCTTGCGATATGCAAGCTTAGCGCAATTTGTCCAAAGAGTGCTATCAAACCCCACGTAAGGACGACTATCTGCGCTCAGCTGGAACAAATAAATCCTGTCCTGCCCTTGCTCCCAGAACCGCTAAACGCCCCAACTCGGCGACTCGAATCAGCACTCCGCGAACAGCTCCACTCGGCAGCTGTTGAGCGCCAACCAGTTCAACGCCAGATAGTAGCTTCAGTAGTGCAGACGACTTGGTTCCCATGCCACGCGCCAAGTCGGCAAGCGGAATGTAGGATTGCCTAAATGCTAGCAACTGATGCGGCAACACGACTCGACAGTGCTGACCGCGACGTTGAATCGATTCGGACGCAAGCAGCCCTTCGTCCATCCAGTGCGAAATTGACTCCCATTTCCACCCTGTCGCTTTAGCCAACTCCTGAATCGACATACCAGCCTCAAGCAATGGGGTGCCGAAGTAGCGGGACACATCGGTACGCAAGAAAGACACCTCGCCCAAAGCTCTAGCACGTGACACAGGTTTCACATTGCCTTCTGAGATAGCTCTCATCAGTGACTCAATAGCCTGCTTTTCACCCATACGACGGCTAGTCAGCTCTGCCCATGTGAGCGTTACGTCGTCATCGACAGCGCTAGGTTCTGCCGACTGAACCACACGTTCATAGAGGTCCAGAAGAGATTTCTGCTCGACCGCACCACCTTTCAGGAGGTCTTCGCGCCATCGAGCATCAGACTCTATAACGCAGGCGGCTTTCATGCGCTCAAGAACGCTAGGCGAAATCCGCGCCAACTCGCAGGCAGCGGTATCTGAAATCCATTCTGCACGTCTCCGTTTGATACGCTCAACTTCGGTGTATGGAATTTCGTACACCTGGCCACGCGTGCCTGTGCGCCGTGCGCGGTGCTCACATTCGCCCGCTTGAATCGAGTCGTGCAGCCTTGAGACGCTCACACCTATGGTTTTTGCTACATCCGGTGCCCGCATATATCCCGTAGCATCCTCGGCCATAGTCTTGGCCGAATCCAGTCCCAATACGCAATCGGATTTTTCAGCGGCGACGTCGATGACAATTTGAAGTAGCGGTTCGAGAGTGGTGCCCTGGCAGAGCTTACGCAGGCTGATGTACCAATCACCCAGCAACGTATTTAGCGTTCGGGCATCGGTGCGACCCGCTGCTATGCGTAGTTCAACATGTTCCCGAAAACCATTCGGCCAGTCCGACAGCAAAGCTTCGAGCGGAGCAAGAAATTCGACCGCTTCAGCGACAGATTTTGGCAAAGCTACCCGACGCGATAATCCACGCTGCTTCGGGTCGGAATACAGACAAAGAGTCCGAATGACCTTCACCAGAACATCAATTTTCACGCCCTTCAATATTGGTTTCATGGCGCCAGAATGGTGGCCATCACTAGCAATCAGCGTGGACAGCCATTGCTGCACCTGGCCCGCCGGCACGCGGGGCAGCATGCTCAGGTCATGGCCACATGAGCACAACCCAATGTAAAGCCGCTCCCCAGACAGATGCTTCCCACAGGCATCGCATTGGTCGACCAGTTGTATGCGATGCTGCGGACACGCTGTGACATAAGCGTGTTCCCAGTGATGTCGTAGGTGAGGTGATTCAGCCAGACACGCAGGGCAGACCGCATCCGAGTGCGCCCGATGTAGTCGCCCCCAATGGTGGCATTGGTCTTCTTTCTGACGGGCAAAATCCACCCATGTCCGCTCCAGACCAAGATTGCGTGCGACATCATCGGTACGCATCAGCAATGCGCGCCGATTTCGCTCGACGCCCGCCGTGATTGTCAAATGACGCCATCCGAAAAGCGCATTATCTGCCGTGAGTCGGCGGTAGTACCCGATTCCAGATTCGTCGTCTTTGGGTGCATAGGTAACGATGAGGCTCATTGATTATCTCCTGACTTTTTACGAACTGGTACGGATGCCGCGTTACTGGTCAATACATGCACATATGCTTGTTTCATGGCAGCTGGTGGTACATCAGTATCGTCAGAGCCAGAAGTTAGGAAGGCCAATTGGTGCGGTGACCCCGCATGATTCACCTCCTCACATGCCATCTGGCAGTCAAGGTATGTGATGGGACGTGGAGCTTCATTTTTCACCACGCTGGCCAGCTCACTCATGAAATCTGCAAGGACTCCAATCAGACCACCAGTAAGCAAGTAGCTTTGTTGCACTAGCACGCGCGGACTTACTTGAATGGGATAGCCCGCAGCAGTAAACAATCGAGAATAGTTCATTACACATGCCGCATATGCCGACATCTGCTTAACATCTGCTGCGTCGTACGGTAGGAATAACCGCGGGGGACTGGCGCGGCCACGCAACTGTTCGTTCGCTAAAAAAATCCGTTCAAGTCGTGGAATGCCGAAGAGGATGAGCGTCATCTCGAGTTTGTCAGATAGAGTCTTCAGCCAATCACTGGCTGCGCGCGGTGGGACGCGCGACCCTTCATCAACAAGGTGAGATATCTCGTCAAAAATCACGACTCGAGTACGGGCTAGCCGAAGCTGCGTCAGCATCAAATCGAACATCGCGGCCGCCGTCGTTCGGGGAGATACTTGGATGCCTAATGCTTCTAGCACACTCTTGGGCAGCATCTTGGCTGTTGCAGCCTGAGGGACCACTACAATCAATACAGGCACATGACGTCGACCGTCAGTTCGCGCTTCAGGGTAGTTGCGCGACAGTGTCGTAATAAGTGAAGACTTGCCGACACGACTCGGACCAGGTATCCGAACGATTTTTGGTGCAAAGCCCTTAAGAGCATCATCGATGCGTTGCTGGAGCCTGGAGAGGTGCTCCATATACATGGGATGCGGGAGCTCGCAGGTCTGAATATCTCGGCGCAATTGTTCAGCGGGTGTCACAGCAGTTTTTCTCCGGTCTTTCGATTTACAATGGTCATTGATGGCGCTTCGTCATAAGAAACGGCGGTGAGCTGAGGGTCCTCAGCGGATAGCGATGTGTTAGTTGAAGGCGCAGGCCCAAACGGTGCATCCGACGACAGTGGCCGTTCGATTGCACGTTCGCTGGCTGCATGCACCTTGGCACGACGTACGGTTTCCTTGTTTTCCTCGCGCTTGCTGCGAGATTTGGATTTCTTGGCGTTGCTACTTCTAGTGACCGCATCGTCCAAGTCGCGCAGAAAATTCATCTTTTCGGATGGGACCGTCCAGTCAGGCTTCCCGGCGTCGAAGCGCGCTTTAGCTTCCGCAAAGGTCCATGCCGGTGTGTCCGGACGGACGTGCTCGTGCGTTAGCGTAACCAGAGGAAGACTATCGTCTTCGAACACGTACGCTTGGCGGAAATCATCGGGGTTGTAGAACACATGGAGTGGCGCGTGGTCACCGTACTTTCCCAAGAGATATGTCATGGCTTCACCTTTGTAACGGAAACCATGTTCAAGGGTGATACCGGTTTTGGCGCTCAACTTACGTTTCCTATGCTCATAGAGCGCCATCATCCATTGCTGGCGAGACGGAGGCATTGTGATGGGATGGCCCATCTCTTCAGTCATGTATTTCAGGCGCTCAAACGGTGTCTTACCTTTGACCGAATCCACCAACAATTCGTCCCAACGTAAACGCTCTAGTTCTGTATGGACCCAGCTCTCGTAAAACCAGCGGACAATCCATTTCTCAAGCTCATCTAGGGTCATCAGCTTATCGCCCAGTGCTACCGGGTCACGTACTCCATCCTGCCCCTCAAAACGTGTACAACCCGGTTGCCGCTGTAATGCCTCCTTAAGCGCCTTGTGGAGGCGCTCGATAAATGGCTTGCCTTGCGCTGCCATTGCTTTGCAGTGCATGACGTCCACCTCCAGTACCTTCAAGCCAAGGATTCGGCCACCTTTTGTCTCTGGGCCATTATCAAAAACGAGAACACTTGGCGTGCCGTATATGTTTATTGCATTTGTAAGACCTAATTCCTTGAATCGGCTCGCTTTAGCAGGTGTCAGATACATCTCTAGGCACGACAAGGAGTCCATTTCACGAGGTGCGCCGATGACGAGATGCCATGCCACTGGATATCCTGTGCATACGTCAACGGCCGAGACCAGATAGACGTTGCTAGCGATACCGTGCGGTGTGATGACCACAAACGGAAGATGCATAGCATCTTGCTCAATGCGAGCGAAAGGAAATGGGGCTCTGATTCGTCTTTTAGCGAATGATTTGCCGGCGACCCGCATTAACGGGTCCATGCGGTCGTACTCTGCATCAGCGGTCAGACCATAAATTCTGCTCGTTACAAATTTTCGGCTGATAGTGTGCTTCGCAACATGTAAGCCCCGAGAGCGGGCCTCACGGTTGATGTAATCAGTCAGGTCACGAGCCGTCCACCTCGACTCTGTAACCAGATAGAAATCCTGAATGGCCCCATCGACAAATTCACAGAGTTCGGATGAATACCTATTCATCCTGTTGCCTTTATTCTTATCGCCTTTGAGAACCGGCAGACCAGAACTCTGTTTGTTTTTTGCACGGAATAGAGTGGCGCGCGAGGGAAACGCTAATTTCAACGGGTCATCTGCGTGTTCCTCTAAGTAGGCTTCGCGAGCAAAAGGTATTGCCGCGTCGAAAGAGATATGCTGTTTCGCCTGGATTGCCACGATGCGACGCAGACTCTCATATAAGAAGCGAACCCTGGCGTGTAATGCCGGATTATCGTACTGAGCACATACGCTGACAGCCGGCATTCCCTTGCGACGCAGTACCAAACTTCCGTTAGAAATACCAGCCCGAATGGTGGCCTCGTCGACATAACGGGATTCGCGCTTCTGTGCATCGAAAACGTTAATAGTCCCGGCGTGAATGCGGCTATCAAGCACTTCGAAATAAGCATCGGGCTTGCCAGCAACCAGCAGCTTGTCGCCCGGACGTAGGTCGGACATCATTGCTGCAATCCCTCAATAAGGAATAGGTGACCGAGGTCACCGTAAGCTGCCGATAGCTCAAGACTCGAGCAAATACGGAAATGCGCCACATCTGCTTGTAAAGCACCAACAGCTAGCAAAAGTGGAATCCATGCTGTCGGAATCTGAAGTTCCTCGCACAACGTACGCTGTAATACCGGTCCGGATTCACAGTAGCGCTCCACGCGGTCGATGAGGTCGGGCCGAAGAAAGTCACGGGCCCGCGGTATTGCTGCTTTAAGCAATTGTGCATTAACAAGGATGGGATGACGCTCGTCAGCCGGAATGACTATCGTGTGAAGCGGAAAGCAATAAGCTTCCATGATTTCACGTGCGCGCTCGATTTTCTTCCAGTAGTCAGCGTTCCCCTCGTAACCTTGCAGTTTGACTTCATACGCTTGCTGCAGCCCGTCAATTTGAACCGTGGAAAAGTCCGGCGTGTACTCTGCGGCGCCGGTACGGCTGCCACGCATTTTGCGTGCCTCTGAGACTTCTTCGCGGGTGAACAGCAGTCGTTCGCCAATCAGGTCAACAGTGAACGGTTGCGGCTTGAACGACCTAACGCGAGGGTCAACGCTCAAGATGTGCGCGACCAAGCGTTCCGCTTCGGATTCCACATTGATGTGGCCGCCAGCTTTTTCTGTAAAAGTGCCGATACGAGCTTTGCCATACGTGGGTGCAATAGTGCGGACGCCCGGGTTCGTGGCATGGCGGCGGCTGCGCAGGCCATAGGAAGGTACGCTTTTCATGTCGCGGCTCCGATGGGCTGCAAGAGGGCAGGGGTCTCATCGGTTGCAATAAGTGCAACGGCTTGGTATCGAATCCGCCTAGGGATGGGTGTGGTTCTGGCTGGCAATTTTTCCTCGCAAAAATGTCTTGCAAAGGAGGTGTAGCCCTCGCAAAGGCCAGCCAGTCGTATACGACCGAAAATTCTCGTGAGAGAATACCTGGAGGGTAGAAACAGGCGCTGAGTGGCGGCCGTGGGGGAAAGATGAACAGAGAACCAGGCTCGGGTGGTCTGCGGCCTCAATCTTATGAGGCTTGGGAACAGACTGCGAAAGAGCTGATAGAAATAGAGATGATGAGACGCGGCATCCGATACAAGCAGCTGTCCCGTCTGCTGGAAGTGCAGGGAATCTACGAGACGCCTGACCAAATAAACCGTAAGGTCAATCGCAAGCGCTTCAGCGCGGCGTTCTTGATTGCCTGCTTGTGCGCGATGGGAGTAGAAACGCTCCCCCTCAAATAGGGACAAAGTGCTGTGGTGCCATTGCGCTATGGCTCGTTCCGTCCAGTTCGACTTTAGCCAGACCTCTTCCATGCCAGCCTCCCGCGTTCGTACCCTCTCATAAATAGGGGGCACCACCGAACTTCCGGCGGGAAATACTAGTTCTGGCTCGTCATGGTGTTATTGCATGCCGGCGTTGCACCGGCATAGGAAAGCCTAGACAGCGATTGGCTCCATTTCAAGTGGTCTTGCTCTGTTTTTTGTATCGAACCGCTGGCCAACCAGTTCGGCACATTCACGAACCAATGCGCCCGCTTCCAACATCGTTAGGATGTTGTTAAGTTCGATGTCATCATCCCGCCGTCGGGACGGGAGGCCAAGCCCCCTCAAGCAGCCGCGCGCCCTCTGATTGTCTCCAGCACTTGGACAATTTGTGTGACTTTGGCCGGCGGAAACACACCCAGCGGACCTTGGGCGTTCAAGTCCGTGAAAGGGGACTGGAACAGTCGTTCCGGCTCCATCACTCCCGTCTGGGTAAGCTCCTGGACGATGAGATTGATGAACTCAATCTGGTTCGGGGTGGTGGTAGTCCCAGTGAGGAACTCGCTAAATGCATGCATGGCGGCCTCCCGGTCCAAACCCACCAGTGAGCGGATGAAGACACCAAGGCCATGGCTTTGCTCCTTAGCCTCGCTGATAAGTTGCGGTGAACCGCCTGCAGCTAGCAGCATTTTCTCTAGTTCATCGAGGTCAGCGGGAGTGAGCGGCTGATTACGGCGCAGGCGCTGGAGAGAGATGTGGGATTCGTGGGCCTTGAGGAACACTCTGGCCTTCTCCTTAAATTTGGCCATATTGAGGCCTGCGGTGACCTGGGGCAGGTCGATGGTTTGCGACTCGCCCAGCTCGTCCTCAAAATCGGTATACACAATCTTCTTCTGTCCCTTAGGAATCAGCTTCACCAAGGCACGTAATCTCCGCCGGACCGTTTCGACCATAGGCACAGTAACGTCGTCCCACCATTCGTCGCTGGCCACTGCTTGGATGAAGGGCATGGCCTCCTTGATGGCGGGGATGTTGGTTTGCTCCTCAAGGGCGCTGGCGATGACTTGAATCTTTTCCTTTAGGGTAACGAACTCAGGCTTGGCTTGGAGGATAGATAACTGAACTCGCAGACATAGCATGTCGAACCGCTTGGCCTCCTCGTCTTCGTCTGCCAGCTCTGTAGGCAGGTCAGCAATACGAGTCCGGAGTTCCAGTAAATCTTCCATCCCCAGCGCCACCCAGGCTTCGGCCTTGGCGAACTTCTCCACCGGTTGCCGATGGGGCCGAACAACAAAATTGTCCACCTTCATGGCAGCCACCCGCTCATGCAGAAGGGCGGCTACGTCGGCTCGCAGCTGTTCTTCGCTCGGATGGTCGCCATTGGAAGCTTGCGATTCGCGAGTTTTAACCTGGTTGGTAAGCCTATCGTCCAAGGCGCCAATCACATCCAGCCGTGCCTTGAAGAGCCGCGTACTCAAGGACTCACTCATAGAGCCGTCCGAGGTTTCGGGATTCTGGCTAAAGAATTCCAGGTTCTGGCAAAAGTCGAAAATAAAGAAGTTCTTTTTGTCTTGACTAGGCCCAAACAGGTCCTTGCAAAGCCGAGTCCCCCGCCCCAGCATCTGCCAGAACTTGGTTTTTGACCGCACTACCTTGAAGAAAACCAGATTGACTACCTCAGGCACGTCAATACCGGTGTCCAGCATATCCACGGAAATGGCGATGTGGGGTGCCTTATCTTGGTTGGAAAAATCGTCAATCAGGCTCTGGGCGTATTCCGTCTTGTAGGTCACCACACGCGCGAAGTGGCCCTTGTAGTGCGGGTAATTGGCATCAAAACGGCCTGCGATGAAATCCGCGTGGTCGTTGTTTTTGGCGAAGATGATTGTTTTGCCGAGCCTGTCCCCGCCAGCCACCTTCTGGCCCTTGGTCATAAGCGTTTGCAGAACCTTATCTACAGTATCGGCGTTGAATAGCCACTTATTGACCGCCTCAGCATTTACCTCGTCGGGTACATTGCCTTCATCGTCCCACTCCTTGGCATCCCACTCCTCCTTTTCCTCTTCCGAGAGGTCGTCGTATCTGATGCCCTCCCGCTGAAACTTGAGGGGCACGGAGATGGGCACAGGCGGCACCAGGTGGCCATCGGCCACGGCTTCGTCCAGCCCATAGGCGTCTGTCGGTACGCCGGTCTCCAGGTCGAATAGGCCGTAGGTGTTGTGGTCAATCTCGTCCTTAGGCGTGGCAGTCAGGCCGACCAAAAGCGAATCGAAGTAATCGAAGATAGCACGGTACTTCTGATAGACGGAGCGGTGCGCTTCATCAATGATGATAAGGTCGAAGTGGCCGACACCGAAACGGCGCTGGCCATCGAAGGCATCATCAATCATGCCCATCATGGTGGGATATGTCGAGACATAGACCCGACCTTCGCTCGCCTTGTCGGTAACCAGATTGACCGGCGCGGAATCAGGAAGGTGCGCCTTGAAGGCATTCACCGCCTGATTGACCAAGGCCACGCGGTCGGCCAAGAAGAGGATACGCTTTGCCCAATTGCCGCGCATCAGGACATCAGCTAGGGCGATGACCGTACGCGTCTTGCCGGCACCTGTGGCCATGACTACAAGCGCCTTACGTTGGTTGTCCACCTCGAACGTTTGGCCGATGCGGCGGACGGCTCGAGTCTGATAGTAACGCTCGATGATGGCGCTATTGATGACCACATCCGCCAGAGGCTTCCTGCTACTGCGACGCTGGATAAAGAGTTCCAGTTCAGCTTTCTTATAGAAGCCCTGGACGGGGCGGGGCGAGTAGGAAACATCGTCCCATATCCAGTGCTCATAGCCATTGGAGTAGAAGACGATGGGCCGCTGGCCGTACATGGCTTCCAAGCAATCGGCGTAGAGCTTCGCTTGTTGCTGACCAACCATGGGGCTCTTAGTGGTGCGCTTTGCTTCAATCAGCGCCAGCGGCTTGCTGTCATCGCCCCAGAGCACGTAATCGACGAAGCCCTTGCCCCCGGCATTCGGCATGCCCGTGACTTCTACCTCGAAGTTGATAGCCGGGTCGAGATTCCATCCGGCCTCCTTCAGCAGTACGTCGATAAAGGCCTTGCGAGTTTCTGCCTCCGAATAGTCGTGGGTATCGGGTTGGGCGGCGTTTGCCTTTTTCGCCTTGGCCACCTCGTCACGTAGCTTTGTGAGCTCTTCGCTCAAGGCTGCCTTATCGGCTAACAGAATGGAAAGCTTCTCGTCCCGCTCTCGCAAGATGCCTTCAAGCCTTTGCAATTGTTCCTGGGACTGGATAGGGGCAGCAGCGGCCGTTGGTAGCAAGCTCGTGTCGAATGCCAGACCAGGGGCGGGACGAGAGGTACGGCCGTAGGTGCGTGCAAGCCAATAGCAGAAGTGGAACAACTCCCGTGTCGCATTCAGCGCGTCGGAAGGCGCCATCTTCCTTGAGCCATGTACCGCTAGATTGCCCAAGTCCTTGATGAGACGCGCCTTGGTATAGAGCGCATCTCCAGCCACCTGCCGGAAACTGGGCTCATGAATCAAGGCACTCAAATTGTCCTGATAGGGCAAGCGTAGCGTAGAGTCATGCTTGTAAAGCCAGGCCAGTGCAAGTTCAAGCGTGCGGCGGGCATAGAAACACGCGCCCCGCGCATCGCTCTTCGCCAGTTCCTCCACCTTCGAGGCCGACTCGAACAAAAAGCCCCATTCAGGGGGGCGGAGGAAGGCGAAGTTGCTCATAACTGGGCTTTCTCACGAATAAAGCTATTCATCCGTTCGGCCAAGGCCACTCGGCGCTGTTGCAGAAAATCTCGGTAGCACTCGATTGGCCAAAGGTCCGGATTCGTCGGCACACATTGGCTCAATAGCGCCTGCTCGCCTTGCTTTGCAACGATGTCGGCAAGGTAGTCCGCGGCCTCCTTGTTGCTAATGCGGCGGTTCGTCTGGCCGGTGATGAAGGCCATGTTGGCGATTTCGTTGATTTCACCCGTTTCGTAGCCGCTCTGCTTCAGCAGAGACTTGGGGATGATGTGGTGCCACTGGATGAAGTGCAGCTTGCCCTGGTGGGTCAGCGACAGCCCCAAGCCGCTATACCAATCCTTGGCCCCCGAGGCCTTGAGCGACAGGTAAGCCAAGGAGAACAGCGGGCTGTTCACGCCACGGCCAGCGAGGTCGCCCGGCTCGATATGCAAGCGGCCGAACTGACGCTTCACCGGCTCCATCAAGGCGCCAATATCACCGGTTTTGAAGATGATATTCAGGTCTTCATTGAGCAGGGTTTCCGTCGAGCCACGGGAATAACGGCCACGAGCATTGGCGACCAATAGCCAGTGCAGCAGTTTGTTCTGCTCGTCGGCGGTTAGCTTGTTGTCCTTGATGCGGCTAATTGCAGCCAGGGAGTGGATGAACATGGGCGAAGACAGCAGCGACTCGTCCTCGATGCCGGCATTGGTGCGTAGGAAATTGATGGCGAAGCGCAGCCCTTCCTTGGCCTGCTCCCAACCCTCCTTCAACGCATCAACTGGAGTGCTCGCCACGCTGCGGAACAAGCACTGCTTAGTGGCGAACACCACGATGGCGCGGACCAGTTGGCCGAGGTCAATGGAGAACCAGCTTTGCTCGCACTCGTCCTGAAATACCTCCAGTTCCTTCAGCAAGTTCTGCCAGCGCGAAGTCATCTGGGCCAGCGCGAGGTCGGAGGAGCGCAGTTTCGCCCCCAGTGAATTCACCCGCACAAAGATTTCGGTGACCTCCTCATAGCTCATGCTGCGCTCAAGTACATGGACCACATAGTGGTAGTCCTTGATGGCACGGAGTTTCTTCAGGCGGTCGGAATACTTCTGGAAGCGCGGGTCCTTGAACGACTCGATACCGGCCTTTTCCAGAATCTCGGCATCGTTGGCGGTCTTGAAGACTTCGCTGACCGATACCCATTGCGGCTGGGACGCCAAGTTCTTGCTGGCAACGACAAAGGTTCTCCGATTCAGCTTCTCCTGAAGCCCGGCTTCGTTTTCATCGGCCTCGTCGCCGTTTTCATCCGTTACTTCGTCGTCGGCAATAACCGGAGAAACTTCATCGCTCTCAACCTCTATGATGTCGGCCGGTGGACCATCAGGGTGCTCAAGATTGAACAGGATGTCGATGGGTCGTTTGCGACCGCGCACCGAAACGGGCTCGCCACCCAACACAGCAGTCAGGGAGGTCAGGCGTTGCTGTCCATCCAGCAAAAGCTTGCGGCCGGCAAATGCGTTTGTCTCCTGGGCAATGGCGAACTCCCGCGTTGGCACCGGCTCATCGGTTTCCCACATCAGGATGGAACCGCTCGGGTAGCCGCGATAAAGCGAATCTAACAAGTCCCGCACCCGCGTTCCCTGCCAGACGTAGTGACGTTGAATCTCAGGGAGACGCAGCTCGCCACGCTTGTACATGTCCACCAATGTAGCGATGGGGATGTTCTGCTGCTGCATGGTTAGAGTTCTCCTCGGAAAGCACGGTGCTGGAGGGAAGAAAACAGGCTATCCAGTTCGGTAAGGGATGCTCTATAGCAGGCCTTCACCTGGAGCAGGGCGCCGATGCGCTGGCGATATTGGGTCTGGAGTTTCAATGGCGGCTTTGCAAGCTTGATGCTTTGTACCTCAGTTGCGTTGATGTTCGCCATCCCAATAATGCTCTTACACATACCTCGCAAAATGCGCTTTGCGTAAGCAGTATTCATGAAACCGCTCAGGTATTCGGGGTCGTTACTTTCATTCGTCCTCAGCCTGATGAGGTAGCCAGCATATGCCATCGGTATTTTCTCTCGGAATATTGCGGTCTTCCCCACGAGCTCGGCACTATTGGTTCGATTGAATAACACGTCGCCAGTTTTCACGAGATAGCGTTCGTGTTCTGAATCCGCCAAATCCATGTATTTCAGGTCAGAAAGGTCAAACTCCCCTGTACGTGTAATGTTGTTCATCCGAAGGACCGGAAACTCTCCGCTGGAAGCTGATTTCTCGCTAGTCCCGTAGGAAGCTGATTTCAGTAGGTCGCCAACCGTTGTTATCGGCCACCCTTTGGGATTCGTGGCAGGGTCCCCAAAGGTCTCAATGAAAATCGCCTGCTGAAGTTTATCCAGTTGCGCCAAGGCTTCCCGACGCTTGGCTCGGAGGATGTCTGCTTGGTCGAGGATGGCGGCGATGCGGCGCTGTTCGGGGAGTGGTGGCAAAGGAATCAACAAATCATCTAGGTGCTGATTCTTCAAGTTATTGATGTTCGCACCGGCGGCAAGCGATGAAATCGTCTGACGATACTCGCGGGTGTGAAAGTAATGTCCAAAATATGCGGCGTCAACTTTCGCAGTATTCGGCCTTAAGACCTTGCAGAAGGCTCCAAATCCTCCGTCATAGTCGAACCGAGCCATTGCTGCTTTACCAACCACGTCGAGACTGCCGCTTGATGCGGCAATAACAACATCACCATTTCTGATTCTTTGTCTTGCAGATACTCGAACTGCCGGAACGTAAACTAGGTCATCAAACGCCAGACCCGATTCTGTGATGTTTCCGGCTCTGAGAACTGGCAAGTAGCCTACCTCAGCATTCGAAATTGCATCAGACTTTCCGTAAGAAACGCCTCGAATTTGGTCCGAAATATCGCCTACGCGGGCCAAATTGGTTATCACTTCAACCCCTCCGCAAGCGCCCTCATCCCAACCTGAATTTCCTCTTCCAATTTAGCCAGCTTGGCGAGAATTTCCTTCGGCGGTAGATACTCAACTGCCTCATGCACCACTTCCTTGTAGCGGTTGATGGAAAGGTCATAACCTTGAGCGACGATGTCGGCCTTCGGGACACAGAAGCTCTGGGCGGTACGAGCGTTTTGGCGTTCGCTGGTAGTGCGCAAATGCCAGCGGGCCAAGACATCTGGCAGGTTGTTCTTGACGTAGTCGGCTTCGGTTAACGCCGTGACTGGCGAGACGCCAAGCTTGTCCTCCGCAAGCAACGGTTGACGCTTGTCGTCCAGGCTCCAGCCATCCGCATGCATATCGTAGAACCACACAGTGTCCGTGCCGCCGGAATTTGTCTTGGTGAAAATCAAGATGGCAGTCGATACACCCGCATAAGGCTTAAAACAACCGGGGGGCAGGGAAATCACTGCATCCAACTTCTGGTTCTCGACAACCATGTGGCGCAATTCCTTGTGCGCCTTCGATGAACCGAACAGCACCCCGTCCGGAACAATGACCGCAGCCCGCCCACCAGGCTTGAGTAGCCGCAGGAACAACGCCAGGAACAGTAATTCGGTCTTCTTCGTCTTGACTATTGCCAGCAGGTCCTTGGCGGTGTTCTCGTAGTCCAGAGAGCCCGCGAAGGGCGGATTGGCGAGGATGAGGGAATACTTTTCCTCGTCCCCCGCATGGTCCTGGGCGAGAGAGTCCTTGTAACGAATGTCTGGGTTCTCGACGCCATGCAACGCCATGTTCATGCTGCCGATGCGCAGCATAGTGTTGTCGAAATCGTACCCATGGAACATGGTCTTGTGGAAATGCTCCCGCGCCGTAGGGTCGTTGAAGAGGTCCGCATGCTTCTCGCGCAAGTATTCCCCTGCCGCGACCAGGAAACCGCAGGTGCCGCTTGCTGGGTCGCAGACAACATCCTTCGGCATAGGCGCAGTAAGTTCCACCATTAACTTAATGATGTGACGGGGCGTGCGGAACTGTCCGTTCTGGCCAGCGCTGGCAATCTTGCCCAGCATGTATTCGTAGAGGTCGCCCTTGGTGTCCCGGTCCTCCATGGGCACGTGTTCCAGCATGTCCACCACTTTGGCTAACAGCGCCGGAGTGGGAATGGTGAAGCGGGCGTCCTTCATATGCTGGCTGTATGTGGAGCCATCGCCTCCCATACTGCGCAGGAAGGGGAAGACATGTTCTCCAACCACGATGTGCATATCGGCAGGTGCGAAGTTCTTGAACCGCGACCAACGCAGGTCGTTGTAGTCCCGCCCCTTGGCATCTTTGCCCTCGGGGAAGATTCGGTTGGCCATGGGCTTCTTGAGCATCAGGGCCTTGCTCTCTTCTAGGGTGTGGGAATCATCGAGTCTGCGAATAAACAGCAGGTAGGTGATTTGCTCCAGGACTTCCATCGGGTTCGAGATACCTCCCGACCAGAAGGCATCCCAGATGGCGTTGACTTGGCTTTTTAGTTCACCGGTAAGCATAAATTTTCTGTTCTGGCGCCTATGCCTGTTTTTTATTGAAAGTTGACACGAACTCAACCATACATCTTAACCACGCTCCACCTGTCGCGCAAACCGAAACAGGCAGCCAGCATATCTTGCTTAATCTCGTTGTGTGGGAATACGACGTAGTACCCCCGAACAAATGTTGAGCTTTGAACAGTGCAGGGGACGGGTGACGCATGTTACTAGCCGAGTGCTAGGTCCAAATATAGAAAAACCGACCTCCCGGTCGGTTTTCAATTCCTTAAAATCTAAATTCACACTTTATCGGGTGCAAATAACAGCTAATTGCAGTGGTCGATTGGAAGCAAAGCGCCATCAACCTGAGCTATCAAAATGCACCTATCAATAAATATCTCAATGGATGCATCACAAAATCTCAGGTTATGACTCCCGCTACACAGCGACATCAGACATCAATATTCCCCGCCTGCAAAGCATTAGATTCAATAAACGCCCGACGCGGCTCCACATCATCGCCCATCAGCGTCATGAAGATCTGATCCGCCGCAATGGCATCCTCGATCTGCACCTTCAGCAAACGGCGCACGGTCGGGTCCATGGTGGTTTCCCACAGCTGCTCGGGGTTCATCTCGCCCAGGCCTTTGTAGCGCTGCTTGTTGACGCCGCGCTCGGCCTCATCGCGCAACCAGCCCATGGCCTGGCGGAAGTCGGTGATGACCGATTCCTTGCGCTTCTCGCCTTGGCCGCGCGCCACCGTGGCGCCCTTGCGGATCAGGCCCTTGAAGGTCGCCGCCGCATTGGAGAGCACCTGGTAGTCCGGGCCGCTAACGAAGTCGGCGTCGATCACCGTGGCCTTGATGTTGCCGTGCTGGCGGCGATGGATGTGCAGGGCGATCTTCTCGCTGTGTTCGTCCAGATGCGCCTGCACGTCGATGTTGCTGTCGTTGATGGCCTTCTTCAGCTCTGCGGCGGTGGCCTGGGCTTGCTCCAGGTTTTCCATCTTCAGCACCACACCGTTGGTCATGATGGCGTTCAATGCCGATTCATCGATGGCGCGCGTCAGGCGCATGATGATGGCGTTGGCGGTGTTGTACTGACGCGCCAGCTCGACCAATGCTTCGCCGCTGATGCCGGCGGCATCTTCAGCGGGCTTGATCTCGGCGTCGTTCAGGGCGATCTGCATCATGTATTGCGCTTCTTCGACATCGTCCTTCAGGTAGCGCTCGTCCTTGCCGGCCTTGACCTTGTACAGCGGCGGCTGGGCGATGTAGATGTGGCCACGCTCGACCAGCGCCGGCATCTGGCGATAGAAGAGCGTGAGCAGCAGGGTGCGGATGTGGGCGCCGTCGACGTCGGCATCGGTCATGATGATGATGCGGTGGTAGCGCAGCTTGTCGGGGTTGAATTCGTCAGCGCCGATGCTGGTGCCCAGCGTGGCGATGAGGGTCGTGATCTGCTCGGAGGAGAGCATCTTCTCGAAGCGCGCCTTCTCGACGTTCAACACCTTGCCGCGCAGCGGCAGGATGGCCTGGAACTTGCGGTCGCGGCCTTGCTTGGCCGAGCCGCCTGCAGAGTCACCCTCGACGATGTACAGCTCGCACAGGGCCGGGTCGCGTTCCTGGCAGTCGGCCAGCTTGGAGGACAAACCCAGTCCATCCATGACGCCCTTGCGGCGCGTCAGTTCGCGGGCCTTGCGGGCGGCTTCGCGGGCGCGCGCGGCTTCGACGATCTTGCCGCAGATGATCTTGGCGTCATTCGGCTTCTCGGCCAGGAAGTCGGTCAGGGTCTTGGCGACGATTTCTTCCACCGGGCCGCGCACTTCGCTGGAGACCAGCTTGTCCTTGGTCTGCGAGCTGAACTTGGGTTCCGGTACCTTCACCGAGAGCACGCAGGTGAGGCCTTCGCGCATGTCGTCGCCGGAGATCTCGACCTTGGCCTTCTTGGCGAGATCGTTTTCTTCGATGTACTTGTTGATGACGCGGGTCATCGCGGCGCGCAGGCCGGTCAGGTGGGTGCCGCCGTCACGTTGCGGGATGTTGTTGGTGAAGCAGAGCACCTGTTCGTTGAAGGCGTCGTTCCATTGCATGGAGACGTCCACCGAGACCAGCGTGCCTTGGTCGGATTGCTTCTCGCCGGTGGCCTGGAAGATGGTCGGGTTGAGGATGCTCTTGTTCTTGTTGATGTATTCGACGAAGCCGCGGGTGCCGCCTTCGAAGGCGAAGTCTTCTTCCTTGCCGGTGCGCTGGTCGGTCAGCTTGATGTGCACGCCATTGTTCAGGAAGGACAGTTCGCGGATGCGCTTGGCCAGGATCTCGTAGTGGAATTCGACGTGGGTGAAGATCTCTTCGTCGGCCCAGAAATGCACTTCGGTGCCGCGCTTGTCGGATTCGCCAACTACCTTGATGGGCGAGACCTGCACGCCATCGACCATCTCCAGTTCGCGGTTCTGCACGATGCCCTTGGAGAACTCCATCGCATGCACTTTGCCGTCGCGGCGGATGGTCAGCTTCAGTTTCTTCGACAGTGCGTTCACGCAGGACACGCCCACGCCGTGCAGGCCGCCGGAGACCTTGTAGGAGTTCTGGTCGAACTTGCCGCCGGCGTGCAGCTCGGTCATCACGATCTCGGCGGCGGAGCGCTTGGGTTCGTGCTTGTCGTCCATCTTCAGGCCGGTGGGGATGCCACGGCCGTTGTCGGTGATGGAGATGGAGTTGTCGGCGTGGATGGTGACGTGGATCTCGCTGCAGTAGCCGGCCAGGGCCTCGTCGATGGAGTTGTCCAGCACTTCGAACACCAGGTGGTGCAGGCCGGTGCCGTCAGAAGTATCGCCGATGTACATGCCAGGACGCTTGCGCACCGCCTCCAGGCCTTCCAGGATCTGGATGGAGGAAGCGCCATAGCTTTGTTGTGCGGAATTGGTGTTGTCTGCGGGGCTGGAGGACATGGTTACCTTCTGAAATTGCTAGCCATCCGATCGGGAAGTGGCTAGGGAGCTGCAAAAAACGGAATTCTCAAAAGCGACCGAGGGGCCGTCTGTGACGGCCCCTCGTGCGCGTGGAGCGGGTGTGCTCAGATCCGCATCGGCATGACGACGTACTTGAAGTCGGCGTTGTCAGGGATGGTGATCAGGGCCGACGAGTTGGCATCGCCCAGGGCGATGTTGACGTAGTCGTTCTTCAGGTTGTTGAGCACGTCGAGCAGGTAGCTGACGTTGAAACCGATGTCGACGGTGTCGCCACCGTAGTCGATTTCCAGCTCTTCGACCGCTTCTTCCTGGTCGGCGTTGGTGGAGCTGATCTTCAGGCTGCCCGGGGCGATCACCCAGCGCACGCCCTTGAACTTGTCGCTGGTCATGATGGCGGCGCGTTGCAGCGAGCGCAGCAGCTGGTCGCGGCTGATGGTGAAGCTGTTCTTGTAGCCCTTGGGCACCACGCGGGTGTAATCGGGGAACTTGCCTTCCACCAGCTTGGAGATCAGTTCGATATCGGCGAAGGTCAGCTTGACCTGATTGTTGGCGATCTGCAGCTGGACTTCTTCATCGCTGTCGTCGAGCAGGCGTTGCAGCTCGATGATGGTCTTGCGCGGGATGATCACTTCCTGGCGCGGGAAGTCCTCTTCGGTCTCGACCTGGCAGAAGGCCAGGCGGTGGCCGTCGGTGGCCACGGCAATGACGTTCTTGCCTTCCACCACCAGCAGCAGGCCGTTGAGGTAGTAACGGATATCCTGCTGGGCCATGGCGAAGTGGACCATGTTGAAGAGATGCTTCAGGGTCTTCTGCGGCAGGTTCACCTGGGCGTTGTAGTGCTCGGCCTGGGCGACTGTCGGGAATTCCTCGGCGGCCAGGGTCTGCAGCGCGAAGCGCGACTTGCCGGACTGCACCGTGAGGCGCTTGTTGGAGAGCGAAATGGCGACCTCGCCGGAGTCGGGCAGGGCGCGCAGGATGTCGAGCAGCTTGCGCGCGGCCACCGTGGTGGCCGTGGCTTCGCTGCCGGAGCCGACGTCGGCGTGCGTGGTGATCTGCACTTCGATGTCGGTCGACAGGAAAGAGACCTTCTCGCCGTCCTTGCGAATGAGAATATTGGCCAGAATCGGCAATGTGTGCCGACGCTCGACAATACCACTCACGATCTGCAGAGGACGCAGGAGCGTGTCTCGTTGGGTTTTAACCAATTGCATAGTCAGTTTGTCCTTGCTAATAGTGGTTCAAAGGATGCCGTCGGATGGCGTGTCGTCATGCCCATGTCGCGCTTGTTCCTCCTCTGGTGAAAAACAGCTGCTTGCCCTTCAACCTGCTTGGATGCGCAATGCTCCTGCATTGGCATGGCCGGTGACATCCGGTACGAAACCCGTTCCCGAAAAGCTGGTGATACCGTCGCCCAGGTGGGTCTCCTGCTGCCAGACCTGACCGGGCCACTTAATACACTTGGCTACACGTTTGGAATATTTGAATACTTTTACCCGATGTTGAAGGGTAGTTCTCCGAAATTCCCTCGCTACCTCGCGGATTTCCTGCTCCGTGGCCGGCCCTTGCGTCCGCCTGCGAAATAACGCCTTCCATTGTACCAATCATCCCCTCTTCGGAGTAGTGCGCCATGGGTGCGGAGGGGGTAAAAAGCGCAGCCGCGATCGTTGGCCGCAGTCCTTGCCCCGGGGCGGGAAGGCCACCGCCGCAGGCGGTTTTTTATTTTATCCACAGCATATTTGGCGTGTCGCTGTGGAAAAGACAATGCCGCCGGCGCGGACGCGGGCGGCATTGTCTTTTTATCCACAGGGCAAACCCCGTGGCCGGCCGGATCATCCCTTCAGGGTTTGCTCCAGCACGTGCAGCTCGTGGTTGCATTCCGGGCTCTTGGCGCGGTCGGCGGCGATCTTGCGCACCGCGTGCAGCACCGTGGTGTGGTCGCGGCCGCCGAAGAGGTCGCCGATTTCCGGCAGGCTCTTCTGGGTCAGCTCCTTGGCCAGGTACATGGCGATCTGGCGCGGGCGGGCGATGTTGGCCGGACGCTTCTTCGAATACATGTCGGCGACCTTGATGTTGAAGAAGTCGGCCACCGTCTTCTGGATGTTTTCCACCGAGATCTGGCGGTTCTGCACCGACAGCAGGTCCTTCAGGGCTTCCTTGACGACATCGATGGTGATGTCCTTGCCGTGGAAGCGCGAGTAGGCCAGGATCTTGCGCAGCGCGCCTTCCAGCTCGCGCACGTTGGAGCGCAGGTGCTTGGCGACGAAGAAGGCGACGTCGTCGGAGAGCACCACGTCTTCGGCGGCAGCCTTCTTCATCAGGATGGCCACGCGCATCTCCAGCTCGGGCGGCTCGATGGCCACCGTCAGGCCGGAGTCGAAGCGGGAGATCAGGCGGTCATCCATGCCGCTGATTTCCTTGGGGTAGGTATCACTGGTGATGATGATCTGCTTCTTGGCCGCGATCAGGGCTTCGAAGGCATAGAAGAATTCTTCCTGGGTGCGGCTCTTGCCGCCGAAGAACTGGATATCGTCGATCAGCAGCAGGTCCAGCGAGTGGTAGTAACGCTTGAAGTCGTCGAAACCCTTGCGCTGGTAGGCCGTGACGACGTCGCGCACGTATTGCTCGGCGTGGATGTAGCGGATCTTGGCGCCCGGGTTATCCACAAGCACCTGGTTGCCGATGGCGTGGATGATGTGGGTCTTACCCAGACCCACGCCGCCATACAGGAACAGCGGGTTGTACGAGGTGCCGGGGTTGTTGGCGACCTGGGTGGCGGCGGCGCGCGCGAGCTGGTTGGCCTTACCGGTAACCAGGTTGTCGAAGGTCAGCACCGGGTTGATACGCGACTGTTCCTGGCGCGGCGCCACGGCACGCACCGGCTGGGCCGGCTCAGGGTCCAGGTGCAGCTGCTCGTGGTTGGGCAAGCCCAGGCCGTTGGCACCGCCGCCGGCAGCTTGCGCGCTGGCGGCCGGACGCCGGCCCTGGTTGCCGCGCGGGTCCAGCACGAACTGGACTTCGGTGGGCGCATCCCAGTACTCGCAGGCCAGCGCGGTGATGCGGCTGGCGAACTGGGTCTTGACCCAGTCCAGCTTGAAGCGGTTGGGCGCGGCGATGCGCAGCAGCCCGTCTTCAAAGTCGAGCGGCACCAGCGGCTTGATCCAGGCGCTGTATTGCTGAGGGGTCAGCTCCTGCTCTAGTTTGTGGGAGCAGGCCTGCCAGAAGTTTTCCATGAAGCTTTCTTATCGGATTAGTGCGGCGCCCGGCTGTCCCATCCAGGGTCGGTGGGTCAGGCGAAATGAAGTCGTCCGGGCGCGAAACGAGGGACGCATTTTACCCCGGTATACCCAAGTTATCCACAGGCGCATACGCAAATTCATCCGAAAAACTTGATCTATCCACAGGCTGCGCAGCAGCGCCGCATTTCTGCCTTCTTCGGAGGCGCTTGCGACATGGATGTTAGGGGGACAGAGTCGATAACTTATCGAACAGATAAGAAATTTGAAGGGGACAAGGTTTTTTGTAACAGGCTGTGCAGAACAGGGGAGAGGGCTTAGCTATGTCCCTTTTTGACGCCTGTGGACAAGATGAAACGGCCCAAGCGTTCAGGCAACGACGGCGCCATCGACGAATACCTTCAGCTCACCGGGCTGGTAGGGGGTCCAGGTTTCGTTGTCGGTCAGCGGCTGGGTGACGATGACGGCGACCCGGTCGTTGCTGGTGGTGACCTGTGAAAAATCGACCGACAGATCCTCGTCGGACAGCTTGGCGGTGGCAAACGGGTGCTGGCGGACGATGTAGTAAAGGTTGGTGGAACAGTGGGTATAAAGTGCAGAGCCGTCCGAGAGCAGCATGTTGAAGGTGCCATGGCTGGCGATCTGGTCGACGATCTCGCGCAGCGCGGCGTGCAGGTCGGCCAGCAGCGGCAGGTTGTCGCCGAAACGCTTGCGCATTTCCTGCAGGATGAAGCAGAAGGCCAGTTCACTATCGGTGGTGCCGACCGGACGGAAAGGGCCATCCAGTTCAGGAGTGAAGTTCTTCAGGTCGCCATTGTGGGCAAACACCCAGTAGCGCCCCCACAGCTCGCGCACGAAGGGATGGCAGTTGGCCAGCGTGACCCGGCCCTGGGTGGCCTTGCGGATATGCGCGATGACATGCTGGGACTTGATCGGGTAGCGCTTGATGAGCTCGGCCACGGGGGAATCCACAGCCGCCTGGTGATCCACGAAGGTGCGCACGCCCGAACCCTCGAAGAAGGCGATGCCCCAGCCATCCTTGTGATGATCGGTCAGGCCGCCACGGGTGGCGAAACCGGTAAAGCTGAACACGATATCGGTAGGGGTATTGCAGTTCATCCCGAGGAGCTGGCACATGATGTCTTGCGGCAATGCGATGTTGATTGGCAGGGGGACAAGTTATCACGATTGCCAGCACAGCAGGCGGGCCGCAGGCGCAAAAAAAAGCCCCGCGAGCTTGCGCTTGCGGGGCTAATCCTTCCTAAAGAGGGAGGAGGAGACACAGTACGTACTACAAAACCTCTACTACACGACCAGAAGCCGGTGGGCCTCGAACTGCACGCTGGCGGGGACTGTCGATCAGTCACGCGCGGCCATGTTGCGCAGTTCGGCGGCAAAATTCGGTTGGGTCATGCTGTATTCGTTGGCCATGCGGTTCAACATCATCTTGCCGCTGAACTTGTGCGCCAGGATGCGTTGTTCCAGCGACTTGCGCGGCTTGACCAGCAATACGGCGGCTTGCGCCAGACCCAGGATCAGTGGCTTGAAGATCATCACGAAGGTCACCAGTGCACCCAGGCCCAGGGCCGGACGCAGATAAGCCACGAACATGCCCATCATGGTTTGGGCGAAGGGCAATGCTGCTTCTGCGGGAAAGGCCAGGTTCAGGAAGGACATGATATTTCTACCTCTGATAATCATGCCGCGACACGACTGCGCGGCGTTCAATCTCACTGTTGTTGCATCGCAGTATGATGTGCCGGGCCTTGTATGACTACTTTAGAGTTCTCATATCAGATATACGATCCGTGAATGTAGATCGACCTTCGCTGGCCGGGCCCGGCATATCGGCCGCAAACCCGTTTGCCCACTGGCATCAGGACCTTTGTCGGGAGTTGGCACGAGGACAATGCGGCGCCCGAGGGGATCAGGGTTCAACAAAAATACAACGTCATTTGACGCCAGGCTTGTGTCCGGTGAATATCGTGGGCCGGTGCGACTTCGCAATCCGCCCTGTGGTGGCCGGCTGCTGCAAACCGGCCGCGCAAAAAAAACCCCACAGGCCAGGCCTGCGGGGTTAATCCTTCCTAAAGAGGGAGGAGGAGACAACGGATCGGTGTCCTGACGCGTTGATCGAATCAGCGTCAACACAAGCGCCGTACGCGCCGGAACTACCGAAATCCTGACTACCGGGCGATGGCCTGCTGGGCCTGTCGCCAACGTCGCGCAGCGATGGTGCGCAACGGGTAAAAACTTGAAACGGGTGCTACAGAAACCTTCCGGCGATCAGCCGCGCGAGGCGATGAAGCGCAGTTCAGCAGCCAGGTTGGGCTGGGTGGCTTCGAACTTGTCGGCCATGCGGTTCAGTTGACGCGAACCGGTCACGCGGTCTTGTTCAGCAGCGACCAGGGCGACGGCTTGCAGCTCGTGGGCCTTGACGAAGTGAATGAAGATGTTGCGCATGACGGCAGCGAACTTGCTCTTGAAGGTGCTGTTGGTGCTTTGTGCGATGGTTGCCATGATTCGATCCTTGACGGGTTGTGTTATGTTGCATTGCAGTGTAGTGAACTCACATTTGTTTGACCACTTTCCGTTTCGGATATCAGTTATATAATCTGTGAATAATATTTCTGCCGGATGCGACCGGCGTTCATCCGCGACTCCCTTACTGCCGCAAAGGCCCGCCCTATGAGCTTTCTCACCCTGGACCTGAACCTGTTGCGCGTATTCGACGCCGTCATGACCGAGCAGAACCTGACGCGTGCCGCCAACCTGCTGGCCATGACCCAGCCGGCTGTCTCCAATGCGCTACGCCGCCTGCGCGATACCCTGAACGATGACCTGGTGATCCGTACCGCCCACGGCGTCAAGCCCACGCCGCGCGCCGAAGAGCTGTGGCCCACGGTGCGCCGCGCACTCTCGGAGCTGGAAGCGGTGATCGCGCCGGAAAGCTTCGACATCTCGCGCGCCCAGAACACCTTCCGCATGGCCATGGTCGATGCCACGGCCGCGCTGTGGCTGCCTTCGCTGGTGCGCACCATCATGCGCGACGCCCCGCGCATCAAGATCCGCATGATGCCGCTGACCACCCGCGACCCGCGCGCCATGCTGCTGCGCGGCGATATCGACCTGGCGGTCGGCTTCTTCCCCGGCGTGACCGCGCAGCTGGCCGATGGCCAGGGCATGGCCAAGACGCAGATCAGCCACGCCCGGCTCTACACCGGGCAATACGTGTGCGTGATGCACAAGAACCACCCGCTGGCCGGCCAGCCCCTGACGCTGGACAGCTATTGCGGCGCCGACCACCTGCTGGTGAGCCTGTCGGGCAAACCCCATGCCGTCATCGACGACGTCCTGGCGGGCATGAACCGCGAGCGCAAGATCCTGCTGACGGTGAACCAGTTCTTCACGGCCGGGCGCATCGTGGCCAGCTCGGAGTTGCTGACAGTCTTGCCGCGCCACCTGGTGGCGGCCACCGGCATGGCCGAGGTACTGGTGGTCAAGGAGCTGCCCTTCCAGACGCCGGAAGAGCATGTGGACATGTTGTGGCACGAGCGCGACGCCCGTAATCCGGCCCACAAGTGGTTGCGGGCGCACTTGTCTGCAACAACACATGACGAATTCGGTCGTATCAACATGAAGCGCTGATGCAGTCGCGGTAGCCGGCAGCAAGATCTCGGCGGCGCCCTGGAGACGGGTGTCCGGGACGATCCCTGTCGGCGGGGTATCGGCGCATGTTGACCATCCTCCAAGGGAAGACCTGCCGATGTCGCGCCTGACAAGAACATTCCTCTGGCTGCTCGCCAGCCTGATCGCGGTCTTCGCCGCGGCCATCATCTTCATCCTCAGCTTCGACTGGAACCGGGCCAAACCCTGGATCAACGACCGCGTATCGGCCGCGATCGGGCGCGAGTTCGTCATCCAGGGCGACCTGTCGCTGCACTGGCAACGCCCCGAAGCCACGGTGCCGCCGGCCGGGTTCTGGGCTCGCTGGGTCCCCTGGCCACGCCTGCAGGCCGAGGATCTGCGCCTGGGCAATCCGCCCGCCTTCGCCCCTTCTGGCCCGATGGCGACGGTACGCCGGGTGACATTCACGCTGAACCCGCTGCCTTTGCTTGTGCACAAGATTTCGCTGCCTTCGCTGGAGGTGCAGGATCCGGCGGTGTCGCTGCTGCGCAACCGCGAGGCTGTGAACAACTGGACCTTCAAGAGCAGCAGCGATGGTCCCTCGGCCTGGCAACTGCAGCTGGGCCGCATCGCGCTGCGCCAGGGCAAGCTGGCCCTGGATGACGCTGTGGACAAGATCAACATCAAGGCCGACATCGACACCCTTGACCCCGACAGGGAGCGGCTCTATGGACTGGGCTGGAAGCTGGCCGGCAGCTTCAATGGCGCGCCGGTATCGGGCCAGGGCAAGGCCGGCGGGGTGCTGTCGCTGCAGGACCCGCAACAACCCTATCCGCTGCAGGCCGAGGTCAATGTCGGCAAGACCGCCATCGGCGTGCGCGGCACGTTGACCAAGCCGGCCGAGCTGGCGGCGCTGGACCTGCGGCTGTCGGTCTCGGGCGCCAGCATGGGCAATCTCTATCCGCTGACCGGCGTGCTGCTGCCGGAGACGCCGCCCTTTGCCACCGAGGGCCGGCTCATCGGCAAGATCGATACCGGGCATAGTGAGTGGACCTACGAGCAGTTCAGCGGCAAGGTCGGCCAGAGCGATATCCACGGCGATCTGCGCTATGCCACCGGTGGTGGCGGCACGCGACCCAACCTTTCCGGGACGCTGACCTCCAATGAACTGCGCTTCGACGACCTGGCGCCACTGATCGGTGCCGATTCCAACGCCCAGAAGGCCGAACGCGGTGCGCAAGAGCGCCAGCCTGTGGACAAGATACTGCCGGTGAAGACCTTCAGTACCGATGCCTGGGGCGCGCTGGACGCCGATGTGCGGCTGACCGGCAAGCGCATCATCAAGCAGAAGGACCTGCCCATCAACGACCTGCAGGCCCACCTGATCCTCAAGGACAAGGTGTTGACCCTGGCGCCGCTGGACTTCGGCGTGGCCGGCGGCACGCTCACCTCGACCATCCGGCTCGATGGGCAGGCCGCGCAGATGAAGTCCGAGATGAGCCTGTCGGCGCGCAAGCTGAAGATCCAGAAGCTGTATCCGCAACTGGATGCGTCGCGCACCAGCTTCGGCGAGATCAATGGCGATGCCCGGCTGTCGTCCACCGGCAATTCGGTCGCCGCCATGCTGGGCTCGGCCAACGGCGAGGTGAAGACCCTGGTCACCCAGGGCGCCATCAGCAAGTTCCTGCTGGAAGCGGCTGGACTCAATGTGGGCAACGTGGTCATCAGCAAGCTGTTCGGCGACAAGGAGGTCAGGCTCAACTGCCTGGCTGGCGACCTGCCGGTGCGCAATGGCGTCATGGACGTGAAGACGCTGCTGCTCGATACCGAGGATGCGCTCATCGTGGTCGATGGCAGCATCGACATGCGGCAGGAAAAGCTGGATCTGAACGTTCACCCCAAGAGCAAAGGTTTGCGCATCATCTCGCTGCGCTCGCCCCTGTATGTCAGCGGGACCTTCAAGAGTCCCGACGTCGGTGTGAACAAGGGCGTATTGGCCCTGCGTGCCGGCGGAGCCGTGGCGCTGGGCCTGCTGGCGCCGGTGACGGCCATCCTCCCGCTGATCAACATCGATCGCGACCAACAAGCCGACTGCGCCCATCTGCTCGATGAAGTAAAGAAGGCACCGCAAGCTCCGGCGCCCGGAAAAGCCACTCCCCGTCAACCGACGCCTAAAAAATAAGCACACCAAAACAGGGCGCTTTGCTCATCCTGGGGCAGGGGATAACTCTCCTGCCCCAGCGCATTTTTGATCCGTTTTTTCGAACAACGCGGTGGACAAGATTTCCCGCTGGTGGAGAAGTACAGCAAAAATGCCTGTGAATGGTGCATTCAGGTCGTACAAATAGCGGGATTCAGGGACGAAATCTCCCGAAATCGGCATGTTTGCCGAAAACCGCTCTCAATGCCCCTAATTTCTCAATTTTGTCGATGCCTGTGGATAAAGTTCTGAATAACTTTTTTATCGATTGGGGAAAACTCGAAAAGTTATCCAAAGGCCGTTTTTTATCCAAGTTCTGTTATGGCTTCATACAAGGCTTGCCCAAGTGCTTATGCTTTAGGCAAATCACTGATTTGCCACAGGTTAACCAAGTTATCCACAGAAGCAGGGTAACGTTAACCATCACTACTAATTTTATAAACAGCTTAGATATAAAGCTGAAGAACGCGCGCTTTCGCGCCGCGTCCCGGCAACGTCGACAACGTGCAGGACTGGCCTGCCTGCATAGGTATTTCAAGCTGAAGGGGATAGAAAACCGCCAGGAAGCGCCGCCATCCCTCCTGCAGTACGGACAGCGACTGTGGAAAAGAAAAGCGCTGGCAGGGCTCCTGAGCCCGCCAGCGCGATTTTTTATCCACAAGGCGCCGGAGATCTGCCGACCGGCGGCGGTGGACAAGACATCAGGTCTTGAGATCGACGGCGTCCGGAACCTCAAGCACCAGATCCGAGCGGGCCTCTGCGACGCAAGGCAGGATCCAGCCGTCGGCCTTTTCTTCGCGGGTCAAGCCTGGCCATTCGATCTGGTAGTGAATTTCTCCTGTGAACAATTTGCACATGCAGGTCCGGCACGTGCCATTGCGGCAGGAATTGGGCAGGCGGATGGACTTGGCCAGGCCGGATTGCAAGATGGACAAACCCGGCACTTGTTCAAATTGCAAACCCGAGGGCTGAAGCTGGATGAGGGGTTTGCTGGGCTGTGACATGGCTTTTTCCCTGGGTTTGAAGCCGTCTGTGGATAACTCTTTGCATATCTGCGGGGCGGTTTGGGTATATCTGCCCGTTTTATCCACCGGCGAAAAATTGTCCAGAATCTGTACGTCGGCAATGCAGAAGCTTACCAAGCGTTTATCAAAGAGCTAAAGGATTGTTTTTTTTCAGGTAAACCAGGTTATCCACAGTTTTTGGCGACGTTAACAATCACTACTATTTATATATATCCACATCTAAATTAAAGAACCGAAAGAGGGTTCGCGGTGGACATCTTTCCAAAAAATTGCTTTCCAAACACCAAAACCCGTCAAAAAGCCCTTGGCAAAGGCAAGAACACGCTCAACGGCCCTTTGGGTTCGGCAGACAGACGGAGATATTCGTCAATTCATCCGATAACCAGGAACACCGTGTTACCAGCAAGCAATGTCAGGATTGCCATATTTCCTGCAATAACTGGAAAACGGCCTGGATGGCATCGTCGTTTTGCCGTTTCTCCAGGGAAATAAAGCTCAATTCCGTGGACAATTCGACCGCATCGGCAATCACCAGACCATGGGCATGCGCCTGGCTCAAGGCGATCGATGCACGTGCCAGCGACAGCCCCACCCCGGACTTGACCAGGTCGAGCATCGAGGATTCCTGGTCAACCAGGGCCACAGTATGTGGTTTTACGTGATGTTGCGCGAAGATCTTGCTTAATAAACGATGATGCGCCGATTCGGGAGGTGTCCAGATCCAGGGCAGCCGTGACAACTCCTTCCAGCCTTTGCCGCTGACACGGTTTTTCCAGCCGGCCGGGGCGATGACCTTGTAGGTAAAGGAGGTCAACGTCATGGCGTGGAAGCCCTTGCCGGGGTCGCCGAGGAAAAATCCCACGTCGAGCTTGCCGGCGCGAACTTCATTGAGGACGGACCCCGACATGTGGTGAGAAAGCTGGGTCGACAGCTGCGGATGACGTTCGACCAGCAACTTCAGGAATCCCCCCAGCCGGATGAATTCGGGATCAAGGATGGTGCCGATGGCCAAGGACCCGGACAGCGCCCCGGTACTGGATCGGAATTCGTTGGCGTGGCGGCGCAGCTCCTGCACATCAGCCAGGACACGCTCGGCCAGGGGCAGCAGCTTGTTGCCTTCGACCGTGAGCACCATGCCGGCTGCACTGCGATTGAACAATGGCAGACCCAGACTCTCTTGCAGGGCCTTGATCTGAAGACTGACGGCCGGCTGGGTCAGATGCAGTTTTTCGGCGGCACGGGTCAGGTTGCCTTCATGGGCAACCGAGATAAATGCTCGTAACTGTGTCAGATCCATCGTAATCTTCGGCGATCCATTGCTCAATTGGCCGGTCGGGGATGTGGATAAGCCCGTGGATATCCCGGTGGACAGGCTGTGACTTTCTTGTGGGTAGCGTGTGGGCAAGAAAAAAGGATTATAAGCAGTTTTTATATTGCTCTTGATAATTCCTCATTGGATGTCGTCGGCGGGGAGGGCTATTCTTGCTTTTCGCTGCCGCCCGTTCGAGGGGGGCCAGGATCCAGGGGGATCGTGAGACGGATCACCCCGCTGCCATCGACAACACCAAAGGAAACCTTATGAGCCTCCCGCACATCGATCACTACATCAATGGCCAGCTGTCCCGTTCCGAGAGCGGCCGCAGCCAGGACGTGTTCAATCCCGCCACCGGCGAAGTCGCGGCCAAGGTGTCGCTGGCGTCGGTGCAGGAAGTCAATGCGGCGGTGGCTGCCGCCAGCGCGGCTGCACCTGCCTGGGCCGAGACTGCGCCGCTGAAGCGCGCCCGCGTGCTCTTCAAGTTCAAGGAGCTGATCGAGCAGAACCATGATGCGCTGGCCAAGGCGATCACGCTGGAGCACGGCAAGGTGTTCTCGGATGCAAAAGGGGAGGTGACCCGAGGCCTGGAGATCGTCGAATTCGCCACCGGCATCCCGCAGCTGCTCAAGACCCAGTTCACCGACAACATCGGTGGTGGCATCGACAACTGGAACCTGCGCCAGCCGCTGGGCGTGACCGCCGGCATCACCCCCTTCAACTTCCCGGTGATGGTGCCGCTGTGGATGGCACCGATTGCCATTGCCACCGGCAACAGCTTCGTGTTGAAGCCTTCCGAGCGCGATCCGTCGCCTTCGCTGATGCTGGCCGAGCTGTTCAAGCGCGCCGGCCTGCCTGATGGCGTCTTCAACGTCGTGCAGGGCGACAAGGTGGCCGTGGATGCGCTGCTGGAACACCCTGAGGTGCAGGCGGTGTCCTTCGTCGGTTCCACCCCGATTGCCGAATACATCTATCGCAAGGCTACCGAACGTGCCGGCACCTTCCCGCTGCGCGCCCAGGCCCTGGGCGGTGCCAAGAACCACCTGGTGGTCATGCCCGACGCCAACCTGGACCAGGCCGTGGATGCCTTGATCGGTGCGGCCTATGGTTCGGCTGGCGAGCGCTGCATGGCCATCTCGGTGGCGGTGGCCGTGGGTAGCGTGGCCGACCGGCTGGTGGAGGCCCTGATTCCGCGCGTGAAGGCGCTGAAGGTCAAGAACGGCATGGAAGACGATGCCGAGATGGGCCCGCTGGTGACCGCCGCCCACAAGGCCAAGGTCGAGGGCTATATCCAGAGCGGCGTGGATGCCGGCGCCAAGCTGCTGGTCGATGGCCGCGGCCTGAAGGTGCCGGGCCATGAGGGCGGCTTCTTCATCGGCGGCACGCTCTTCGACAACGTGACCACCGACATGAAGATCTACCAGGAGGAAATCTTCGGCCCGGTACTGTGCGTGGTGCGCGTGCCTGATTTCGCCTCGGCGGTACAGCTGATCAATGCCCATGAATACGGCAATGGCGTGTCGCTGTTCACGGCCGACGGCAATACCGCGCATGAGTTCTCGCGCCGTATCCAGGTCGGCATGGTGGGCATCAACGTGCCCATCCCGGTGCCGATGGCCTGGCATTCCTTCGGCGGCTGGAAGCGTTCGCTCTTCGGCGATACCCATGCCTATGGCGAGGAGGGCATCCGCTTCTATACGCGCTACAAGTCCATCATGCAGCGCTGGTCGGCCACCATCGGCAAGGGGGCGGAATTCACCATGCCGGTGGCCAAGTAAGCAAGGAAGGGTGGTTTGATGAATTACCGTTCGGACTGAGTAGTCGCGCAGCGACGTATCGAAGGTGTGCCGTCGGTGGGCCTTCGATACGCGCCTGCGGCGCTACTCAGTCCGAACGGGCCTGGGTAAGACAAAGAACAAGAGCACAGCGGAGACAGCATGCAATCGGCAGGGCAATACGACTACATCATCATCGGCGCCGGCACTGCCGGCTGCGTCATGGCCAACCGTCTTTCCAAGCAGCCGGGCGTGAAGGTGCTGCTGATCGAAGCAGGGGCGCGCGACGATTACCTCTGGATCCATATCCCGGTCGGCTATCTCTACTGCATCAACAATCCGCGCACCGACTGGATGTTCCGTACCGAGGCCGATCCGGGCCTGAACGGACGCAGCCTGATCTACCCGCGTGGCAAGGTGCTGGGGGGCAGCTCTTCCATCAACGGCATGATCTACATGCGCGGCCAGGCGCGCGACTACGATCACTGGGCCGAGGTGACCGGTGACGACAGCTGGCGCTGGGACAACGTGCTGCCGCTGTTTCGCAAGAGCGAGGACTACCATCTCGGCGCCAGCCAGTTTCACGGCGCTGGCGGTGAATGGCGCGTCGAGAAACAACGCCTGCGCTGGGACATCCTGGATGCCTTCCGCGACGCTGCCGCCGAGAATGGCATTCCCCGGCTCGACGACTTCAACCAGGGCGATAACGAGGGCTGTGGCTACTTCGACGTCAACCAGAAGCGCGGCGTGCGCTGGAACGCTTCCAAGGCCTTCCTGAGGCCGGCCATGAAGCAGGGCAACCTCGATATCATGACCGGGTCGCACGTGAGGAAGCTGCGCTTGACGCAGGGACCGTCCGGGCCGGTCTGTACCGGCGTCGAATTCACCGGTGGCGGCAGCGAGTGGTTCGCCGAGGCGGGCCAGACCATCCTCTGCGCCGGTGCCATCGGTTCGCCACATATCCTGCAGATGTCGGGCATTGCCGCGCCGGAGCTGTTGCAGCAGCACCAGATCCCGGTGGTGCAGCCGCTGGCGGGCGTGGGCGAGAACCTGCAGGACCACCTGCAGATCCGCATGGCCTTCAAGGTGCAAGGGGCCAAGACGCTCAATGCCATGGCCTCGACCATGCTGGGCAAGATGAAGATCGGCCTGGAATACCTGCTCATGCAGAGTGGCCCGATGTCCATGGCACCCTCGCAACTGGGCGCCTTCGCCAAGTCCGATCCGGGTCAGGCCAGCGCCAACCTGCAGTACCACGTGCAGCCGCTGTCGCTGGAGAAGTTCGGCGATCCGCTGCATCCTTTCCCTGCCTTCACTGCCAGCGTATGCAACCTGCGCCCGACCTCGCGCGGCCACGTGCGCCTGGCCTCGGTCGATCACGCCCTGGCCCCCCGGATCACCACCAACTACCTCGCCACGGCCGAGGATCGCAAGGTCGCCGCCGACTCCCTGCGTCTGACCCGCCGCATCGCGGCCGCACCTGCTCTGGCGCGTTACCGGCCCGAGGAATTCAAGCCGGGTCCGAGCTACCAGAGCGAGGAAGACCTCTACCGTGCCGCCGGTGAAGTGGGCACCACCATTTTCCATCCCGTGGGCACTTGCCGCATGGGGCGCAGCGATGATGCGATGGCGGTGGTGGACCCCCAATGCCGGGTGCGCGGGGTGGGTGGATTGTGGGTGGCCGACGCCTCGGTGATGCCCTCGATCACGTCCGGCAATACCAATTCGCCGACTGTCATGATTGCCGAGAAAGTCGCTTCCAGCCTGCTTTCCCGGGCATGAAAAGCGAAATTCCCGGGCGCTGGTCGATACGGTACTTATACGTATTGTAGGAATGGTACGACTCGGCTACTATGCGCCAAATATTAAAACGAGCTTCTCGATTCGCCAGGTAAAAACGGCGGTTCCTGAATCCAAAAGATTCAGACCAACCGCAGCAGGCAGGCCTTGACGACCGGATCAACCGGCGCGGGCATCAAAGGGAAAGAAGAGACTATGACAGACGTCATTCTGGAGACACGGAACCTGACGAAGGAATTCAAGGGTTTCACGGCAGTAAGCGCGGTCAACCTGCAAATTGAGCGCGGTCACATTCATGCCTTGATCGGCCCCAACGGCGCCGGCAAGACGACTTGCTTCAACCTGCTGACCAAGTTCCTGGTGCCGACATCGGGCCAGATCCTGTTCAACGGCAAAGACATCACCATGGACGCTCCGGCGCAGATCGCGCGCCAGGGCATCATCCGTTCCTTCCAGATCTCCGCTGTCTTCCCGCACATGAGCGTGCTGGAAAACGTGCGCATCGGCCTGCAGCGCAAGCTCGGCACGTCCTTCCATTTCTGGAAGAACGGCGACAGCCTGAAGCAGCTCGACGAGCGCGCCATGCAGCTGCTGGAAGAGGTGGACCTCACCAGCTTCGCCCGCACCACCACGGTAGACCTTCCCTATGGCCGCAAGCGCGCCCTGGAGATCGCTACCACCCTGGCCATGGAACCGGAGCTGATGCTGCTGGACGAACCCACCCAGGGCATGGGCCACGAAGACGTGGACCGCGTCACGGCGCTGATCAAGAAGGTCTCGGCGGGCCGCACCATCCTCATGGTGGAGCACAACATGAGCGTGATCTCGGGTATCTGCGATCGCATCAGCGTGCTGCAACGAGGCGCGCTGCTGGCCGAGGGCAACTATGAAGAAGTCTCGCGCAACCCGCAGGTGATGGAAGCCTACATGGGCAGCACCTCCGCCGAACTGCAGGGAGCGCATTGATGAGCACCGCAACCATGAATGCCACCGTGAAGACGTCTTCGTCCAATGCACCGCTGGTGCTGCAGATCAGCGACCTGCAATCCTGGTATGGCGAATCGCACATCCTGCACAACGTCAACCTGAACGTCCACCAGGGCGAGGTGGTCACGCTGCTGGGCCGCAACGGTGCCGGCCGTACCACCACGCTGCGCTCCATCATGGGGCTGGTGGGGACGCGCAAGGGTTCCATCAAGATCAACGGCCAGGAAACCATCGGCCTGGCCACCCACAAGATCGCCCATCACGGCGTCGGCTACTGCCCGGAAGAGCGGGCCATCTTCTCCTCGCTCTCGGCGGAAGAAAACCTGATGCTGCCGCCCTTCGTCTCCAAGACCGATCGTGGCATGTCCATCGACGAGATCTACGAGATGTTCCCCAACCTGAAGGAACGTCGCAGCAGCCAGGGTACCCGCCTGTCCGGCGGCGAGCAGCAGATGCTGGCGGTGGCGCGCATCCTGCGCACCGGCGCACGGCTGTTGCTGCTCGACGAGATCTCCGAAGGCCTGGCCCCGGTCATCGTGCAAGCCCTGGCGCGCATGATCACCACGCTCAAGGCCAAGGGCTACACCATCGTGATGGTCGAGCAGAATTTCCGTTTCGCCGCACCCCTGGCTGATCGCTTCTATGTGATGGAGCACGGCCAGATCGTCGAGTCCTTCGAGTCCGCCCAGCTGGAATCGAAGATGGCGACCTTGAACGAGTTGCTCGGCGTCTGATCCACTGCGCACAGGGCAATGTGCACGGTGCAGCACCGATGGTGTCACCCGCTTCACCACGACAAGAATTTAACCAATAAGTACGTTCGCGGAGACAGCGATCCTGTCTCCGTACCAATCGGGTTGTCTCGCATCAAAACCACTTAGCGGGCTTCATAACAGAGGAGATGAAAATGAAACTCAAGGCAATGGCACTGGCCGTCACCGCAGCAGCGGCAGCATTCGCGATGGCACCGGCTTCGGCCCAGATTTCGGGCGATGTGATCAAGATCGGCTTCATCACCGACATCTCGGGCGTGTATTCCGACATCGATGGCCAGGGCGGTGCGGAAGCCATCAAGATGGCGATTGCCGACATGGGTGGCGCGATCAATGGCAAGAAGATCGAGCTGCTGGTGGCCGACCACCAGAACAAGGCCGACGTGGCCGCCAGCAAGGCCCGTGAATGGTTCGACCAGCAGGGCGTGGACATGCTGATCGGCGGCACCAACTCCGGTACCGCCCTGGCCAGCGCCAAGGTCGCCGCCGAGAAGAAGAAGGTCTACATGCAGATCGGTGCCGGCTCGGCCCGCCTGACCAATGAAGAATGCTCGCCCTATACCGTGCACTACGCCTACGACACCGTGGCCCTGGCCAAGGGCACCGGTTCGGCCGTGGTGAAGCAGGGCGGCAAGAGCTGGTTCTTCCTGACCGCCGACTATGCCTTCGGCCACTCGCTGGAATCCGATACCGCCAACGTCGTGAAGGCGTCGGGCGGCACCGTGGTGGGTTCGGTCAAGCACCCGCTGGGCGCGTCCGACTTCTCCTCCTTCCTGCTGCAGGCGCAGAGCTCCAAGGCGCAGATCATCGGCCTGGCTAATGCCGGTGGCGACTTCATCAATGCGGTGAAGGCCGCCAACGAGTTCGGCATCACCAAGACCGCCAAGCTGGCCGGTCTGCTGGTGTTCATCAATGACGTGCACTCGCTGACCCTGAAGAGCACCGAAGGCCTGTACCTGACCGACAGCTGGTACTGGGACGCCAACGACGAGACCCGTGCCTTCGCCAAGCGCTACTTCGCCGTGCGCAAGAAAATGCCGTCCTCGCTGCAAGCCGCCGACTACTCGGCTGCGCTGCAGTACCTGAAGATCGTCAAGGAAATCGGCACCGACGATTCCGACAAGGTGATGGCCGCACTGCGCAAGGCCAAGTTCAACGACATGTACCAGAAGAACGGCTACCTGCGCGCTGACGGCCGCGTGGTGCACGACATGTACCTGTACCAGGTCAAGGCGCAATCGGAATCGAAGTATCCGTGGGACTACTACAAGCTGGTGCAGACCATTCCTGCTGAACAGGCATGGACCACCAAGGCCGAGTCCAAGTGCGCCGCCTGGAAGTAAGCAGCAAGCAGTAAGGCAATCGGATCGACCAGCAAAATCTGTCATTTCTGTTCACGCGGGGATGGCAGATTTTTGCTGTAGGCGATTGCGTTTTTCACCCATCTGGACGAACGGGTTTTTATGGAACTATTCGGCATCCCCCTGCAAGCCTTGTTGAGCCAGCTCCTGCTGGGCCTGGTCAACGGCTCCTTCTACGCCATGCTCTCGCTGGGCCTGGCGGTGATCTTCGGCTTGCTCAACGTGATCAATTTCGCGCACGGTACGCTCTACATGCTGGGCGCCTTCCTGGCCTGGATGGGCCTGAGCTACTTCGACCTGAACTACTGGGTCATGCTCATCGTGGCACCGATCCTGGTAGGCGCCTTCGGCATCCTGATCGAGAAGACCATGCTGCGCTGGCTCTACAAGCTGGACCACCTTTATGGGCTGCTGCTGACCTTCGGCATCACGCTGATGGTGGAGGGCATCTTCCGCTCCGTCTATGGCGTCTCCGGCCAGCCGTATTCGGTGCCTGAGCTGCTGCAGGGCGCGACCAACCTGGGCTTCATGGTGCTGCCCAACTACCGCGCCTGGGTCGTGGTGGCGTCCCTGATCGTCTGCTTCGCCACCTGGTTCGTGATCGAGAAGACCCGCCTGGGCGCCTACCTGCGCGCCGGTACCGAGAACCCCAAGATGGTGGAAGCCTTCGGCATCAACGTACCGCTGATGGTGACCCTGACCTACGGCTTCGGCGTGGCACTGGCGGCTTTCGCCGGCGTGCTGGCCGCCCCCGTGATCCAGGTCTCGCCGCTGATGGGCTCGAACCTGATCATCACCGTCTTCGCCGTGGTGGTCATCGGGGGCATGGGTTCCATCCTCGGCTCCATCATCACCGGTCTGCTGCTGGGACTGATCGAGGGCCTGACCCGGGTGTTCTACCCGGAGCTGTCGGCCACCGTGGTCTTCATCATCATGGCCATCGTCCTGATGGTCCGTCCGGCTGGCCTGTTCGGCAAAGAGAAATAATCGGAGACCGGCATGAACAAGAAACTCGGAATTGCAGTTCTGTTAATACTGGCACTGGCGGCACCCTTCGGCATCTACCCGGTGTTCCTGATGAAGATGCTGTGCTTTGCACTGTTCGCCTGCGCCTTCAACCTGCTGATCGGCTACACCGGCCTGTTGTCTTTCGGGCATGCGGCCTTCCTCGGCTGGGCCGGCTACATGTGTGGTCAGGCGTTGAAGGTGTGGGGTTTGCCGACCGAGCTGGGCTTGATCGTCGGTACCGCGACGGCAGCGCTGATCGGCCTGGTGATGGGATTGCTGGCGATCCGTCGCCAGGGCATCTACTTCACCATGATCACGCTGGCACTGGCGCAGATGCTGTTCTTCGTGGCCTTGCAGGCGCCGTTCACCGGCGGCGAGGATGGCTTGCAGGGTGTGCCGCGCGGCAAGCTGCTGGGCTTCCTGAGCCTGGAAAGCGACATGACCCTGTACTATGTGGTGCTGGCCATCGCGGTGGCTGGCTTTGCGCTGATCGTTCGTACCATCCATTCGCCCTTCGGCCAGGTGCTCAAGGCGATCAAGGAGAACGAGCCGCGCGCCATCTCGCTGGGCTATGACGTGGCACGCTACAAGCTGCTGGCCTTCGTGTTGTCGGCCGCGCTGTCGGGCCTGGCAGGTTCTACCAAGACCCTTGTGCTGGGCTTCGAGACGCTGACCGACGTGCACTGGAGCATGTCCGGCCTGGTGGTGCTGATGACCCTGGTGGGCGGCCTGGGCACCATCGTCGGTCCCATAGTCGGTGCCGTCATCATCATCATGCTGGAGAACAAGCTGGGCGATATCGGTACCTGGCTGGCCAACGTCACGCATATCGACTGGTTCAATACCCTGGGCGATTCGGTGACTATCGTGACCGGCTTCATCTTCATCGTCTGCGTGCTGGCCTTCCGCAAGGGCATCGTCGGCGAGATCCTGGCGCTGGCCGGGAAGGGGCAGGCCCGACAGTCGCACTGACGTCAATCGCATGGAGGTCGTCTGCGGACGACCTGGCTTACCGCCGGCAGGTCACCTAGCGTGATTTCCCGGCGGTAATTTTTTTGGGCGTCCTGTCTTGTCCACAGCGCTTGCCGAAGGGAAGGGGAACAGCGGAGACATGTTTCGCAACAGCGGGCAAAGGGACTTATCTGTAGCTGATGCGCCGGGAAGGACAGCGGTAGAATAGGCGCCGCCCGTAGAGGCAAGCGGGGGCTGGTTTGTCGGCCGCTTGCGATTCTCGGCCAGACCCATCAAGAAAATCCACGCCTCATCTTATGCACAGCCATTTCCTCGTAAGTCCCCACGTCGTATCGCGCCTGATCCCCGTTGTGTTATGCACAGGGGAGACCGGGCATGCTTGATTACCTGGTGCTGTGTGGTGCAGCCTTCGTTGCCGGCTTGATCGACGCCGTAGTGGGAGGTGGAGGCCTGGTGCTGGTGCCGACGCTGTTCTCGATCTTTCCCAACACGACGCCGGCCACGCTGCTGGGGACCAACAAGGTCGCCGGTGTCATGGGTACCAGTGCGGCCGCGATCAATTTCGCCCGCAAGGTGGCGGTACGTTGGAGTACCGTGACCCCAGCGGCGATTGCGGCATTTGCGCTGTCCTTCTTCGGCGCCTTCGTGGTCACCCATATCCCGACCGACCTGATCCGCAAGGCCTTGCCCTTCGTGCTGATCGCGGTGGCGCTGTACACCCTGAAGAAGAAGGACTTCGGTACTACCCATGCCCCGACGCTGAGTGGTGCCCGCGAGATGATCTACGCGGCATTGATCGGAGCTGCGGTGGGTTTCTATGACGGTGTCTTTGGTCCGGGTACGGGGAGCTTCCTGGTCTTCCTGTTTGTGCGGGTGTTCAGCTATGACTTCCTGTCAGCCTCGGCGGTCTCCAAGTTCGTCAACATTGCCACCAACCTGGCGGCCTTGTGCTGGTTCGGCTATAGCGGGCACGTGATCTGGCAGTTGGGTTTGCTGATGGCCGTCTTCAATATCGGTGGCTCGCTGGTGGGTACCCGCCTGGCCATGAAACATGGCAGCGTTTTCGTGCGCAAATTATTCCTGGTCGTGGTGGGGGCCTTGATCCTCAAGAGTGCTTACGATGCATTCCTGAAGTAGGGCAGTGCAAACATACGAGTGCATTGTTTCACGTGAAACAGTGGATGTTGAAAATGGAAGACGGAGCCGATGGCTCCGTTTTCTTTTGGGCCGCTTGAGGTGAAATGCTCATGTTTTTCTGCGCACTGTTTCACGTGAAACAGTGCGAGCGATATTTCATTGATCAGCTATAGCTATCGCCGAAGCGTCCTGATAGTGTCCAACAGGGTGGGGAAGTGCAGTAAACCAACAGCCTTTTCCGGGGTGCCGGGACCCTCCCCGCAAAAGACCTTATAATCTCGCCTCTGTTCTTACCTCTCCGCGAGGCGCGTATCATGCTATTTCCCACACATTTTGACGTCATTGTCGTTGGCGGCGGTCACGCCGGCACCGAAGCTGCACTGGCCGCAGCACGCATGGGCCAGAAAACCCTGCTCCTGACGCACAACATCGAAACCCTGGGCCAGATGTCCTGCAATCCCTCCATCGGCGGGATCGGCAAGGGCCACCTGGTCAAGGAAGTCGATGCCATGGGTGGGGCGATGGCGATCGCCACCGATGAAGCTGGCATCCAGTTCCGCATCCTGAATTCCTCCAAGGGGCCGGCCGTGCGTGCCACCCGTGCCCAGGCAGACCGTATCCTGTACAAGGCCGCGATCCGTTCGCGCCTGGAGAACCAGCCCAACCTGTGGCTGTTCCAGCAGGCGGTGGATGACCTGATGCTCGAAGGGGACCGCGTCGTCGGTGCCGTGACCCAGGCCGGTATCCGTTTCGCGGGCAGGGCAGTGGTGCTGACCGCCGGGACTTTCCTGGACGGGAAGATCCACGTTGGCCTCAACAATTACTCCGGTGGCCGTGCCGGTGATCCGCCAGCGGTCTCGCTGTCGGCCCGCCTGAAGGAGTTGAAGCTGCCGCAAGGCCGCCTGAAGACCGGCACGCCGCCGCGTATCGACGGCCGCAGCATCAACCTGGCCATCCTGGAAGAGCAACCGGGCGACCTGGATCCGGTGCCGGTGTTCTCCGTCATGGGCAACGCCGCCATGCACCCGCGCCAGATGCCGTGCTGGATCACCCATACGAATAGTCGCACCCACGACATCATCCGTGGCGGCCTGGATCGCAGCCCCATGTACACCGGCGTCATCGAAGGCGTGGGCCCGCGTTATTGCCCCTCCATCGAGGACAAGATCCACCGCTTCGCCAGCAAGGATTCGCACCAGATCTACCTGGAACCCGAGGGCCTGACCACCCACGAGTTCTACCCCAATGGCATTTCCACCAGCCTGCCCTTCGACGTGCAGCTGGAGCTGGTGCGCTCGATGAAGGGCATGGAAAACGCCCACATCCTGCGTCCCGGCTATGCCATCGAATACGATTACTACGACCCGCGCGGCCTGAAGTCCTCGCTGGAAACCCGCCAGGTCCAGGGCCTGTTCTTTGCCGGCCAGATCAATGGCACCACCGGTTACGAAGAAGCCGCAGCCCAGGGCATGCTGGCCGGTATCAATGCCGCCCTGCAGACCCAGGGCCGTGAGGCCTGGACTCCTCGCCGCGATGAAGCCTACCTCGGCGTGCTGGTCGATGACCTGGTCACCCAGGGCGTGCAGGAGCCTTACCGCATGTTCACCAGCCGCGCCGAGTATCGTCTCTCGCTGCGAGAAGACAATGCCGACCTGCGCCTGACCGAGATCGGTCGCGAACTCGGTTGCGTGGGCGATGCGCAATGGGAAGCCTTCGAAAAGAAGCGCGAATCCGTTTCACGTGAAATGGAACGCCTCAAGAGCACCTGGGTCAATCCGCGCATCCTCGCTGCGGCCGAAGCCGAGCGCGTGCTGGGCAAGGCCATCGAGCGCGAATACAACCTGCTGGACCTGCTGCGCCGTCCCAACGTCAACTACGATAGCCTCATGAGCCTCACCGGTACTGAAGGCCAGCCCCTGGCTGGCCCCGGGATCGAAGATGGCCCCGTGCGCGAGCAGGTCGAGATCCAGGTCAAGTACGCCGGCTATATCGCCCGCCAGGCCAATGAGATCAGCCGCCAGGATCACAATGAAAACCTGAAGCTGCCCGCCGACCTGGACTATATGGACGTCAAGGCGCTCTCCATCGAAGTACGCCAGAAGCTCAACAAGCACCGTCCGGAAACCCTGGGCCAGGCCTCGCGCATTTCCGGCGTGACGCCGGCGGCGCTGTCGCTGCTGCTGGTCCACCTGAAGAAGGGTGGCTTCAAGCACGGCACCGCCAGCACGGACAACCAGGCGGCCTGACGCGGCCACCGATTCCACACCATTGTCGAACCAGATCAAGACCAAGGCATCACGGATGAGCAACACTGCAGACCAGCACCACCTGACCCGCACCCTCAAGGAAGGCGCTGCTGCGCTCGGCCTGGACCTCTCCGAGGCCCAGATCGACAAGCTGATGGCCTACCAGGCGTTGCTGGCCAAGTGGAACAAGGTCTACAACCTGACCGCCTTGCGTGATCCGGCGCAGATGATGACGCATCACCTGCTGGACTCGCTCTCGGCCATGACCGCCTTCGCCGGTGCGCAACGCGTGCTGGATGTGGGTGCCGGTGGCGGCCTGCCGGGCATCGTGCTGGCGATCTGGGCGGCCGAGGCGCAACCGCAGATGCACATCACCCTGGTCGATACGGTGCAGAAGAAGACCGCCTTCCTCAACCAGGTCAAGGCGCAATTGCAGCTGGGCAATGTGACGGTCTTGCATGCGCGTGTGGAGCAGTTGCCCATCGAGCAACAGTACGATGTCATCACCTCGCGCGCCTTTGCGGAACTGAAGGACTTCGTCACATGGTCGAACCACCTCCTGCAACAAGGTGGCAAGTACATCGCCCTCAAGGGTGTGCTGCCGCAGGAGGAAATCGAGCGCCTGCCGGCCGGCTGGAAGGTCCAGAGCATCCGGCCGCTGCAGGTGCCCGGCCTGGATGCCGAGCGGCATCTCATCTTCATGGAAAGAGCGAGCTGATGAAAAAAATCCCGCAAGTCCTGGCTGCCACTCTGGTGTGCCTGGCGGTCCTCGGCGCAGCTGCCCCGGTCACGGCCCAGGAAGTCAAGACCGTCGCCAGCGTCGATCTCAAGCGCTATGCCGGCAAGTGGTACGAGATCGCCAAGATCCCCAACAGCTTCCAGAAGAAATGCCTGTCCTCGACCACGGCAGAGTACACCCCGCGCGAGGATGGCCAGATCGACGTGCGCAATCGCTGCAAGACCGCCGATGGTATCGATGAAGCCCTGGGCGTGGCCAAGGTGGTCCCGGGCAGCAACAACAGCAAGCTGCAAGTGCGCTTTGCGCCGGCCTGGCTGTCGTGGATCCCGATGGTATGGGGCGACTACTGGATCATGGAGCTGGACGACCAGTACAGCCTGGTGACCGTCGGCAGCCCCTCGCGCGAATACCTGTGGGTACTCTCGCGCACCCCGACCATCAGCGAAGAACAGTACGAGAACGCCATCAACAACGCCACCAAGCAAGGCTTCGATACCTCGCGCGTGGTCAAGAGCAAGCCCTGATACGCCCCACGGCGCATCAGCACGATCAACCACGGCACAGGACACAGGAGGCGGCACCATGCAGGCGTTGTTTCATTCCCTCGGCATCACCGATATCTGGCAACTGATCGCCGCCACCATGGTGTTCCTGCTGCTGCCCGGGCCCGGCACCTTCTGCGTGCTGACCTGCACCGCCAAGGGTGGCATGCGTGGCGGCTTCGCGGCGCAGGCCGGTCTGATGCTGGGCGATATCGTGCTCATGTTCCTGGCCGCCATCGGCGTGGCCGCATTGCTGCATGCCAATCCCTTGCTGTTCCATGGCCTGCAATACATGGGGGCGGCCTATCTGGCCTACCTCGGCGCGCGTCTGCTGTTTGCAAGAGGCGAGGGCGGTGGTACAGTCGTACCCTTTTCCAACGCCGCGGAATTCCGACGCGGCTTCCTGGTCACCTTGTTCAACCCGAAGGCCATCGTGTTTTACATGGCGTTCTTCCCGCTGTTCCTGGACCCCGCCACGCAACAGGGCGCGCTCACCTTCGTGACGATGGGCGCGGTGATCAGCAGCTGCACCGCTTTCTACGGCAGCCTGCTGGTCATCCTCGGCAATGCCGCGGCCCGTCGCCTGGCGCACAATCGCACCATCGCCAGATTGGCTTCACGTGCGACCGGGGTATTCCTGATCGGTTTCGGCATCAAGTTGACCACGCAATAACGCTCAAATAAAAAGATATGGCAAAAATTTTCTGTGTCGCCAACCAAAAGGGTGGCGTAGGCAAGACCACTACCGCGGTCAACCTCGCTGCCGGCCTGGCCGAGTTGAAGCAACGCGTGCTGCTGGTCGACCTCGACCCCCAGGGTAACGCCACCATGGGCGCAGGCATCAACAAGGGCACGCTGGAGGCCTCGATCTACGAGGTCCTGCTGGGCATCTCCGATATCCGCAGCGTGCGCAAGCGTTCCGAGGCCGGTGGCTTCGACGTGCTGCCGGCCAACCGCGAACTGGCCGGTGCCGAGGTCGAGATGGTCGAACTGGAGCAGCGCGAGGCACGCCTGAAGAATGCCTTCACCGACGTCGCCGACGACTACGACTTCATCCTCATCGACTGCCCGCCGGCGCTGTCCATGCTGACCCTGAACGGCCTGTGCTCGGCGCACGGCGTGATCATCCCGATGCAGTGCGAGTACTACGCGCTGGAAGGCCTCTCCGACCTGGTCAACACCATCAAGAAGGTGCACGCCAAGCTCAATCCGGAGCTGAAGGTGATCGGCCTGTTGCGCGTGATGTTCGATCCGCGCATGACGCTCTCGCAGCAGGTCTCGGACCAGCTGGAACAACACTTCGGCGACAAGGTCTTCAAGACCGTCATCCCGCGCAACGTGCGACTGGCCGAAGCGCCGTCCTACGGTCTGCCGGGGGTGACCTTCGATCCCACCTCCAAGGGTGCGCAGGCCTATATCGCGTTCGGCGCGGAAATGGTCGAACGCATCAAGACGCTGTAATCACGCTCACGCATCGTTTTCATCAGGCAATCGCATGGCAACTCTACCGAAAAAATCCAAGGGTCTGGGACGCGGACTGGACGCGCTCCTGGGCGGCTCGGCCGACATCACCGAAGAAGCGCAGGCCCAGGCCGGCCTGCCCACCGTGATGCCGGTAGGCGAGCTGCAGGCCGGCAAGTACCAGCCGCGTACCCGCATGGACGAAGGCGCGCTCAATGAGCTGGCCGCCTCGATCAAGGAGCAGGGGCTGCTGCAGCCCATCCTGATCCGTGCCATCGGCAACAAGAATGGCCGCGACGTCTACGAGATCATCGCCGGCGAGCGTCGCTTCCGTGCGGCCAAGATCGCTGGCCTGACCGAGGTGCCGGTGCTGGTCAAGAACGTGGATGACCAGACCACGGCCGCGATGGCGCTGATCGAGAACATGCAGCGCGAGGATCTGAACCCCCTCGAAGAAGCGCAGGGCATCCATCGCCTCATCACCGATTTCGCTTTCACCCACGAGAAGGCGGCACTGGCCGTGGGCCGCTCGCGCAGTGCGGTGACCAACCTGCTGCGCCTGCTGAACCTGGCCAAGCCGGTGCAGACCATGCTCATGGCCGGCGATATCGACATGGGCCATGCCCGCGCGCTGCTGGCGGTGGATTCGGCCACGCAGATCCAGCTGGCCAACCAGATCGTGGCCAAGCGCATGTCGGTGCGTGATGCCGAGAAGCTGGTCACCCGTGCCTCGGCCGAGCAGGCCGCCAAGCCGCGTGAAGCCCGCGAGAAGTCGCGCGACATCGCCCGCCTGGAAGAAGAACTGTCCGACCTCCTGGTCACCCAGGTCAACATCAAGACCGGCGCGCGCAACAAGGGCCAGCTGATCATCCAGTTCAACGACCTCGATGCGCTTGATGGCGTCATTGCCCGCCTGCGTGGGGATGCGCAGGAATCCTGATCGGTAGCGGAACCGATGGACAAAAAAAGGGGCTGCTCCCTCCGGAGCAGCCCCTTTTCAATTGATCAATCATTTCCGGTCTGATGCTTGTGTGAACAGCATTCTTCGACCGTTCGACCTGAGTAGGCCCTGTCAGGGCCGTATCGAAGGCGCGCCGAAGATCACACGCAATCGGGTCTTCGATACGCGGCTCTGCCGCTACTCAGTCCGAACGGTGAGGGTGGCGTTGTCGGCTCCACCCATGTTGCCTGATGCCGGGTTGCATCAGAAGGTCCGCTGCACATCCGAGCGTGGCGGCAGCTGGTAGCTCCAGGTCTCGGTGACGGGCTTGCCACCGGAGACCAGCGCGGCGCGCAACTCCACCGCCTGGGCCACATTGCGGATCTTCACCCGCAGTGTCAGCCGCCAGCCGTTGATGGCCGGGTTAGGCTGCAGTTGCGCATCCATCAGCTCGCCGTTGGCCGACACGCTCACCTGCGGCTGCACCTGCGCACCGGCCTGCAGCTTGCCCAGCGCCGGGCCGGTGAAGTCCACCAGCAGGGCAGTGGTGCCGTCGAAGGCGCGGATCAGGTTGGCCTGCGTCAGTTCGCCATCGGTGTGGAAGGTCTGCTTCACCCAGCCCACTTCATCCTTGAGGATGGCCGGCTCGTCCATGGTCCAGTGGATGCGGTAGTCATAGGCCACCGGCGTGCCGCGCGGCGGCAATTGCGAGGGCAGCCAGTAGGCCACGATGTTGTCGTTGGTCTCGTCGGCAGTGGGGATCTCCACCAGCTGCACGGCACCTTTGCCCCAATCGCCCTTGGGCTCGATCCAGGCCGAGGGACGCAGGTCGTAGCGGTCCTTCAGGTCTTCGAAGGCGGAGAACTCGCGGCCGCGCTGCAACAGGCCGAAGCCGCGCGGATTGGTCACCTCGAAGGAACTCACTTCGACATTCTGCGGATCGTTCAGCGGACGCCACAGCCACTCGCCGCTGCCGGTATGGATGGCCAGGCCGTTCGAATCATGGATGGCCGGCCGGAAGTTGCGGCGCGAGGATTGCTGGTTGGGACCGAAGAGGAACATGCTGGTCAGCGGCGCAATGCCCAGGCGTCCCACCTCACCGCGCAGGAACACGCGAGCCTGCACATCCAGCAGCGCATCCTTGCCCGGGGTGAGCGTGAATTTGTAGGCGCCGGTGGCGCGCGGCGAATCCAGCAGCGCATAGAAGCTCAGCTGCTTCTCGCCCGGTGCCGGACGCTGGATCCAGAACTCGGTGAAGTGCGGGAATTCCTCGCCACTCAGCATGGCCGTGTCGATGGCCAGGCCGCGTGCCGAGAGGCCATACACCTGGCCCCGGCCGATCACGCGGAAATAGCTCGCGCCCAGCACGCTCATGACCTCGTCTTCCTTGTCATCGCGGTTGAGCGGATAGACCACCCGGAAGCCCGCATAACCCAGATGCGCGGTGCTGTCCTTGGCCAGCGCCAGGTCGCCGAAGTTGAAGCGGTCGGTACTGTAACCCACATCCTGCACGCGGCCATCGACGATCTCGTGGATCAGCACCGGCGCATTGAATTGCATGCCCTGGTGATAGAAGGCCAGCTTGAAGGGCGTCTTCTGGGTGCGCCATTCGAACTTCTCGCTCTTTGGCTGGATCTTCATGTAGTCGGCGAACTGCATCGCCGCAAAGGTCGGCGAGAGGTTGCTCGCCGGTTTCTGGTAGGGCTGTTCAGCCAGTCCCTTGGCCTTGGCCACGGCCTGCTCCAGCGAGAAGCCGGACTGCTGCGCCTGGGCCTGGGCACCAGTGGCCAGCAGGCCCGCCGACAGCAGCAGGATGCTGCGCAGGGAAGACCATTTCAATCCATTCGTCATCAAGCATTTCTCCACAAATTCCCGGCGCTCTCGCACGCCGTCAGGCTGCCAGCCTGTCCCGCCGGCAGCAAAACAGAATAATATAGCGAACCGCCGGGCGGGCTAAGCATCATAGAAGACAAGCAATAAATGATCCCGCCGGCCAGGCCGCCTTCGACGGGCCGCCGCTCCCTGTAGAGAGCGGCGCGCCACCAAAGTTTAGAAAAAGAGAGGAAACACGTGTCCCACCAGCTTACCGAGCGGCAAGCAGCGCCTGTGCGCCGCCCGCGCCTGGCCTTGGCCATGACCCTGTGCGCGCTGGCCTGTAGCGCCGTCCTGACTGGCCGTGCGGCCTATGCCCAAGCCAACCCGGCCTTGCTGGGCAACAAGAGTGCCTTCATCGAAGACCTGTTGCGCCAGATGACCGTGGAAGAAAAGATCGGCCAGTTGCGCCTCATCAGCATCGGCCCCGAGATGCCGGCCAAGAAGCTGATCGAGGAACTGGCCGCCGGTCGCGTCGGTGGCACCTTCAATTCCATCACCCGTCCCGAGAACCGGCCACTGCAGGAGGGCGCCATGCGCTCGCGCCTGAAGATCCCGATGTTCTTTGCCTACGACGTCATCCACGGCCATCGCACCACCTTCCCGATCGGCCTGGGCCTGGCATCGAGCTGGGACATGGACGTGGTGGCCCGCGCCATGCGCATCTCCGCCGAGGAGGCCGCGTCGGACAGCATCGACATGACCTTCGCGCCGATGGTGGACATCAGCCGAGATCCGCGCTGGGGCCGCACCTCCGAAGGTTTCGGCGAAGACCCTTACCTGGTCTCGCGCATCGCCGAGGTCTCGGTGCATGCCCTGCAAGGCGAAGGCAAGCCGATCGCGGCCAACCGACTCATGTCCAGCGTGAAGCACTTTGCGCTGTATGGTGCGGTCGAAGGCGGGCGCGACTACAACGTCGTCAACATGGACCCGCAACGCATGTACAACGACTACCTGCCGCCTTACCGCGCCGCCATCGATGCCGGCGCCGGGGCGGTGATGGTGGCGCTGAACTCCATCAATGGCGCGCCGGCCACCTCCAACACCTGGCTGCTGCAGGACCTGTTGCGCCGCGATTGGGGCTTCAAGGGCCTGACCGTATCCGACCACGGTGCCATCACCGAGCTGGTCAACCACGGCGTGGCGCAGAACGACAGCGAAGCGGCACGCCTGGCGATGAAGGCTGGCACCGACATGAGCATGGCCGACCAGGTCTACATCAAGCAATTGCCTGAATTGATCCGCAGCGGCAAGGTCGCCCAGCAGGAACTCGACAACGCCGTGCGTGACATCCTCGGCGCCAAGTACGACCTGGGCCTGTTCAAGGACCCGTATGTGCGCATCGGCCGTGCCGCCGACGATCCACCGGATGTCTATGCCGATAGCCGCCTGCATCGCCCCGAGGCGCGCGCCGTGGCGCAGCAGTCCATGGTGCTGCTGGAAAACCGCAACGCCACGCTGCCGCTGAAGAAGACGGCGCGCATCGCCCTGGTCGGCCCGCTGGCCGATTCGCACATCGACATGCTGGGCAGCTGGTCGGCCGCCGGCCGCGACAAGCAGACCATCACCGTGCGCCAGGGTTTGCAGGCCGCCATGGGCAAAGACGGCAAGCTGGTCTACGCGCGCGGCGCCAACGTCACCGAAGACAAGCGCATCGTGGACTACCTCAACTTCCTGAACTGGGACAATCCGGAGGTGGTGCAGGACAAGCGCAGCCCGCAAGCGATGATCGACGAAGCCGTGAAGGCGGCGCGCCAGGCCGACGTCATCGTGGCTGCCGTGGGCGAGTCGCGCGGCATGTCGCACGAGTCCTCCAGCCGTACCAGCCTGACCCTGCCCGAGAGCCAGATGGCCCTGCTCAAGGCCCTGAAGGCCACCGGCAAGCCGCTGGTACTGGTGCTGATGAATGGCCGGCCGCTGGACCTGAACTGGGCGCGCGAGAACGCCTCGGCCATCCTGGAGACCTGGTACACCGGCACCGAAGGCGGCAATGCGATCGCCGACATCCTCTTCGGCGACGTCAATCCCTCGGGCAAGCTGCCGCTGACCTTCCCGCGTTCGGTGGGGCAGATTCCCAGCTACTACAACCATCCGCGCGTGGGGCGTCCCTTCACCGAAGGCAAGCCGGGCAACTACACCTCGCAGTACTTCGACGAACCCAATGGTCCGCTGTATCCCTTCGGCTATGGGCTGAGCTATACCGACTTCGCGCTCTCCGAGGTGCGGCTGTCGCAGGCCAGCATGCCAGCCGACGGCAAGGTCGAGGCCAGCGTGATGGTAAAGAACACCGGCCAGCGCGCCGGCGCCACCGTGGTGCAGTTGTATATCCGCGATGTGGCTGCTTCGGTGGTGCGCCCGGTCAAGGAGCTGAAGGGCTTCCGCAAGCTGATGCTGCAGCCGGGTGAAGAGCAGCAGGTCAGCTTCACCATCGATCGCAAGGCGCTGTCCTTCTACAACGCCAAGCTGGAGTACGGGGCCGAGCCGGGCGAGTTCCAGGTGCAGGTGGGACTGGATTCCAAGGACGTGAAGACAGCCTCGTTCACGCTGCAGTGATCGCGCCTGCAAGGCGAAACGAGAGCCGACAATGAGAAAGGGCGCACCGGAAACCGGTGCGCCCTTTGTTTTTCATAAACGATATAAATAATTTTCGGCTCAGCTTGCCACGGCCTCATCCTCGGTATCTTCCTCACCCAGGAAGCCACCGCTCTGGTGCGCCCACAGACGCGCATAGAGACCATTGGCGGCCAGCAGTTCGCTGTGCGAGCCCTGTTCCACGATGCGGCCCTGGTCCAGCACGATGAGCCGGTCCATGGCGGCGATGGTGGAGAGACGGTGCGCGATGGCCACCACGGTCTTGCCTTCCATGAGCTTGTAGAGGCTGGTCTGGATGGCCGCTTCCACTTCCGAATCCAGGGCGCTGGTGGCTTCGTCGAGCAACAGGATGGGGGCGTCCTTCAACATCACGCGGGCAATCGCGATACGCTGGCGCTGGCCTCCCGAGAGCTTCACGCCACGTTCGCCCACATGGGCGTCATAGCCGCGGCGGCCCTTGGCATCGGCCAGGCTGCCGATGAAGTCGTGTGCCTCGGCGCGCTGGGCGGCGTGGATCATCTCGGCATCACTGGCATCGGGGCGGCCATAGGTCACGTTCTCGCGCACCGAACGATGCAAGAGCGAGGTGTCCTGGGTCACCATACCGATCTGTTCGCGCAGGCTGTCCTGGGTGACGTGGGCGATGTCCTGTCCATCGATGGTGATGCGGCCACCCTCGATATCGTAGAAGCGCAGCAGCAGGTTGACGATGGTCGATTTGCCGGCGCCGGAGCGACCCACCAAGCCGATCTTCTCACCGGGGCGGATCACCAGGTCCAGCTTGTCTACCACCGGGCGGGGCGAGGCGCCGCCATAGCTGAAGCTGACACCCTCGAAGCGCAATTCACCGCGTTGCACCTGCAGCGGCCGGGCGTCGGGCGCATCCTTGACCTCATGGGCGCGCGCCAGCGTGTTGATGCCATCCTGCACCGTGCCCACGTGTTCGAACAGCGAAGACATTTCCCACATCACCCAGTGGGCGATGCCGTTCAGGCGCAGCGCCATGGCGGTGCTGGCCGCGACCGCGCCCACGCCCACCTTGCCCTGCGTCCACAGGTACAGCGAGACCCCGGTGGCGCCGATGATCAGCACCATGTTCAGGATATGGTTGACCACCTCGAAGCCCGACACCAGGCGCATCTGGCGATGTACGGTGGTGAGGAATTCGCGCATGGCGCTGCGGGCATACTCGGCTTCGCGCCCGGCATGCGAGAACAGCTTGACGGTGGCGATGTTGGTATAGGCGTCGGTGATGCGGCCGGTCATCAGCGAACGGGCATCGGCCTGGCTGCGTGCCACCTTCGACAGGCGCGGCACGAAGTAGCGCATGGCCACGGCGAAGGCCGCCAGCCAGAGGAAGAAGGGCGCCAGCATCCATATGTCGAAGCTGCCGACCACGCCGATGAGGGTGGCGAAATAGATGGTGATGAACACCAGGATGTCGCCCACGATCATGCAGAAATCGCGCACCGCCAGCGCCGACTGCATCACCTTGGTGGCGACCCGGCCGGCGAACTCGTTCTGGTAGAAGCTCATGCTCTGGCTGAGCATGAGGCGGTGGAAGTTCCAGCGCAGCAGCATGGGGAAGTTGCCGGCCAGGGTCTGGTGCTTGTAGAGCGTCTGCAAGCCGATCAGCAGGGGGCTGGCGGCCAGGATCAGCAGCAGCCACAGCAGGGTATGGCCTTCCTGCGCCCATAGTTGCGCGGGTTCTACCTTGGCCAGCCAGTCGACGATGCGGCCGAGGGCGGCGAAGAGCAGCGCCTCGAACACGCCGATGATGGCCGTCATCAGGGTCATGGCGGCGATGTAGGGGCGCACGCCCCGGGTACAGAACCAGATGAAGCGCATGAAGCCGCGCGGCGGCGGCAGCGGCTGCGTTTCCGGATAGGGATGGACCAGTTTTTCGAACCAGTTGAACATGCAACAAACTCCACAAGAACGGGTGGCGGGCGACGGCGGCGCAGGGCCATGGTGATGCGCAGGGCAGCGATGCAGCGAAGCGGCGCGGTCGTACGTCTTTCTATCGTGCGCACCGCAAGGGGAGCCGGTCCCGGCTCTGGTGCGCGCTAGGTCATGCGCGGCCGGCGGATCCTTGCTGCTCGGTGGCAAATGGATCTTCGGGCATGGCCGCGGAAAAGATGGAAGCCGAATGATCTCACATGCCGCCGGCTTGCGTGTGCGGCGTCACCGAAAAACACTTGTCGGGAAATCCGAACGGTGGCCGGCGCCCCGGCGAACTGCATGGCACCGATCTGCGCTATCGTTGCTGCCGGACCCGCCGCCGGCGCGCCACTTTCCCGATCCGGGCTGACAAGAACCTGAGTTCAGCCCAGCTTAAGTCTGCGTTAAGTCTGCCCCGGCAAGCTGGACAACAATTCCAAATTCCAGGATTCCGCCATGACCGATCGCCAGCCCTCTCCGCCATCGCCACCGCCACCACCCGCCCTCGCCAGGGCCACCCGCGCCGAGATCTGGCGCCTCATCAAGCCCTTCTGGGTGTCCGAGGAGAAATGGCGCGCCTGGGCACTGCTGGGGGCCATCCTGGCCCTGAACCTGGGCATGGTCTACATCAACGTGCGGCTCAATTCCTGGAACCGCGACATGTACAACGTGCTGCAGTCGCGCGACTATCCGCAGTTCAAGTCGCTGCTGTGGCAGTTCTCGGGGCTGGCCTTCGTGTTCGTGGCCATCGCCATCTACAGCGTCTATCTCAAGCAGGCGCTACAGATCCGCTGGCGCTACTGGATGAGCAAGCGCTACCTGGATCGCTGGCTGGCCCATCGCGCCTACTACCGCATCGAGCAGGACCAGGCCGGACGTCTCTCCGACAACCCCGACCAGCGCATCGCCGAAGACCTGCATGCGCTGACCACGGACACGCTCTCGCTGGTGCTGGGTTTCATCTCCAGCAGCGTGACCCTGTTCTCCTTCATCCATATCCTGTGGACGGTCAGCGGCCCGCTGGCGTTTTCGGCGCTGGGCCAGTCCTGGGTCATCCCCGGCTACATGGTGTGGTTCGTGATCGCCTATGCCACCGTGGGCTCGGGCGTGGTGTGGTGGATCGGCCGGCCGCTGGTGGGACTGAGCTTCAACCAGGAGCGCTTCGAGGCCAATTTCCGCTTTGGTCTGATCCGCGTGCGCGAGCATGCCGAGGCGGTGGCGCTGTATCGCGGTGAAGCGCAGGAACGCGCCCAGCTGACCGCGCGCCTGGATGACATCCGCGGCAACTGGTGGAACATCATGACGCTGACCAAGCGCTTGAACGTGGCCGTCAATTTCTATGGCCAGTTCGCGGTGATCTTCCCCATGCTGGTGTCGGCGCCACGCTATTTTTCCGGCGCCATTTCGCTGGGCGTGCTCATGCAGATCAGCGATGCCTTCGGCCAGGTGCAGGATGCCTTGTCCTGGTTCATCAATGCCTTCACCACGCTGGCCAGCTGGAAGGCCAGCATCAACCGCCTGGCCGGCTTCAATGCCGATGTCGAGCGTGCCACCGGCATGCCGCGCAGTATCGAGGTGGCCTCGCACGCCGGTACGGCCGTGACGGTGGAGGGCCTGCAACTGTCCTTCCCAGATGGTGCGCCGATGATGCGCCGCCTGGATGCACGCGTGGAGTCGGGCGAGCATGTGCTCATCAGCGGTCCCTCCGGTTGCGGCAAGTCCACGCTGATCCGCGCCATGGCCGAGCTGTGGCCCTTCGGCGAAGGGCGCATCGGCTTGCCGGCCGGGGCCCCGGTGATGTTCCTGCCGCAACGCAGCTACCTGCCCATCGGCACGCTGCGCGCGGCACTTTCCTATCCGGCCGCCGAGGGCAGCTTCGACGACGCCCTGATCACGCGCTACCTGGCGCTGTGCCGCCTGTCGCACCTGGCCGGACGGCTGGACCTGGCGGCCAACTGGAGCCAGGCGCTGTCGCCAGGCGAGCAGCAGCGGCTGGCCTTCGTGCGGGTGTTTTTGAACCGGCCCAGCCTGGTGTTCCTGGATGAGGCCAGCAGCGCCATGGATGGCGAGACCGAGGAAGCGCTCTATGCCGCCTTGCCGCGCGAATTGCAGGGCGTCACCGTCATCAGCATCGCCCACCGCGAGACGCTGGCGCGCTTCCATGATGTGCGCTGGAAATTCCTGCCAGAGGAGGCCGGCCAGATGAATGAGGCGGGTGGTTTCCGGGTCGAAGCGGCGCCGCTCTGAGCCTGCGCGGGCGGGCAGGGTTATACCGTTTTTGCATAGGGTGTAACATCGCCCCGTGCAAAAATGCTTCGATCGCGGCTTGCGTGCGCGCCCCCTTCCTGTTCCCGACCTCTGGAAAATCCATCATGAACGACCCCATCGTCTATCTCAACGGCGCCTTCACGCCCCTGTCCGAAGCCCGCATTCCCGTGCTGGATCGCGGTTTCATCTTCGGCGACGGCATCTACGAAGTCATTCCCATGTATCGCCGCAAGGCTTTCCGTGGGGAGCAGCACCTGGCGCGCCTGTTCCGCAGCCTGGCCAGCATCGGTATTCCAAATCCGCATAACGAGGCCGAGTGGATGGAGATCATCGGGCGCGTGGTCGAGGCCAATGGCCTGGAGGACCAGATGATCTACCTGCAGGTCACCCGTGGCGTGGCCAAGCGCGCCCATGCCTTCCCCAAGGAAGTGGTGCCGACCGTGCTGATCATGACCAATCCCATGGCCTTGCCGCCGGCCTCGGCCATCGAAAAGGGCGTGGCATGCGTGACCCTGGAAGACCGCCGCTGGCTGAACTGCCAGATCAAGTCCACCTCGCTCTTGGGCAATGTGCTGGCGGCGCAGTTCGCGGCCGAGCACCAGGTCACCGAGGCGATCCAGTTCCGCGATGGTTTCCTGTCGGAAGCCTCGTCCTCCAATGTGTGGGTGGTCAAGGATGGCAAGATCGCCGCGCCTCCGAAGGACAACCTGATCCTGGAAGGCATCCGCTACGGCCTGATGGAAGAACTGTGTGCCGAACAGGGCATCGTGCTGGAAGCGCGCCGCATCCCGCGCGAGGAAGTGCTGGCGGCTGACGAGCTCATCATTTCCTCGGCTAGCAAGGAAGTCCTGCCGGTGGTCACCCTGGACGGCCAGCCGGTCGGTAACGGCAAGCCGGGGCCGGTATTTGCCAAGGTGTATGCGGCCTATCAGGCGGCCAAGGCGCGCCTGTAATCCGTTTGCAGCTTGTCATGATGGCGCTGCGGCCCTGACGTTTTCTGCACGTCGGGCCGCCGGCATGGCGTAGAATGCAGGCATTCCCCATGTATTCCTTCCGCTTGAAGCCGGCCGGTTCGCCCCCATCTGGGAGCATTGAAACCAGGAGCGCCCAGGCGGACAACGCCAAGGCGGTTTGCCATGACTATGCCCACTATTTCCCCTGAAGAATCCCTGATCGAGTATCCCAGCGACTTCCCCATCAAGGTGGTCGGGATCACCCACGATGCCTTCGCCGAGACCATCGTCGCCATGGTCATCGAGCACGACCCCGAGTTCCATGCGGGCAAGGTCGAGATGCGTCCGTCCACCCAGGGCAAGTACCTGTCGTTGACGCTGACCGTGCGCGCCACCAGCCGCACCCAGCTCGACAACATCTATCGCGCACTCTCCACGCACGAGATGGTCAAGTTCGTGCTCTGAGCAACGATCGCGTTTTGCCTGCAAGAAACCGGCGCAGCCTGCCAGGCGCGCCGGTTTTTTGTTGCCTGGTCCCGATGCGGGCCATGCCTCATCCCGGCCAGGCGGGGCTGGCGTGGAATTGCGCCATCTCGTCGCTGATCCAGCGCTTGAATGCCGCTACGCCCGGCTTGTCCAGTCCTTCCGGCAGGTGCACCAGGTAGTGTGCCTCTTCGCAGCGCCAGGCCACGTCGAACAGGCGCACCAGTTCTCCGCTGGCTATCTGCTGGGACGCGATCATGTGCCGTGACAGCGCCACGCCCTTGCCATCGGCGGCCTGGCGCAGGGTCAGCGAGGAATCCTCGATCACCAGCCCGCCACCCGGTTCAGGCAGGTCCAGGCCAGCCTCCCTGAGCCAGGGCAGCCAGGACTCGCGCGTATCCATGCGCAAGAGGGTGCAGTGCGCCAGGTCGGCCGGACGTGTCAGCTTCCTGCCGCGCGTGCCGCGATAGCCGGGCGCGGCCACCGGGTAGTAGTAATCGTCGCTGAGCTTTTCCACCACCACGCCGCTGTAGTTGCCGCGCCCGAAGCGCAGGCCCACATCCACCCCGTCCAGCCGCAGGTCGGCCAGGTGGCTGCCCGATTGCAGCACCACCTCGATCTCGGGATGGGCATCGATGAACTTCCATAGCCGTGGCGCCAACCAGCGCGAGGCGAATGAGGGCGTGGCCGAGATCACCAGGCGCTGCTGGCGGTTCAGGCTGCGCAGGTGCTCGGCGGCCACGGCGATCTCGGTGAGCGACTTGCGGATGGTGGCGGCAAAGCGCTGGCCGGTCTCGGTGATGGAGATGCGCTTGCCGTGGCGGGTGAACAACTGCAGGCCCAGGTCTTCTTCCAGCGCCCGCACCTGGTGGCTGATGGCGCCGGGCGTGACGTGGACTTCCTCGGCCGCGCGCGAGAAGCACTCGTAGCGGGCGGCCGCATCGAAGGCACGCAGGGCGGCCAGGTTGGGGAGCTTGCGCAGGTCTGCCATGTTCATTCCCTTGTGAATTCCATTCGCAATGAAGCCGAATATATATCGTTTTGCTGCGCCCGTGCGGCTTCCTACAATGGCAGCACATTCAACACGCTTCCAGGTATCTCTCCTCTGAAAGCCGCACCCGGTCGGGCCTGGCGGCGGGGGAGAGGCTTGCCCGGCGCAACAGCAGAGGTGATCGCCATGACAATTCCATTCGCAAATGAAAGCAGCATCGCCAGGCTGGAAGAAGGCCAGACCCTGGCCCGTCCCCTGCACAGCGCCGTGCGCATCCGGGTGCGTAGCGGCCTGGTGTGGCTGACGGTGGAGGAGGGTGGTGCCGATGTCTGGCTCAGCCCCGGACGCGATTTCGATTTCCACGGACGTGGGCTGGCGGTCTTCGAGGCGGTTCGCGGCGCCGCCGAGTTCGAGGTGCTGCCGCTGCCGGGATGGGGCGCGCGCCTGTGGCGCTTCATCAGGGGGCCGGGCCGTCCGCTGGCATGCACTGCGGCTGCATCGACTTGCCCCGAGGCTGGCGAGACGGCGCGTATCAGCAAGTTGTTGCCACGCGGACTGATCCGCTGGTTCTGATACGGGCAGGACCGAATTTCGCTACACTGGCGGGCATGCAAACCGCTCTACCCCCCGCCGCTGCGGCTACTGCCGGCACCGGCGCACGCCTGCCGGAGATCATCCGGCGCGGCGTCGAACCCTACGAGGCCAGCTTCGCCGCCATGCGCGCCTACACCGACGCGCGTGACGGCGACAGCGCCGACCAGCTCTGGATTGTCGAACATCCCCCCGTCTATACCCTGGGCCTGGGCGCCGACCGCGCCCATGTGTTGAATCCGCACGACATCCCGGTGGTGCAGACCGACCGGGGTGGCGAGGTCACCTACCACGGCCCCGGCCAGGTGGTGATCTACCTGCTCATGGACCTGCGCCGTAACCGCAGCGGAGCCCGCCTGTTCGCCCGCGAATTCGTGCACAACATCGAAGAGGCGGTGATCGACACGCTGGCGGCGTATAATCTTGCCGGTGAACGCAAGCAGGGGGCGCCCGGCATCTATGCCGCCGACGGCCCCTGGCAGGGCGCCAAGGTGGCGGCCCTGGGCTTGAAGATACGCGGCAACGGCTGCACCTACCATGGGGTATCGCTGAATGTGGCGATGGATCTGGCGCCGTTTTCCTGGATCAATCCCTGTGGCTACGAAGGCCTGGCCACCGTGGACATGCAGACCCTGGGGGCCAAGCAGGCCCGCCTGGCCGATGTCCAGGACTTGCTTGCCGACCAACTGATCGCCCGCTTCGCGGGCATGGCTTGAGCCTCCAGCGCGGTGCGCCCGAGGCCGGAACGACCGACATGACTACCGACATCACTCCCGCAGCAGATTCCTCCACCAATGCCAATGCCGCCGGTGCGGCCCGCGTGAACCCGCTGGACAAGCAGAAGGGCGCCGGCAAGACCGCCTGGATTCCCATCAAGGTGGTGGCCGCCGAAAAGCTGAAGAAGCCGGACTGGATCCGCGTCAAGGCCGGCTCGCCGACCACGCGCTTCTACGAGATCAAGGACATCCTGCGCGCCAACAACCTGGTGACGGTCTGTGAGGAAGCCTCCTGCCCCAACATCGGCGAATGCTTCGGCAAGGGCACCGCGACCTTCATGATCATGGGTGACAAGTGCACCCGCCGCTGCCCGTTCTGCGACGTCGGCCATGGCCGTCCCGACCCGCTCGACCCCAACGAGCCGGAAAACCTGGCCAAGACCATCGCCCAGCTGCGCCTGTCCTACGTGGTCATCACCAGCGTGGACCGCGACGACCTGCGCGATGGCGGCGCCGCCCACTTCGCGGCCTGCATCCAGCGCGTGCGCGAGCTCTCGCCCGAGACCCGCATCGAGATCCTGACCCCGGACTTCCGTGGCCGCATGGACCGCGCCCTGGAAATCCTCAAGATGGCCCCGCCGGACGTGATGAACCACAACCTGGAAACCGCTCCGCGCCTGTACAAGGAAGCCCGCCCGGGTTCGGACTACGAATACTCGCTGAGCCTGTTGAAGCGCTTCAAGGACCTGCATCCGGAAGTGCCGACCAAGTCCGGCATCATGGTCGGCCTGGGCGAGACCGACGAGGAAGTGCTGCAGGTCATGCGCGACATGCGTGCCCACAACGTCGACATGCTCACCATCGGCCAGTACCTGATGCCCAGCGGCGACCACCTGCCGGTGCGCCGCTACGTGCACCCCGACACCTTCAAGATGTACGAGGAAGAAGCCTACAAGATGGGCTTCGTGCACGCCGCCGTGGGCGCCATGGTGCGTTCCAGCTACCACGCCGACCAGCAGGCGCACGGCCTGGTGTAAGCCGGCCGGCCATCGCGCCGCAAGGCCCCGCCGCGCGCGGGGCTTTTTGTTGCGCAAGGGAAATTCAAAATCGCCGTACAAGTCGATCAAGCCGCTTGTACGGGATAGCGGGGCCCCTGAAAGAAACCCGGCCGCAAGGTAAGATATGCGGTTCTCAGCATTCGTCCCGAAAGCAGGTTGTCATGTCTTCACCGATCGCACCGGCCGCGACAGCGCCGGAAGAAAAACTGGAATTCGTCAGCTCGTGCAAGTTGCCCATGCCCTGGGCCACCTTCGAGCTGCACGCCTTCTACGATGAAATTTCCGGTAAGGAACACCTGGCCCTGAGCCTGGGCGACGTGGGCAATGGCGAGCCCGTGCTGGCGCGCGTGCATTCCGAGTGCCTCACCGGCGACGCCCTGTTCTCCCAGCGCTGCGACTGCGGCGCCCAGCTGGAGTCGGCCTTGAAGAAGATCGCCAAGGAAGGCCGTGGCGTGCTGTTCTACCTGCGCCAGGAGGGCCGTGGCATTGGCCTGTTGAACAAGATCCGCGCCTACCACCTGCAGGACCACGGCGCCGATACCGTGGAAGCCAACGAACGTCTGGGTTTCCCGGCCGACATGCGGCGCTACACCATCGTCTTGCCGATGCTGGCCCACCTGAAGATCAACAGCCTGCGCCTGATGACCAACAACCCGCGCAAGGTCAAGGCGCTGGAAGACAGTGGCATCACGGTGGCCGAGCGCATCGCCCACATCGCCAACCACAACCCCTTCAATATCGGTTACCTGGGCACCAAGGCGCGCAAGCTGGGCCACCTGCTGCCCGGCCTGGGCAAGGGCGAGGCACAGCCGCAGCCAGAGAAGGCGCCGCTGGATGCGCACGACAATGAGTGAATGCGCGAGTGAGGACGCGGCGATGGTCGCCTGAGGGCGGCCGGCCCTGAAGAGACGGACCCGGGTGGTCCGTCTTTTTTTTTGCCGCGCCAGGGTTGGGCTCTTGACGCATCGGTTAGCATGGCGACTGGATCGTCTACCTTCAGCCCGTCTTTACACCATGAACCCATCCGTACCCGCCAGCGAGGCGCCCATCCCCGTTTCGCTCCTGACCGGTTTTCTCGGCAGCGGCAAGACCACCTTGCTCAACCACCTGATCACCCAGCCGGAGATGAAGGACACGCTGGTCATCATCAACGAGTTCGGCGAGATCGGTCTGGATCACCTGCTGGTGGCACACAGCCAGGAAGAGACCATCGTCGAGATGAGCAGCGGCTGCCTGTGCTGCACCATCCGTGGCGACCTCAAGAAGACCCTGAAGGACATCACCTGGCGCTTTGCCGAAGGCGGCCAGCGCCGCTTCAACCGCGTGGTCATCGAGACCACCGGCCTGGCCTCGCCCACGCCCATCCTGCATACGTTGATGACCGACCCCTTCATCTCGGCGCGCTATCGCCTCGATGGCGTCATCGTCACCGTCGACGCGGTCAACGGCATGTCCACGCTGGACAACCATATCGAGGCGGTGCAACAGGCCGCAGTGGCCGATCGCCTGCTGCTGACCAAGACCGACCTGGTCGATGGCGCCACCCTGGCCGCCTTGCAGGCGCGCCTGCGCACGCTCAATCCGGGTGCACGCCAACTGCAGCCCCAGGTGGGCCAGATCGCCGCAGCCGAATTGCTCGACGCGGGTTTGTTCAAGCCCGGCGAGAAGATGCCCGACGTGGCCCGCTGGCTCAACGAGGAAGCCTTTGCCGAGAAGACCGAGCATGGGCACCATCATCACCATGGTCATGACCACCATCACGGCCATGGTCATCATGACCACCACGATCATCATGATCACCATGACCACGCGCATGACGTCAATCGCCACGATGATCACATCCGCGCCTTCTGCTTTACCTTCGACGAGCCCATCGATCCGGTGCTCTTCGATGAATGGTTGAGCCTCCTGGTCGGTTTCAAGGGCCCCAACATCCTGCGTATCAAGGGCATTCTCAACCTCAAGGGTGAGCCCTTGCCCACCGTGATCCACGGCGTGCAGCATATCTTCCATCCCACCGCCACGCTGCCGGCCTGGCCTTCGGAAGATCGCCGCAGCCGCATCGTCTTCATCACCCGCGACGTTGAAGAGGCCACCATCGCGCGCTCCTTCGATGCCTTCATGCAGGCCCAGACCATCGAGCGCGAAGCGCGCGAGCAACAGAAGGCGCGCGACAGCGCGGCTTACTGAGACCTGTCTGTGGCGTCGGGTATTTCCTGCGGGAAATCCCTGGGTGCAACGGCACGGATTTTTCTGCTCCGTTGAGTAAAAATATCTCCAGCCAGGCCGATAACGAGGGATGAGCCGGATTATGATCTGCCTCTCATAGGGAAAACGATTCGTTTATGCAGCGTGTGATCAACAAGCTGGGGGCAACGTTGTCGGCATCGCTCACCTTGGTGCTGGGACTGTGCGCCACCGTGACGGTCTTCGTCGCCACCAGCCACCTGGAAGAAGATGCGGTAAGCCTGGACTTCGAGCGCCGGGCGGGCTTGCGTGCCTTTACCATCCAGCGCGGCCTGGAGGAGGCGGTCCAGGTGCAGGCGGTGGTGAACCATTTCTATGCCACCGTGGGCGATCCCAGCCGCGAGCAGTTCGAGAGTTTCACGCGGCCCCTGCTGGAGCGCTATCCCTATGTGCGCGCCTTCAGCGTGCAGCGCTTCGTGCCGGATGAGGACCGCCTGGTCTTCGAGGCCCTGCGTCAGGGCACCGTCCCCGACTTCCAGATCACCACCATGGTCGATGGCCGCGCCGTGCGCGCACCGCAGCAGCCGTCCTACCTGGTGGTCGACTTCATCGAGCCCACGGCCGGCAACCAGGCCGCACTGGGGCTGGATGTGTCGCACAACACCACCATCATGACGGCGCTCTCGGCGGCGCTGGCCAGCGGCCGTCCGGCCTCGACGCTGCCCACGCGGCTGGTGCAGTTCGCGCCGGAGGAACGCGGCCTGCTGGTGATCCAGCCGGTCTATCGCGGTGGCGTGCAACCCACCGACCTGGCCGCGCGGCGCGCCGTGCTGGTGGGCGATACCACCGCCGTGCTGGAACTGGGCAGCCTGGTGCAGAAGATCCTTGATGGCGCCGGCCTGATGGCCGACCACGAGATCGGCTTGCGCATCTACGTCGGCCCGCAGGCCGATGACAGCAGCCTGGTCTATCGCCACGACGGCGCGGCCCAGGAAGCCCAATGGGTGGACCAGATCCTCAAGCCGGGCAGCCTGTTCCGCCATCCTTCCAAGACGGTGACCAGCTTCGATATCGCCGGCCAGACCTGGCATATCGAGATCAGCATCCCGCCGCGTTCGCTGTTCTCCGACCATTACGGCTCGCTGCTGATCCTGCTGGTGGGCGTGATTGCCTCGCTGCTGGGGGCGGCCTACATGCGCGCCCTGTCGATGCGCTCGGCGCGCGTGCAGCAACTGGTGGAGGTCAAGACCGCCGAGCTGCGTACCGCCAACGCCCTGCTCTCGGACGACATCAAGGCACGCCGCGTGGCCGAGCGCGCCCTGCGGTTGCGCCACCAGGCCATCGAGGCCAGCGCCAATGCCATCCTGATCCTCTCGGCCCAGCAGCCCGACTACGCCATCGAATACGTCAATCCGGCCTTTGCCCGCATCACCGGCTACAGTGCCGTCGAGGCGGTGGGCAAGAGCATCCGCTTCCTGGAGGGGCGAGATAGCGATCCCGAGGGTTTCGAGACCGTCTGGATCGCCATGCGCGAACAGCGCGAGCACAACGTGGTCCTGCGCAACTACCACAAGGATGGCTCGGAGCTGTGGAACGACTTCTACATCGCCCCGGTGCGTGACGAGAGCGGCGTGGTCACCCACTTCGTGGCGGCGCTCTATGACATCACCTCCATGAAGCGCTACGAGGCCGAGCTGGAGTTCCAGGCCAGCCGCGATACGCTCACCGGCCTGATCAACCGCCACATGCTGCGTCACCACCTGGAGCAGGCCATCGGTGCGGCCGAGCGCCAGAAGCAGGCGCTGTGGGTGGTGTTCGTGGACCTGGACCGCTTCAAGTTCGTCAACGACACGCTGGGCCACAAGGCCGGCGACACCCTGTTGCGTACCGTGGCCGGACGCCTGCGCGCGGCCGTGCGCGAGGCCGATTCGGTGGCGCGCCTGGGCGGTGACGAATTCATCATGATCCTGCCCGAGCAGGATGATCTCTCCCTCGACACCCGCAGCCTGCAACGCATCATGGATGCGGTGGCCGCCCCCGTGACCTTGGGCGGGCATACCCTGTTCATGACCTGCAGCCTGGGCGTGGCCTGCTATCCCAACGATGGCACCGATGGCGAGACCCTGATCAAGCATGCCGACATCGCCATGTATCGCGGCAAGCAGACCGGTCGCAACAATTTCCAGTTCTATACCCCGGCCATGAACGAGCAGGCCCTGGAGCGCCTGCGCATCGAAGGCGACCTGCGCAATGCGCTCGATCACGGCGAGTTCCTGCTGCACTACCAGCCCAAGGTGGATCTGGCGTCGGGCCGTGTCATCGGCAGCGAGGCGCTGATCCGCTGGCAGCATCCGCAACTGGGCATGGTCTCGCCGGCGCGCTTCATCGGCCTGGCCGAAGAGACTGGCCTGATCCTGCCCATCGGCGCCTGGGTGGTGCGCGCGGCTTGCACGCAATGCCGTCAGTGGCAACTGGCCGGCTTCGATGACATCAGCGTCTCGGTGAACCTGTCGGTGGGGCAGTTCCTGCAGAAGGACCTGGTCTCTTCCATCGGCGACGTGCTCAAGGACACCGGCCTGCCGGCGGCCTCGCTGGAACTGGAGCTGACCGAGAGCCTGATGATGACCGACGTCGAGCACGCCATCGGTATCCTGGCGGGCTTGAAGAAGCTGGGCGTGCGCCTGTCCATCGACGACTTCGGTACCGGCTATTCTTCGCTGGCCTATCTCAAGCGCTTCCCCATCGACGTGCTCAAGATCGACCGTTCCTTCGTGCGCGACATCACCATCGATGCCGACGACGCGGCCATCACCGCCTCCATCATCTCGCTGGCGCGCCACCTCAAATTGCGCGTCATCGCCGAAGGCGTGGAGACCGACGAGCAGCTCGATTACCTGCGTCACTATGGCTGCGACGAGATCCAGGGGTATCTCTTCAGTCCGCCGGTGCCGGCCGACAAGTTCGAGCAGATCCTGCGTCAGGACCGCGTCATGCTGTAAGCACGACAGTGACCACATCTGGGCCGCACGGCATCGCCGTTGCGGCCTTTTTCATGGGCCCGGGAATGTCAGTGGTGGGCGATCCAGGCCAGGATCAGGGCGATGGTGGGCAGTGACAGCGTGGTCGAGATCAGGATGGCGCGCGACATCACCGTGACCTCGCGCTGGTACAGCTCGGCCAGCATGAAGGGCCCGGTGCCGATGGGCATGGCCGCCAGCAGCACGGCACTGTCGGCCCACACGCGCGGCAGCGGCAATATCCAGTAGGCCAGCACGGCAGTGACGGCCGGTTGCAGCAGCAGCTTGAAGGCCACCAGCAGCGATACCGACGCCTGTGCCCGTTGCGCCACCGGCTGTGCCAGGAACAGGCCCAGCGACACCAGCGCGCAGGGGCTGGCCGCAGCGCCGAGGATCTTGAACAATTGCTGCACCCCGCTGGGGATGTGGGCACCCGAGAGCGCCACCGCGATTCCCGCCACCGGCGCGATCATGATGGGATTGCGCAGCAGCGAGCGGCCTACCTTGGCGACCGTCTGGCCCAGCCCGGCCTGGGCGTGCAGACAGGTTTCCAGCAGCACGATGGCCACGGCGAAGAGCAGGCAGGCCGTCATCACCATGGCGATCACCGAGGGCGGCAGGCCATCGTGGCCGAAGGCGAGATAGCACAGTGGGATGCCGATGAAGCCGACATTGGCATAGGAGCTACCCAGGCTGTCGATGATGACATCGGGCGCGGCGGCCCGCTGGCGCGTGCGCAACCAGGCCGTCACCAGGAACACCACCGCCACGCCGATGCCGAAGACGGCGATGAAGCGCAGGTTGGCGAAGTCCGCCGCGGTCAGGCGCGACATCGAATCGAACAGCAGCGCCGGCAAGGCCAGCCAGATCACGAAGCGGTTCAGTTCGCTGGCCGCGCCGGCCGAGAGGATGTTGCGCTTGCGGCAGCCCCAGCCCAGGAAGATCAGCGAAAAGATCGGGAAGACGATGTTGAAGATGGCGAGCATGGCGCTGCGCAGCCATGCTGCGCCCTGGTAGTCGGTGTGCTGGAAGGGGCGAGGAGGAGGGCGCTCAGGCCTGCTTTCTCTTGCCGGCGTAGTGGTCGCCGGTCAGCACCTGGGCCAGGTGCTCGGCCGCGCTCTCGGCATGCTGGCGCGCCAGCTTGTCGGCCACGGCGGCGCGGCCCTCCAGCATGGCCTGCAGGATCGCCGCGTGTTCATCCCATACCGCGATGTGCGAGCGCACGTCCGAGGACAGGATGGCCCCCATGGCGCGGCGGATGTGTTGCCAGTGCAGGGCCGTGGTCTCGCCCACCATGGGATTGCCGCAGCTGCGGTAGATGAACTGGTGGAAATCCATGTCCGCCCGGATGCGCGCCGACAGGTCGCTCATGTCGGCCAGGGCGCGCCCGGCGGCTACCAGCGCCAGACCCTCGCGCTCACCGGCGGCACGCAGCCCGGCGTCATGGCGCCAGCGTTCGGCGCTGGTGCGCGCGGCCAGGCCGTCCAGCACCGAGCGCACCTGGTAGAGCTGCATCAGGCGCAGCGGATCGAGTGCGGTCACCATCACGCCCTTGCGGCCGGCATCCTCGATGAAGCCCTCGCGCTTGAGGATCTGGAAGGCCTGCAGGATGGGCTGGCGCGATACGCCCAGCTGCTCGGCCAGGCCCTCCTGGGTGATCTTGGCATTGGGCGCCAGGGCGCCGCTGCAGATGGCATCCAGGATGGCTTGGTAGACCTGTTCGATAAGCTGCGTGGGGGCGTCGATCTTGTACATGGAAAAGGGCGGCAAGAATCAGGGGACGGAAGAAGATGCTTTATTTCCGTGTTCTGTATGCAGATTATTGTTGCGATGCATCTTTGTCAAGCCGCAAAGCCGGTGCTGGGTGGCGGCGTAGAATGGCGGCCTTGATCCTCCCTTGCCATCCCGGCCAACCTGAAGATGCCCGCTCGTCCCCTCCAACTTGCTACCCCGGAATTGCTGGCCGCCTGGCGCGCCGATGCTGCCCCCGCCGAGCTTGCCCGTGTACTGGCCTCTCCGGCCAGCGGCCTGCAGGACTGCCTGCGCGAACAGCACAGCGCCACCGTACTGGACCTGCACTTCGGCCTCGGCCAGGCCTTCTTTGCCACCTGGCATGCCTTTGCCGCAATGCGTGGGCAGGGCGGGGCACAGCGCCTGCACTACGTGGCGATCCTGCCGCATCCCCCGGCAGCGGAGGCCTTGCATGACAGGGATGTGGACTTGAGTTATGCACAGGCCCTGCGCGCCGCCTGGCCGCTGGCCATGCCGGGCACGCACCGGGTCTTGCTCGATGAAGGCCGTATCACGCTGACCCTGATATGGGGTGGCCTGGAAGAAGAACTGGCGCGCCTGGAAGCGCCGGTCGACCTGTTCTACCTGCACGCCGACGCCACCGCCTTTGACCCCGCCGCACCCGCCTGGCATGCCCATGCCTGCAAGCGCCTGGCGCGGCTGGCCTGGACCGGCGCGCGTGCGCTGGTGTGGGGCGGGGCGGGGCAGGATGCACTGGTGGCCGCGATGCGCCAGGTCGGGTTTGCCGGTGAGGAGTTCGAAGCGGCCCTGACCCTGCGCTATGCCCCCGCCTGGGCGCGCCCGCCCTCGCACGTGGCGGCGGCCGACACGCCCTTGCAGCGCGCACCGACCCATGCCCGCCATGCCCTGGTGATCGGCGCCGGGCTGGCCGGCACCGCCATCACCGAACGACTGGCCGCGCGCGGCTGGCGCATCGACCTGGTCGACGCCGGCCCGCAGGTGGCCTCGCGTGCCTCGGGCAACCATGGTGGCCTGTTCATGCCGGCGCTGGCGCGTGACGAAAGTCCGCTGGCCCGGCTGACCCGCGCGGCCTTCCTGTTCGCGTCCCAGCGCTGGCAAGCCCTGGGTGGGGTGGGAGTGGAAGAGGGCGCGGCCATCATTGGCGAGTGTTGCGGCATCCTGCAATTCGGGCGCGATGCCAAGCAGGCGCTGTCCTTCGAGCAGGGTGCGCAGGAATGGCGCTATCCGGCGCGCTATGCCCGCTGGATGTCCGCCGATGAAACGGCTGCCGCGCTGGGCATGGCCACGATGGGAGGGGGGTACTTCTTCCCCGAGGCGGGCTGGCTCAATCCGCCCTCGGTGTGTCGCCGCCTGCTGGCCGAGGCACAGGCGCGGGGCGACGTGCAGAGCCACTTCAACAGCGCAGTGGCCAGCCTGCATCGGGATGACGGCCAATGGCGGGCCATCGACGGTGCGGGCCGGGTGATCGCGCAGGCGCCGGTATTGGTGCTGGCGGCCGGTACCCAGGCGCGCCGTTTGTTGCCGGGCATGGACTTGCCGCTGTCTGCCGTGCGCGGCCAGGTCACCCACCTGCCGGCGGCGGATTTCCCTTCATTGCCCTACGCCCTGTGCGGCGACGGCTACCTGACCCGGCCCTACGGCGGCCTGGTCTGCATGGGCGCCAGCTACGACCGGGATGATGATCCCGCCCTGCGCGCCGCCAGCCATGCCGAAAACCTCGAACGCCTGCGCCACATGCTGCCGCAGATCGACCAGCGGGTGGCCTTGCCCGGCGCCGACGATGCGCAACTCGGTGGCAGGGTAGGCCAGCGCTGCATCGCGCCGGATCGCCTGCCGCTGGTGGGCGCGTTGCCGGGGGCACAAGCGGCCTTCGGCCTGCTGGGTTATGCCTCGCGTGGCCTGATCTGGGCACCGCTCATGGCCGAACTGCTGGCGGCCATGCTGGAGCGTGAACCCTTGCCCTTGCCACGCGAGCTGGTGGCGGCCCTGGATCCGGGCCGTTTCACCGGATCGGCTTAACGCACCCAGTGACCCGGGACGAAGTACCAGCCACCCCCCGGACCCGGCCGCCAGTGGGCCGGCTCATAGCGGGCATAGCCGCGATGCAGGCGCTCCCAATGGCCAGCCGCCCAGACGTGGCGGTGGCCATCCCAGGCCCAGTAGCCGGGAGCCCAGACATAACCATGGCGTGGCGGCGGGGCGGCTTCATAGCGCGGCGGCGGTGGGGCATTTCCGATGCGCACGTCGACGCCGACCACCTGCGCCTGGGCGGCAGGTGCCATGGCGACGGTGGCGCCGATGGCGGCGAGGGTGGTCAGGAAGGCGAAGGCGAGGCGTGTCGTTGTGGTTTTCATCGTGTACTCCTGCGGTTGGCAATGGATGAAGCGCGGCATCCAGGGACGGTGGTGTTCGTTCCCTCATTTCCCTCGTGCCGTGAATCCAATGTAGGAGTGGCCCCGCTTTAAGACTGTAATTTTCTGTGTCCAGATGTGTCGTCCGGCACCCTGTACAAACTGCCATGTCCGCCGCCAGGCCGCGCCAAGGCTGGGAGTGGGAGCGCCGTCAGTGCTGACTGGTAACAATTCCGGGCAGACTGATACGTTGGCCGTGGTCGTCGACGCGGCTTAGGTCCGCGCCGCACGCACGTAGCGCTGTTCCACCACGCGGCTGCCCCATTGCTCGCCCGGGGCCTGCTCGGCCAGCGTGAAGCCGGCGTCCAGGTAAAGATGGCGGGCCGCATCCAGGCCCTGGAAGGTCCACAGGTAGCAGGCCAGCCGGTGTTCATCGAGGAAGTCCATGGCCGCCTGCAGCAGGCGCCGTCCCACCCCGGTACCGCGCAGGCTGTCATCGACGATGAACCAGCGCAGGTGGGCCTGCCCGCTCTCCAGGTCGCCATCGATGACGATCGAGGCCAGCGTGCGACCCTGCTCCACATGCAGCCAGAGCTGCTTGCCTGCAGCCGGCAGGCCCTGGGCGAAGGCGCCCAGCTCGCTGCCCACCTTGTGCTCGAAGTACACGCCGAAGCCCGATGCCTGGGCGTAGTAGCGCGCATGCAGGCTGGCGATGTCGCCGATGCAGCCAGGCTGGTAACCCTGCACCAGCGCCTCGGCGGCCGTGCTCTCGCGACGCGGTGCCTGGTTGGGGTTGTCGCGCGAGAGTGCCTCCGCATACAGCGCCAGCGCGCGTACCAGGCCTTGCTGGTCTTCCGGCACCAGCCGCCGCAGCGCCGCCGAGACCTGGTCGGTGGCGAACTTGTCGATCTTCTTGCGCAAGTCCTGTCCGGCCTCGGTCAGCGACAGGCCCCAGGCGCGGCCGTCGTCCGGGACGGCGGTACGCTGCAGCAGGCCCAGCGCCTCCAGCTTGGCCACCTGGCGGCTGGTGTTGGACTTGTCCAGGCACAGGATCTCGCCCAGGTCGCGCGCCTGGATGCCGGGGGCCTGGCCGATCTCGATGATGGCGTGCACCGCCGAGGCCGCCAGGTCGCTGCCGGCCAGGGTGCTGCGCATGAAGCCCAGCTCGCGTACCAGCTTGCGCGAGAGCTCGCGCAACTGGCGGATGGTCTGTTCACGCGGGGGCAGCTGCGGGTCGGTGTAGTCCATGGTGATTCCTTGATGGTTGCGATATGCAAGCAGTTGCCCGCCAGATTACCGCCGGATGATTGCGTTGAGCAACTTGTTTGATGCCCGGGGCGGCGGCCTTGTCTCATGCGCGCAACCGGCGCCGGGCTGGGCCGGGTTGGGCCAGGTTGGGCCGACCCACAGGGCTGGAGTAGAATGTCGCCTTTCGCGCAGCCCGCCGCATGGCACGCGCCAGGCCGCCTGCGCCACCTCCTGCATCCCAGTCTTGTTGAAAGTCCCCGCACATGTTGCGCATCTCTGAGCTAAGCCTTCCGTTGAACCATACGGAAGCAGAACTGAACGCCGCCATCCTCGACCGTCTCGGCATCCAGGCCGATGAGCTGGTGTCCTTCACGCTGTTTCGCCGCAGCTACGATGCCCGCAAGAAGTCGGCCATCACCCTGAACTACACCATCGATGTCGAGTTGAAGGATGAAGCGGCGGTGCAGCGGCGCAATGCCAAGAAGACCAATGTCGCGCCCACGCCCGATACCTCCTATCACTTCGTCACCCGCGCCCCGGCCGGGCTGAAGAAGCGTCCGGTGGTGATCGGCTTCGGCCCCTGCGGCCTGTTCGCCGCGCTGCTGCTGGCCGAGATGGGCTTCAATCCGATCATCCTGGAGCGCGGCAAGACCGTGCGCGAGCGCACCAAGGACACCTGGGGCCTGTGGCGCCAGCGCGAGCTCAAGCCCGAATCCAACGTGCAGTTCGGCGAAGGCGGCGCCGGTACCTTCTCCGACGGCAAGCTCTACAGCCAGGTCAAGGATCCCAAGCATTATGGCCGCAAGGTCTTGACCGAATTCGTCGCCGCCGATGCGCCGCCGGAAATCATGTACGTCAGCAAGCCCCACATCGGTACCTTCCGCCTGGTCAAGATGATCCAGCTGATGCGCGACAAGATCGAGAAGCTGGGCGGTGAATTCCGCTTCGAGCAGCGCGTCGAGGATGTGCTGATCGAAGACGGCCAGATCCGCGGCCTGACCCTGGCCTCGGGCGAACAGATCGAAGCCGACCATGTGGTGCTGGCCATCGGCCACAGCGCCCGCGATACCTTCGAGATGCTGTATGAGCGTGGCGTCTACATCGAGGCCAAGCCGTTCTCGATCGGTTTCCGCGCCGAGCACCCGCAGTCGTTGATCGACAAGTGCCGCTTCGGCCCCAGCGCCGGTCATCCCATCCTGGGCGCGGCCGACTACAAGCTGGTGCACCATGCCTCCAATGGCCGCTCGGTCTACAGTTTCTGCATGTGCCCGGGCGGCACGGTGGTGGCGGCCACGTCCGAGCCGGGCCGGGTGGTCACCAATGGCATGAGCCAGTATTCGCGCAACGAGCGCAATGCCAACAGCGGCATCGTGGTGGGCATCTCGCCGGCCGACTATCCGGGGCATCCGCTGGCCGGCATCGCCTTCCAGCGTGAGTGGGAAAGCCGCGCCTATGAACTGGGCGGAAGCAACTACGATGCGCCGGGGCAACTGGTGGGCGACTTCATCGCCAACCGTCCCTCCACCGCGCTGGGCAGCGTGGAGCCGTCCTACAAGCCCGGCGTTAAGCTGGGCGACCTCAACCCGTCGTTGCCCAAGTACGCCATCGATGCCATCCGCGAAGCCCTGCCGGCCTTCGACAAGCAGATCCGTGGCTACGCCATGCACGACGCGGTGCTGACCGGCATCGAGACCCGTACCTCGTCGCCCATCCGCATCAAGCGCGATGACCACAGCCTGCAAAGCCTGAACACCCGTGGTCTCTATCCGGCCGGCGAGGGTGCAGGTTATGCCGGCGGAATCATGTCGGCTGCCATCGATGGCATCCGCGTGGCCGAGGCACTGGCACTGGATATCGCCGCCCAGGGCTGATCAGGCGAGTCCAAAGCAAAAGGCCGCTCCGGTTCCCCGGAGCGGCCTTTTGCGTTTGCCTTGCTGGTGTTGCTGGTCTTGCTGATCGCCTGCCGATTACTTCTTGGTGCGGGTGGCAGCGACGGTCTTTTCAGCAGCAGCGGTGAATTGCTTGGTCGCGTTGCTCAGGTTGGCTTCCAGGGTTTCCACGGCTTGCTTGCTGGTCTTGGACAGTTGTTCGTAGGCAGCGTTGGCGTTGGTCAGGGTGGCCTTCAGGATCGAGACAGCCTGTTCCGAACCCGGGGGCGCATTCTTGCTGATCTCGTCGATCAGGGCCGACAGCTTGCGGCTGGTTTCGGCGACCTGGGCTTCGGCAGCCTTGGTGAATTCAGCCTGGGTGGCCGAGACGATGCCTGCCAGATGACGACCGTAGGCGGTGGCCTTCTCGGCGCCCGGTTGGGCTTGGGCAGCGGCCACGGCCAGCAGTTCTTGCGGATCCTTGGCGGCAGCCAATTGCTTGGCGGCGGCGGTGGCTTCTTCCAGGGTCGCCTTGGTGGCCGACAGGTTCAGGTCGACGATCTTTTCAACGCCTTCGAAGGCCTTGGCGGTGAGGCTGTTGATCAGGTCGAGCTGGGCTTGCAGGTTGGCTTTGGTAGCGGCGGAAAACTGATCTTGGTACGAAAACATATTCATCTCCTTGGTGATATGACAAATGAGCAGCCGGACAATCGGCTTTCGAGAGCGGCTTTCGACCAGAATCAAGCAACAATCATGATTTGTGCGCCGCAACAATTCCTATTTTATGCACTTCTTTGGTGAAATCAAGTGTTATTTGTGCGCCGCACAAATTTATTTCGGCACCGTGGAAATTATGCGACGGCGCTCCCAGCAAGGCTTTGCAGCCGATCAAGACGAACGTTCGGTCGCTTTCGCCATCCTGGCCGCCCTGGAAGGGGCCACATGGGTCTCGCCGCTGGGCAGGTCATGCACCACGATGCCGGTATCGCTTTCCGAGAAGGGGCAGCCCTGGCCCAGCGCGATGCCGCGCAAGCCATCCTGGTAACCCTGTTCCCAGCGCCACTGCACCGAGCCACGGGCGAAATTGACGTCCTTGGAGGCCATGTTCCAGTCGCGTCCGGCATAGGCCAGGCGCACGATGTGGATGGTGGTGTCGGCGCCCAGCTCGGCCATCATCTGGCGGTCTTCCTGGGTCAGCAGCTCGCGCGGCAGGCGCTTGTAGAGCGCATGCGCGGCGCGGCGCAGGCGGTATTGCTGGAGGTAGGCGTCGATATGGCGCTGCGAGCGCGAGGCGAAGGTGACATCCTTCTCGCGCGTCTGCACCTCTTCCAGCGTGCGCGGCTCGGGGCCATCGGCGTGCCACAGGTCCACCATCATGCACAGCAGATTGGTGCGGGGTTCGTCGTTGAGGACGACCTCCAGAGGCGTATTGGAGTACAGCCCGCCATCCCAGTACAGCTCGCCATCCACGCGCACCGGCGCAAAGCCGGGCGGCAGGGCGCCGCTGGCCATGACATGCTCGGGACCGATGGGGCGGGCCAGGGAATCGAAGTTGACCAGCGTGCCACAGGTGACCTTGACCGCCGACACCGTCATGCGGATGCCCGAGGCACCGTTGAGGTAGTCGAAGTCGACCAGGCGCGAGAGTGTCTCCTGCAGCTCGGCCGTGCTGTAGAAGCTGGCTTCCTCGGGCGGCACCGGCAGGCCCGCCGCAAAGGCATTGAAGGGACGCGGCCGGAAGAAGCCGGGGGCGCCGCGCAGGAAGGTGTCCAGCGTGGTCAAGCGGGTGGCCAGCGGACGCAGGGTGTCGGGCACCTGGCGCAGGTCGAACAGGTCGGGGTGGGCCACGGTATCCCAGAACTCGCGCAGGCGGGCGATGCGGGTTTCACGCGGGTTGCCGGCGATCAGGGCGGCATTGATGGCCCCGATGGAGGTACCGATGACCCAGTCGGGCGTGAGGTCGTGCTCGTGCAGCGCCTGGTAGACCCCGGCCTGGTAGGCCCCCAGCGCGCCACCGCCCTGCAGCACCAGCGCCACGCGGGGGCGCCGCGAAGGGGCGGCCGTCTTGGTGGCTGTATTGGCAGTGGTCTTGGCAGGCTTGGCCGCAGACGTCTTGCGGCCGGAGGGAGGGGTTTGTTCTGGCTCCTTGCGCATCGCTCTTCCTTTCAGGGTGTTCCGGGACAGATCCGGGAACGACGGGAACGTTCAGAAGGAGTCTAGGATAACGCGCTTACAGGAAAGTGACGATGGCAGGGCGCAGACGGCCCGCAATCAGGCCCGGCTGCTGCGCCAGGACTCGATCAACTGGCGGGCTTGCGGTTCGATCTGTTCCAGCGCCACATCATGGCGGCGGTAGAAGATCATCAGCGCATACAGGCCGGCCAGGACATTGACTTCGGGGGACAGTGCGCACTCCTCTCCGCTGGCCGGGCGCTGGTGGCGCCAGTAGTTGATGGCATCTTCAAGTTCGGTGAGGGTAAGCATGGCGGTGTTTCTGGGTAATGACGTAATGACAAACGTCGGCGCATTCTAGCGCATTTTGCCCGTCTTATCGCCTGGAACCCGCGTATTGCCGGGCTTTCATGCGGGCAACGCATAAGCAATTGCGCAATCCTTAGTTCGGGTTCGCGGCCTGCTTTGCTCTAATGAACCTCCTCATGCGCACGCCCGTCGGCGTCGCCGTCGTCATTGTAAGGAGTGGTTCCATGTCCCCGCAGCGCCCCCACGCCCAGCGCCGCCCCAGCCTGCGCCCGGCCCAGCATATTGCCAGCGAGCAGGAGGCCATCACGGTGGCGCGCAAGCTGGCACAGGAATTCGCCGCCGGCGCCGCCGAGCGCGACCGCCAGCGCGTGCTGCCCTTCGCCGAGATCGAGCGTTTCTCCCAGAGCGGCCTGTGGGCCATCTCGGTGCCACGTGACTACGGCGGTATCGGGGCGTCCTGGGTGACGGTGGCGGAGGTCTTTCGCATCATCTCGGCGGCCGATCCTTCCATCGGGCAGATTCCGCAAAACCACTTCGGCAACCTCAACGTCATCGCCAATGCCGCCAGCGACGAGCAGAAGCGCTTCTTCTTCGCCGAAGCAATCGAGGGCGCGCGCTTCGGCAATGCCGGGCCGGAGCGCAACGGCAAGAACGTGCTCGACGTGCGCACCCGCGCCACCCTCGACGTGGCCGCCGGTGACGGCAGCTATCGTCTCAATGGCACGCGCTTCTATTCGACCGGTGCGCTCTACGCCCACTGGATTCCCAGCCGCGCCGTCGATGACGAAGGCGTACCCCTGTTCGTCTACAACCGTCACGATGCCGAGGGTTTGCGCGTCATCGACGACTGGTCCAGCTTCGGGCAGCGCACCACCGCCAGCGGCACCGTGGTGTTCGACAATGTGTCGGTGCCGGCTGCCCAGGTGCTGGTGGTCAAGGACCTGTTCCAGCGTCCCAACAACATCGGCCCGGTCTCGCAACTGATCCAGGCCGCCATCGACGTGGGCATCGCCGAGGCGGCCTTGCGGGATACGATCGCCTTCGTCACCACCCGTTCGCGTCCCTACATCGACAGCGGCCTTGAGCGTGCTGCCGACGATCCCTACATCCTGCGCGACGTCGGTCATCTCACCGTGCGCCTGCATGCCGCCGAGGCGTTGCTGGAACGCGCCGCCCAGGTGCTGGACGACTTGCCCGCGCAGCCCGATTTCGCGCAGATGGCCCAGGCCTCGGTCGCCGTGGCCGAAGCCAAGGTGCTCTCCACCGAGCTGGCGCTGCTGGCCTCCGAAAAACTGTTCGAGCTCTCCGGTTCGGCCGCAACCCTGGCGGCCCACAATCTCGACCGCCACTGGCGCAATGCCCGCGTGCACACGCTGCACGACCCGGTGCGCTGGAAGGCTTACGCCGTCGGCAACCATGCGCTGAACGGCACGCCGCCGCCACGTCATTCGTGGAGCTGATACCAGCGCGCCTCACCCTCATCCCCTTCATTCCCCCCATTCCCGTTACGGAATCGCCATGACCCAGACCGCCACCGCCGAGCTCGCCAGCGCCACGCTCGACTCGCTCCCCCCGCCCTCGGCCACGCCGCCGCGCAGCGTCATCCGCATCCGCGACGACGCCCAGGCCCTGGCCGCCGCACACCGTCTTGCCGAGGACTTCGCCCGCGAGGCGGCCCTGCGCGACCGCGAACGCAAGCTGCCCTGGGACGAGCTGGAACGCTATGTCCGCTCGGGGCTGTGGGGCATCACGGTGCCGCGCGAATATGGCGGCGCCGGTGTTTCCTACGGTACGCTGGCCGAGGTGATCGCCGTCATCTCGGCCGCCGACGGTTCCATCGGACAGATTCCGCAAAACCATTTCTATGCGGTGGAACTGATCCGCGTCAACGGCAACGAAGCGCAGAAGCGCTTCTTCTTCGAGCGGGTGCTGCAGGGCGACCGCTTCGGCAATGCCCTGGCCGAGCTGGGCACGAAGACCTCGCATGACCGCAAGACCCGCCTGAGCCGCAACACCGACGGTCCCGGTTACCGCATCAACGGCCGCAAGTTCTACGCCACCGGTGCACTCTATGCCGACTGGGTTCCCACCTCGGTGATCGACGAGCTGGGCGTGCAGCAACTGGCCATCGTGCCGCGCCATGCGCCCGGGCTGACCATCATCGACGACTGGTCCGGCTTCGGCCAGCGCACCACCGGCAGCGGCAGTGCGGTGTTCGAGAATGTCCACGTCCCGGCCGATGCCGTGATCGGGTTTGCCTCGGCCTTCTCGCGCCCGACCCAGATCGGGCCGATGGCACAGATCCAGCACGCAGCCATCGACCTGGGCATCGCCCGGGGCGCCTATCGCGACCTGCTGGAATTCGTGCGCACCCGTTCGCGCCCGTGGATCGACAGTGGTGTCGAACGTGCCGCCGAGGATCCGCTGACCATCCGCGAAGTGGGCGATCTCACCATCCAGCTGCACGCCGCCGAAGCGCTGCTGCAACGCGCCGGCCGCAAGGTCGATGCGGCCGCCGCCGACCCCTCGGAAGACAGCGTGGCCGCCGCCTCCATCGCGGTGGCCGAGGCACGCGTGCTGACCAATGACGTGTCGCTGGCGGCCGGCAGCAAGCTCTTCGAGCTGGCCGGTTCGCAATCCACGCTGGCCGAGCACAACCTCGATCGCCACTGGCGCAACGCCCGCACCCACACCCTGCACGACCCGGTGCGCTGGAAGTACCACGCCATCGGCAATTACGTACTCAATGGCAAGAAGCCGCCGCGCCACGGCGCGCTCTGACGCATCCGGGGAATCATCATGGCCAAGAAGGAAATCCGCCTCAACGCATTCAACATGAATTGCGTCAGTCACATCAACCACGGCCTGTGGACGCATCCACGCGACCGCTCGCAGGACTACACCGACATCGCCTACTGGACGCAGCTGGCGCGCCTGCTGGAACGCGGCAAGTTCGATGGCCTGTTCCTGGCCGATATCGTCGGTGTCTATGACGTCTACCAGGGCAACACCAATCTCACCTTGCGCGAGACGATACAGCTGCCCGTCAACGATCCATTGCTGCTGGTGTCTGCCATGGCGGCCGTGACCGAGCACCTGGGCTTCGGCGTCACCGCCAACCTGAGCTACGAGGCGCCCTTCCTGTTCGCCCGTCGCATGTCCACGCTAGACCATCTCACCGCAGGTCGGGTGGGCTGGAACATCGTCACCGGCTACCTCGACAGCGCCGCCCGCGCCATGGGCCTGCACGAACAGTTGGAGCATGACCAGCGCTACGACCGCGCCGACGAATTCATGGACGTGGTCTACAAGCTCTGGGAAGGCAGCTGGGAAGACGGCGCCGTGCTGCGCGATCGTGCGCGCCGCATCTATGCCGACCCGGCCAAGGTCCACAAGATCCACCATCACGGTGACTACTACCACGTCGAAGGCATCCACCTGAGCGAGCCCTCGCGCCAGCGCACGCCGGTGCTGTACCAGGCCGGCTCTTCGGGACGCGGCCAGGCCTTCGGTGCGCGCCATGCGGAGTGTGTGTTCATCTCCAGCCAGAGCCGGGAGGCCACGCGCAAGCTGGTGCAGAGCATCCGGGACGGTGCCGTGCGTGAGGGACGCGATCCGGATGCGATCAAGATCTTCATGGGCCTGACCGTGGTCACCGGCCGCACTGATCAGCTGGCGCAGGAGCGCTTCCGTGAATACGCCAGCTATGCCAATCCCGAGGCCGGACTGGCCCACTTCTCGGCCGGCACCGGCATCGACTTCTCGCGCTTCGACCTGGACGAACCGATCCGCGCCGCCAAGACCAATGCCATCGAATCACTGGCCAAGACCGTGACCCAGCCCGAGCTGAACTGGACCAAGCGCAAGCTGTTGCAGCAGCTCGAACTGGGCGGGCGCTACGCCAGCATCGTCGGCTCGCCCGAGCGCATCGCCGACGAACTGGAAGCGTGGGTGGCCGAGACCGGCATCGATGGTTTCAACCTCACGCGCACGGTCACGCCGGAGAGCTTCGAGGACTTCGTCGACCTGGTGATCCCGGTCTTGCAGGAACGCGGCTCCTACAAGCGTGACTACGCCAGCGGCACGCTGCGCGAGAAGTTGTTCCAGCGTGGCGCGACCCTGCCGCAAGAGCATGTGGGCGCGGGTTTCCGCGTTGCGGCCCGTGCCGAGCATGTTTGATCAGGATGGCGCGCGCTCACATGCGCGCGCCACATAAGCAAGCCCGAAAAGATTCCTTCCCCGACCCATCCGGCGCACCTACAGTGGGTCTTTTTTCAGTCGGGGAGTGCAGATGAACTACATAGCAAAAACCGTGTTGGCCTGGGCCATGGTGGCCATGGCGGGATGGACGGCGACGTCGGCGGCGGCACAGGAAAAGGTGTTGAAAGTAGGCGTCACCAGCGGCCCGCACGCACAGATCTTCGAGCAGGCGCGCCGCGTCTTCGAGCGTGACAATCCCGGCTACAAGATCAGGATCATCGAGTTCAACGACTACATCCAGCCCAATGCCGCACTGGACGCCGGCGAGCTCGACGCCAACAGCTACCAGCATCGTCCCTTCCTGAATGCGCAGATCAAGGCGCGCGGCTACAAGCTCTACGCCGAAGGCAAGACCATGATCGGCCCGATGGCCATCTATTCGAAGAAGTACCGCAAGCTCGATGACATTCCGGTGGGCGCCAGGATCGGCATCCCCAATGACCCCGCCAATGAAAGCCGGGTGTTGCTGCTGTTGCAGAAGCAGGGTGTGCTCAGGCTGCGTGCCGGCATCGACCCGCTCACCGGCACCAATGCCACGCCCATCGATATCACCGACAATCCGCGCAAATGGAAATTCGTCGAGATCGATGCCGCGCAATTGCCACGCACGCTCGATGACCTGGATGCGTCGGCGGTCAATGCCGACTACGCCGCCAAGGCCGGCCTGAACCCGGCGCGCGACAGCCTGGTGGTGGAGAGCGGTGACAGTCCCTATGCCTGCCTGATCGCCGTGCGCGAGAAGGACAAGGATCAGCCGTGGTTGTCCAAGCTGGTCAAGGCTTACCAGTCAGATGAGGTGAAGCGCTACATCGAGAGCGAATTCAAGGGGGGCATTCTGGCGGCTTGGTAGGCCTGGTCCTCATTGCTCACGCATTACGCCGTTCACTGGCCAACGCCACACAACGGCGCGCCAGCGTATCGGTGGGATCCACCAGCGTGATGCGCTGGCCATTCTCGCGTACCAGCTCGGCCATGGGCAGCAGCAATGGCAATTCGGTACAGCCCAGGATCACCACCTGGGCGCCTTGCCGCACCAGGTCATCGAGACCCGCGCGGATGTCATCCTGGCATTCCCCTTCGGTATAGCCCGCCTTCACGCCGTGGCGGCCATAGATGGCTTGCATCACGCGCTCCTGCATGGCCGCTGACGGTCGCAATTGCTGTAGCCCCTGTTCGGCCAGGGCGCGTTCGTAGACGCCGCTGCCCAGCGTGCCGGACGTCGCCAGCAGGCCGACCCGCTGCAGTGCCGGGAAGCGCTCGCGGATGCTTTGCACCGTCACTGTCAGCATGTTGACGATGGGAATCGACAGGCGCGGCTGGATGCGTTCCACATAGGCATGCGCGGTGTTGCAGGGAATGGCGATGAGGTCGGCGCCGCCGTCTTCGAGCTTCTTGCAGGTGGCGTAGAGGGCGATGGTCGGATCCTGTCCCTGGCCGAGCAGGTTCTCGGTGCGGTCGGGGATCTGCGGATTCTGTTCGACGTGCAGCTTGATGTGATCCTGGTCGCGCGCGGCCGGCGTATTGCGTACCACCTTCTGCATGAAATCCACGGTCGCCGCCGGCCCCACGCCACCCACCACGCCCACCTTGAAGGGCTTGCTGGTGGCCTGGCGCTGACCCTCGGCGATATAGCGTGCATAGACCTGGTTGCTATCGATGACGGGAATGGCCAGCGTCGACAGCCGCGCCAGGGACTGCGCCACCAGCGCGACTTCGGTCAGGCCCGGCAGGATCACCTGTGCGCCCTGCGCCTGCAGGCTGGCGGCGGCGCGATCAAGCTTCATCAGCGGCGCGCCGTCCAGTTGCCCGGTCTTGATGCCGCCGGGACCATAGACGGCTTCGGTGACCAGGTCGCCATCGGCATCCATGCGCGGATAGAGCACCTCGAATCGCGGCGCCGGGAAGTAGCGCTCGAACAGGCCGCTGGCGCGCGTGTAGTCGGAGGCCAGCACACCGATGCGGGTGCACTGCGGATGGGCCTGCTCCAGATGGTGGCGCAGCGCTTCCATCATGTCCACGATGGGCAGGGTGGTGTTGGCCTTGAGTTCGTCCAGGAAGGTGTGGCTGAGGAAGCAGGGCAGCACCACCGCACCGACACCGCGCTGCTCGAAGTCGCGGATCATGTCGAACACATAGAGCTTGCGCTCGGTGGTGGCGGCGCTGGTGGCGCCGCTGCTGCCCAGGGGATGCTGCTCGAACACCACGTCGGCTTCGCCGATGCTGCCGCGCGCGGCCATGGCCTGCATCAGCTTGAAGAACACATCGGCCGAGGCCAGCGGACCGAGGCCGCCGATGATGCCGTAGGAGCGTCGGGGGCTGGCGGGAGTGGGGGACATGGTGTTTCCTTTCAGGCGCGATGAAGTGGCGCGGGCAGGGTTCCAGTATGCGCCCTGATACGGTCCTGGCTCATGCGTGGCGTGCATGGATGACCGGGGAGTGCGAGCTGGAGCCGGTTTTCCCATGCGTAATGCACATAGGTGCGCCGCCAGGCAGGCCACACCACAGCGGCGCATCGGGAGCGAACGGTTAAAATGCGGGCTTGGCGACGGGGCCGTGATTGCATGGCGCCCCGTCGATCCCTCCACCCCTGACAAGACCGACGACACATGAGTTATACCCCCAGCCGCCCCCTGGGTTACGGCTGCCTGATCCTGAGCATGTCCCTGGTGGGGGCCTATGTCGCCCTGACCAAGCCGCTGGCGGCGCTGCTGCCGGTGTTCCTGCTGGCCTGGCTGCGCTTCGCCATCGGTGCGGTGGCGATGGTGCGCTGGATGAAGAAGCCAGCCAATGAAAAGCCACTGAGCGTGCAGTCGCGCTGGCTGGTGTTCCTGGAATCCTTCCTGGGCAATTTCCTCTTCACGCTATGCATGATCACGGGCGTGTCGATGACCAATGCGGTCTCGGCGGGCGTGATCATGTCTTCCATCCCGGCCGTGGTGGCGGTGATGAGCTGGATCTTCCTGAAGGAAAAGATCAGCCTGCGCGTCTGGGGCGCGGTGGCCTGCGGGGCGATCGGCATCGGCCTGTTGTCGCTGGCCAAGGATACCCACGGTGCGGCTCCTGCGGCCAATGCCGCCGGCCAGTATGCCTGGCTGGGCAATGTGCTGGTGTTCTGCGCGGTGCTGTGCGAAGCCTCCTATGCCGTCATCGGCAAGAAGCTCACCGCCGTGCTCACTCCCAAGCGCATCAGCGCCGTCATCAACCTGTGGGGCCTGCTGCTGATGACACCCATGGGTTTCTATACCGCCCTGCATTTCGACTTCGCCGTGGTCCCCGTCGACATCTGGGTGCTGCTGCTGTTCTACGGCTTGGCCGCCAGCGTCTGGACGGTGTGGCTGTGGATGACCGGCCTGAAGGTGGTGCCGGCGGCCCGTGCGGGCGTGTTCACCGTGATGCTGCCGGTATCGGCGGCGCTGGTGGGCGTGGTCGCCCTGGGTGAGAGCCTCTCGGCGCTGCAGGCCAGCGCCTTCGCCGTGGCATTGGCCGGCATGTTGCTGGCCACGCTGCCCGGTCGCAATACCGATTCACTACCGCTGCATTGAGCGAGGAAGCCATGAACCAACCCAAGCGCCCACAGGGCAAGCCGCAGGCAGCTGCTGCGAAGAAATCCCTTACCGCCAAGTCCGCTGCAAAGCCGGCCGCCCAGCCCCAGGGGCCGGTGCGCGACAAGCCCAGGACCCACGTCGCCACAGAGACCTCGCGGCGCCGCCAGTTCAATGCCCACGCGCCTTCCCAGGACCTGGACGAGGACGAGCAGCGGGTCCAGCAGATGGTCGCCCTGGCCAGCGCCGTGGCGGCCGGTACGCCCAATGCCAGTGGTCGCCGTATCGGCCAGGAAGAGCTGGAACGCATGGTCCGCAATACCCTGCGCCAGCGTGACGATGACACCCTCTACGAAGCGCTGGAGCAGTTGCACTACGACGACCGGCGCGGCCATGCGCTGCTGCGCGAGGTGGCCGAGGAGGGCGCCGACATCATCGTGCTGCGTCGGGGCGAGAAGGAGCTGGAGATCAATGCCTTCCTGATCCCGCTGCTGGTGCGCACGCGCGGTGGTCTGCGCGAGGAGCAGGCACTGGCCGACGGCGAGGCCTTCGATGCCCTGCGCGCCAGCCTGCAGGACGCAGGACTGGAGAGCAAGCGCGCCCGCGTGGTGCTGGTGCACCATCTCTATCACCCTGAAGAAATCAATGCCCTCAGCTATGGCGAAGTCGAGGCCATGAACCGTGACGCCTTCGCCTCGCTGACCGACAAGAAGATCATGAGCGTGCCCGCCATCGAGCGCAGCATGCGCGGCTGGCCGGCCAGTGCTTTCGGGGTCGACGACGAGGTGCTGGAACTGCGCTTCCTGCTGGGCTTTTCGCTCAAGGACCTGGACGATGCCTTCTATGCGATTCCCGCTGATGAAGCCGCCGCCGATGCCTACTTCGAGCAGCGCGCCCAGCGCTTCCGCCAATGGAGCGAACAGGTCACGCCGCTGATGCAGCAATGCCTGGTCGGCCAGTCGGGCGAGGCGGCGCAATGCCAGTTGCACTTCCTCTACCAGGATCTGTTCCACGGTGCCAAGCGCACCGGCAACAGCGAATACCGCACCCTGCAGAGCCTGTCCGAACTGGAGCAAGGACTGGCCGAATCCGGCGCCGATGCGGCGCAGACCACGGCCATCCTGGCGGTCGGGGAAGACGAGGGCGAGACCTTGCTGCAGGTGGTCCTGCGCCAGGATCAGCGTGTCGTGGCGCGGTCCGCGCAGGTCATCGACGAGGAGGTGCAGGAGAGCCTGTTCGAGCTGGCCGATGCGGTGGCGTCACTGGGTGTGGCGGCGCTCAGGCTGGCCGATGGCTTCGATGCAGCGGGCGTGCCTGTGCGCGAGCGTGACTTCCCGGCTGCCTAGGGACCAGACCCTAATCGAGCAGGGCCTGCAGGCTCACGCCCTCGGGCTGGCAGCGGAAATACAGCTCCACCTGCATCGGCCGCCAACCGCGCACCAGCTGGCGCAGGTCGGCTTTCATCTGTTGCTTGCCGCAGAAGTCGTAGGCTTTTTCCTTGGCCGCGGCGGTCAGCGCCGGGATCGACATGGTGTAGCTCACGCCGGTGGCCGAGACCATGAACATGTCCTGACTCTCGGCCTTGACGTCGGTGAAATTGGCGCAGCCGGCCAGGCTGGCTGCGCCGACGCAAGCGGCGACCAGGCTGCCGGCACGTGTGCGCCGGCGGCAGTGTTGTGTGCGCATGAGACCCCCCTGTATTGCTCATGATGCGGCGCGCTGGAACGGCGATGTTGCCCTCCGGCACGAATGCCGCAACGACAGCCTACGCCCGCCATGGGGGGCGGTGGGTCTGGCTTACCCGGTTTTACCCGGATGGCGTGGCTGTAAAAATATCTTCAGTTGTGCAAGGACGCTGGCCCTGGCTGTGCATTTGCGTTCAATGGCGCGCAGCGGGCAGATGACCCCGGATTTTCCTGTCTGTTGAGAGCTTGCACGCAGGCTGTCCCTGCTGCTGGTATTTGGCTGCGCGGGCGCTGCAGGGCTGGGCTAAAATCGACGGCGCTGCCCGGGCGATACCGGGCTGGCATCCAGTTTGCGCACGCCGGCACCCGGGGCCGGTGGCGCCATCCGCCAATCAGGGAGAACCAAGAATGACCAACCGTCGCAGTTTCATCACCAGCGTGGCCGGCATCGCCGCCGCGTCCGCCTTGCCCAATGTCTTTGCCCAGGCCGCCGCTGCGACCGGCTCGACCGAACCGACCCTGGCACGCGTGCAGCGTACCAAGACCCTGCGCATCGGCGCGGTACGGGGCGCGGCGCCTTACTACAACAAGGACCTGGCCAGCGGTGAGTGGAATGGTTTCATGATCGATTTCGCCAAGAGCCTGGCGGCCAGCCTGAACGTGAAGCTGGAAATCAACGAGACCACCTGGGGCAACTCGGTGCTGGACCTGCAGACGCACAAGATCGACCTCTTCTTCGGCATGAACCCGACCCCGGCACGGCGCGAAGTGATCGGCTTCACCGAACCGCTGTTCCTGAACGCCTTCACCGTGGTCGCCAAGAAGGAATTCAAGAGCTGGGCCGACCTCAACAAGCCCGAGGTGAAGATCGCCGTGGACATCGGCTCCTCGCACGACCAGATGATCAGCCGCGTCTGTCCCAACGCCACCATCGTGCGCCTGGAAAAGGCCGACGACGCCACCCTGGCGCTGCAGACCGGCCGCGTCGATGCGCAGGTGCTGGTATGGCTGCTGGCGCTGAACATCCTCAAGAAGAATCCCTCGCTGGGCAAGATGTACGTGCCCATGCCGCTGGAGGCCACCTCCACCAACATCGGCGTACCCAAGGAAGAGGACAAGGCCTGGGTCGAGACCATCAACAAGTGGATCGTCGCCGAGCGCGCCGCCGGCAAGATCAAGCCGACCGTGCTGGGCAACCTGCAGAAGCTCTCCGGCGTGAAGCCGGAAGATGTGCCGCCGCAGATTCCGCTGTAATGGCTTGCGCCTGAGGCGCTGTCGATGAAGAACCCGCATCGGTGACGGTGCGGGTTTTTTATTGCGCGAGCTTGCTGGAGTGCGCGATCAACAATCGCATTCCGGCGGCGGCGGCCGCATCCATGTCGAAGGTCACGGTATCCCTGCAGCCGGCACCGTGGCCGCACCGCTCAATGAGGCAGTCGGCAAAGCCTGCTCTGGACTGGGAAAAACGGTTCAGCGCCTGCAGTACCGCTTCCAGATTTTCAATGACGATTTCGCGCGCCTGCAGCAGTTGCTGAAGCATCCTGACGACGTCGGACTTTTTCGTCTTGTAGGTCCTTTGCATCACCCAGACCAGTTCTGCCAGTGTCACCAGCGACAGGAACCCCGGTTCAGCATCTGTCAATGATTCGATCAGGGCAGTCGCCTGTGCCGATTGCAGAATATCGTCCTGGGCGAAGTAGCGCGCCAGCACGTTCGTATCGAGACCGATCATCGCCTGGCCGGCCTGGGTTCTGCCAGGGCGGGATTCATGTCGTCGACGCTGACGGCACGCACAGGCTTTTTCAGCACTCCCTTGAGCACGCGTATCGAGGTCGACGCAGGCACAAAGGGGAGTGGCTCGCTCCTTTTGTCTGCGCTGGTTTCAGGTATGTTGGTTTCGGACACTGCAGGATGCATGGCGGGCTCCGTTTCAGGGTGTGGGCAAAATCGAGAACTTGCCTGATGACACAAAACCATGTCCATGGGAGGTCCGCTTTTTGCTGACGGGTCTCGACTTTATTGTGGAGCGCAAGCTGTACAGGCCGCTTGAGACAAGCGTCTCATCATCCTCCCATGCTGCGCCGCAGGGTAACCCGCGCCGCGTGCTGTGCTACAACGTCACCCATTGCATCGCCTGTCGTCTGTCCCCCGGAGTCGGTCTCGCCTGTTGCGAGCTTCAGGAGCCGCCATGCCCTACGTTGCCAAAGTCAGTCATCTCGATCGCGTGCGCCGCCTGCTGGACGGCCGCGTGCCTGCCGCCGACAGCCCCTACCTGCAACGGCTGAGCTTGTCCTACCAGCGCTCGCTGGACCAGCATCATCTCGATCCGGGCGACATGAGCGGGCCGCGCGTACTGAGCTCGGGCGAGCTGCGCGAGGTGCAGCAGGGCGAGGAGGATTTCCTGCGTGCCTCCGGGCAATGCCTGTCGATGCTGCACCAGACCGTGCGCGAGGCCGACTATTGCGTCATGCTCACCAACGCCGCCGGCACCACCATCGACTATCGCGTGGACCGCGAGCGCCGCCACGACTTCAAGCGCGCCGGGCTCTATCTCGGCTCCTGCTGGTCCGAGAGCGAGGAAGGGACGTGCGGCGTGGCCTCGGTGCTGCAGGATGCGTTGCCGATCACGGTGCACAAGACCGACCATTTTCGCGCTGCCTTCACCACGTTGACCTGCAGCGCCGCGCCCATCTTCGCGCCCTCGGGCGAACTCATCGGCGTGCTCGATGCCTCGGCCATCCGCTCGCCCGACGAGCGCGACAGCCAGAGCCTGGTCAACCGCATCGTGCAGCAGAGCGCCACGCTGATCGAGGATGGCTACTTTCTCAATGCCATGGCCTGTGCCTGGGTGCTGTTGATCCATCGCAGCCGTCACTATGTCGAAGCCCAGCCGGAGATCCTCATCGCCTTCGATGCGCTGGGCAATATCATCGCCGCCAACCGCCGTGCCCGCGAATGCATCCCCGCGCTCACGCAGTTGCCCCGGCCCATGGATGAGGTCTTCGACCTGCATGTCGAACGCCTGCTCGATGCCCGTGCGCTGCAGGAATTGCACCTGCTGCGCCTGCATGGCGGCGCCACCCTCTATGGCCGCGTGCGCGCGCCGGTGCAGCGGGCGGTGCGCCCCGCGCGGCCTGCACCGGTGGCGGATGCGACCGGCAGCAGCGGCGCTCCGGTCGATGCCTCATCCCGCCAGGAGCGCGACCAGATCGTGGCGGCGCTGACCGAATGCAAGTGGCGGCCGCAAGCCGCCTCGCAACTGCTGGGCATGTCGCGCGCCACGCTGTACCGGCGCATGGCGCGCTACCAGATCCTGCCGCCGCACCGACGCTAGCGGCAGCCGTCCCCAGGCGGACGCAGAGCCGCCATCACCTGTGCACCACCATGATCTATTTCACGATAGAGGAGACTTGTCATGCCTGAAGAAACCGCCAGCCAGCAGATCGCCCACACGCTGGAAAACCTGCAAGCTGCCCTGCGCAATGGCGATGCCGAGCGCGCCGCCGCCCTGTTCGAGGAGGAGGGCTATTGGCGCGACCTGATTGCCTTCACCTGGAACATCAAGACCCTGGAAGGCCGCGCCCAGATCATTGCCATGCTGCAGGCGCAGTTGCCGCAGCTGCGTGATATCCAGTTCCGCGCCGATCCGGCCGAGACCGCCAGCCATGCCGACGGCGTCACGCAGGGCTGGATCCTGCTGGAGACCGCCATCGCACGCGGCAAGGGCTACCTGCGCCTGCGCGACGGCAAGATCTGGACGTTGCTCACCACTGCCTATGAACTCAAGGGCCATGAAGAACCCAGGGGCGAACATCGTCCGCGCGGCGCGGTGCATGGCGTGCACACCGACCGCCGCACCTGGAAGGAAGAACGCGAGGCCGAGGCGCGCGAGCTGGGCTACCAGCAGCAGCCGTATTGCCTCATCATCGGCGGCGGTCAGGGCGGCATTGCCCTCGGTGCGCGGCTGCGTCAGCTGGGTGTGCCCACCATCATCATCGAGCGCAACGAGCGCGCCGGCGACAGCTGGCGTAAGCGCTACAAGTCGCTCTGCCTGCATGACCCGGTGTGGTACGACCATCTGCCCTACATTCCCTTCCCCGAGAACTGGCCGGTGTTCGCACCCAAGGACAAGATCGGCGACTGGCTGGAGATGTATGCCAAGGTGATGGAGCTGAACTACTGGGGCTCCACCATCTGCAAGTCGGCCCACTACGATGAACAGGCCCAGCGCTGGACCGTGGTGGTCGAGCGCGAGGGTCGCGAAGTGGTGCTGCAACCCACGCAGCTGGTGCTGGCCACGGGCATGTCGGGCAAGGCCAATATCCCCCGCTTCCCTGGTGCCGACAGCTTCCTGGGCGAGCAGCATCACTCCTCGCGCCATCCGGGGCCGGACGGTTATCGTGGCAAGAAGGTGGTGGTGGTGGGCTCCAACAATTCGGCCCATGACATCTGCGCGGCCCTGTGGGAAAACGGCGTGGACGTGACCATGTTGCAGCGTTCCTCCACCCACATCGTCAAGTCCGATTCGCTCATGGAGCTGGCCCTGGGCGACCTCTACTCGGAGCGCGCGGTGGCCGGCGGTCTCACCACCGGCAAGGCCGACCTGCTGTTTGCCTCGATTCCCTACAAGGTCTTGCCGGCGCTGCAGAAGCAGGTCTTCGACAAGATCCGCGAGCGCGATGCCGACTTCTACCGGCGCCTGGAAGAGGCCGGGTTCATGCTCGACTTTGGCGACGACGATTCGGGCCTCTTCATGAAATACCTGCGGCGCGGTTCTGGCTACTACATCGACGTGGGCGCCTCCGAGCTGATTGCCGATGGCAAGATCCGCTTGAAGAGCGGCGTCGACGTCAAGGAGATCCGCCCGCACGGCATTGCCCTCAGCGACGGCAGCGAATTGCCGGCCGACGTCATCGTCTACGCCACCGGCTACGGTTCGATGAATGGCTGGGCCGCCGACCTGATCTCGCGCGAGGTGGCCGACAAGGTGGGCAAGTGCTGGGGCCTGGGCTCGGCCACCACCAAGGACCCGGGGCCGTGGGAAGGTGAGCAGCGCAACATGTGGAAGCCCACGCAGCAAGAGGCGTTGTGGTTCCATGGTGGCAACCTCCACCAGTCGCGCCACTACTCGCTCTACCTGGCGCTGCAACTGAAGGCGCGCATGGAGGGTATTGCCACGCCGGTCTATGGCTTGCAGGAGGTGCATCACCTGGGCTGATGGCAATGCGTATGCCCCAATGAAAATGGCGCGCAGGCTCAGTGCCTGCGCGCCATCTTTCCTGATGTCACTAGCAGCGTAACGATCAGTGACTTTTCATCACGCCGATATCACGCCGATATCACGCATTGAAGCGTGACAGGAAGGCCTGCGTGGCCGCCTGCTGGGGATTGTCGATCACCTGCGAGGGCGGTCCTGCTTCCACCACCACGCCATCGCGCATGAACACCACCTGGTCGGCCACTTCGCGGGCGAAGGCGATCTCGTGGGTCACCAGGATCATGGTCATGCCATCGGCGGCGAGTCCCCGGATGACGTTGAGGACTTCGCCCACCAGTTCGGGGTCCAGCGCCGAGGTGGCTTCGTCGAAGAGCATCACGTCCGGCTGCATGGCCAGCGCGCGGGCGATGGCGATGCGCTGCTTCTGGCCACCCGAGAGCTTTTGCGGATACATGTCGGCACGGTCGGACAGGCCTACCTTCTGCAGCAGTTCCATGGCCTTGGCGCGGGCTTCGGCCTTGGGCGTGCGCAGCACGGTGACCATGCCTTCCATGACGTTTTCCAGCGCCGTCATGTGCGGGAACAGGTTGAAGTGCTGGAACACCATGCCGGTGCGGGCACGGAAACCGGCCAGTTCGCGGTCACCCGGCAGGCGCGATTTCTTGCCGTCGAATTCGAAGTGGCGCTGGCCGATGCGCACCGACCCCTGGTCGGGTACGGTCAGCAGGTTCAGGCAGCGCAGCAGCGTGGACTTGCCCGAGCCCGAGGGACCGATCATGGCCACCACGCTGCCCCGTTCGATCTGGATGGAAATGTCCTTGAGCACGACATGGTCGCCAAAGGCCTTCTTGAGATTGCTGATCTCGATCATCGCATTGCTTGCAACGTTGTTCATCGTGTTCTCCTCAACCATGCTGGGCCGACAGGCGGTTTTCCAGGCGCTTGGCCCAGATGGTGGCCGGCAGCAGGATCAGGAAGTAGATGATCGCTACCAGGGTGTAGATCTCCAGCGGGCGATAGGTCTCGTGGGCGATGATCTGGCCCTGGTAGAGCAGGTCGGGCACGGCCAGCACCGACAGCAGCGATGTGTTCTTCAACTGCATGATGGACTGGTTCACCAGCGGCGGCGTCATGCGCTTGAAGGCTTGCGGCAGGATCACGCGCTTCATCAGCTGGAAGCGTGTCATGCCCAATGCCCAGCCCGCCTCGGACTGGCCCAGGTCGATGGAGACGATGCCGCCCCGGATGATCTCGGAATAGAAGGCGCCGCCATACAGAGCCAGCGACAGCATGGCCGCCATGCCGGGCGACATCTCGATGCCCAGCAGCACCGGCAGCGCGTAGTAGAACCACACCAGCTGCACCAGCACCGGCGTGCAACGGAAGACTTCCACGAAGGCGCGCAGGGGACCGGAGATGAACGGGTTGGTCGACAAGCGGCCCAGGCCCACCACCAGCCCCACCAACAGGCCCAGCGCGATACAGGCGATGGTGTAGCCCAGCGTGTAGACGAAGCCGATTCCTATGATGCTCCTGAATTGCCAGAGCGAGCCGAAGTCCCATTGATACATCTGTCGTTTTCCTTGGTTACGATTCTCGGGGTGAGGGCGCGGCGCTGCCGCCGACGCCGCGTAAGCACTGTGCACGCCACGCATGCATGAACCATGCCGTGCGCGCCCGGCGGGCTGGCGAGCGTGCGATGGCAACAGGGGAGAGCATGGGAAGCGTGCGGTATATCGTTTAGAGAAATTGCCGCAGGGGCAATCCGCGAACCCGGCCATTGTAATGGAGAACGGCCCGGCAGCCCACGCCACGGCAGGCTTTGGCTAGAATGGCGGATTGCGTGTTTTGCGTCGATGCGTCAATTCCCGGCGTTCGGGAAAGCGCCTCACTTCATCCAGGACCATGAGCTCAACTTCCACCGCCGAGGGCGGCCATTCCCAAGCTTCTCCCCGTTGCATTCTCATCACCGGCGCTGCACGCGGCATCGGTGCGGCCGTCGCCACGACGGTGGCGGCACCCCGGGTATCGCTGGTGCTGCATGCGCGCAGCGATTCGCCGGAGCTGCAGGCGGTGGCGCAGCGTTGCCGTGCCCAGGGTGCAGATTGCGTGCTGGCGCTGGGTGACATGGCCGAACCCGATACTGCCGCACGACTGCGCGACGCGGCGCTCTCGCATGCCGGACGACTCGACGCCGTGGTCGCCAACGCCGGCTTCGCCGATCGCAAGCGCATTGGTGAATTGAGCGATGCGGACTGGTCGCGTTCGCTGGATGCCTTGCTGACCGGCTTCTTCCGGCTCGCCACGGCATGCCGCGAGGCGCTGCAGGACAGTGGCCAGGGGCGGGTGGTGGCGGTGAGCTCCTTCGTGGCGCATGTCTACCGTCTGGGCGAATCGGGCTTCCCGGCATCGGCGGCGGCCAAGGCGGGCATCGAGGCATTGGTCAAGTCGCTGGCGGTGCAATTGGCACCGGCTGGCGTGACGGTCAACGCGGTGGCCCCCGGCTATGTCCAGAAGAGCGACCCGGCCAAGTCCGCCATCGATCCGACGGCGTGGCAGGCGGCGCTGGCGCGCATCCCGCTGCAGCGCCTGGGGCAGCCGCAGGAGATCGCCAATGTGATCGGTTTCCTGCTCAGCCCGGCGGCTTCCTATGTCACCGGGCAGGTGTGGCACGTGGATGGCGGACTGACCTTGTAATGCCATAAATCATATAAACGATTTATATCGATATACCCATCTTTTGGATTTGTATTTAGATTTAGAAAACCTGGAACAACATCATGCGCATCATCGTGCTGGGTGCCGGCATCGTCGGCGTCACCACTGCCTATTTCCTCCGCGAGCGCGGTCATGAGGTCGTCGTCGTCGAGCGTCGTGCCGAGGTGGCCGCCGAGACCAGCGTGGGTAACGCCGGCCACGTCTGTCCCTCCTACGCCACGCCCTGGGCGGCGCCGGGCATGCCGGCCAAGTCGCTGAAGTGGTCGCTGCAGAGCTGGCTGGGCATCGAGGCCGCATTGCGTTTCACGCCGCGCCTGGATGCGCACCAGTGGAAGTGGCTCAAGACCTTCCTGGCGCAATGCACGCCCGAGCGCTACGCCGTCAACAAGGCCCGCATGGGACGCCTGGCGCGTTACAGCCATGGCCAGTTGAAGCAGATCCGCGAGCGCCTGGATATCCGCTATGAAGAGACCACCGGCGGCAACCTGCAATTGTTCCGCACCCAGGAAGGCGTGGACAATGCCGGCCTCTCGACCCAGGTACTGGCCGAGGCCGGTGTGCCCTTCGAGTTGCTCGATGCGGATGGATGCGTGGCCTTCGATCCGGGCCTGCATGCGGCGCGCCATGAATTGAAGGGCGGCCTGCTGCTGCCCATGGACGAGACCGGCAATTGCCCCCTGTTTGCGCGCGCGCTGGCGGGGTGGCTGCAGGCGCAGGGGGTGGAGTTCCACTTGTCCACCGAGGTCCAGGCCATCGAGGTGGCCGGCGGCCAGGTCAGCGGCTTGCGCACCCGGGACGCGACCTTGCGCGCCGACGCCTATGTGGTGGCTTGTGCCAGTGCCTCGGTGCCGATGTTGAAACCGCTGGGCCTGGATCTGCCCATCTATCCGGTCAAGGGTTATGCGATCACGGTGCCGGTGGCCGATCCGGCCGGCGCGCCCCGCAGCGGCGTCATGGACGAGTACTACAAGGTCGCCATCACCCGCATGGGCCAGCACATCCGCGCGGCCGGTACTGCCGAGATCGGCAGTTGGGACACCCGTGTGAGACCGCGCGATTGCGCCACGGCATTGAAGTCACTGAAGAATCTTTATCCACAGGGCGCCGACCTGGCCCGGGTGGAGTACTGGGCCGGCCTGCGTCCGATGACGCCGGATGGCGCACCGCTCATCGGTGCCACCCGCTACGGCAACCTGTGGCTCAATGCCGGCCATGGTTCCAATGGCTGGACCACCGCTTGCGGCTCCTCGCGCATCATCGCCGACAAGATCAGCGGCATGGCCAGCGAGATCGAGAGTGCGGACCTGGAGCCGCAACGGGTGATCTGACAGGGCTCAGTGGTCGAACAGGCTATCGACGTCGGCACCGTTGCTGAAGGTGCTCACCGCCCACCCGGCGGGGGCCTTATAGAAGATGAACTGCCAGGGAATGGCCTGGCGCTCGGTCTTCTCGATGTAGGTCAGCTTGATGAGCGACTCGCCCACTTTCTCGGAACGGATGAATTCGTAGCCGACCGAATTGCCTACCAGCGCTTCGATGGCCATGCGTGAACTGCGGGCATGGGTGCGCGCGTTTTCCATGGCGCGGATGTCGACCAGGGCGTAGGGCGAGAGCAGGCCGTAGGCGTCGTCGGTGCGGCCGGCGCCGGCCTGGGCCATGACCTTGTCGGCCAGGGTGCGGACCTCGGCTTCGGACTTGAGCGTGTCGGCATGGGCGGCATGCAGGGCGCCGCCCAGTGTGAGGGTGGCCAGGGTGGCGAGCAGGGGAGAGGGAATCAGGCGCGGCATATCAGGGTCTCCTGGTAAAAACGGATGCCGCTATTGTGCCAGCACTGCGCGTGCCTGCCTGCTTATCCCGCCTTGACGCGGTGTAAAGCGCATCGGCCTGCAGCGTAAATCAGGGTAAAACGCGGCTTGCGGCCGCAGCGGCGCGGATATGATGGGCAGCCTGTAACCCGTGACTGGACAAGGCGGGTTCTGTCTCGGGGGGAGAGCACCATGCGCACCATCATCACCGCCACCTTGCTGGCCACGTCGCTTTCGGGTTGCATCGTCACGTCCAGCAATACCCTGGTCGATGCCGTGAGCCTGGTCGGCACAGCGGCCTCGGGCGTGAAATCCTTCTCGCCCAATACCACCCAGAATCCCATCGTCTACAACAAGGATGCCATCCACGATGTCTGTATCGAGTGGAATGGTTCGGTCGCGCTGAGCGACTTCGTCCCGGGTCTGCAGGGCGAACTGCAGAAGCACGGCGTGCAAAGCCGCGTCTATGACGCCGGCACCCAGGCGCTGGCGTGTCCGGTGACGCTGACCTATGTCGGCTACGTCAAATGGGATACCAAGGTGTTCTCGGATGCCTATACCCCCTACCTGACCTATGCCGCCCTGACCCTGCGCCGCGATGGCCGGGTACTGGGCACGGCGCAATACCGCCTGGGCTCCTTCGGCCAGGACAAGTGGGCCTCGCCGGGCGACAAGCTAGCGCCGCTGATCGATGCGCTGTTCCCTGGCAACCCGGTCGTGGCCGACAATTCCACGGACAATCTGCGCGGCGGCGGCAACGGATTCTGAGGTACCGATAGCGCGGCACGGTTGCAATGAAAAACGGCAAGCGTGATGCTTGCCGTTTTCGTTTTCGTCTCTGATGCCGGTGGGCTGTCCGCTGGCCGCCCACCGGCGAGGGCATTACCAGATCGTCAGCAGGCGACGGAAGAAGTTGCTGTCGGTGCTGGCGTCGGCGACGGAGCCGCCACCGACCTGTTCCAGGCGGGCGTCGGCCACATTGGAGGAGGCCACGATGCCGCCGCGGATATCGCGGGTGCGTACCACGCCCGAGAAGCGCAGGGTATTGATGTTGCCGTTGACGCCGATACGCTTTTCACCGGCCACCACCAGGTTGCGGTTGGGCAGCACTTCGGTGATGGAGACCATCAGGGTACTGGTCATGGTGTTGGTGTTGCTGCTGTCACCCGAGCCCTTGAAGGTATTGCTGCCCGAGGCAGAATAGTTGGCGTCGTAGAGCTGGGTGAACAGGCCGCCCAGCGGTGCGCCCGAGCCCGGTCCCTGTTGCGCCAGGGTGGTGGCGCGGCTGTTGTTGGTGGCGGCCTTGTTGCTGCTGCTGATCGATTCGGAGATGTCGATCTTGATGATGTCGCCCACGTTGTAGGTGGTAGGTTCCTCGAACAGCTGGGCGCTGGAGACGCGGAAGATGGCGCCATTGTTTTCCACGTTGGCCACCTGGTAGGCGGGTCGCACGCTGGTGGGGCCGCTGACCATCGGTGCCGGGCTGTTGCAGGCCGACAGCGAAACGGCCAGCGCGCAGGCACTGGCAAGACGATACTGGAATTTCATGACGCTTCCCCCGAATGGCGTCCGGGCTGGATGCCCGGCGCGGCTGGCCGACGCGTGTTGCTGCGCGCGGCGGCGCGTGCATGGATGATGGTCGCGTTCCATGTAAGCAGCGGTTAGGCCCATGTAAAGAGCGGAAAACTATCTTTAATGGTGGTTAAGTCGATCTCGTGAGGCGCCACCCCGATGGGGCGGGGGGCAGGTGGGGATGACGCCACAATGACGCGCCAATGACGCGGCTCCGGCCGCCATGCGATTCATCGTTTCGGGGCATAATGGCGCCAATTTCCCTAACTTTGCGGTTCCGCCCGTCGGCCCGCATTCCAACATGGCAACAGAAAAGAATCTGGCTCCGGTGGTCACCGAACCCGCTGCGCCCAGCGTGCACGAGCAACTGGTCTCGGCCCGGATCCGCCAGCGCATCCAGGCTGCCGGTGTGCGCTTCCATGCCAACGACAACATCTCCGCCTTCATCGAGGAAGGCGAGCTGGCCCAATTGCAGGCCGAAGTGCAGGGCAAGCTGGCCGCCGTGCTGGAGAGCCTGGTGATCGACGTCCAGGGTGACCACAATACCCAGGATACCGCCAAGCGCGTGGCCAAGATGTACATCAACGAGGTCTTCCGCGGCCGCTACCAGGCGGCACCGCCGGTGACCGAGTTCCCCAATATCGAGCGCCTCAACGAGTTGATGATCGTCGGCCCGATCACGGTGCGCAGCGCCTGTTCGCATCATCTGTGTCCGATCGTGGGCAAGGTCTGGGTGGGGGTGATGCCCAACGAGCACTCCAACCTGATCGGTCTGTCGAAATATGCGCGCCTGCTGGAGTGGGTGATGAGTCGTCCGCAGATCCAGGAAGAGGCGGTCTCGCAAGCGGCCGACCTGCTGATGCAAAAGCTGCAGCCCGATGGCCTGGCCATCGTCATGGAGGCCGACCACTTCTGCATGCACTGGCGCGGCGTCAAGGATATGGATTCCAAGATGATCAACAGCGTCATGCGCGGCTCCTTCCTGCGTGACGCCAACCTGCGCCGCGAATTCCTGGCGCTGATTTCCCACCGCCAACGAGGTTAATCATGCTGGTACGCCTGATCTATGCAAGTCGCTCCAAGACGCCGGCCACCCACGAGCTGATCGAGTCCATCCTCTCCAGCGCGCGCCAGCGCAATCCGCAACAGGGCATCACGGGGGTGCTGTGCTACAGCGATACCATCTTCGTGCAGGTGCTCGAAGGTGGTCGCGACCAGGTCAACCGTCTGTATGCCAGCCTGCTGCGCGACGAGCGCCACTACGACGTGATCCTGCTGGCCTACGAGTCCATCGACGAGCGCCAGTATTCATCCTGGACCATGGGCAAGATCCGGCTGGACAAGATCAACCGTTCGCTGTTGCTGAAGTATTCGGAATGTGGCGAACTCAATCCCTACCAGGTCTCCTGTTGCTCGACGGTCGCGCTGTTGAACGAGCTGGCTTCGACGGCCGCATTCGCCCAGCGTGACTGAGGACCCTTCCCGCAGGCAGGAGCGGATGTGATAACGGTGCCATACGGCGCCGTTTTTTTTGCATTCCCGGTGTTCATGTCAGTGCAGGTCCAGCGTGGGCAGCGTGCGCACGCCCCACTTGGACGGATCGGCATAGGCCACGATCTTGTCGGTGCCGCGCGCCAGGTCGATGATCTCGGTCTTGAGCGGCATGCGGTTGGTGGTGGAGTAGAACACCTTCACGCGCGGATGGAGCAGGCGGTCCGGCCGCTGGTCCACCACCAGCCCGAGCCGACCCGACTGCAGGATCACGCAGGATCCGGTGGGATAGATGCCGATGGCCTTGACGAAGGCTTCCAAGGTGACCGGATCGAAATGCCCGGCACTGCCGGCCATGTGGCGGATCGACCGCGCCGGGTCCCAGCCGGCCTTGTAGGGACGATTGGAGGTGATGGCGTCATAGACATCGCACACCGCACCCATCTTGGCCATGACGGAGATATCGCTGGCTTTCAGGTTGTAGGGATAGCCGCTGCCGTCGATCTTTTCGTGGTGGTGCAGTGACACATCCAGAGCCGCTTCGCCGATGCCATCGATCTGCCGCAGGATGTTGTGACCCTTGACCGTATGCGAACGCACCGACGCAAATTCTTCCTCGGTCAGCTTGGCGGGCTTGTTGAGCAGGTCCAGCGGTACGGCCATCTTGCCCACATCGTGCAACAGTCCGGCCATGCCGGCCTGCTTGACCTGATCCGGGTTCAGCCCGAGCTGATTGGCCAGCGAGATCATCATGGCGCACACCGCCACCGAGTGCATGTAGGTATAGTCGTCGGTGGTCTTCAGGCGGGCCAGGCTGATGATGGCGTCGGCATTGCGCGAGACCGAGGCGGTGATTTCGGTGACCAGGTCGGCGGCTTCCTTGACGTCGACCGTGCGGCCCATGCGCGCTTCCGTGAACATGTGCAGCACGGTGGTCTTGGAGGCCGAGATGATGCGTACGGCACGTTCGCGCTCCACGGCCGTTTCGGTGCGGTGCGCCGTCCTGGCCAGGACCGACGAGACGATCACATCAGGCCCGGAGGGGGCCATGCCGGACTCGTCGTCAACGTCCTGCGGGGGCTCCTCCAGGGGCGCCACGTCGCGACCTTTGGAGGTATCGATGGTGACGGCCTCCACGAGGCTCTCCCGCAGGCTCTGCAGGTCTTCAAGGGTTTCCACCTTGAATGACTTGCGCCAGAAGGGATGATTGATCCAGCCTCCCGGAATGGAGTGGATATACATGCCCAGGCGCAACTGTTCTATGGCGATGGATTTCAACATATCGAATTCAGGTCTGGTGCCTGTCGCTGGTGACCGTAATGGATACGGTTCGATTTCCCCAGATGAAATGGACGCCCGTGTTTTCGTGCAATGACTCCTTGGCCACAGGACGCCGATCTGGCCATCCTGCCTGGATTGATGGTATCAGAGTGTGTTTTGTTTTAGCGCTTGCGTGGCCCTCGTATCGGTAAATTTATTGATTGCCTTGTGCAGAATTTATGCTTGCAGAATTTACCTTGTCTTGTCGCCCGTGCGGTGAAAAATATGCCGACATAGTCTGACGGTGACGGTCAGCTCATTTCCTTGCCGGTGGAGCGTAGGGATTGGTAGTCAGCAGGCGCAGGAAGCTGGCGATGCAAGCCACGCCGGCGAAGGCCGCACCGAATCCGAGGGCGAAGCGCGAGCCGTGCGTTTCCGAGAGATTGAAGCACAGCGCCACCAGTGCCGCGCCCACGCTCTGGCCCAGCAGGCGCGCGGTGGCCACGATGCCGGAGGCACCGCCGCTGCGATGCGGTGGTGCGCTGGTCATCAGGGCCTTCAGGTTGGGTGACTGGAAGAAACCGAAGCCCATGCCACAGAGCAACATGCGCCAGCTGATTTCCCAGACGCTGGGCGCGGCGGGCATGAAGGTCATCGTCAGCAGTCCGGTGCACAACAGCGCCAGGCCGACACCGCCCAGGATGCCTACGGGGTAGTGGTCCGACAGACGTCCGGCGATGGGCGCCATGATCGCCACGGCCACCGGCCAGGGTGTCATCAGCAGACCGATGTCGACCTGGCTGCGGCCCAGGTCGTGATGGAAGAAGAAGGGCAGCGAGACAAACGCCAGACCCTGCGCGGCGAAGGAGCACACCGCCGTCACCGCCGAGAGCGAGAACATGGGATGGCGGAACAGGTCCACCGGCAGCATCGGCGCCGGGTGCGACAGTTCGCGTCGCAGCAGCAGCAAGCCGCAGACGATGGCCGCGCCCAGCTCCAGAGCGACCACGCTGGCCTGGGCCTGGTGCGCGCCTTCGCCGATGGCCAGGATCAGCAGCCCGAACGCGGCGGCATTGAGCAAGGCGCTACGGGTATCGAAGGCATGCGCGGACAGCGCCGTATGCGGCAGCGACGGCAGGGCCAGCACGATGGCCAGCAGGCCCAGCGGCACGTTGACCGCAAACAGCCACGGCCAGGGTGCGATGGCGAGGATGCCGGAGGCCACGCTGGGGCCGACGGTGAAGGCGATGGCCACGATGAGCGTGTTCAGGCCCACGCCCCGCCCCAGCGAACGGGTCGGATAGATGAAGCGGATCAGCGCGGTATTCACGCTCATGATGCCGGCCCCGCCCAAGCCCTGCAGGAAGCGTGCAACTACCAGTGTGGGGAGTGACCACGCCACCGCGCACAGCAGCGAGGCAGCGGTAAACAGCACCAGTCCCCAGATATAGATGCGGCGATAGCCGATGATCTCGCCCAGTGCCGCCAGCGGCAGCAGCGACACCATCATGGCCAGCTGGTAGGCGGTGACGATCCATACCGAACCGGCCGGCGTGGTGTGCAGATCCATCGCCATGGCCGGCAGGGCGGTATTGGCGATAGCGGTATCGAGCGTGGCCAGGCCGACGGCGATGAGCAGGGTGAGGATGGCGCGACCGCGTTGTTCGGGCGGCAAGCCCTCGCCGGCGATGACGATGTGGTGTTTGGTTTCTGTAGTGCTGGTGGGGGAGGGCAGCGTTGACATGAGGTTCTTGGCGAGAGCGGTCACACGTGCCGTGCGGGCTCGGCAGGGGCCGCAGTTGTATTGTTGATGGTGGGAAAGTGCTATCGGAGAACCAATAGAAGCGCGCCCGTCCACGAAAAACAGGCGCTGCCTCTCAAGGCGCCGCGCGATCCAATGATAGCGGGGAACGCGTTGCCGCGCAGGCGCGGGTCACCACCGGCGCGCGCTGAGCTATGATGGTGGTTTGCGCCGGCGGGGCTGGCGCGTCTTGATGACGGAGTCGCAAGCATGTCCAAAGAGCAGTTGTCGCAGCGCCTGTGCGCCTGGATCGATCAGCATTTCGACGAAGAGGTCGGGGTCCTGCAGCAGTTGATCCGCATTCCCACCGATACGCCGCCGGGCAACAACGCACCCCATGCCGATGCGGTGGCCGAACTGGTCCGTACCTGGGGATGGAACGCCGAGAAGCACGCAGTACCCCAGCAGCAGGTCATCGACTATGGCATGCAGAGTATCACCAACCTGATCGTGCGCCGCCCTTATGCAGACGGTGGGCCGACGGTGGCGCTCAATGCCCATGGCGACGTGGTGCCGCCGGGTGAGGGCTGGACCCATGATCCCTATGGCGGCGAGATCGCCGATGGCCGCATCTATGGCCGCGCCGCGGCCGTCTCCAAGAGCGATTTCGCCAGCTACCTGTTCGCCACGCGCGCCCTGGAGGCATTGGGTGCGCCGCTGCGCGGGGCGCTGGAGCTGCATTTCACCTATGACGAGGAGTTCGGCGGCCTGCTCGGCCCGGGCTGGTTGCTGGAGCGCAAGCTGACCCGTCCGGACTACGTGCTGGCGGCCGGTTTCAGCTACAACGTGGTGACCGCCCACAATGCCTGCCTGCAACTGGAGGTGACCGTGCATGGTCGCGCCACCCACGGCTCCATGCCCGAAACCGGCCACGACGCGCTGCAAGCGGCCAACGCCGTGCTCAATGCGATCTATGGCGCCTTGCCGGGCTTGAAGGAAATCCGTTCGTCCATCCCCGGCATCAGCCATCCGACCATGATCGTCGGCCGTATCGATGGCGGCACCAATACCAATGTGGTGCCGGGCAAGGTGGTGCTGAAGATGGACCGCCGCATGATCCCCGAAGAAGATCCGGCACAGGTCGAGGCCGGCGTGCGCAAGCTCATCGAGGACGCGGTGGCCAGCCTGCCGGGCATCCGCGTGGAGATCCGCCGCCTGTTGCTGGCGCGTGCGCTGCGCCCGCTGCCGGGCCACGAAAAGCTGGTCGAGAGCCTGCTGCGCAACGCGCAGGCCGTGATGGGCGAGACGCCCACCACCAACGGCTCGGCGCTCTACACCGATGCGCGTCTGTATGGTGAGGCGGGGATCCCGGTGGTGTTGTTCGGCGCCGGTCCGCGCACCCTGATGGAGTCCAATGCCAAGCAGGCCGATGAAAACCTGGCCTTGGATGATTTGAAAAAGGCGACCAAGGTGGTTGCGTTGATGCTGCTGGACTTCCTCGGCGCACAGGACTGAGGACGCCGAGGGGCCGGGCGGGAAATTTGTTAGTTTTTCCGCCGGGAACAAGTTGATTACAATGTGTGCCCACGAGCTGCTGCCTGATGTTTCCTGCAGGCATCTTGCGGGCCGGATGGCCGATCCTGGCTGTCCGGGTAGAGAAGCAAGTCTTCAGGGACCGAGATCAATCGCATGTTCAACGCCATCGAGCAGACCCATCCATCGAGCCCGCAGCCGGCGTCCAGGCCCGGTTACCTGGCTTTGTCCTTCCGCCAGCTGCTGCTGGCGGCCTTCCTGCTGATTGCCGCCTTGCTCAGCGGCACGTCCATCCACGCCCTGTTCACGCTGGACCGCATGTCGGCCAACAGCCGCGAGACCGCGCGGCAGGCGGTGCAGCTCACCGAGGCTGCGCAACGCCTCTCCGAGCGCACCGTGGCCATGGAGCGCAGCGCTCGCCAGTATTTGGTGCTGGACGACGCGGTCTTCCGTAACCGTTTCAACGAAGCGCGCGAGCAGGCGCGCCAGGCCCTGGGTGAGCTGTCGGACTCCCTGCCGCTGGCGCCGCGTGAGCTGTTCAGCCAGTGGGGCGTCTATGTCGACGAGGCTGGCGCCGTGCTGGAGGCGGATTCGCGCAAGGACAAGGGCGAGCAATTCAAGCTGTTCCAGGATTTTGCCCGCCTGCCGGCCCTGAACGAGCGTATTGCCCTGGAGAGCCGGCGTGAGGTGGACCGCCGCAACAATGCCTTGTCGGCCGCGCTGGAGCAGCAGCGCCAGATGCTCAGTGCTCAGGTGGTGGGCGCCATCGTGCTGGCGGTGGTGCTGGCCTTCGGTTTCGGCCTGTGGCTGTCGCGCCCGCTGGCGCGCCTGGAGCAGGCCATCAGCCGTCTCGGAGACAATCGCTTCGACCAGCCCATCGACGTGCGCGGCCCGGCCGACATCCGCCGCCTGGGCCAGCAGCTGGATTGGCTGCGCAAGCGCCTGGCCGACCTGGAGGCCGAGAAGTCGCGCTTCCTGCGCCATGTCTCGCATGAATTGAAGACGCCGCTGTCGGCCCTGTGCGAAGGTGCGGCCCTGCTCGATGACGGCGTGGCCGGCCAGCTCAGCGAGAACCAGCGCGAGATCGCCCGCATCCTGCGCCAGAACACCCAGTCCCTGCAGACCCAGATCGAGGACCTGCTGCGCTACAACGAGGTGTCCTTCGACGCCCAGCGCATCCATCCGGTCCCGGTGGACCTGCGCGCCCTGCTGCACAAGGTGATCGACGACCAGCGCCTGCAATGGCTGGCGCGTGAGCTCAAGGTGGAGATCGAGGGGGTAGCGCGCACGGTGGTGGTGGACCCGGAAAAGATGGCCATCGTGCTGGCCAATCTCTTGTCCAATGCCGTGCGCTTCAGCCCCCAGGGCGGGTTTGTCCGTTTCCTGCTCACCGATGCACCGGGCCTGGTCCGCGTGGAATGCATCGACCAGGGGCCGGGCGTGGCGCCCACCGATGCGGCGCGTATCTTCGAGCCGTTCTACCAGGGCCTGCACCAGCCGCCCGGCGCGCGGCGCGGCAATGGCATCGGGCTGTCGGTGGTGCGCGAGTACGTGCAGGCGCATAGCGGCAAGGTCTATCTGGTCCCGCGCGAGGGCGGGGCGCATTTCCGAATCGAGTTGCCTGATGAAAAATAAGATCCTGCTACTGGCATGTTGCGCGCTGCTGGCGGCTTGCACCACGCAGCCACCGGCGCCCACCGCCACCATCAAGCTTATCCATGCGGCCAGCAACATCGATGAGCTGCTGGCCTACAACGCGCAATTGCGCAAGATGAGCCCGGTCGAACTGGGGCGCGAACTGTCGCGCGTCAATGGCTATCCGGCCAGCCCATCCAACACGGTACGCCGCGCCATGGTGTTGTCCCTGACGCGGGATGCCATCGACCTGGCCAAGGCCGAAGCCCAACTATGGAACGTCATGGCCGATAACAGCGTCGAAGCAGAGAAACTCAAGCCTCTGGTGCAGTTGCTGGTCGGACAATGCGCCGACCTGCGACGGCTGGCCGACAGCGCCGAGAAGTCCGCGGTGCAGTTCAAGGAAGCCCAGCGCAAGGTCGATCAGTTGAACGACAAGCTGGAGGCGCTCAAGAACATCGAACGGACCCTGCCGGCCGGCGCCAGGTAAGCTTGGCGCCATCTCCCGACGGGGCCCGTTCCTTTCATGGAACTGGAGTCCCGATGGGAAAGACCTTACCCCTGATGCTGGTCGACGATGATCCCGACCTGCTGCGCCTGCTGACCCTGCGACTCAATGCCAGTGGCTATCGCATCATGGCCGTGGATAGCGCCGAAGCCGCGCTGGCCCAACTGGCCATTTCACTGCCGGCCCTGGTCATCACCGATGTACGGCTGCCCGGCATGGATGGGCTGGCCCTGTTTGGCGAGATCCGCAGCCGTTATCCCAGCCTGCCGGTGATCCTGTTGACCGCGCACGGGACCATCCCCGATGCGGTCGATGCCACCACGCAAGGCGCCTTCGCCTATCTCACCAAGCCCTTCGATGGCGCCGTGCTGCTGGACAAGGTCGCCCAGGCCCTGAGCCTGTCGGCGCCGGCGCAGGAAAGCCCGGACCAGGCCTGGCGCGCCGACATCATCAGCCGCAGCCAGCGGGTGGCCGAGTTGCTGGCCGAGGCGCAGCTGGTGGCGGCCTCCGACGCCAGCATTCTCATCCGCGGCGATAGCGGCACCGGCAAGGAGGTGCTGGCCCGCGCCATCCATCGCGCCAGTCCGCGTGCCGGGCTGCCCTTCATTGCGGTCAACTGTGGCGCCATTCCCGAGGCCCTGCTGGAGTCCGAGCTGTTTGGCCATGTCAAGGGCGCCTTCACGGGAGCGGTCGAGCATCGTGAGGGGTTGTTCCAGGCGGCGCATGGCGGTACGCTGTTCCTCGATGAGATCGGCGACATGCCCTTGCCGCTGCAGGTCAAGCTCCTACGTGTCCTGCAGGAGAAGACGGTGCGCCAGGTGGGGGCCACCCAGGCCGCGGAGGTGGATGTGCGCATCATCTCCGCCACCCATCGCGATCTGGAGGCGGCCATGGGGGAGGGTTCGTTCCGGGAGGACCTGTACTACCGTCTCAATGTGGTGACCCTGAACCTGCCGGCGCTGGAAGACCGACGCGAGGATATTGCGCTGCTGGCCAATCATTTCCTCAAGACCATCGCGGCCAAGTATCCCAAGCGTCTCACCGGTTTTGCTGCCGACGCGCTGGAATTGCTGAGCCTGGCGCAATGGCCGGGCAATGTACGCCAGCTCTATAACGTGGTGGAGCAGGTGTGTGCCTTGTCGACGACGCCATTGATCCCGGCGTCGCTGGTGCAGCGGGCGCTGCGCACACCGACGCTGGACCTGCTGCGCTACGCACAGGCCAAGCAGAAGTTCGAGCGGGACTATCTGGTCCGTCTGCTGAAGCTGACCGACGGCAATGTCTCGGATGCCGCGCGGCTGGCGGATCGCAACCGCACCGAGTTCTATCGCCTGTTGCAGAAGAACGGGCTGGATCCGCGCCGGTTCCGGGGTGGCGATGAAGCTGTCGCACTGGAGCGACGGGATGGAATCGTTTGAAATCAAGCACTTACGACACAGCCGCGTTGACGGTCGTCGTGGCCAGGCGACGGAAATGAGGGTTCTTGTGCGGCATTTGCCGCTTGTTGCGCCGGTGTCGGGAAGCAAGTCATTGATTTATCGGGATAAATCGCTGGGTGGCACGAGCCTTGCGAAGATCGGGGTAAGGGATGCTCTATAGCCTGTCTATATGAAGCATCGTCAGATGACCGATTGATAAGGAGAAACCATGAAAAAGACCATTCTTGCCAAATACATGCTGGCTGCCGGTGTCGTCTTCGCCGCCGTTCCCGCCGTGCAGGCCGCTGAGACCGGCAATGCCGCACCGGAGACAGCACACAAGGCTGCCGCCTATATAGATGACTCGGTGATCACGGCCAAGGTGAAGGCTGCCCTGGTCGAGGACAAGCAGGTCGCCGCCATGAAGATCAAGGTCGTCACCCTGGGTGGCGTCGTGACCCTGACCGGCTCGGTCCCCAGTGCCGAGCTGGGGCAGCATGCCTTGCAGATCGCCGCCGGCGTGGAAGGCGTGCGGGACGTGAAGAGTGACCTGACAGTCAAGGCCGGTTAGAGATGGACTTGCCTGTTTGGCCAGCGTGCCTGCGGGATGATTCGCGGAAATGAGTTGAGCGCGGCGAAAGAAAACGGGGCTCCTCCCGCCAGGGAGGAGCCCCGTTTTTTGGGGGGCCGGCTTTTTGCTGGAATGACCGAGAGGCTTTCCTGTATTGGCTTTTCGCCTGGTTCGGGATGAACTTGTCGATTTTCCTCTAAATTATTTTCAGCTATTTTTCAGAAAGTGCTTGCGCAGGGCGGGTGAGGGTTGCTATAGTCCGCCCCCTGCTGACGCGACACACGAAGCGAAGTTGAAAAACAGAGCGACGGATGTCAGCGAGGCAAAGGGAAGTGAAGCAGTTTGAAGGGCGTTTTAAATGATTTGATCGACGCAGGCAGCAACAGCGAAGACCAAGAAATTTAAAACGAATCGCAAAAAAGTAGTTGACGCGATAAACAAACTGCTACATAATCTCGTTTCTCTGCTGCTGACGAACACAACGATTCGCAGCGATGCAAACAGCGCCAGGTGCGCGTTTGATG